>Ga0224495_10000106_pt1 | contig 63127 bp, 72 predicted proteins | sample SF_Jul11_sed_USG_FD_168128 | JGI IMG/M metagenome (GOLD analysis project Ga0224495, IMG submission 168128) | Sediment microbial communities from San Francisco Bay, California, United States - SF_Jul11_sed_USGS_4_1 | ecosystem: Environmental > Aquatic > Marine > Sediment | place: USA: California...
CGCGAGGTTTTTCACCTTGGCGCTGTTGATCAGTTCTTGACCCTTCAGCACACCGCCGAGCAGCAGGCCGATGATCACCAGTACGATGGCGATCTCGATCAAGGTAAAGCCGGATTGATTACGTTTCATTATGTTATTCTCCTAATTATTGAATCCTTACGCACCCACTTAAGCAATTTGTGTGCCAAATGATAGGTTTAATTGAAATGTCAGATTGCTTTCCCTATGTAACATTATGTATAAATTGATTTTTATGCGGCACGCTCGTGAGGTAATCGGAGCGTTTGCGAAATTATCGGATGGTTGCAAAATGGCTTTGACAGGACAGCTCTGACGAAATATTGACATGGTGATGACGAAATGCTGACGCTTGGGTTACGGGATTATTTGCGTGCGGGTCGCTGGCTGTTGCTGGGGATGCTGGGGCTATTGCATGCAGCGCTGTTGTTTGGTGTGGGCAGTCTGTGGGTGCATCCGATGTTATTGGCGCACCTGGGTCTGTTTCTGCTCTGGCAGCCTCTATGGCGCGGCGAGAGAGAGGTGGGGTTCGGCGCGCTTCTATTCATTGCGTTGGCGGCAATGGTGGCGATGTTCTGGCTAAGTTGGTGGACCATCGGGTTTTGGTTGACAGGTTTGTTCGGCTTGGTCGGTGCGCGTGTGTTTGCTTTCCGTGACCGATGGACACGCATCCTTTACCTGTCAGTATTGCTTTATTTGCTGGCGGCATTACTGCTTTGGGTGGTGCCGAATCTGTTTGGAGCACAAACTGCGATTGAGGTGGGGCGTATTTTGACGCGGTATGTGATGCCGCTATTGCTTCTGTTTATGGCGGTTTTGCCGATTAGCGATGAGCCGTCCGATAGCGCTCATGCAGTGGATTTTGTATATAGTTTGCTGTTGTTCATGCTGTTGACTCTGGTGGTGCTCGGTAGTCTTGCCTTTATGAGTTTGGGTAAGCTGGATTATCTTGATGCATTGTTACGCACGTTGTTTTTGATGGGATTGGTACTGCTGGCACTTGGAGGGTTGTGGAATCCGCGTTTCGGCTTCAGCGGTCTGCAGGTGATGTTCTCGCGGTATCTGCTAAATGTAGGGACACCGTTCGAAGACTGGCTTACGCAGATGACCGATGCGGCACAGAGAGAGCCTGATGCGGTAAGTTATCTGCGCCGGGCAATTAATTTGTTGTCGAATCTGCGGTGGTTGTCCGGCCTTTCATGGCAATCGCCTGATGCAAATGGACAGACGGGAGAGTACAGCAGTCATGCTGTAGTGGTTCAGGACGGTGAATTACGCCTGACGTTATATACCAAACAATCGCTAAATCCGACCTTGCTGCTGCATGCGCAACTGCTTGTTCAACTGATCGGTTACTTTTATCAGGCTAAGCAGCATGAGCAGCGCCTGCGCGATATAACACGTTTGCAGGCGGTTTATGAAACCGGATCGCGCCTTACGCACGACCTGAAAAACATGCTGCAATCGTTATTTTCGCTGACCTCAATTGCGCAGAGCAGCGGTGAGCGCGCGCAGCAGTTGCTGCTGCAGCAGTTGCCATTACTTACACAGCGTATCGAGATGATTCTGGTCAAGCTTCAGCAACCGCAACTTGAGAATGAGACTCCGCAGCTTGCCCTTAATGTGTGGTGGGATAACTTGCGGCAGCGCAATCAGCATCTCGCTATCGATTGGCGTGGGCAGTCCGGTTTGCCTGACAAAAATATCCCCGTAGCCATGTTTGATTGTGTTGTCGATAATCTGATTGATAATGCCCTCAAAAAGCGTCAATTGGATCCGACGGTTAAAGTTTCCGTAGAAATCCACTATGACCCGATAAAACTGACTATCTGCGATAATGGATTCGCGGTTCCGGAGAATATTGCCGTCAACTTGTTGCGCGGCGTGGTTGTTTCTGAAAATGGCTTGGGAATAGGTCTTTACCAGGCTGCACGTTGGGCCAGTCAGTTGGGTTATCGGTTGGTGCTGGTAAATAATCGCGCGGGAAAAATTTGTTTTGAGTTGCACGATAGCGCGGGAGCATTGGAGCGGCGGAATATGAATTATTGATCCGGCGCGAGTTAAATAACACTCCGTTCGGCCTGAGCCTGTCGAAGGCCTTGAAGTCTTCATGTTTCGCTAAACTCTACATGAACGGCCTCGCACGCTGATTCGTGCCGGACAAATAGTGCCGACCGCAGGCCTGATGGTAATGTGGTAAGCTTCGCGTGTTGACACTTCGATGTATCTTATTCGTTTCATGCCATCTAATTCGGCCTTCGCTTTTGCAAGTTCTTTGTTACGCCGTGAGGTTCTTGAACTGCATGCTTACCATGTGCCGGATAGCTCCGGGTGCATCAAGCTGGATGCAATGGAGAACCCTTATCCTTTGCCTCTGGAACTGCGAACGGAAATCGCTGCGACAGTAGCGTCTGCTGCTATCAATCGTTATCCCGACCCTGTTGCGACGACACTCAAGAAAAAAATTTGTGATGTGACCGGGTTGCAGGCCGGAATGGAGGTATTGCTGGGAAACGGTTCCGATGAGTTGATCCAATTGCTGGCAATGGCAGTTAATAAGCCGGGCGCTACCCTGATGGGTGTGGAGCCCTCCTTTGTGATGTACAGGATGATCGCCACCTTTACCGGGATGCGTTATGTCGGCGTGCCGTTAAGGAAGGATTTTTCTCTGGATTTGCCCGCTACCTTGGCAGCGATAGAGCGCGAGAAACCCGCGCTTATTTTTATGGCATATCCGAACAATCCAACGGGTAACCTGTTTCCGTCTGACGATATGATCAAGATCATTGAGGCTGCCAATGGACTGGTGGTGGTGGACGAGGCTTATTATGCGTTTGCACGAGATAGTTTTATCCCCTACTTGACGCGTTATTCCAATCTGCTGGTTATGCGGACTTTTTCCAAGCTTGGTATGGCCGGTCTGCGTCTTGGATTTTTGGCGGGAAGTGCGTTATGGTTAGGCCAGTTGGAAAAGCTGCGCTTGCCGTATAATGTTGGCGTTTTGCCGCAATTGGTAGCGGAGAAGTTGCTGGATCATCACGATGTGTTGCTGCGGCAAGCTGAGCAGATTAAGCAGGATCGCGTCAACTTGTATCGGCTGATGAGCGATATGTCCGGGGTGCATGTTTACGCCAGCGAGGCGAATTTTTTGCTGTTTAAAGTGGCAGGCGCGTCCGAGATATTCGCAGGTTTGAAGCAGCGTGGCGTGTTGATCAAAAGTTTTGTCGGTGGACATCCGATGTTGAAAGACTGCCTGCGTGTGACGGTGGGTTCGCACGAGGAGAATGAAAAATTTATTGCCGCACTAAGAGAAACCATTATTTAATTCGCATAAGGCTAAATCATGCGTAGCGCAAAAGTTTCACGCAACACTCTCGAAACACAGATCACAATTGAATTGGCGCTTGACGGTAAGGGCGAGGCCAGATTTGATACCGGACTGCCGTTTTTGGATCACATGCTTGACCAGATTGCCAGACATGGACTGCTGGATATGGATATTGTTGCAAGGGGTGATTTGCATATTGATGCGCACCACACCGTCGAGGATATAGGTATCACACTGGGGCAGGCATTCAATCAGGCGATTGGAGACAAGAAGGGCTTGCGCCGCTATGGTCATGCTTACGTGCCGCTGGACGAATCATTGTCGCGTGTGGTGCTGGATATCTCTGGACGCCCCGGACTTGCATTTAATTGCAAATTTGTACGCGACAGTGTTGGTGAGTTTGATGTGGATCTGATCAACGAATTTTTCCAGGGTTTCGTCAATCACGCGTTGGTGACCCTGCATATCGACAATCTGGCGGGCAATAATGCTCACCATCAGGCGGAGACAATTTTCAAGGCGTTCGGCCGTGCCCTTCGTATGGCACTGGAATTTGACCAACGCATGGCCGGTGTGATGCCATCCACCAAAGGCTCGCTGTAAAATTAAAATGGTTGATGTTGCGGTAATCGATTACGGTATGGGTAACTTGCGTTCGGTCGAGCAGGCTCTGCGTACCGTGGCACCCGATGCCGAAATCGTCATTACGGATAACGCCGATGTAATAGAGGGTGCGAAACGTATTGTGTTTCCCGGTCAGGGGGCAATGCCGGACTGTATGCGCGAGATGGATGCGCGTGGTTTGCGTGATGTCGTGTTACTTGCTGCGCGAACCAAACCTTTTCTCGGTATCTGTATAGGGATGCAAATGTTGTTCGAGCACAGTACCGAGGGTGATGTGGACGGGTTGGGTATTCTGCACGGCAAGGTGGTGCGCTTTGCCACTAATATGCACGATGCGCAGAACAATAAGTTGAAAGTGCCGCATATGGGATGGAATCAGGTTCATCACGTGCAGCATCCGTTATGGGGCGGAATAGACCAGGATGCGCGGTTTTATTTTGTCCACAGTTATTATGTGCAGACACAGGATGCTTCTCTAGTGCAGGCAACCAGCAAATATCCGCAATCCTTTGTGTGTGCGGTGGCGCATGAAAATTTATTCGGTGTGCAATTTCATCCGGAAAAAAGCCATACAGCAGGGCTGAAACTGCTGCAAAACTTTGTGCAATGGAACCCTTAACTTTCTACGTACTGCCATGCTGATTATTCCTGCGATTGATTTAAAAGACGGTCATTGTGTGCGCCTTAAACAGGGCGTGATGGAAGATGCCACAGTGTTTTCAGAAGATCCTGCTGCCATGGCGCGGCATTGGTTAGAGCAAGGTGCTCGACGAATGCATCTGGTGGATTTGAACGGCGCATTTGCTGGCAAGCCCAAGAATGAAGCCGCGGTGCGCAGTATTATCGATGCCATGGATGGTAGCGATGTGCCAGTGCAACTCGGGGGGGGGATTCGCGATCTCGAGACTATCGAACGTTATCTCGACATCGGGGTAACTTACATCATTATAGGTACTGCGGCGGTGAAATTACCCGGTTTTCTGCATGAGGCTTGCGACGCATTCCCGGGGCATATCATGGTTGGCCTAGATGCCAAGGCTGGCAAGGTGGCTGTGGATGGTTGGTCGAAGTTGACCGGACATGATGTAGCGGATTTGGCAAAACGTTTTGAAGGTTATGGCGTGGAAGCGGTGATATACACTGATATTGGCCGCGATGGCATGTTGTCCGGCGTCAATATCCCTGCAACGGTAGAGCTGGCCAGCCCGCTAAGGGTGCCCGTGATTGCCAGCGGCGGCATTACCAATCTGGATGATGTGCGCGCACTGTGTGCCGTTCAGGCGGAAGGTATCACGGGCGCGATTACTGGACGTGCAATTTACGAAGGTACGCTAGACTTTAGAGCTGCACAGGCATTGGCCGACGAACTGACCGATGCAAATGCGTCTTTGAATGGGGTATTGGGCTAGTTCATGCTGGCTAAGCGCATTATTCCCTGTATGGATGTGACCAGTGGGCGTGTGGTCAAGGGGGTTAGCTTTGTTGAGTTGCGTGATGCAGGTGATCCGGTAGAGATTGCTCGCCGTTACAACGAACAGGGTGCCGATGAACTCACCTTTTTGGATATAACCGCCAGTTCGGATGACAGGGGCATTATTTTTCGCATCATTGAGCAGGTGGCTTCGCAGGTGTTCATCCCGTTGACTGTTGGAGGCGGAGTTCGCGAGGTAGGTGATGTCCGTAATTTGCTGAATGCGGGAGCGGACAAGGTCAGTATCAATACTTCTGCGGTACTCAATCCACAGCTCGTTGCAGATGCTGCCGGACGTTATGGCTCCCAGTGTATAGTCGTTGCGATTGATGCCAAACAAGTATCGCCAGGGCACTGGGAGGTATATACGCATGGTGGACGCAATGCCACGAGTCTGGATGCGGTGGCATGGGCAAGGAAAATGCAGGATTTTGGCGCGGGGGAGATTCTGCTGACCAGCATGGATAAGGATGGACAAAAAAGCGGTTTTGATCTGGCATTGACCCGTGCGATTACCGATGCGCTGGATATTCCTGTCATCGCCAGCGGAGGTGTGGGTAATTTGCAGCATCTTGTTGATGGTGTCAAAAAAGGGGGGGCCGATGCGGTGTTGGCGGCAAGCATATTCCACTTCGGTGAATACACTGTGCAGCAAGCCAAGCAATTTATGGCACAACAGGGTGTGGAGGTGCGCTTATGAGCGAGACATGGTTGAACAAGGTCAATTGGTCTGCCGATGGTCTGGTAACGGCTATTGCCCAGGATGCAGCATCAGGCCGGGTATTGATGGTTGCCTGGATGGATCGCGAAGCGCTGAAATTGACTTGGCTAAAAAATGAGGCGGTATACTGGTCGCGTTCACGAAAAAAGCTGTGGCGCAAAGGGGAGGATTCCGGCCACGTTCAAATAGTAAAAGAGATTCGTCTTGATTGCGATGGTGATGCAATCTTGTTGCAGATTGAGCAGCAAGGGGGCATTGCCTGTCACACCGGGCGAGAAAGCTGTTTTTACAACCGGCTTGAGCATGGGCAGTGGGTGGAAGTGGATGCTGTGCTGAAATCCCCTGATGAGATTTACAGGAAGTGAGTGACAGAATTATGAGTCAGGAGCTGTTACATAGATTGATTGAAATGTTGGAGACGCGAAAAAAAGCATCTCCGGAAAGCTCGTATGTTGCCAAGCTCTTCAGCAAAGGCGAGGATGCCATTCTGAAAAAAATTGGTGAAGAGGCGACGGAAGTCATTCTGGCGAGTAAGTCGGGAGATAAGTCGCATCTGGTATATGAGACCGCTGATTTGTGGTTTCATTGTATGGTGTTACTGGCTCATCACGGTTTAAGTGCTGATGATGTGCTGAAAGAATTGGCGAGGCGCGAGGGGTTTTCGGGAATAACCGAGAAAGAAAGCAGGGCGAAGGATTGAGTATGAGCGACTGCCTGTTTTGCAAAATAGTGCGCGGTGAAATTCCCTGTCGCAAAGTATACGAGGATGAGGATGTGTTGGCATTTCACGACATTAATCCCGTTGCTCCGGTTCACTTTATGCTGGTTCCAAAATTGCATTTTGCTTCATTGGCAGAAGCGGAAGACAGTCATGGTGCGTTGCTGGGAAAAATACTGTTACTGGCGCCGAAATTGGCAAAAGAGCAGGGGTTGGATAATGGTTTCCGCACCGTGATTAACACTGGCAAGGGCGGTGGGCAGGAAGTGTTTCATTTGCACATCCATATCATTGGCGGGGGCAACATTCCACCCATGGTGCGGCGTAGCTAAATTTCAAGGAGAAAAGAATGGGAACATTTAGCATTTGGCATTGGTTGATAGTGCTGCTGGTGGTTATACTGATATTCGGCACTAAAAAATTGCGCAATATGGGCAGCGATCTGGGCGGTGCGGTGAAGGGTTTCAAGGAGGGCATGCGCTCGGAAGACGATGCGTCTGGCCAGCTTAAAGCAGGCGGCCAGACTATCGAGGGTGAGGTGAAAGACAAGAAGACCACCAACGCCTGAATCTTGTCCGTCTGTCTGCACAGAGATGTTTGATTTTAGCCTTCCGGAACTGATGGTCGTCATGGTGGTGGCGCTTGTCGTAATCGGTCCCGAGCGTTTGCCTAAAGTGGCGCGGACGCTTGGGCATTTGTGGGGACGTGCGCAGCGTTATGTGAATGGCGTGAAGGCGGACATTGAGCGTGATATGGCGGTTGATGAATTTCGCCAGTTGCAGCAAAAGATTCAGTCCGAAGCCAGTGCGCTTGAACAATCGGCAAACCGGACAGTGCAAACGCTGGATGATCAAGTGCAGCAAATCAATGAGGCAGTGGTGAAGCCGATATCGCCCACGCAGGCTCCGCAATCGTCGTTGCAGGCACAATCGCCCGTAGAGCCATCCCCCGATGCAAAGCCCGGATAGATCACAATGAGTGCCAGCGCAAGTTTCATTGCCCATCTGCTTGAATTGCGTACTCGCCTGCTGCATTCAGCCATCGCCCTGTTACTGGTATTCGTCTGTCTTTTTCCGTGGGCTGGGGATCTGTACGCATTGCTTGCGAAGCCGCTGTTGGCCAAGTTGCCCGCGGGTGGGCAAATGATTGCGACTGATGTCACCACGCCGTTCTTTGTTCCACTCAAGGTGGCAATGATGGCTGCGTTTCTGGTGGCCTTGCCCTATATTCTTTACCAAGTATGGAGGTTCGTCGCCCCCGGCTTGTATGCGCATGAAAAACGTCTGGTAGTGCCACTGATTGTCGCCAGTACCTTGCTGTTTTTCTGCGGCATGTCTTTCGCTTATTTTATGGTGTTTCCGGTGGTGTTTGGTTTTATTACGGCGGCGGCGCCGCAGGGTGTTGCGGTCATGACGGACATCGATAAATATCTCAGTTTTGCACTCTCTATGTTCATGGCGTTCGGCATTACGTTTCAAGTGCCGGTAGCGGTAGTGGTGCTGGTGCGGATGGGATTTGTTACTGTCGAGAAACTCCGGGAGTCCCGTTCTTATGTGGTGGTGGGTGCATTTGTGGTCGGTGCGATATTTACCCCGCCGGATGTGGTATCGCAAATCATGCTGGCAATGCCGTTATGGTTGCTCTACGAGTCGGGGATTGTGGTTGCAGTTTGGATGGGACATGGTAAGACCAAAGAGGCTGAGCCGCATTGAGGATGCTATCAGCTTGCATCATTCAGGACGCTCGTAATAACGATAAGGAGTGAGTGAAGTTTCGCTTGGTATTTCAGCTGCTTAAAGAGGGATTGCTCAGAATTTGCATTTGCCCAGCGGTGTGCCGATCCAGATAGACGGATGCGGTTTATGTGATTTTAACGAAGACGAACATATTCTAACAGATTCGACTGTAACTTAATGTGGATATGGACGCGAACAACAGTAGTTAGCGGTCTCTAGGGGTTGGCCTTTTGCCTATTTTAACTTTCACGTTCATTGATGTTCCGTCACGCATCAGTTTGATCAATGCGATCTTGCCGGGTGGCAGATTGGCGACGGTTTCAAGCATGGAACTCCAGTCGGCAATTGGAAAGCTGTCTATTTCGATCAATATGTCGCCGGTTTTTATCCCGGCTTGGGCCGCAGGACTGTTGCGTATCACCTCTGTGATTAAAACACCTTTTGTGTCGCCAAGCTTGAAGGACTCTGATAGTTCGGGGGTGAGTTCTTGCACCCCTGCACCAATCCAGCCGCGTGTAACTGAGCCTGTTTGGATGATCTGCTCCATGGTTTTTTTCGCTACGTTTACGGGAATGGCAAAGCCTATACCCAGTGAACCGCCATTCGGCGAGTAGATGGCGCTGTTGATGCCAATCAGATCCCCATTGCTATCAACCAATGCACCACCCGAATTACCCGGGTTGATTGCCGCGTCAGTCTGGATGAAACTTTCGAAAGTGCTGAGACCTAAATGGTCACGTTTGAGAGCGCTGATGATCCCCATTGTGACTGTTTGTCCAACACCGAAAGGATTGCCGATGGCGAGCACCAGATCGCCCACCTGAGAATATTCGGGGTGGCCAAAAGTGATGGCGGGAATACTGCCCGGCAGGTCAATTTTGATTACGGCAAGGTCGGTTTCAGGATCGGAACCTATCACATGAGCTTTGGCTTTGCGTCCATCCGCCAAAGCAACCTCTATTTGATCCGCTGTTTCCACCACATGGTGATTGGTAAGGATGAAACCCTCGGCGCTGACGATGACTCCCGAACCCAAGCTAGAGCTGCTTTGAGGTTCGTTGTCAAGTTGGTCACCAAAGAAAAATTTGAAGCGAGGATCATCGAGAAAAGGGTTGGCGGGAGTTTTGATGACAGTGCTGGTAAAGATGTTCACCACGGTCGGCATGGCTTTTTTCGCGGCGGCGCTTAAACCCATCGCAGGGGCGCGCGCGCTGCCGGGCTGCGGGGAGTTTTCATAAAGCGTGACTACGCTGCCACGAGCGGCATTGGGCAGAAGTTCAGGTTTGAGGGTGTGGACGATGAACAGCAGTGCCAGTGCGATGGTGACGGCTTGACTGAACAGGAGCCAGTGTTTGCGCATGGTATGATGAACTCGCTCGTTTTGTATGTTTAGGGAAAATTCATGATGTTGCTAAACGATTTGGCTGATTATAACGCAAGCTTAATGCAAACCGGCTTGTTCAAGGATTATTGTCCGAACGGGGTGCAAGTTGAGGGGCGCGCTGAAGTGAGGCGTATCGCCACCGGTGTTACAGCTTCTCAGCAGGTACTGGATGAGGCTATCTCTTGGGGGGCGGATGCGGTTCTGGTGCATCATGGATACTTCTGGCGTAACGAGGATGCCACCATAGTTGGTGTCAAGAAGCGGAGAATCGCTCAATTGTTGCGCAACGAAGTGAGTCTGCTGGCCTATCATTTGCCGCTCGATGCGCATTCCGAATTGGGAAACAATGCACAGCTTGGCAAGTTACTGGGCTTGGTGGCGCAAGGCAGGTTCGGCGAGCAGAACATTGCCTGGATGGGGGTGCTGGAGCGGCCACAGTTGCTTAATCAATTTGTTCAGCAGATCACCCATGATTTGCAGCGTGCGCCTCAAGTGATCGGTAATGGAGCAAAAAAAATATGCAAAGTGGCATGGTGTAGCGGAGGTGCGCAGAGCTATTTCGAAGCTGCTATCACCCACGGTGTGGATGCGTATATCACCGGGGAAATTTCCGAGCAGAATTTTCATCTAGCCAACGAAACGGGCGTGGCATTTATTTCTGCGGGACATCATGCGACGGAGCGCTTGGGCATCAGGGCGTTGGGTGAACATCTGGCGAAACAATTCAATCTTGAGCATCGTTTTTTCGATCAGGCCAATCCGGTTTAACCGATCAATTCGTCGCGTACTTGGTTCAGGGCGGCGAACAGCGTCTGATGCGGTGTGTCCAGTACCTCATTGGCTTGTTCAATCAACTCGCGGTGGCCTATCAGCAAGGTTCTCAGAGTATCTTCCACGTCGGCCAGCAGTTTTTCGGGTTGCTGCGAGAAGCGCATCAAGAAATCTTTGCGCCGTGGATAGAAGGTTGTCCATTGCCAACCCAAAAAATTTTCATTGCTGTTGAATCCTGCGCTTTGCAGCGATGATTTTAGATCGTTTACGGCTGGTAGCGCGAGTTGCTCAAGTGAGGGTGTGCTGCTCCACATTAAACCAAAATAAATTCGCCATGTGCCGCCAAGAAACTGTTGCTCTATCATCGGATGTAAATAAATTGATTGCTCTTTGCTCAATGAGCAATGTAATCCCGACAAGCTTTTTTCCGCGTTTCTGTCTTCTGTCAGAATGACTTGCCACGAGGTATGGTTTGAATCAAACAGTTTGGCAAGGCGTTGCATTAGCTCCTGCCAAAAACGATTATTCAGTTGTTCGCGAATTTGATCCATTTGTTCTGCCACCGCCAGTCCAAGCGGCAAATTTTCTTGTTGGGCGAAAAAATTGAGTACGGCTTGCTCTTCATTCATTGTCAGTTTGCCTTTTTATATCCTCTCGAGCGTGAGTCGCCATGGTGTTGATGTTAATTGCTATATTAGTAAACGCTGTAATTTTATGCTGTATATAAGTTTTTTTCAGCCACTGATTTGAATCTTTAGATTGAGTGTTGACTTTATTTTTCAGACTAGACATTATTCGTTCGCGTGGATGTGCCGTGCCTGCATGGGCGGGAGAAAATAGAAGCATAAAATAATTATTACGACACGCCACATAAAAATTATCCGATTTACCTGTTTGTTCAGGCCGCCTACGGGTCGGCGTGTGATCGTTTGTTTGCTGGGGGAGTCTTTACGATGCATCGTTCCTTACGTTTTTTTGTTTTGATGATGGGGCTGTTTTTGGTTGCGAGCAGTTATGCGACGGATGCTTCGCAAGCTGCACTGACAACCGATGATAGTCTGGGTCCGCTTGTGGAACAGCCTTTCGAGTTTCCCCATAATCGACATGCCAACGATATGCAAATCGATTGTATGTACTGTCACACATACGCACGGCGTAGTGCGGTAGCGGGTATCCCGCCATTGCAGAAGTGCATTGGCTGCCACCAGAGTATCGATTCAGTGCGCGAGACACCGAGAATCAAGAAGTTGTTCGAGTACTGGGAGGGTAGTGAAGATGGAAAAATTGCTGCCAGAACGCCAGTACCCTGGAAAAAAGTTCATGATCTGCCAGACTTTGTGCGTTTCAATCATGAGCGTCATATCAAGCGTTTTATTGAGCAGCAAAATCGCCCGACTCAGGAGGCCTGTGGGTACTGTCACGGTGATGTGAAAGACATGACGGTTGCCCGCCGAAGCAAACCTCTTAGCATGGGGTGGTGTGCAAGCTGTCATGAAAAGGATCATCCGGTGACTGGAGAGGGTGGCGTGGCGGTCGGTAATCAGGCTTACTGGTACAGTTTTCAAAAGCCTGTAGTTGAAGCCGCGGGTGGTGCTGTCAAGGCCAAGGGGCCGAACGATTGCTGGCAGTGCCACAAATAATAAACTGGCATGACATTTCAAGAATTTTCCGGAGAGGTTGTGATGATTGATAGTGGTTTTGATCGGCGTGATTTTCTGAAGGTGCTGGGGTGGAGCGGAGCGGCTGTTGCATTAAGCGGCTGCGGTAATACTTCAATCGAAGACGGTAGGGAGACTGTGGTTTCCTATTCGGAGCCAGCGGATTATGTAATCCCTGGTATCGGTGTTTATTACAACTCTACCTGCGCTCAATGCGATGCGGGTTGCAATATTAATGGCCGTGTGCGCGAAGGTAGGGTGCTAAAGCTGGAGGGTAATCCGGATTCCACCATTAATCGCGGCAAGATTTGCGGTTTGGGTCAGGCTGGCGTGCAGCATCATTACAACCCTGACCGTTTACGCGAGCCCTTACTGCGTAAGGGTGATCAAGGCGAGACTATTTCATGGGAAAAAGCTTACGGGCTGATTGCCGAGAAGTTGAAGGGCGTTGATGGTGAAGAAATGGCGTTCTTGACGGGTGGTATGAGCGGACATCTCAAGGTGTTGCTGGGTAACTATCTGGCCAGTTTCGGCTGCAAAAATCACTTTGTTTATGAGGCAGTTTCTCCCGCTGTAGTTCGTGCCGCCAACAAGAAATCCTACGGCATGGCGATGCCGAGATTCAGTATCAACAAAGCCAAAGTTGTATTGTCGTTTGGCGCTGATTTTCTGGGTAGCTGGATTTCACCTGTTCATTTTTCGCAGCAATATGCCCAGTTCCGCAAAGGTGTAGATGGACAGCGTGGTGTACTAATTCAGGTCGAGTCGAAGATGACTTTGACTGGAGCCAATGCAGATCGTTGGCTTGCAATTAGGCCCGGAACTGAGGGCGTATTGGCACTGGGCATCATAAACGCTTTGGGAACGGCAACCGGTGAAATTGCAGCTGCAGTGAAAGATTATGACAGGGCTCGTGTAAGTGCAGAGACGGGAATTGCTCCCGGGCAAATCGACAAGGTTGCGGCTTTGCTGAAGCTGCGCTCACCCAGTCTGGTATTGGCCGGAAGCGCAGCGGAAGGTTACGCGCACGGTTCACAAAATGCCGCCGCGATCAATTTGCTTAACCACGTATTGGGCAACATGGGCAAGACGGTCGAAGTCTCAGAGACAATTCCGTTTCCGCAGATGGCTCCGTCTCTCGGTAATACGGCCGCACTAAAATCGCTGAATGACGGCTTGTCGGCAGGGAAGTACAAGGTGTTGTTTAGCTATGCGGCGAACCCTGTATTTACAGCGCCGGGCGCCCTGAAGTTCAAGGAAGGCATGGCTAAGGCTGGGTTCAAAGTGGCATTTGCGCACTATTTGGATGAGACTGCGATGCAGGCTGATCTGGTATTGCCACTGGATTCGGCTCTGGAAGATTGGGGTACTCAGGTTCCTGAATATCTTGCGACGTGCGCGCAAATCAATGTGCAACAGCCCTTGATGGAAAAATTGCATGCCAATACCCGCGGTATGGGAGATATCCTGCTGGCATTGCTCAAGCAGCGACGTGCGGATGAGTATAAGGGCTACGAAGATTACTACGCTTACTTGCGTGATGCGTTGTTGAAAAACAAGAGTGCATTGGGTGGAGGCAAGATCGATGATGACACCTTCTGGAATGAAACGTTGACTAAAGGCATTATCAAATTGGAAGGGCCGGTTGGCTCTCTTGCAACCAAAGTCGGCGCAGCCGGTTTGAAATTGCCGGTGTCTGATGATGGGGATGATCAATATCCGTTGCACCTGATTCCAAGTGTTACCGCGAGTTTGCGTGATGGGCGTCATGCAAACCAGCCTTGGTTGCAGGAATCGCCGGATCCTTTGACTACGATTGTGTGGGATTCGTGGGTGGAGATACATCCGAAAAAGGCCGCGGAGTTACATATAGTCGAGGGCGATATTATCGAGATCGCTTCCAGAACAGGTACGATCAAAGCGCAAGCATACCTATTTCCTGGGATTCATCCTGACGCGGTTTCAGTGCCGCTGGGTCGAGGTCATGATGCTATGGGGCGTTATGCCAAAGGATTTGGCGTGAATCCGTTCCAGATTATGGATGCAGTGTTCGACAAGGAGACAGGTGAGTTGGCGATGCATGAGACCCGCGTCAAAATCACCAAGACGGGGCAGCGCGTCATCGTGGTCAAGGATGAGGGGGCAGCGGGTGGTAAGCAGATGGGCAAGAAAATTGCGGTGCGCTTGTCCACAGATGATGTCGATCTTTCGGAGGAGGTCTAAGCTATGTCGGTAAATAATCTATTAGAGAACTGGGCGCAGTTCCGTCATTTTCACCCGGTTGATGACAAGCCGCATGACCCTTACAAGTGGGCGATGAGCATTGACCTTGACGCGTGTACCGGTTGTAACGCGTGCAGCGTGGCGTGTTATGCGGAAAATAACCTGCCAGTAGTTGGCAAAGAGAAATATCAGCACGGCCAGTCCATGCACTGGATGCGAATAGAACGCTACTGGGATGAGGATGGTCGCGAATTCCCAGATCAGGGTGCGCAGTTCCTGCCGATGATGTGCCAGCAGTGCGAAGCGGCCCCGTGTGAGACGGTGTGCCCGGTGGCTGCCACAAACCACACGGCGGATGGTCTGAATTCTCAGATATATAACCGTTGCATCGGTTCGCGCTATTGTTCTGCGAACTGCCCGTTCAAGGTGCGTTACTTTAACTGGTATGACTATCCAACCACTGATAATGTCTGGCCGGCAGAAATGACGCAGCAGTTGAATCCGGATGTAACGGTTCGAGGCAAGGGTGTCATGGAGAAATGTACTTTCTGTGTGCAACGGCTAAGCGCAGCCAAAGTGACGGCAAAAAATGAAGGACGCATCGTAAAAGACGGTGAGGTTCAAACAGCGTGCCAGCAGTCTTGCCCAACTGGTGCAATTTCTTTCGGCAATCTCGTTGACCCGGAATCCAGAGTGCACAAACAATGGCAGACGCAGCAGGTCGAACTGGATAAGGATAAACAAGACAAGGATGAGGAGGATAGCGGTTTGCGCGGATACCGTATTCTGGAAGAGTTGCGCGCTTACCCCTCGGTGATGTACCTGGAACGCGTTCGCGAAAGCGCAGTGTAATCGGCAGAGATAACAGGAACACTTTAAGGAATGACTATGAAAGATATCCGCGAAGACATAGCTTGGGTAAAAATCAACCAAGATGTGCTAAAGAGCTTAGAAAACCCCAGAAAACTGTATTGGATCATCATATTTTGTGCGCTTGCAGTATTTAGCGTCGGCGTTGGTTGCGAGGTGTATCAGTACCGGAATGGTATGGGGGTAGCGAACCTCAATAATCCGAACGTGTGGGGGCTGTATATTGCCACATTCATTTTTTGGATCGGGATGAGCCACTCGGGTACGTTGCTATCGGCCATCTTGCATTTGATGCATGCCGATTGGCGTAAGCCGATTTACCGCTTTGCCGAAGCGATGACGACTTTCTCGTTGATGACGGCAGGCCTGTTTGTAATGGTGCACATTGGTCGCCTGTGGCAGTTTTACTATTCACTGCCCTACCCGAACGAACGCGGTGTGTGGCCGAACTTTCAGTCACCCCTGCTGTGGGACGCGATGGCTATCTTTACCTATTTGAGTTCATCGGTACTTTTCCTGTTCGTAGGCATGATTCCAGACCTTGCGATTTGCCGCGACAACATGAAAGAAGGCTGGCGTAAAAAACTGTACACGTTATTGTCGCTGGGCTGGGAGGGTACGGATCGTCAGTGGAGAAACTTTCGTGTCACCTACCTGACTATAGCCTGCTTCCTGATTCCGTTGGCAGTGTCGGTGCACTCAATTGTGGCATCTGACTTTGGAATGTCGCAACAGCCCGGTTGGCATGTGACATCGTTCCCGCCTTATTTTGTGGCTGGTGCCTTATATTCTGGCTGCGCGGCAATCATCACACTGTTCATCATACTGCGCTATGTATTCAAGTTTGAAGAGTACATGACATTGCCTATTCTGAAGAAGACAGTGCGCCTGACCTTTGCGATCGCGATGGTGTGGACGTATCTGAATGCGGTGGAGTTTGCTTCAGTCTGGTATAGCCACGACGGTGCATCCAAGGATGTGTTGATTCAAAAAATGACGGGTCCTTTTGCCTTCGCATGGTGGGGAATGGTTTTCTGCGGATCGGTTGTGCCGCTGGTGCTGGCATTTAAACGATTCCAAACCAATATTCCGGTATTGCTCGTCGTATCATTGTTATTGAATCTGGGTATGTGGCTGGAACGCTGGATGATTGTTGCTCCCACATTTTCACATGGTTACTATCCTTGGACATGGGATCACGATCAATGGCCTAGCATGATTCAATGGGGTATCGTATTTGGCAGTTTCGGCTGGTTTACTTTGCTGTTCATGGTCTTCTGCAAAGTGTTCCCATCCGTATCCATGTATGAAGTGAAGGAAATGGTTTATCACCGCAGTCTGCACCTGAAAAAGAGTGAAACTGCAGAGCAGGGAGCACACTAATTATGAGCCAACGTCATTTACTTGCGCTGTTCAGCAACTTTGATGAAGCGGAAGCGGTTGTCAAAGAGCTGCGCAGCACCCAGATACAGGGTTTTGATGTCAACGATGACTTGGTTGTGAAGTCACCCATTGAACACCCTGAGGTCGAAGAGTTTCTCGGAAACAAGCCGGTTTATGTGCAGTGGTTCACTTTGGGCGGGGCATTGATGGGTGGTCTGCTCGCGTTCTTCCTGATATCAGGCTCGCAGGCGAATTTCTACGCGCAGATGAAAGGGGGGAAGCCGATTGTTCCGCTTCCGCCTAATTTTGTGCTGACCTATGAGATGTTCATCTTGGGCGGTGTGTTTATTACCATTCTTGGCTTTCTGATTTGCGCGGGCCTGCCGGCCAGACGTTCGCCGTTGTATAGTGGGAAGGTCTCGGAGGATCAAATTGGGATTTTGGTGAAGTCGGATGAAGGGGCCGCTGGAACATTAAAAGCGATCTTTACCAAGCACAATGCATTGGAAATTCAGGAAGAGGCAGGGAAATGAAAAAATTATCCTTAGCAATTGCGTTGCTGCTTGTGCCAACTATTGCGCAAGCTTGGCCATGGTCACAGGATATGGCCAATCAGGTTAGTACAAAACCTCAAGAAAGCGTTGATTCATCCGGGGCTGGAATGAAAATTTTCCCTAGACGGTCTGTGCCGGTTGCGGGCACAACAGTCAGAGTGACTGATATGGAAGTAGCTCGGAAGATGGATAATCCAGTTCGCGCTGACGAAAAATCTATTGCAACGGGTCGTCATTTATTCGGGATATATTGCACACCATGTCATGGAAAATCAGGAACGGGAGATGGGCTGGTTGGGGCAAAGTTGATTATGACTCCTTGGAATCTGACTTCAAGCAATGAAATGCATTCCTGGAATTCTAAAGAGTATCCTGATGGATATATTTGGGGGTATATGACTTTAGGCGGTGCAGTGATGCCCAGTTATGCCAATGATCTGTCTGCGACCGAGCGTTGGCATGTGGTCAACTACGTGCGTAAGGTGTTGCAAAAGAGCCAAGCCGGACAGGCTGCGGTTCAGGCGAAATAGGAGACGGCTGACATGATTGCATACAGTAACTGGTCAGTATTGACCGTAAATTTTGTGGTGGTGCTGTCGCTTGCATTGAGCGGTGTCGCTTTGTGTTCGGTCCTGCATTTGGTGAATGCCAAATGGCGATTAGAGGTGCGTCATTTGGTGGCATCTTTATACGCATTGTTCCCGCTCGCTTTTGTGTTGTTGATTATATTGCTGGTTGGCGGGGAGAATACTTTTCCTTGGTGGTCGCATCCCGATGAACATGGTGCACACATGCCAGGTTGGTATCATCCGTCCTGGCTGATAACCCGCGAAATTGCCGGTATGCTGTTTATGATCGGATTGTACTGGGAATTTATTCAGCGCCAGACGGTATGCAACCGCAGTCCTGAAGATGCGGAACGTTTTCACCATATTGCGTGCTGGATACCGTTTTTCTTCGTGTTATACAGTACTATGGTTGCGTGGGATTTTGAGATGACGCTGGTTCCACATTGGCACAGTGCGATATATGGAATGCAACAGTTTGTAAGCAACTTCGGTATGTTCCTCGCATTTTTGGTTGTTTGGATTAGTGCGTTGAACAGCAGCAAGAAGCTGGTTCGCCCGATCCCAGATTATCTTTACAACTACCTTGCCCAAATGCTGTTCGCATTTACCTTGCTATGGGTATATACCTTCTATGCTCAGTATTTGACTATTTGGTATGGCAACATACCTGATGAGACGGATCGCGTTTTCGCCATGCAGAATGGTGATTATACGTTCATATGGTGGGCCACCTTTGCGTTGAAGTTTGTGATTCCATTCGCAGTTTTTTGCTTTCCAAAGCCGAGACACAATATAGCGATCATAAAAATGGTGGCTTTTTGTATTATCGTGGGCACCTTATTTGAGCGTTATGTATGGATAGGTGGAGTTAATGGCACAGGTTCGTACCCCATTCTTGCTACAATAGCCGTCAGCGGCGTGGTTGCCACGGTTGGTTTTTTCCTTGTGCGCATGCGTATGCAGCGTATGCAGTTGATTAAGGGGTAGTTCGCAATGATGAGGTTGTATTCGGGAACTGTGTGTCCGTACAGCCACCGCAGTCGTATCGTGCTTTTCGAAAAGGGCATGGACTTTGAGGTGATTGACGTTGACTTGATGAATAAGTCGGAGGATGTTGCCGCAATAAATCCGTATGGGAAAGTGCCTGTTTTGGTCGAGCGTGATCTGGTGTTGTATGAAGCCAACATTATCAATGAGTATATTGATGAACGTTTCCCACACCCTCAATTGATGCCACCTGATCCGGTTATGCGTGGAAGAGCGCGCCTGTTTCTGCATCGATTTGAACAGGAGATATATAGTCAGGTTGAGGTTATAGGGCATGGTACCGCGAAGTCAGCAGACAAGGCGCGCGCACTGATTCGCGATAATCTGACTCAGCTTGCACAGATTTTGAACCACCAGAAATTTCTGCTGGGCGATGAATTTTCCATGCTTGACGTGGCGATAGCTCCCCTCTTGTGGCGTCTTGATTACTATGGCATCCAAATGGGTAAAGAGGCGGCACCGTTAATGAAATATGCAGAACGGCTATTCTCACGCCAAGGCTTCATTGATGCACTGACGGCTTCCGAGAGGGCGATGCGCAAGTGATTTCAATCGCTGCCATTTGGAATGAATGATCCTTCCACTCGTCCCTACCTGATACGTGCGATTTACGAATGGTGTATAGATTGCGGGTATACACCCTATTTGGCTGTTCGTGTTGATGAAAACACAGAGGTGCCACGCTCTCACGTCAAGGATGGTGAAATAATCCTTAATCTCAGTGCCGATGCGGTGCGTAATCTGTTGTTGGGTAATGAGATGATTACCTGCACGGGGAGATTTGGCGGTGCTCCTTTCGATCTCATGATTCCCTTGGTGGCGGTCATCGGCATATTCGCCAAGGAAAATGGGCAAGGGTTAGTATTTCAAGGTGCGGATCCGCCGCAACCCCCGTCTGCACCCGACGGCAATGCTGATGTGCAAAAGCCTAAGTCACTCAAACCACAACTGAGAATAGTGAAATAACACTGCTTGTGGGTTTCCTCTGGGCAGGGCCTCCTAGATGTTCCGAAGAGAATCCGGAATTATGCGGTTGTGTTGTAGAGTGAATATCTAGCGACTTTCTGGTGGAGCCAACATCAGGTGCATTTTGCGCATGGCTTTTTGCTCGATTTGGCGGATACGCTCAGCCGACACGTTAAATTCGTCGGCCAGCTCATGCAGGGTTGCGGTAGCGCCATCTTCGCCAAGCCAGCGTGCTTCAACAATACGTCTGCTCCGCGCGTCCAATTCTGCCAACGCTGATGACAGGCCAGAAGTTTGCAAACGATCACGTTCAGTCGCCTCTAGAATTCGCAATGGCTCGTGCTCCGAGCTGTCTGCTAGATATTGGATCGGCGCATAACTCCCTTCGTCATCATTGCTATCTGATTCAAGTGCAATTTCATGTCCGGCGAAGCGAGATTCCATGTCTACTACATCACGTTCGCTGACATTGAGTTGTTGTGCGATTTCAGATATTTGATCGGGCTTAAGCGGCTCCAATCCTTTCCGCTTACTGCGCAAATTGAAAAAAAGCTTGCGCTGTGACTTAGTCGTAGCAATTTTGACCAACCGCCAGTTGCGCACAACGAATTCATGTATTTCAGCACGTATCCAGTGAAGCGCGAATGAGACCAACCGTACGCCACGATCAGGATCATATCGTTTTACAGCTTTCATCAGTCCGATGTTGCCCTCTTGAATTAGGTCGGCCTGAGGCAACCCGTAACCTGCATAGCCCCGTGCGACACTTACTACAACGCGGAGATGAGATACGACCAACTGGCGGGCTGCATCCAGATCATTTGTGGTTTTAAAACGTGTCGCCAACATGAACTCCTCCCCCTGCGACAGGATCGGGAAGCGATTGACCGATTGTATATAGCTCTCTAGACTTCCGACAGATGACGGTACTGGCAAACTCATAGTGGTATGCATCGTGGACACTCCTAAATAATTTTAAGGACACCTCTTTGCTCATAATTCTAGCACTCGGTTGTTAAGAGTGCCAGAATTTAGATTGGTTCGATACCAAATTTGCGGCAGTCAACTTGGGTAATTATCACAATCGATCAGCTTCATCACTAACTATATAGAAATTAAAGACAAATTACCGTGTATATAACGATATTAGACGACACCAATTGAATATTAGTATTTTCTAATTGAACTTATTTAAAAAGGACTCGTCACAGTTAAACGCAGGCGTTAATTCATTTTTTAAGTGGTGGCGTGTGATTTAGCATGTTTGTTTTTTAGCTTGAGGTGGGTCGTATAAACGTGTCTTGTCTATAATTTAGTCCAACGAGGAGTGATCATGAAGAATGTTATGTTATCCCTGATGGGGTTGTTGGTTGGGGTTGCACTTGTTCCCCAAGCTTCGGCACTGCCAGCATTCGCACGTCAGACCGGCATGGAATGTCAAGCGTGTCACCAGCAACATTTTCCAGTGCTGAATACTTTTGGCCGTGCTTTTAAGGCGGGCGGTTATACCATGATGGGTTCGCAAGGTACGGTCGAGGGGGAGCATCTGTCTATTCCCAACACACTTAATGGCGCCATCCTTATTAAGATGCGTTACCAGTATCAGAGCAACGGTGGTCAAGGTGTTCTTGATGGTGCGGGAACAACTGGTACTAGTAAGGGTATGTGGCAGATGGGCGACGAGTTCAGCCTGTTTTTCGGTGGACGCCTGGGCGAGAATATTGGTTTTCTGATGGAAAATAATGTGGCTGCATCTTCAGGCCCGTTGGTGGCCGGGTTGCGTTTGCCTTTTCTGTACGATGTGGCTGGCAGCAAAGTATCGGCAATACCTTTTACGACAGATGCTCTGGGAGTTTCCTACGGCTACGAGCTTTCCAGTGCCGGTGTGATGCGTGCAAACCGTTGGGCGGAGTTGCGACGTGACGCATCTGCAATCCAGTTTGCTACTGCCGACGGTAACGGTTCACATGGCGCATACAACGGTGCTGCTTCAGGTTTGGCGTTGGTTATCCAGAATGAAATGGGTTACATCAACTATTCCCGCTGGTCACCCAACCACTTGCCTGGTGGTAATGCAGGGGAGATGGCTTCTTATGGTCCGGATTCAAATTACCTGCGCATTGCAGCAACTCCCAATGTTGCTGGGTGGGATATGGTTGCGGGTGTGGGAATGATGTCGGGTACGTCTGAGTTGGCTGGGGCTGGCACTGTAGATATACCAGCAACTGTTGGTGTGGATCCGATTACAGGTTTGCCGGTAACTGTAGCTGCTGTTTCCTCGATTCCTGGAAGCGGTTTGGTCGACACTGTAGCGAGATTTGCGGATTTTCAGGCACATGGTCAAGTGGCAGGTAACGACATGGGTGTCTATGTAACTTATGCGGTTGCCCCAAAAGCAACAACTGGCGGGAAAGCGCAATTGTATAACTCAGGGGTATACGACAAAGATGCGGTTGCTGTGGGTGTAGATTTCAGTCTAGTCCCTCATACGCTTCATGTGGGCGGTGCTTACCGCATGGGCAAAACAGGTAAGTCATCACCTGCTGATGCAACGGTGAGCGCAACCGATAATTCGTTCATGCTGCAGGCAATTTACGATATGACGCAGAATGTCGCGCTGCATTTGACTGCATCAACACGTAACGGTACAAAATACGCGAATCCCGGAGCCACGGGTGCAAAAGAGTACCTCATGATGTTGGAGGCGGCGTGGTAAGTTGATAGTTCATGTGATGAAAGAGGTTCCAGATTGTAGCTACAATGTGGAACCTCGATTAAGTACAGGGGAGACTTTAGTCTCCTTTGTCGTATTTTTAGGATAAGATACGCACAGGTTGGATTCGTAGCATTATTGTGAGCGAATGCGATCAACTTAATGGTTTTATGGAACAATGCGCAATTGTTGATTTGTGTTGCATGAGGTTTATGAGGAGAAGTATGAAATATTCCTTTTTCTTTGTTGGAGTAATGACGATGGCCGTTCTGGCGTCTGAGGCATCCGCCACGCCATTGTTTTCCCGTCAGACAGGCATGGCCTGCTCATCATGTCACTTTCAGCATTTTCCAATGCTGAACGGTTTTGGCCGGGCATTTAAATCGGCGGGCTACACTATGATGGGTGGACAGCTTAAAGTGGAAAGCGATGGTTTGTCGATTCCAAGTACGCTTAATATGGCCGTAGTAACAACTACAGGCTACGAAAAGAGTAATCAGGCAGAAGGCACTTTCCCGGAGAGAACTACGGGAAATGGGCTGGTGTATTTGCCCGCCAGCGGCGGCGAGCTTTCGTTATTTTTTGGAGGCAGAGTTAGCGAGAACACAGGTTTTTTAGGTGAATTGGCGGTGGGTGATACTGCTAATGGTGTACATAGTTCGGCCAAAATGCCTATCGATGCATCATCTGTTTTTTCATTTATGCCGGATGGAGTGCGTACCAGCTTTGTTCCTTTTGCCACGGATGCATTGGGGGCATCCTACGGTTTTGAGTTGCTGAATACCGGAGCGAATGCAGTCCAGCAAATGATTGGTACACCGGGTTTTAATGGGGCGCATAGCGGCGCTTTTTCCGCGCAACAATATTTGGGAACAAATGGCCCGGCCAAAGGGGTGGCAATTGTACTAAGTCACCCTATGGGGTATATCAATCTCACTAAATTCAATAGAACCGGGATCACGAACGGAGGAAGAGCAAGCTTGGACTCCACCTATTTACGTGTGGCGGGAGTATTTCAGGTGTCAGGCTGGGATGCTGCAGTGGGAGCGCAGGTGTGGAACGGAAGCTCAGCGGCAGCCAATCCTGATCCTCTATCACCGTTCACTTTGGTGATGGCGGATACCAAGGCGACCGCAGTTGATGGACAAATGCAAGGCTTGATAGGAGAGATACCGGTTGGCTTCTATGCTAGTTATGCAAGGGCACCCGCTGTGGCGGCCGATACTACAACAGGTTTTTTAGGTAATGTATACAATACGTACAATACTCAACAAGCTGCACTTACATCTCCAGGCATAGGAATTGTTGCAGCAGGTGTAGATACTAAAAATTCTCTTAATCTCTCGGTGGAGGCAGGGGTGATTCCAGATCAGACAACTCTGGGCGCTGCTATTCGTTCGGGGAAGAACGGAGATGGGAATACAGATAACGCGATTATGTTGATCGGGACATACAAAATAGCGCGCAATATGGTTTGTTCCATTGCTTTTACAAGCTCAAGTGGCAGTTACTGGAATAGTAATGCCACGAAAACTGGAACTACCGATCAAGTCGGCAATACTACCTACACTATCAATTTGTTTACGGCGTTCTAGCTCGCCAGTTTGATATTCTCGTATAGTCCTTGGGTGCGTGCAATTAGAATACACCTTAACGGTTTATGCCGTCATGTTGCAAGGAGGTCTCCAAGATAGCTTTTGCATCCGCTAGTAAAAAGTTTTTGAATGCAGAAGCTGCTGTCGAAAGACGCTTATTGTTTCGGTGTGCTACAAACCAGTGGCGTAGTAGCGGGAAGTGTTCAACGTTGAGAATGGCCAGACGCTTGGTTTCCAATTCTAGTTCGATGCTGTGCAGCGATAATATTCCTAATCCCATCCCAGCTTGAACTGCCTGTTTAATCGCTTCGTTGGTCTCCATTTCCATGCTGATGTGCGGGCGTATCTTGTGCTGTTCGAACACGCGTTCCATTGCGCTGCGGGTGCCCGATCCTTTTTCACGCGACAAAAAAGTTTCCTTCGCGAGTTTGTCGAATTTGACGTGCTTGAGTTGAGTGAGCGGATGGGCGGGTGTAGCAATCACCACCAGCGGGTTGTTCAGGAACGATTCTGCGCTGAGATCAAGGCCGTCTGGAGGCTGCCCCATGATGGCGAGGTCGGTGCTGTTGTCGGCGAGTTGTTTGAGCACGGCATCTCGATTGGCAACTTGCAGGTTCATGTTGATCTCGGGATAACGATGGCTGAATTTGGCCAGCAGTTGCGGAGTGAAGTAGTTGGCAGTATTCACGACCGAGAGCGTGAGTTTGCCAAGCTTCAGCCCTTTCATTTCACCGAAGACAGACTCCATTTCGGCAAGTTGTTGCGCAATGTTTCTGGCATAGTGGAGCAGCTCGCGCCCCGCCCCGGTGAGAAAAATCTTTTTGCCCATCTGCTCGAACAATGGAAGTCCGATGCTTTCTTCCAATTGCTTAATCTGCATCGACACTGCCGGTTGTGACAGGAACAGTTCCTCGGCTGCGCGTGAATGACTCAGGTGACTGGCCACCTTCTCGAAGACCTGTAGTTGACGCAAGGTAAAATGCAACATGATGGCGCGTTAAAGATTAAGATGTGTGTAGTATATCAAACCATAAGTATTTATTATGATTCTTATAAAAATAATTGACTGTTGTTTATAGTTATCTATCCCTATAGTTCGTTCTACAGCACTTGTCGAATTTCATGATTAATCATTTTAACTTGTTAAATTAAGGGAGAAAGTAGCAATGGATCAATCGAATCGTTATGCAGACCTGAGCCTCAAAGAGGCGGACCTGATCAAAGGTGACAAGCACATTCTGGTTGCGTATCACATGGTGCCAGCAACTGGCTACGGTTACTTGGAAGTTGCGGCCCACATTGCTGCTGAATCTTCAACTGGTACCAACGTGGAGGTTTCCACTACCGACGACTTCACCAAGGGCGTAGATGCATTGGTGTATTTTATCGATGAAGCAAAGGGTGTGATGAAGGTTGCATATCCTAATGAATTGTTCGATCGCAACGTGACCGATGGTCGTGCGATGATTGTTTCATTCCTGACCCTTGCAGTTGGTAACAATCAGGGCATGGGTGACGTGAAGCAGCTGCAGATGCAGGATTTCTATGTGCCTTGGTCGATGTTGCGCTTGTTCGATGGCCCATCCAAGGACATCACTGATATGTGGGACATGCTGGGTCGTCCACGCAAGGATGGCGGTTACATCGCCGGCACCATCATCAAGCCTAAGCTGGGCCTGCGCCCCGAGCCATTCGCCAAGGCGGCTTACCAGTTTTGGCTGGGTGGTGACTTCATCAAGAACGACGAGCCACAAGGCAACCAGACTTTCTGTCCAATGAAGAAAGTGATGCCGCTGGTCTACGACTCGATGAAGCGTGCCATGGATGAAACAGGTCAGGCTAAATTGTTCTCAGCCAATATTACGGCCGATGACCACTACGAAATGTTGGCCCGTGCCGATTACCTGCTCGAAACTTTCGGTCCGGATGCAAACAAACTTGCCTTCTTGGTTGACGGCTACGTTGGCGGCCCAGGCATGATCACAACTGCACGTCGCCAGTATCCAGACCAGTACCTGCACTACCATCGCGCGGGTCACGGTGCGATTACGTCTCCATCTGCAGTGCGTGGTTACACAGCGTTTGTATTGTCTAAGATGTCCCGTTTGCAAGGGGCTTCCGGCATCCACGTGGGTACCATGGGCTTCGGCAAGATGGAGGGTGGTGCTGATGACCGCAATATCGCTTACATGATCGAGCGTGATTCTGCTGATGGTCCTTACTACCATCAAGAATGGCATGGTATGAAGCCAACTACTCCAATCATCTCCGGCGGTATGAATGCGTTGCGTCTGCCAGGCTTCTTCGAGAATCTGGGCCACGGTAACGTGATCAACACTTCCGGTGGCGGCTCTTACGGTCACATCGATTCACCGGCAGCCGGCGCGATCTCTCTGCGTCAGTCTTACGAGTGCTGGAAGTCGGGTGCAGATCCAATCCAGTTCGCGAAAGAGCACAAGGAATTTGCCCGCGCATTCGAGTCTTTCCCGAAAGATGCGGACAAGATATTCCCGGGCTGGCGCGAAAAGTTGGGCGTACACAAGTAAGCTTGGTTGGAATAGAAGCAATAAAATGCGCCCCCACACGATGGGGGCGTTTTTTTCCGAAGCATGAAACCGTGCTGATTGCGTGGTGAAGTATTGAACGAAGGAGTTCGCAATGGATAATCCCGGAATGAAAAATAAGGATCAATACAAGGTACACAAGGAGCCGTTCTATCAGGCGCAAGGCGACGAAGTGAAACTTTACGAAGCGGCTTATACCGCGCGGTTGCCGGTAATGGTAAAAGGCCCGACCGGTTGCGGAAAATCGCGCTTCATCGAATACATGGCGTGGAAGCTGAACAAGCCGCTGATTACCGTGGCTTGCAACGAAGACATGACCGCCAGCGATCTGGTCGGACGCTACCTGCTCGACGCCAACGGTACACGCTGGCTGGACGGCCCGCTGACCACGGCGGCGCGTATCGGTGCGATCTGTTATCTGGATGAAATCGTCGAGGCGCGTCAGGATACTACCGTGGTGATTCACCCGTTGACCGACCATCGCCGCACCTTGCCTTTGGATAAAAAGGGCGAGCTGATCGAGGCGCATCCGGATTTTCAATTGGTGATTTCTTACAACCCCGGCTATCAGAGTCTGATGAAAGATCTGAAACAGTCCACCAAGCAGCGTTTTACCGCATTTGATTTTGATTATCCCGATGCGAAGGTGGAGGCGGAAATTCTCGGTAAAGAGGCAGGCATCGAGTTAGATTTGGCGGCGAAGCTGGTCAAAGTTGGCCGCGCAGCCAGAAATCTAAAAGGGCATGGGCTTGATGAGGGAATTTCAACGCGCTTGCTGGTCTACGCGGCAACATTGATCAAGGGCGGCGTAGAGGCCAGAGCGGCCTGCCGCATGGCGATGGTGCGCCCGATCACCGATGACACGGACATTCGTGACACGTTGGATCACGCGATAGACGCGACATTCGTATAGCGCCATGGCGACGAAAACCGTCGATATTCCCGAAGAGCTGAGAGCTTATTGGGATTTGCTGTCGTGTGGATTCCCTCGTGTGGGCGAGGTGTTCCCGGATTGTATGCGCGCAGCGCTGGCGACATTGTCAGCCAATGGCGTGGCGACCTATATCGAACACGCCAGCTTTCTCGGCAAGATGGGGCGCGGTGCGGAGCCTATCCTAATCTTCCTAGAGGAGTGGCCGGAGATCGCAAAATCGGTGGGCGAGGAAGTGCTGTCCGATGTCATGGAATTCATCCGCCGGATGTGGAAATCGCCCAACGGAAAAGCGATCGTGCCGTTTCTTCAATCGTTGCCTGTTGCTGCACGGCGTTTGCATTCGCGTGAGCAGTTGCGAGATTATCTAGCCATTGCACTGGATTTAATGGAGCGCACCACCGGTTCGGTACATGGTATACACCAGACTTTCCCCAGTCCCGGCCTGCCGGAGATGTTTAAGAAGGCTCCGGTATTGCTGGCGCAGCTTTCACTCGGCGGACTGAAGAATTGGGTGGATTACGGGGTGCGTTATTACGATGATCACCCGGATCGTCAGATTGACTATTTCAGCCTGCAATCGGCAGACAGTCAGGCAGTATTGCAGCGAGAACGCCATGGCACACTGCTGGCAGATAACGACCGCAAGCTGGGTATGTATCTGCGTGGCTTGTGGCAGGACGAGGATATGCTCATTCCTTATTCAAGCGCTTTTGATGAGTTGCGTAAGCCTGTCCCATATTACGACAAGCTTGGTATCCGCTTGCCGGATGTGTATGACGATGCCCATGGTATTACCGGACTGGATCGTTACCGCGCAACATTGGCGCACATGGTGGGGCACCGTCGTTGGACGACGGCGATCATCGCGGATAACATGAGCCCGTTCCAGCGCATGGCGACGGAATTTTTCGAAGACAGCCGCGTGGAGTATTTGGCCATGTTGGAGTATCCCGGTCTGCGTCGTATCTTTAAGGCGCTGCATCCGATTCCCGCAGAAGATGCTTGCGACCCGGAAAAGGAATCCGGCGTGCGCCACCGTCTGACCATGATGTCGCGCGCTATCCTGGATCCGCAACACCCGTACAAGAATCCGCACATCATCGAGTTCGCGCAACGCTTCCATGAGTTGATGCAGCAGAGTGAGTCAAACACGCAGGAGATCGCTGATCTGGCGATCTCCTTTGTGACGCGCACACGCAGGCAAAGCGATCAGCTCGCCAAGACCCACTTCAAGGATACCGTGGTGGATTATCGCGACGACAACCGCCAGATATGGAAGTTTATTGAGGCGGGGGACGAGGAAGAGGCTTTCGACGAGCCGCGCAAAATCGAGCCGGGCGAGGAACTCAAGGGGTTGCCGCCGCGCCACTATCACGAGTGGGATTGCCACACGCACAGCTATCGCCCTGATTGGGTGAGCGTGTACGAAGGGCTGCATCCGGCGGGAAAAGCCTCGGATATCGACCGCTTGCTGGAGAAACATGCCTCGCTCGCAAAGCGATTGAAGAAAATGCTGGATTTGCTCAAGCCGCAAAACAAGGTGCGTATCCGTTATCAGGAGGAAGGCAGCGAGCTGGATCTCGACGTGGCGCTGCGCTCGCTGATCGACTACAAGAGCGGATCGCAACCCGATCCGCGCATCAACATGAGCCATCGTAACGATGGGCGAAATATAGCCGTAATGCTATTGCTCGATTTATCCGCATCGCTCAATGAAAAAGCGTCCGGTAGTGAACAGACTATATTGGAGTTGAGTCAAGAGGCCGTGTCATTACTGGCTTGGGCAATTGAGAAGCTGGGCGACCCCTTTGCAATTGCCGGGTTTTATTCCAACACCCGCCACGACGTACGTTACTTGCATATCAAGGGTTATAGTGAAAAATGGGACGACGAAGTTAAGGGGCGCTTGGCTGCAATGGAGGCGGGTTATTCCACACGTATGGGGGCAGCGATGCGCCATGCTTCGCATTATCTGGAAAAACAGCAAGCGGATAAAAAATTGATGTTGATCCTCACCGACGGCGAGCCAGCTGATATAGACAGTAAAGATGGGCGCATCCTAATCGAGGATGCACGCCAGGCAGTGAAGGAATTGGATCAGCAAGGCATATACTCCTATTGCATTAATCTGGACCCCAAGGCGGATGAGTATGTCGCCGATATTTTCGGGCGGCAATACACCATCATCGACAGAGTTGAGTCTTTGCCAGCACGATTGCCAGAACTGTTTATATCTTTGACTAAATAATGCTGTATTAGCTGCCGGTCGGTATTGCCTACCAACTTTTTGGCTGGGTAATTGCTTAGAAAGATTAAAATAGTAACTGAGGAGGCACTCCTGAGCGCTAAATCAGTTTGACATCTAGCTTGTTGATTGGCATAATCGCGGGTTCTGTTTGGAGGGGTGGCCGAGTGGTTAAAGGCAGCAGACTGTAAATCTGCCCTCTATGAGTACGAAGGTTCGAATCCTTCCCCCTCCACCAGGAAATGCTTGGTGGATTGTTCCATTGTATTTTTTTGCTGGTGGGCCGTCGCTTGTTTTGTGATTGTGTTGGTTGGGAAGCCTGCGGGTGTAGCTCAATGGTAGAGCAGAAGTTTTCCAAACTTACGACGAGGGTTCGATTCCCTTCACCCGCTCCAGTTTTTTGCATGCTCGCCCATGTGGCTCAGTGGTAGAGCACTCCCTTGGTAAGGGAGAGGTCGCGAGTCCGATTCTCGCCATGGGCACCAGTTTTATTTTGTTATTAACGATTGACATTGATAGGGAAAATCATGGCAAAGAGCAAATTTGAACGCACGAAACCGCACGTTAACGTAGGCACCATTGGTCACGTAGACCATGGAAAGACGACCCTGACGGCAGCGATTACGACAGTACTGTCCAAAAAATTTGGCGGCGAAGCCAAGGGCTACGATCAGATTGACGCGGCACCGGAAGAGAAGGCGCGCGGCATCACGATCAACACAGCTCACGTCGAATACGAGACCGAGAAGCGCCACTACGCACACGTGGATTGCCCAGGCCACGCCGACTACATCAAAAACATGATCACCGGTGCAGCGCAGATGGACGGTGCCATTTTGGTTTGTTCTGCAGCCGACGGCCCGATGCCGCAGACTCGCGAGCACATCCTCTTGGCTCGTCAGGTAGGCGTACCTTACATCGTCGTATTCCTGAACAAGTGCGACATGGTTGACGACGAAGAGCTACTCGAACTGGTCGAAATGGAAGTGCGCGAACTGCTCAGCAAGTACGAATTCCCTGGCGATGATATTCCTATCATCAAAGGATCCGCGCTGAAAGCATTGCAAGGCGACCAGAGCGAAATCGGTGAGCCTGCCATCTTCCGTCTGGCTGATGCGCTCGACAGCTACATTCCAGAGCCAAAGCGTGCACTGGACGGCGCCTTCCTGATGCCTGTGGAAGACGTATTCTCTATCTCTGGTCGCGGTACCGTTGTGACTGGCCGTATCGAGCGCGGCATCGTCAAGGTCGGCGAAGAACTCGAGATCGTCGGTATCAAGCCAACTCTGAAGACAACTTGTACTGGTGTTGAAATGTTCCGCAAACTGCTCGATCAGGGTCAAGCGGGCGACAACGTAGGCGTATTGTTGCGCGGCACCAAGCGTGAGGAAGTCGAGCGCGGTCAAGTATTGTCCAAGCCGGGCAGCATCACCCCGCACACCAAATTCACCGCCGAGATATACGTGCTGGGTAAAGATGAAGGTGGTCGACACACGCCGTTTTTCCAAGGCTACCGCCCACAATTTTACTTCCGTACCACCGATGTGACAGGTGCAGTTGAGCTTCCAGCAGGTACCGAAATGGTGATGCCGGGCGACAATGTCAGTATCACGGTCAGCTTGATCAACCCGATCGCGATGGAAGAGGGCTTGCGTTTCGCGATTCGTGAAGGTGGTCGTACAGTTGGTGCGGGTGTGGTTGCAAAGATTATTGAGTAGAGGGTTGTGGGTTGCGGCTCATTGAGTGTATGAATTCTTTGCTCGATTGTTGGCCGCAGTTTCCTGAAGTTTATAAGGCCAGTAGCTCAATTGGTAGAGTATCGGTCTCCAAAACCGAGGGTTGGGGGTTCGAGACCCTCCTGGCCTGCCAAAAAGCAAATAACAGTAAATCGGAATAATCGCACATGGTGGAAAAAATCAAGTTACTAGTTGCTTTCCTGTTGGTAGTGGCAGGCATAGCTGGCTACTATTATTTGCAAGAAAATGCGGCAGTTCTAAGGCTTGTGTCGGTGTTGGCTGGTTTATTGCTGGGCGCGGGGGTAGCGTTGAGCAGCGAGTCAGGGAAGCGTTTTTTTGCTTTTGCAAAAGCTTCGGTCGCGGAGGCAAAGCGGGTAGTTTGGCCAACTCGCAAGGAGACGCTGCAGACGACGGGAGTTGTGATTATATTTGCCATCACCATGGCGTTGTTTCTGTGGGCGGTAGACTCCGGCTTGATGCTGGCCGTGAATGAAATGATGGGGCGGGGTGGATAATGGCGAAGCATTGGTATGTTGTCCATACTTACTCTCAGTTTGAGAAAAGTGTTCAGCGTGCGCTAGCGGAGCGTATTCAACGTGATGGAATGCAGGACAAGTTTGGCCAGATTTTAGTGCCTGTAGAAGAGGTGGTAGAACTTAAATCGGGGCAGAAAAGCATTACTGAGCGAAAGTTTTTTCCAGGCTACGTGCTGGTTGAGATGGAAATGACTGATGAGAGCTGGCACTTGGTAAAGAATACGCCGAAGGTGACCGGGTTTCTGGGTGGATCGGCGATGAAGCCGACACCAATTAGCGAGAAAGAAGTGCGGAACATCATGCAACAGATGCAGGCTGGCGTTGAAAAACCTAGGCCCAAGGTGTTGTTTGAGGTGGGTGAACTGGTGCGCGTTAAGGAGGGTCCGTTCACTGACTTCAACGGTTCAGTCGAAGATGTTAATTACGACAAGAATAAGATCCGTGTGGCGGTGACTATCTTTGGTCGTTCGACTCCGGTTGAGCTGGATTTCGGCCAAGTAGAAAAGGCCTGAGTAGTAAGGTAGTTTTTTTAACGGGGAGCGTGCCGGAGTTGTAAGCGGTATGCGTTTAACCCACTGATAAGGAGTGGTAACGTGGCAAAAAAAGTCATCGGTTATATCAAGCTACAAGTGCCTGCAGGCAAGGCAAATCCAAGTCCTCCGATTGGCCCTGCGTTGGGTCAGCGCGGCCTGAATATCATGGAATTCTGTAAGGCGTTCAACGCCCAAACACAAGGTGTAGAGCCTGGCCTGCCGATTCCGGTAGTGATCACCGCATTTGCGGACAAGAGCTTCACCTTCATCATGAAAACGCCGCCGGCGAGCATTTTGATCAAGAAGGCCGCCGGAATTCAAAAGGGTAGCAAGACGCCCCATACCGACAAGGTAGGTAAGCTGACCCGCAAGCAAGCGGAAGAAATCGCAACAACCAAGATGCCGGATTTGACTGCAGCCGATATGGATGCCGCAGTGCGCACCATTGCGGGTAGCGCGCGCAGCATGGGCATTACCGTGGAGGGCGTATAACATGTCTAAACGATATAAAGCAATCACAGCTAAAGTGAATCGCGATAAGTTGTATCCCTTGAACGATGCTTTGAAGCTGGTCAAGGAAACGGCTGTGGCGAAGTTCGACGAGTCTATCGACATTGCAGTGAATCTCGGCATCGATGCGAAGAAATCTGACCAATTGGTACGCGGTTCTGTTGTGTTGCCCAAAGGTACCGGCAAGAAAGTACGCGTTGCTGTGTTCGCGCAAGGTGTTAAGGCTGAGGAAGCCAAAGCCGCAGGTGCAGACATTGTCGGTTTTGATGATTTGGCTGAATCGATCAAAGGCGGGAATCTGAATTTTGACGTGCTGATTGCCAGCCCGGATGCGATGCGTCTGGTCGGGCAATTGGGTCAGATTCTCGGTCCGCGAGGTTTGATGCCGAACCCGAAGGTGGGTACGGTATCCGCCGATGTGGCGGGTGCTGTGAAGAATGCCAAGGCTGGCCAAGTGCAATACCGCACCGACAAGAACGGTATCGTGCAATGCACCATTGGGCGTGCTTCATTTACGCCGGAAGCCTTGCGTGAAAACCTGTTGGCTCTGATTGATGCGCTAAACAAAGCCAAGCCGGCGGCGTCCAAGGGTGTTTATCTGAAAAAAATGTCGCTTTCCAGCACCATGGGAGTAGGGATACGTATTGAACAGGCGAGTTTGACAGCCTAGTTGTATTGAATTAGCCGGCGAATTGCCGCTGGCAAAAGTTTTGGAGTGCTGGCGAGCTTGCAGCATCCGAGACCGTAGGTGTTGAAGGCGAGGTTGGCTGGAGACTTAATTGACTAGTGTCCGTTTGGATATCTGGAGGCCCACGTAGATGGTGCGCCCGTGAGCAGGAATGATTGTTATCCTGATTCAAGGTCGCTGTTGTAAACATGGGATGTGCCTACTGATGCATATTGGGTGCATTCCGGAAACAGGAGGAAGATTTGAGTCTCAATCTGCAAGAAAAGCAAGCTGTGGTAGCGGAGGTCAGTGCCCAGGTGGCACAGGCTCAAACTATCGTCTTGGCAGAATACCGTGGCATCCAAGTTGCCGACATTACCACACTGCGTGCTAATGCACGCAAGTCTGGGGTGTATTTTCATGTGTTGAAAAACACATTGGCAAGGCGCGCGGTGCAAGGAACGCCTTTTGAAGCATTAGCTGAAAAAATGGTTGGCCCTCTTGTGTATAGCATGAGTGCCGACGCAGTCGCTGCGGCAAAGGTGGTATTCGATTTTGCCAAAACCAATGACAAGCTGGTGATTAAGGCCGGTGCAATGAGTGGTTCCCTGATGTCCGCGGAACAAGTCGCTGTACTGGCTACTACGCCAAGCCGCGACGAATTGATTGCGCGCCTGATGGCAACCATGAATGCGACGACTGCAAAGTTCGTGCGTACTCTGGCTGCAATCCGCGACAAGAACGAAACCGCAACTGCTGCTTAATTATTTTTTGAATTAACCGAACTGAACAAGGAGAACAATATGGCTGTAACGAATGCTGATTTGATGGATGCGGTCGCCAAGATGACGGTGCTGGAACTGTCTGACCTGATCAAGCAAATGGAAGAGAAATTTGGTGTGTCTGCAGCTGCGGTTGCTGTGGCTGGCCCTGCTGCAGGTGCTGCTGCTGGCGCTGCTGCTGCTGAACAGACGGAGTTTACTGTGGTTCTTAAAGGCGTAGGTGACAACAAGGTTAATGTGATCAAAGCGGTCCGTACTATTACTGGCTTGGGTTTGAAAGAAGCTAAAGATATGGTTGATGGTGCACCGAAGAATGTAAAAGAGGGTGTTTCCAAAGCTGATGCGGACGCTGCTTTGAAACAGTTGTTGGAAGCTGGTGCGGCAGCTGAAATCAAGTAGGTTGTTTTGCTGTGGAAAGGCTGGCGGAAATCCGTCAGCCTTTCGCGCTTTCGCTAATAGAAGTCAGCGGTCAGGGGCACGAAGTATTTCCTGACCACTGACTTTTGATTTAGGCATGTTTTATGCCGGTTTATGAAGTGGCATTAAGTGAGTATTTCGCTGCAAGGTGAGAACTCGTGAACTTTTGTTTTACCTCGATCGTGGAGAATATATGAGCTACTCTTTTACCGAAAAAAAACGCATCCGTAAAAGTTTTGCCAAGCGAGTTGGCGCCTTACCGGTTCCTTTTTTGTTATCCACACAGCTTGAATCTTTCGCGGCATTTTTACAGGCATATACCCCACCTGAACAACGTAAAAACGAGGGTTTGCAGGCCGCGTTTAATGGGATATTCCCGATTTTCAGCCACTCAAAAAATGCGCGACTAGACTTTGTAAGCTATACGTTGGGAATGCCTCCGTTCGATGTGAAGGAATGTCGGCAACGCGGCTTGACTTATGCATCGCCTTTGCGCGCCACTGTACGCTTGACTATTATGGACAAGGAAGCATCAAAGCCTACGGTCAAGGAGGTAAAGGAGCAGGAAGTGTACATGGGCGAAATTCCGCTGATGACTCACACTGGCTCGTTTGTAATTAACGGCACCGAGCGCGTGATCGTTTCACAGTTGCATCGCTCTCCTGGTGTGTTCTTTGAGCATGATCGTGGTAAGACACATTCGTCGGGTAAATTATTGTTTTCGGCGCGCATCATTCCCTATCGCGGGTCATGGCTAGATTTTGAATTTGATGCGAAGGATTATGTTTATTTTCGGATAGACCGTCGCCGCAAGATGCCGGTAACAATACTGCTGCGTTCTTTGGGATACAGCAATGAAGACATGCTTAAGATGTTCTTTGATTTTGACGCATTCCATTTGAGCAAAAAAGGAATCCAGTTTGAAGTGGTTCCAGAACGCTTGCGCGGTGATGTGGCGCGTTTTGATATTTTGGGCAAATCTGGCAAAGTTATCGTAGCAAAGGATAAGCGCATTACCGTGCGTCATATTCGAGAGATGCAGGAGGCAGGCATTGACAAATTGAATGTGACAAATGAGTTTCTGATAGGTCGCGTAATTGGATGTAACGTGGTCGATACAGACAGTGGTGAAATCATTGCTAATGCTAACGACGAGATTACTGAAGCGTTGTTGGCTAAATTTCAGGAGACGGGTGTTCGTATGATCAACACCCTTTACACAAACGATTTGGATCAGGGAGCTTTCATTTCTCAGACCATGCGAGCCGATGAAACAACTGATCAATGGACTGCGCGTGTTGCGATTTATCGCATGATGCGTCCTGGCGAGCCCCCAACAGAAGATGCTGTGGAAAACTTGTTCAATGGGTTGTTCTTTAACGAAGAGCGCTATGATCTGTCGTCGGTTGGACGTATGAAATTTAATCGTCGTGTCGGGCGCGAAGAATTGACTGGAGCCAAAATCCTTTCTAATGAGGATATTGTAGAGGTGGTAAAGATTCTGGTTGAGTTGCGTAATGGGCGTGGTGAGATTGACGATATCGACCACCTTGGCAATCGTCGGGTGCGTGCCGTTGGGGAGCTGGCCGAGAATCAGTTTCGTGCCGGTTTGGCACGCGTTGAGCGTGCGGTTAAGGAGCGCCTCGGACAAGCTGAAACAGACAATTTGATGCCGCATGATTTGATTAATGCTAAGCCGATTTCGGCTGCGGTGAAAGAATTTTTTGGTTCCAGTCAGTTGTCGCAGTTCATGGATCAAACCAATCCATTGTCCGAGATTACTCACAAGCGTCGTATTTCTGCGCTTGGGCCCGGCGGTTTGACCCGCGAACGCGCCGGATTTGAGGTGCGCGACGTTCATCCGACACACTATGGGCGAGTGTGCCCTATCGAGACGCCAGAAGGCCCGAATATCGGTCTGATTAATTCTTTGGCATTGTACGCGCGTACTAATGAATACGGCTTCATCGAAACGCCATACAGGAGAATTATCAAAAACAAGGTTACCGATGATGTGGATTATCTCTCGGCGATTGAAGAGGGTAAATTTACAATCGCACAGGCGAATGCTGAACTTGACAAGAAGAGCCATTTTGCTAACGACATTGTGTCAGCACGTCATCACAACGAATTCGTTCTGTCAGCTCCGGAAAACCTTGAGTACATGGACGTATCGCCTTCGCAGGTAGTATCTGTAGCTGCCTCATTAATTCCGTTTCTTGAGCATGATGATGCTAACAGGGCCCTGATGGGTGCAAACATGCAACGTCAAGCGGTACCCTGCCTGCGTGCGGAAAAGCCACTGGTAGGTACGGGCCTGGAACGCACTGTGGCAGTGGATTCCGGTACAACGGTCCAAGCGTGGCGAGGAGGACGTATCGATTATGTTGATGCTGCCCGTATAGTCGTGCGGGTCAATGATGATGAGACGACAGCTGGTGAAGTCGGAGTAGATATCTATAATCTGACCAAATATACCCGCTCAAATCAAAATACAAACATTAATCAGCGTCCGTTGGTTAAGGTCGGTGACTTAATTGAGCGCGGTGATGTGGTTGCTGATGGAGCCTCTACTGATATGGGTGAGTTGGCGCTTGGACAGAACATGCTTGTCGCATTTATGCCATGGAATGGCTACAACTATGAGGATTCAATTCTGATTTCCGAACGAGTTCTGGCTCAAGATCGGTTTACTTCAATTCATATTGAAGAATTGACGGTTGCTGCACGCGATACCAAATTAGGATCCGAAGAGATTACCAGGGACATTCCGAATTTGTCAGAAGTTCAATTGGCGCGATTAGACGACTGCGGCATTGTACATATTGGTGCAGAGGTTGCGGTGGGTGATGTGCTGGTGGGTAAAGTGACGCCGAAGGGAGAAACTCAACTGACACCGGAAGAGAAGTTGCTGCGCGCAATATTTGGTGAGAAGGCGTCAGATGTAAAAGACACCAGCCTGCGTGTGTCGGCTGGAAGCTCCGGGACAGTGATTGATGTGCAAGTGTTTACGCGCGAAGGGTTGCAACGCGATAAGCGTGCCCAGCAAATTATTGATGATGAACTGAATCGCTACAAAAAGGATCTAGTGGATCAGATGCGTATTGTGGAGGCCGATGTGTTTGCACGGATGGAAAAATTGCTGCATGGGAAAGTGGCGAATGGAGGCCCGAAGAAATTGGCCAAGGGTGCAAAACTTGGCAGGGAGTATTTGTCTAGTATCGAGCCCTACCAGTGGTTTGATATTCGCGTAAGTAGTGATGCGGTGGCGGCACAAATGGAGCAGGTCAAAGAGGGTTTAGCACAGAAGCGAGCAGAATTCGATGCCGCATTTGAATTGAAAAAGAAGAAGTTGACGCAAGGTGACGAATTGCAAGCCGGTGTGCAGAAGATGGTTAAGGTATATGTTGCGGTGAAACGTCGCTTGCAACCCGGTGATAAGATGGCTGGTCGTCACGGCAACAAAGGTGTGGTATCACGCATCGTGCCGGTGGAAGATATGCCATACATGGCGGATGGTACTCCAGTCGATGTGGTATTGAATCCGCTCGGCGTGCCGTCGCGAATGAATATCGGCCAGATATTGGAAACCCACTTGGGTTGGGCTGCCAAGGGACTCGGCAAGAAGATTGACACGATGTTGCAAACCAACACCAAGATAGCTGAAGTTCGAAAATTTCTCGGTAAGATTTACAACCATCATAATGGTCAGACGGTTGATCTGGAAGCATTTAGCGACGACGAAATTGTGGAACTGTGCCGTAATTTAAAGCATGGTGTGCCTTTTGCGACACCAGTGTTCGACGGAGCCAGCGAGGAAGAAATTAAGTATATGCTGGAGTTGGCAGATTTACCCCAGTCAGGGCAAACTACTCTATACGATGGTCGAACCGGTGAGGCTTTTGATCGAAAAGTAACGGTTGGCTATAAGCACATATTGAAGTTGCATCACTTGGTTGACGACAAGATGCACGCACGTTCTACTGGACCATATAGTTTGGTAACGCAACAGCCGTTGGGAGGTAAGGCTCAGTTCGGTGGTCAACGCTTCGGGGAAATGGAAGTGTGGGCGTTGGAGGCTTATGGCGCATCGTATACTTTGCAAGAAATGCTTACAGTTAAATCTGATGACGTGGCGGGTCGTACCAAGGTTTATGAAAACATCGTCAAGGGTGAACACAAGATCGACGCCGGGATGCCGGAATCGTTCAATGTGGTTATTAAGGAAATTCGTTCGTTGGGAATTGATATGGATTTGGTACGTAACTAAATATCGAGAGTTAGTGAGTAGTTGGTAGGAACAAACTGTTCCCGCCTTCTACTTCCCACTTTCCACTCACAGGATTTAGGAGTCTCACATGAAATCATTGCTGGATCTATTTAAGCAGGTTACACAAAAAGAAGAGTTTGACGCAATCAAGATCGGACTGGCTTCGCCGGAGAAAATCCGCTCGTGGTCATACGGCGAAGTAAAAAAACCGGAAACCATTAATTATCGCACCTTTAAGCCGGAGCGAGATGGGTTGTTCTGTGCGAAGATATTCGGACCGGTAAAAGATTACGAATGCTTGTGTGGAAAGTACAAGCGACTGAAGCATCGTGGAGTTATTTGCGAAAAATGCGGAGTCGAAGTGACTTTGTCCAAAGTGCGCCGTGAGCGCATGGGGCATATAGAGCTGGCTAGCCCGGTTGCGCACATCTGGTTCCTGAAGTCGCTACCATCCAGACTTGGTATGGTGTTGGATATGACTTTGCGTGACATTGAGCGTGTACTTTATTTTGAAGCCTATGTGGTTACTGAACCAGGAATGACTCCTTTGAATCGGGGTCAGCTTTTATCCGAAGATGACTATCTCACCAAAACTGAAGAGTATGGTGATGAGTTCTCCGCGACGATGGGTGCGGAAGGTGTTCGCGCTTTGCTGGGTAGCCTTGACGTTACTGCAGAAATTGAAACTATACGCGCTGATTTGGCCGCGACCGGTTCTGAAACCAAGATCAAGAAATATGCCAAACGGTTGAAAGTGTTGGAGGCGTTTAATGCGTCCGGGATCAAACCACAATGGATGGTAATGACAGTATTGCCTGTTTTGCCACCTGAACTGCGTCCGCTGGTACCGTTGGATGGCGGTCGATTTGCAACTTCAGATCTGAATGATTTATATCGTCGTGTGATTAATCGTAATAATCGTCTGCGCCGCCTTCTTGAATTGAAAGCTCCTGACATCATTGTGCGCAACGAGAAACGAATGCTGCAGGAAGCGGTAGATTCATTGTTGGACAATGGTCGTCGTGGTAAGGCGATGACTGGTGCGAACAAGCGCCAGTTAAAATCATTGGCTGATATGATTAAGGGGAAGAGCGGTCGTTTCCGTCAAAATTTGTTGGGTAAACGCGTCGACTATTCGGGACGTTCCGTGATTGTGGTGGGTCCTCAATTGAAATTGCACCAATGCGGTTTACCCAAAAAAATGGCATTGGAATTATTCAAGCCATTTATTTTCAGCCGCCTTGAAGCGATGGGTTTGGCAACCACCATTAAGGCCAGCAAGCGCATGGTGGAGGCAGAAGAGCCGGTGGTATGGGACATCCTTGAGGAAGTCATTCGCGAACATCCTGTGATGTTGAACCGTGCGCCGACTCTGCACCGTCTGGGTATTCAGGCTTTCGAACCTATACTTATAGAAGGTAAGGCGATTCAGTTACATCCGCTCGTGTGTTCTGCATTTAACGCCGACTTTGACGGCGACCAGATGGCGGTGCATGTGCCGCTGTCGCTGGAAGCGCAAATGGAGTGCCGCACGTTGATGCTGGCTTCCAACAATGTTCTTTCTCCCGCGAACGGTGAGCCCATTATCGTCCCCTCACAAGATATTGTGTTGGGTTTATATTATATGACACGTGAAAAAATTGGCGCGCTCGGTGAAGGTTCGATGTTTGCCAATATCTCAGAAGTTTCACGCGCCTACGAGACCCGCGAGGTAGAACTGCAAGCCAAGGTGATTGTTAGACTTAAAGAGATTCACAAGGATGGTGCGGGAGGGAAGATAGATAAGCTAGTTCGCTATGAAACAACTGTGGGTCGTGCTTTGCTTTCAGAAGTGTTGCCGGCAGGTTTGCCGTTCGCCTTGATTAACAAATCCCTCAAGAAGAAAGAGATTTCACGTTTGATCAACGCCAGCTTCCGTCAATGCGGCTTGCGTGACACCGTGATAATGGCGGATAAATTGATGTATACCGGTTTCACGTATGCTACCCGCGCAGGTATTTCGATCTGTGTTGATGACATGCTGATGCCACTGCAAAAGAATGATTTGATCGGTGCGGCAGAAAAAGAAGTCAAGGAAATTTACACGCAATACACATCCGGTTTGGTGACCGATGGTGAGCGGTACAATAAGGTGGTTGATATCTGGGGACGTACCGGAGATGTTGTGGCCAAGGCCATGATGGAGCAACTGGGTAGTGAGCCGGTGCTGGATCGTGTTACCGGAGAGCCCCGCATGCAAAAGGGCAAGCCTGTAATGCAGGAGTCATTTAATTCCATCTACATGATGGCCGACTCGGGCGCACGTGGTTCGGCAGCACAGATAAGACAGTTGGCTGGTATGCGCGGACTGATGGCCAAGCCTGATGGATCGATTATTGAAACTCCAATTACCGCGAACTTTCGCGAGGGATTGAACATGCTGCAGTACTTCATTTCAACACACGGCGCACGTAAGGGATTGGCAGATACAGCTTTGAAAACTGCGAACTCCGGATATCTGACACGTCGTCTGGTGGATGTGACGCAGGATCTGGTGGTGATTGAGGATGATTGCGGTACTGAAGTTGGAACGGCGATGAAAGCCATGGTCGAGGGGGGCGAGGTTATTGAGGCGTTGAGTGAGCGTATTCTGGGTCGAGTAGTCAGCGCAGATATCGTTAATCCGGATAGCGGCGAAACTCTGTATGAGGCTGGTGTTCTTCTGGATGAAGCGGCAGTGGAGAGTATTGAAGCCATGGGTGTTGACGAAGTGCGCGTGCGCACCCCATTGAATTGCGAGACTCGCTTTGGATTGTGCGCGAAGTGTTATGGCCGAGATCTGGGGCGTGGCGGTAAGGTGAACGTGGGTGAGGCGGTTGGCGTGATTGCGGCGCAGTCCATCGGTGAGCCGGGCACCCAATTGACCATGCGTACTTTCCATATAGGTGGTGCGGCATCACGTACGGTGGTGGCAAGCCAAGTGGAAAGCAAATCGAACGGTGTGCTGAAGTACAGTCCAAACATGCGTGTGGTGACTACTGTGCGTGGTGAGGTGATCGTGGTGGCTCGCAGTGCGGAAGTAATTATCGTGGATGACCATGGACGCGAACGTGAGCGACATAAGGTGCCTTACGGGGCAGCTTTAACCGTTAAACAGGATGATGCGGTGCGCGCGGGCGTGGTGCTGGCGACATGGGATCCGCATACGCGTCCTATCGTTACTGAATATGCTGGCAAGGTGAGTTTTCAGAATGTTGAGGAGGGTGTTACCGTTGCCAAGCAAATTGATGAAGTGACGGGTTTGTCCACACGGGTGGTAATCGACCCGAAACGTTCAACTGCGCAAAGCAAAGGCGTCCGTCCAATGGTGCGTTTGCAAGATAAATCGGGCAAGGATGTTAAGTTGGTTGGTTCGGAGACTGCTGTTAGCGTAACCTTTCAAACTGGTTCAATCATTACGGTTGAGGACGGCCAGCAAGTGGGAGTTGGCGATGTTCTGGCCCGCATTCCTCAGGAAAGCAGTAAGACTCGTGATATCACCGGTGGTCTGCCGCGTGTGGCTGAGTTGTTTGAGGCACGTGTTCCAAAGGATGCCGGCATGTTGGCCGAATGCACCGGCACGGTTTCATTCGGTAAGGATACCAAGGGTAAGCAGCGCTTGGTTATTACCGATGTGGACGGTGTTTCCAACGAATTCCTGATACCGAAAGAGAAGCATGTGCTGGCGCATGACGGTCAAGTGGTTAATCAAGGCGAAATGATTGTGGATGGTCCGGCCGATCCTCACGATATCCTTCGCTTGTTGGGTGTTGAGGCACTGGCGCGTTATATAACCGACGAGGTCCAGGAGGTGTACCGTCTGCAGGGTGTAAAGATCAGCGATAAGCATATAGAAGTAATCGTCCGCCAGATGTTGCGCCGAGTGCAAATTAAGGACGTTGGTGATACCCGTTTTATTACTGGTGAGCAAGTCGAGCGTGCCGATTTGTTGGTGGAAAATGAACGTGTGGCTGCTGAAGGTAAAAAACCTGCGACATTTGATTTTGTGTTACTGGGAATAACCAAAGCGTCGCTGTCTACGGATTCATTCATTTCGGCGGCATCATTCCAAGAGACCACGCGTGTGCTGACCGAGGCGGCAATTATGGGCAAACGGGATGATTTGCGCGGCTTGAAAGAGAACGTCATTGTGGGTCGATTGATTCCAGCAGGAACAGGCTTGGCTTTTCACGTTACGCGGCGTAAGCAGCGTTTGGGAATCGATATTGCCGAAGGGCGCGAGTTGCATGGAGAAGAAGACGTCGGTTCAGGCGAATTGCTTGACACATCCGGAGTTTCTCTCTAGAATTCGCAACCTTTTTCCCGTCGCAGCAGATGGATTCAACGTCATGCTGCGACGGCATTTTTATTTAACAGTTGTAGAACATAACGAAATCATGAGGGTGTGTAGAAAATGCCAACCATTAATCAGTTGATTCGCAAGCCTCGCGTTGCGATCGTAGAAAAGAGCAAGGTTCCTGCTTTGGCGGGTTCTCCACAAAAGCGTGGTGTCTGTACGCGCGTTTATACCACGACACCCAAAAAACCTAACTCTGCATTGCGTAAGGTTGCCAAGGTAAGGTTGACTAATGGTTTTGAGGTGATTAGCTACATTGGTGGTGAGGGCCATAATTTGCAAGAGCACTCGGTGGTATTGCTGCGCGGTGGCCGTGTGAAAGATTTGCCAGGTGTGCGTTACCACATGGTACGAGGTAGCTTGGATACGGCTGGTGTCAAAGATCGTAAGCAGGGTCGATCCAAGTACGGTTCCAAGCGTGCCAAAAAAGCATAAACGCGCAACATAAATTTTGCATTTAGATGATTCGAGGTTGATATGCCAAGACGTAGAGAAGTTCCCAAACGAGAAATTCTGCCTGATCCGAAATTCGGGAATCAGGATTTGTCCAAATTTGTAAATGTATTGATGACCTCCGGCAAGAAATCGGTTGCCGAGCGTATTTTGTATGGTGCGTTGGAGCAAGTCGGCAAGAAGACAGGCAAGGATGCGATTGAGATATTTAATCTCGCTTTGACGAATGCAAAACCCCAGGTGGAAGTTAAGAGTCGTCGGGTTGGCGGCGCTAACTATCAGGTGCCAGTTGAGGTGCGTCCTTCGCGGAGAATGGCGTTAGCGATGCGTTGGTTGAAGGACTTTGCTCGTAAACGCGGTGAAAAATCCATGGGTTTACGTTTGGCCGGAGAATTGATTGACGCCTCTGAAGGGCGTGGTGGGGCGGTTAAAAAACGCGAAGAAGTTCATCGCATGGCGGAGGCGAACAAGGCTTTCTCCCATTTCAGATTCTAATTGCAACTAAAATCAGATTAAGTTAGGTACGAATCGTGGCACGTAAAACTCCTATTGAACGTTATCGCAATATCGGCATCAGCGCTCATATTGATGCAGGCAAAACCACAACTACAGAGCGTGTTCTGTTTTATACCGGTGTAAATCACAAGATCGGTGAGGTGCATGATGGCGCAGCTACCATGGACTGGATGGAGCAGGAGCAGGAGCGCGGTATTACGATTACTTCAGCTGCGACAACCTGCTTTTGGAAAGGAATGGATAACTCCTTCCCGGAGCATCGTATTAACATCATTGATACTCCCGGTCATGTGGATTTCACCATCGAGGTTGAGCGTTCCATGCGTGTTCTTGACGGAGCTTGTATGGTGTATTGCGCTGTTGGCGGTGTGCAGCCACAGTCTGAAACAGTGTGGCGACAGGCTAACAAATACAAGGTACCTCGCTTGGCGTTTGTGAACAAGATGGATCGTCAGGGCGCGAATTTCTTTAAGGTTTATGAGCAAATGCGCACCCGTTTGCGTGCGAATCCGGTTCCTATGCAGGTGCCGATTGGTGCAGAAGAAAAATTTGAGGGTGTAATCGATCTGGTGCGCATGAAGGCCATCTATTGGGATGAGGCTTCACAGGGTATGAAATTTGATCTGCGTGATATTCCCGCTGACTTGGTTGATACCTGCAACGAATGGCGTGAAAAAATGGTTGAGTCCGCCGCAGAAGCTTCTGAAGACTTGATGAATAAATATCTCGAAGAGGGTGATTTGTCGGAGGCGGATATTAAAGCAGGTATTAGAATGCGCACTATCGCCAGCGAAATTATTCCGATGATGTGTGGTTCTGCCTTTAAGAACAAAGGTGTTCAGGCCATGTTGGATGCGGTAATAGAATATTTGCCGGCACCAACTGATATTCCTCCTGTTAAGGGTGAATTGGCGGATGGCACTGTCGGAGAGCGGAAGGCTTTGGATAGTGAGCCTTTTTCAGGTTTGGCGTTCAAAATCATGACAGATCCATTCGTGGGGCAGCTGATTTTCTTCCGTGTCTATTCCGGAATGCTTAAGTCCGGCGACACTATTTACAATCCGATTAAGGGCAAAAAGGAACGTATTGGTCGTATTCTGCTGATGCATGCCAATGAGCGAGAAGAAATAAAAGAAGTTTTTGCGGGTGACATCGCGGCGGCAGTGGGTTTGAAAGATGCGACCACCGGAGATACCTTGTGTGACCCAGCCAAGGAAATTATTCTTGAGCGCATGATATTCCCGGAGCCTGTGATCCATGTGGCGGTAGAGCCAAAGACTAAGGCGGACCAGGAAAAGATGGGGCTTGCTTTGAATCGTCTAGCACAGGAAGACCCATCGTTCCGCGTGCGTACCGATGAGGAATCAGGTCAGACCATTATTTCAGGTATGGGTGAGTTGCACTTGGAAATTTTGGTTGACCGTATGAAGCGAGAATTCGGTGTCGAAGCGAACGTCGGAGCACCGCAAGTCGCATACCGAGAAGCAATCAGAAAATCAGTCGAAATCGAAGGTAAATTTGTCAAACAGTCCGGCGGCCGTGGTCAGTATGGACATGTTTGGCTTAAGATGGAGCCGAATGAGGCGGGTAAGGGTTTTGAGTTCGTCGATGCGATCAAGGGCGGTACGGTTCCACGCGAATACATTCCTGCTGTCGAAAAAGGTTTGCGAGAAACATTGCCTAATGGCGTGTTGGCAGGATTCCCGGTGGTTGATGTGAAGTGTACCTTGTTTGACGGTTCATATCACGATGTGGACTCTAACGAAAATGCGTTCAAGATGGCGGCATCGATGGCCTTTAAAGACGGCATGCGCAAAGCGAGTCCGGTTTTGCTTGAGCCGATGATGTCGGTCGAGGTGGAAACGCCGGAAGACTATACTGGGACAGTGATGGGGGATTTGTCATCACGTCGCGGTATGGTGCAGGGTATGGATGACATGGCGGGTGGTGGAAAATCTGTCAAGGCAGAAGTACCTTTGTCGGAAATGTTCGGTTATTCCACTTCGCTGCGTTCTGCAACGCAGGGTCGCGCAACATACACCATGGAATTCAAACATTATGCCGAGGCGCCGAAAAATGTTGCTGAAGCAATTATGAATAAGAAATAATTTTTAGATACATTATTAAGAATTACAGGTTGAATGAAAGGCAAAAATCATGGCAAAGAGCAAATTTGAACGCACGAAACCGCACGTTAACGTAGGCACCATTGGTCACGTAGACCATGGAAAGACGACCCTGACGGCAGCGATTACGACAGTACTGTCCAAAAAATTTGGCGGCGAAGCCAAGGGCTACGATCAGATTGACGCGGCACCGGAAGAGAAGGCGCGCGGCATCACGATCAACACAGCTCACGTCGAATACGAGACCGAGAAGCGCCACTACGCACACGTGGATTGCCCAGGCCACGCCGACTACATCAAAAACATGATCACCGGTGCAGCGCAGATGGACGGTGCCATTTTGGTTTGTTCTGCAGCCGACGGCCCGATGCCGCAGACTCGCGAGCACATCCTCTTGGCTCGTCAGGTAGGCGTACCTTACATCGTCGTATTCCTGAACAAGTGCGACATGGTTGACGACGAAGAGCTACTCGAACTGGTCGAAATGGAAGTGCGCGAACTGCTCAGCAAGTACGAATTCCCTGGCGATGATATTCCTATCATCAAAGGATCCGCGCTGAAAGCATTGCAAGGCGACCAGAGCGAAATCGGTGAGCCTGCCATCTTCCGTCTGGCTGATGCGCTCGACAGCTACATTCCAGAGCCAAAGCGTGCACTGGACGGCGCCTTCCTGATGCCTGTGGAAGACGTATTCTCTATCTCTGGTCGCGGTACCGTTGTGACTGGCCGTATCGAGCGCGGCATCGTCAAGGTCGGCGAAGAACTCGAGATCGTCGGTATCAAGCCAACTCTGAAGACAACTTGTACTGGTGTTGAAATGTTCCGCAAACTGCTCGATCAGGGTCAAGCGGGCGACAACGTAGGCGTATTGTTGCGCGGCACCAAGCGTGAGGAAGTCGAGCGCGGTCAAGTATTGTCCAAGCCGGGCAGCATCACCCCGCACACCAAATTCACCGCCGAGATATACGTGCTGGGTAAAGATGAAGGTGGTCGACACACGCCGTTTTTCCAAGGCTACCGCCCACAATTTTACTTCCGTACCACCGATGTGACAGGTGCAGTTGAGCTTCCAGCAGGTACCGAAATGGTGATGCCGGGCGACAATGTCAGTATCACGGTCAGCTTGATCAACCCGATCGCGATGGAAGAGGGCTTGCGTTTCGCGATTCGTGAAGGTGGTCGTACAGTTGGTGCGGGTGTGGTTGCAAAGATTATCGAGTAAGGATACAATGCGCGCCCTCGCGTGGCCTGGGGGTTTTTCGGGTTACGCGATTTCGTTCTTTAATTAGCGGCATTGCCGCGTAAAAGCAAGAGAAGATTATGCAAAGTCAGAAAATTCGCATTCGCCTCAAGGCGTTTGATTATCGCTTGATCGACCAGTCCGCCGCGCGTATTGTTGAAACAGCCAAGCGTACCGGTGCAGTGGTAAATGGTCCGGTGCCGTTGCCGACCAAGATTGAGCGTTTCGATGTGTTGCGTTCCCCGCATGTCAACAAGACTTCGCGAGATCAGTTTGAGATTCGTACGCATCTGCGTCTGATGGATATCGTTGATCCAACAGATAAGACGGTTGATGCGTTGATGAAGCTGGATTTGCCAGCCGGTGTGGATGTGGAAATCAAGCTTCAGTAGTGGTTGGTTTGGTAGTGGTAAATATTAAGAAATAAAATCGGCTGACCAATTGTAGTTAGCCCCTTAACAAGAGGAAGTTAAAATGAGCTTAGGACTTGTCGGTCGCAAGATTGGCATGACCCGCGTATTTGCCGATGACGGAACATCGTTGCCGGTGACTGTGCTGGAAGTGTCCAACAATCGTGTCACTCAGGTTAAATCCGAGAACACCGATGGCTATACTGCTGTGCAATTGACGCACGGCGTTCGCCGTCCCGGTCGCGTCAACAAAGCTGCCGCCGGACATTACGCGAAAGCGGGTGTGGAAGCCGGGAGTGCGCAAAAAGAATTCACCGTTTCCCCTGAACAACTGGCTGGCCTGCAAGCGGGTTCTACAGTCAGTGTCGAGATTTTTCAGGTGGGGCAGCTCGTCGATGTGACGGGTGTATCCAAAGGTAAGGGGTACGCCGGTACCATCAAGCGATACCATTTTAAATCTGGCCGCGCTTCGCACGGTAACTCCAAGTCTCATAACGTACCAGGCTCTATCGGTATGGCGCAGGATCCGGGTCGCGTGTTTCCGGGCAAGCGCATGACGGGTCATTTGGGTGATGTGCAGAGAACAGTGCAGAATCTGCAGGTCGTGCGTGTAGACGCAGCGCGTCAGTTGCTGCTGGTCAAAGGAGCAGTTCCCGGTGCAATCAACGGCAAGATCATCGTGCGTCCAGCAGTGAAGGCGGGTGTGTAATGGAACTTAAAGTCATTAACGATAAAGGTCAGCCGACCAAGAATTTGAATGCTTCCGACGAATTATTCGGTCGCGAGTACAACGAGGATCTGGTGCACCAGTTGGTCACTGCTTATATGGCCAATGCGCGTGCTGGCAACAGCAAGCAAAAGGGGCGAAGCGAGATTGCGAAGAGCACTAGAAAGCCTTTTGCGCAAAAGGGAACTGGTCGTGCCCGTGCAGGTATGGCATCCAGCCCATTGTGGCGTGGTGGCGGCAAGATTTTCCCAAATACAGGTATAGAAAACTACACTCAGAAGGTGAATCGTAAGATGTATCGTGCGGGATACGCTTCGATATTGTCAAAATTAGTTAGCGAAAATCGCTTGATGGTAGTGGACAGTCTGACAGTTGATTCACCCAAGACCAAGAATCTTGCAGAGAAAATCAAAGAGATGGGTGTAGACACCAATAAGTTTCGTCTGCTGATTATTACCGATAGCATTGATGAAAACTTGTACTTGTCGTCGCGAAACCTAGCTAACGTATTGGTGTTGGAGGCCAATCAGGCGGATCCGATCAGTCTGGTGCGTTTTCCAAATGTATTGGTAACGCGTAATGCAGTGGCTAAAATCGAGGAGATGTTCGCATGAGTATCCCACAAATTAACGCTGGTCAATTTAGCCAGGAACGTTTGATGAAAGTGCTTCTCTCGCCTCAAATCTCTGAAAAGGCAACTTACGTTGCCGAAAAAAACGAGCAGGTGATTTTCCGGGTTGCGCCTGACGCAACCAAGCCGGAGATCAAGGCTGCCGTTGAAATGATGTTCAAAGTTAGCGTGCGTAGCGTGCAAGTAGCTTGCGTCAAAGGAAAGATTAAGCGTATGGGACGTATTATGGGTCGCCGCAATGATTGGAAGAAGGCCTATGTATGCTTGGCACCTGGTCAGGAAATCAATTTTGCAGCAAGTGAGCAAGGATAATCATCATGGCATTGATTAAACTAAAACCAACAACTCCGGGACAGCGTGCTGTTGTGCGCCTTGTTAATAGAGATCTGCATAAGGGTAAGCCGGTGGCAGCTCTGCTGGAGAAACAAACCAGGACTGCAGGTCGCAACAATAATGGTCACATCACTACGCGTCATATGGGTGGCGGGCATAAACAGCATTATCGTCTGGTTGATTTTAAGCGTGACAAGGACGGTATTCCGGCGACAGTTGAGCGCTTGGAATATGATCCGAATCGCAGTGCCAATCTGGCTTTACTGTGCTACGCCGATGGCGAGCGACGTTACATCATTGCTCCAAAGGGAGTTGCTGCTGGTGCCGCACTGGTAAGCGGCTCTGAGGCGCCAATCAAATCAGGTAATGCGTTGCCTTTACGCAACGTCCCGGTTGGTTCGACCATACATTGCATCGAAATGCTTCCAGGCAAGGGCGCGCAATTGGCTCGTTCCGCAGGTACATCAGTACAATTGCTGGCGCGAGAAGGCAGTTATGCTCAATTACGCTTGCGCTCCGGCGAGATTCGCAAAGTTCATATTGACTGCAAAGCGACCTTGGGCGAGGTGGGGAATTCAGAGCATAGTCTGCGCTCCATCGGAAAGGCTGGTGCGATGCGCTGGCGCGGTGTCCGACCGACTGTTCGCGGTGTGGTGATGAATCCGGTTGATCACCCGCATGGTGGGGGTGAGGGTAAGACTGCAGCAGGTCGTCATCCAGTCAGTCCATGGGGCGTACCTGCCAAGGGTTTCCGCACACGTCGCAACAAGCGCACTAGCAGCATGATTGTGCGCCGTCGCTTTAAGGTATAAGGGGTAGCATATATGGCACGTTCGATTAAAAAAGGTCCATTTGTTGACTCTCACTTGCTCAAGAAGGTTGAGGCGGTGCGCGCGACAAACGACAAACGCCCGGTGAAAACATGGTCGCGCCGTTCTACGGTGCTGCCCGAGTTCGTCGGCCTGACAATTGCGGTGCATAACGGTAACCAGCATATTCCGGTATATATTTCCGAGAATATGGTTGGTCATAAATTAGGGGAGTTTTCCCTGACGCGCACCTTTAAGGGTCATGCTGCTGATAAAAAAGCAGTTGTAAAAAAATAAGGAGAAATGATGACAACAACTACAGCTGTTGCAAGAAAAATTCATCTCTCTGCCCAGAAAGGCCGTTTGGTAGCCGACCAGATTCGAGGTTTGCCGGTTGCGCAAGCACTTAATATTTTGAATTTCAGTCCAAAGAAGGCTGCGGTCATTATCAAAAAGGCGCTCGAATCTGCAATAGCGAACGCCGAGCATAACGATGGGGCTGATATTGACGAATTGAAGGTGAAAGTAATTTTCGTTGACAAAGCGGCATCGGGCAGGGGATTCTCGGCGCGTGCCAAGGGTCAGGGTAATCGTCTCGAAAAGCAGACTTGTCATATCACAGTCAGCGTTGGAAATTAAGGGTATATCATGGGACAGAAAATTCATCCGACCGGTTTCCGGTTATGCGTGCGTAAAAACTGGGATTCAAAGTGGTTCTCAAACAGCAAGAATTTTGCTGATTTGCTACTTAAAGATATTGAAGTTCGTACGTACCTGAAGAAAAAATTGGCCTCGGCTGGCATCTCTAAAATTGTCATCGAACGACCTGCCAAAAATGCCAAGGTTACTATATATACTGCCCGCCCTGGCATGGTAATTGGCAAGAAAGGGGAGGATATTGAGTCGTTGCGAGCGGAATTGAGGAGTCGTATGGGTCTTCAATCCGTTGATGTCGCAATTGAGGAGGTTCGTAAGCCAGAGGTTGACGCGCAGCTAATTGCTGAAAGTATTACCGCTCAGCTGGAGAAGCGCATCATGTTCCGTCGTGCAATGAAACGTGCGATGCAAAATGCGATGCGCCTTGGAGCTCAAGGAATAAAGATAATGAGTGCCGGTCGCTTGAATGGTATAGAGATTGCTCGTACAGAATGGTATCGCGAGGGTCGTGTGCCATTGCATACATTGCGTGCTGATATTGATTATGGTACGTCAGAGGCGAAAACCACCTATGGAATTATCGGCGTGAAAGTTTGGGTGTTTAAAGGTGAAATGGTAGGCCAGGAATCCGCTGAGCCGATTGTTGCTGAACCGGAAAAGAGAGTAAGGAAGTCGGGGGCAAAACATGCTACAGCCAGCTAGAAGAAAATTTCGCAAGGAACAGAAGGGCCGTAATACCGGGGTTGCCACTCGAGGCAATAAAGTCAGCTTTGGTGAGTTTGGTCTGAAAGCAGTTGCGCGTGGTCGTTTAACAGCACGCCAAATTGAGGCGGCGCGTCGCGCTATGACACGTCACATCAAACGTGGTGGACGTATCTGGATACGTATTTTCCCCGATAAGCCTATTTCGAAGAAGCCGGCAGAAGTTCGAATGGGTAACGGAAAAGGTAATCCGGAATACTATGTGGCAGAGATTCAGCCTGGCAAGATGTTGTATGAAATGGATGGAGTGGATGAAACGCTAGCGAGAGAGGCTTTTAGACTGGCTTCAGCAAAATTGCCGCTGGCCACCACTTTTGTAGTTAGACAGGTAGGGACATAACATGAAGGCTATTGAACTTAAAGCCAAGTCTGCGGCAGATTTGCATACCGAGCTATTATCTTTAACTAAGGCGCAATTCGGTTTGCGTATGCAGGTTGCAACACAACAAATGACTAACACCAGCGAGATACGCAAGTTGCGTCGCGACATAGCTCGTGTAAAAACGGTGTTGACACAAAAGGGTGCGCAGAAATGAGTGAATCTAATTTGAAGCGTACCTTAATCGGTACAGTAGTAAGCGACAAAATGGACAAGACCGTGACCGTGCTTGTAGAACGCAAAGTAAAGCACCCGTTGTTGGGAAAGATCATCCGCGTGTCAAAGAAATATCATGCACATGATGAGGCTAATGAGTTTCATGACGGTGATGTAGTGTCTATAGAAGAATGTCGCCCGTTGGCTAAAACGAAGAGTTGGCGTGTTGCAAAACTAATCGGGAAGCAGGCTGCAAATTAATCGCATTTGTTTCTTGCGTTATTTATAGATTTGCATATAATGAGCGGCTTCGTTTCATCGCCGCGTGTGGCGACCTAACCCGAACGGGTTCCAAAACTGGCCGCCGTTAGCGGAATAAGTTGGAGAATTGAAAAATGATACAAATGCAGTCTGTTTTAGATGTGGCTGATAACACCGGCGCACGTTCAGTAATGTGCATCAAGGTGTTGGGTGGCTCCAAGCGTCGTTATGCTTCCGTGGGTGATGTTATTAAGGTTAGCATCAGAGATGCAGCTCCCCGAGGTCGCGTAAAAAAAGGCGAGGTATACAATGCGGTGGTAGTCAGAACGGCCAAGGGTGTGCGTCGCAACGATGGCTCTCTGGTTAAGTTCGACGGAAACGCGGCTGTGTTGCTGAATGCCAAGTTGGAGCCAATTGGTACGCGTATATTTGGGCCGGTTACGCGTGAATTGCGTACTGAAAAATTTATGAAGATCGTTTCACTTGCGCCTGAAGTATTGTAAACGGTAGTGAGTCGAGTAGAGGTAAATCATGCGTAGGATCAAAAAGAACGACGATGTTATCGTTATTGCCGGTAGAGACAAGGGCAATCGGGGTAATGTGCAGCAGGTTTTGGGTGAATACCTGTTGGTTGGCGGGGTCAATAAAGTCAAGAAGCATCAAAAGCCCGATCCGGTAAAGGGTCTGACGGGTGGTATTGTGGAAAAAGAGCTGCCCATTCATATTTCGAATGTGGCGATTTACAACGCGGCTGCCAAAAAAGGTGATCGAGTTGGTATTAAGACGTTGGAGGATGGGCGAAAAGCTCGTGTATTTAGATCCAGCGGTGAAGTGATTGACGCTTAAGGGGTAATGGGGCATGGCTCGTTTGTACGGTTTTTATAAAGACAAGGTCACGCAGGATCTGATGAAACAGTTTGGTTACAAATCTGTTATGGAGGTTCCTCGCATTGAAAAAATCACTCTGAATATGGGTGTGGGTGAGGCAGTGGCGGATAAGAAGGTGATGGAATTTGCCGTTGGTGATATGCAGAAAATTGCTGGTCAAAAGCCAGTTGTGACTATGTCGAAGAAATCTATTGCCGGATTTAAGATTCGTGAGGGTTATCCCGTTGGCTGCAAGGTTACCTTGCGCAAGGATCGCATGTATGAGTTTCTGGATCGCCTGATTTCTGTGGCGATACCTCGTATTCGAGACTTTCGAGGCCTTTCGGGCAAGGCGTTCGATGGCCGTGGAAATTACAATATGGGCGTAAAAGAGCAGATCATATTTCCAGAAATCGAGTACGAAAAGATCGATGCGTTGCGTGGTATGAATATCACTATAACCACCTCCGCGAAAACTGACGAAGAGGCTAAGGCTCTTTTGTCTGCATTCAAACTCCCATTAAAGAAATGAGGGAATACTAATGGCAAAGATGGCAGTTATTAACCGTGAGCGAAAGCGTCGTGAAACCGTACTGAAATTTTCGGTGAAACGTGCTGAGTTAATTGCAGTAGTTTCCAATATGAAGCTTGGTGAGGAAGAGCGTACTGCAGCCCGCTTGAAGCTGCAAGCATTGCCGCGCGACTCAAGCCCGGTTCGACTGCGTAATCGTTGTGCGTTAACAGGTCGCCCGCGTGGCACTTTTAGAAAATTTGGTTTGGGGCGTATTAAGGTGCGTGAATTCGCGATGCGCGGTGAAATACCCGGTATCGTTAAGGCTAGCTGGTAGGGGAAATTATATGAGCATGAGTGATCCGATTTCCGATATGCTGACTCGCATTCGCAATGCGCAGCTAGCGGAAAAAGCCACAGTGGCTATGCCTTCTTCAAAGTTGAAGGTGGCGATTGCAGAGGTGTTGAAGGACGAAGGTTATGTCGATGGTTTCAGCGTTGTCGCCGATGGTGGCAAGGCTACACTTGAAATCGGCCTTAAGTATTATAGCGGTCGTCCGGTAATCGAAAAGATACAGCGAATCAGCCGTCCGGGTTTGCGCGTATACAAGGGTTCCGAAGATATTCCCAGGGTAATGAATGGATTGGGGGTGGCGATCGTATCTACCTCCAAGGGTTTGATGACCGACCGTAAAGCTCGTGCCAATGGTATTGGCGGTGAAGTGCTGTGCGTAGTCGCGTAGTGAGGTAGATATGTCTAGAGTTGCTAAAAATCCTGTTGTGGTGCCAAGCGGTGTTGAAGTTGTTTTGGCTGCAAATGAAATTTCGGTAAAGGGTCCGTTGGGTACGATTAAGCAATACCTTTCGGACAGCGTAAGTGTAGTTCGCGATGGTGATGCGCTGCTGTGCAAGCCTCAGAACGAGACGAAGCAGGCGAATGCAATGTCTGGTACCGTTCGGGCGCTTCTTGCGAACATGGTGTCTGGTGTGAGCAAGGGATTTGAGCGCAAATTGACTTTGGTCGGTGTGGGTTATCGCGCGCAAGCTGCGGGAGATACCTTGAATTTAACTTTGGGTTTTTCGCATCCGGTGTCGTACAAAATGCCGAGTGGTGTCAAGGTTGAAACGCCGTCGCAGACCGACATAGTGCTGAAAGGTACCGATAAACAGCAAGTGGGTCAGCTCGCCGCAGAGATTCGTGCTTTCCGTGAACCTGAGCCGTACAAGGGCAAGGGTGTGCGCTACAGCGATGAGGTGGTGATTCTGAAAGAAACCAAGAAGAAATAACTGAGGCGAATATGTTGATCAAAAAAGAAGCGCGTCAGCGCAGAGCACGCAAAACCCGTGCACGCATTGCTGAAAAAAAATCGATTCGTTTGGCAATAAGTCGCACAAATCTCCACATATATGCGCAAGTGATTTCGGCTTGTGGTAGTAAGGTGTTGGTCAGCGCATCCAGCGTAGAGGCTGATGTGCGTAAATCAATAGCTAACGGTGGGAACAAGGCCGCCGCCGCAGTGGTGGGTAAGCGTATCGCCGAGAAGGCAAAAAGTGCGGGCATTACTCAGGTGGCGTTCGACCGTTCCGGTAATCGATATCATGGTCGTGTTAAAGCGTTGGCAGAAGCTGCGCGCGAACATGGTCTGCAGTTCTAATTGGAGTTGAGCGATGGCTAAGCCGCAAGGAAAAATGCAGCAACAGGAAAAACGTGACGACGGCATGATCGAGAAGATGATTTCCGTGAACCGTGTCACCAAGGTGGTTAAAGGTGGTCGTATCATGGGTTTCGCCGCACTGGCAGTGGTAGGTGATGGCGATGGCCGTGTGGCGATGGGTAAAGGAAAGTCCAAGGAGGTTCCTGTTGCCGTGCAAAAAGCAATGGATGAGGCTCGTCGAAACTTGGCCAAAATGAATTTGAAAAACGGCACGTTGCACCATACGGTGGTTGGAAAACATGGCGCTGCAAAAGTGCTGATGCAACCGGCATCCGAGGGTACCGGGATTATTGCCGGTGGGGCGATGCGAGCTGTGTTCGAGGCGGTTGGTGTGCGTGATGTACTGGCTAAATGCATTGGATCGAGCAATCCTTACAATGTGGTGCGAGCCACGCTGAACGGTTTGACCGCGATGAATTCACCAATGGAAATTGCGGCGAAGCGCGGCAAGAGTATTGAAGAAATTCAGGGGTAATTCATGACAAAGTCCAAGACAATAAAAGTAACGCAGATAAAGAGCTTGATTGGTACGAAACAGTCACACCGCGATACTATCCGTGGTTTGGGATTGCGTCGTATCAACCATACTGTGCAGCTGGAGGATACTCCGTGTGTTCGCGGTATGATCAATAAAGTGTTTTATATGGTTAAGTGCGAGGCATAACAGATGCAACTCAATAATATTCAACCTGCACAAGGTGCAAAGCACGCTAAACGTCGTGTTGGGAGAGGTATCGGTTCTGGTTTGGGTAAAACTGCCGGTCGAGGGCATAAAGGACAAAAGTCGCGGGCAGGAGGATTCCACAAGGTCGGATTCGAGGGTGGCCAGATGCCTTTGCAGCGTCGTTTGCCTAAGCGCGGATTTGTTTCGATGACCTGTAACGATACAGCTCAAGTTCGGTTGTCGGATTTGCAAAAGATTCCGGTCGACAACGTAGATATTTTAGCGCTCAAACAGGCTGGTGTGGTTCATCAGAACGCGTTGTCTGTAAAGGTGATTTTTTGTGGTGAAATAACTCGCCCAGTGAAGTTGCAGGGTCTGCGAATTACTAAGAATGCACGTGCAGCGGTTGAAGCCGCTGGCGGAAGTGTCTCAGAGTAAGTTCAAGTGAGTACAAGCTCCAGAGGTGCGGTGACAAAGAATAAGTATGGCGATTTAAGTCAGCGCTTGTGGTTTTTGCTGGGGGCGCTGGTAGTGTTTCGCGTAGGTGCTCATATTCCGGTGCCGGGTATTGATCCTTCTGTGTTGGCGGATCTGTTCAAGTCACAAAAAGACGGAATTTTAGGCATGTTCAACATGTTTTCCGGTGGTGCGCTAGAGCGGTTTACTATTTTCGCGCTGGGTATTATGCCCTATATCTCCGCATCAATCATCATGCAACTGGGATCGATGGCGGTACCACATCTTGAGCAGCTTAAGAAAGATGGGGAAGCTGGGCGCCGTAAAACTACGCAATACACCCGCTATGGCACTCTGGGTTTAGCATTGTTTCAAGGGTTTGGTATCACGATTGCATTGCAATCACAGCCGGGTTTGGTGCCAAATCCAGGAGTGATGTTTCAGATAACGTCCGTGATTACGCTGGCAACGGGAACAATGTTTCTGATGTGGCTGGGCGAACAAATTACCGAGCGTGGTTTGGGTAATGGCATTTCATTGATTATATTTGCGGGTATTGCCGCCGGGTTGCCGAAAGCAATCGGGAGTACGCTGGAACTGGTGCGAACGGGCGCTTTTTCTATACCGTTGGTGTTGCTGTTATTTTTTGGTGCGATTGCGGTAACAGCATTAGTGGTGTTCGTTGAACGTGGCCAGCGCAAAATTTTGGTTAATTATGCCAAGCGGCAAGTTGGCAATAAGGTTTATGGCGGTCAAAGTTCACACTTACCGCTGAAGATAAATATGGCTGGCGTCATACCGCCGATTTTTGCGTCAAGCATTATCCTGTTTCCCGCCACCTTAGCTGGATGGTTTGGAAGTGGGCAGAGCATGGGATGGTTAAGGGATATCAGTAGCAAACTGTCTCCTGGGCAGCCTATATATGTGATGTTTTATGCCGCAGCGATTATATTCTTCTGTTTCTTTTATACGGCGCTGGTGTTTAGCCCGAAAGACACGGCGGATAACTTAAAGAAAAGTGGCGCATTTTTGCCGGGTATACGTCCCGGAGAGCAGACGGCCCAGTATGTAGAAAAGATAATGCTTCGTTTAACTATGATTGGTGCTGTATATATAACTCTGGTTTGTTTATTGCCTGAGTTTCTGGTGGTGAAGTGGAATGTCCCGTTCTATTTTGGTGGAACTTCACTGCTGATTTTGGTTGTTGTGACAATGGACTTTATGGCGCAGGTGCAGTCATATTTGATGACACATCAATATGAAGGCTTGCTGAAGAAGGCGAATTTCAAAGGCGGGTTATCACGCTAATGTCCAAAGAAGATGTGATTCAGATGCAAGGGGAGGTTGAGGAGTCGTTACCCAACGCAACCTTCAGAATAAAGTTGGAAAATGGTCATGTGGTGTTGGGCCATATTTCCGGGAAGATGCGCATGCACTATATTCGTATTTTGCCGGGAGACAAGGTGAACGTAGAGTTGACACCCTATGATTTAAGTAAAGCGCGCATTGTGTTCCGCGCTAAATAAAAGAACCAGCAAGGAGAATAAAATGAGAGTTCACGCTTCCGTCAAGAAAATTTGTCGTAACTGTAAAATCGTTATCCGCAAACGTGTGGTTCGTGTGATTTGCACCGAGCCGCGCCATAAGCAGCGCCAAGGCTAATTGAGTAAAGTCGTTTCCGGGTGTTATAATTTTAGTTTATCAAAGATAAGGGTAGCCGCATGGCACGAATAGCAGGGGTTAATATCCCAAACAATCAACACGCTGTGATTGCTTTGACTGCAATTTACGGTATAGGGCGCACACGTTCGCAATACATTTGCGCTGCGGCTGGTGTGAACGCCGCTTCCAAGGTCAAGGATTTGACCGAGGCCGAAATTGAGGGATTGCGCGAGCAGGTGGCCAAAATAACGGTTGAGGGTGATTTGCGTCGTGAAACGACAATGAACATCAAGCGTCTGATGGATCTGGGTTGCTATCGCGGCGTACGACATCGTCGTGGTTTGCCATGCCGTGGCCAACGCACGCGCACCAACGCTCGCACGCGCAAAGGACCGCGCAAGGCTATCGCTGGCGCCAAGAAGTAATTTGCTATAACGCTTTAGAGGATTAGATAATGGTCAAGCCAAGCACGAAAGTGCGCAAGAAAGTAAAGAAGAATGTCGCTGAAGGTATCGCGCATATTCATGCCTCTTTTAACAATACTATCGTCACGATCACTGATCGTCAGGGTAATGCTTTGGCATGGTCTACCAGCGGGGCGAATGGATTTAAGGGGTCGCGTAAAAGCACCCCGTTTGCCGCACAGGTGGCGGGCGAGACCGTGGGAAAATCTGCCGCAGAATGCGGAGTGAAAAATCTGGAAGTGCGTATCAAAGGTCCCGGTCCTGGTCGAGAGTCTGCAGTGCGTGCTTTGAATGCCGCTGGGTTTAAGATTACCAGCATCTCCGATATTACACCGGTACCGCACAACGGTTGCCGCCCGCCTAAAAAGCGCCGTATTTAACAATTGGGAGTCGATCTTGGCTAGAAATCTTGATGCAAAGTGCCGTCAGTGCCGCCGTGAAGGCGAAAAGCTGTTTCTGAAAGGTGAAAAGTGTTTTACCGATAAATGCGGTGTAGAACGCAGAGCTTACCCGCCTGGTCAGCACGGACAGAAAAAAAATACCCGTTTGTCCGAATATGGCGGACAGTTGCGTGAAAAGCAGAAAGTACGCCGCATTTACGGCATACTCGAAGGCCAATTCCGTCTGACCTTTAAACAAGCGGCCAATCAGCGCGGCATCAGCGGTGAAAACCTGCTACAGATTTTGGAGTCGCGCCTGGACAATGTTACTTATCGCATGGGTTTTGGCGCTTCGCGTGCCGAAGCGCGTCAGGTAGTGCGGCATAATGCTTTGCTGGTGAATGGCAAGCGCGTGAATATCCCTTCCTATCAGGTGCGCCCCGGTGACGTGGTTGAAGTGACCGAAAAGTCCAAGATTCAGTTACGAATCAAAGCGGCACTTGCCGCGGCTGAACAGCGTGGCTTTCCCGAATGGATTGAAATGGACACCAAGGCTTTTAAGGGTACTTATAAAGCCAAGCCACAACGTTCCGAGCTGCCTGCGACCATTAACGAGCACCTCGTAGTCGAGTTGTATTCCAAGTAATCCACGCGGAGTAGCGTATGCCTAAGAATGAATTTTTAAAACCCCGCATCATTGATGTGCAAAAGATATCTGCCACGCAAGCAAAAGTGGTGATGGAGCCTTTTGAACGTGGCTACGGCCACACATTGGGTAATGCACTGCGTCGCATCCTGCTTTCATCCATGTCGGGCGCTGCGCCTACCGAGGTGAAAATAGCAGGTGTGCTGCATGAGTATGCAACCATTGACGGCGTGCAAGAAGATGTAGTCGATATCCTGCTAAACCTAAAGGGACTGGTACTGCGTCTTCACAATATGCAAGAAGTCGTATTGACTCTCAAAAAAGAGGGCCAGGGCGTGGTAACCGCTGCCGACATTAGCACCAATTCGGATGTCGAGGTCATTAACCCGGATCACGTGATTGCGCACCTGACTGCGGGTGGAAAATTGGACATGCAGATCAAGGTCGAACAGGGTCGCGGTTATGAGTCGGCTATTTCCCGTATCTCACCGAACGAGACACGCGCTGTCGGTCACATAGCGTTGGACGCATCATTCAGCCCCGTCAGTAGAGTGAGTTATGCCGTGGAAAGCGCGCGTGTAGAACAGCGCACCGATCTGGATAAACTGGTGATGGCCATTGAAACAAATGGTGCGGTGGATCCGGAGCAGGCGATCCGCAATGCAGCACGAATTCTGGTAGATCAATTCTCTGTATTCGCTGCACTGGAAGGAACAGAGCCGGTTGTTGAAACTGTGCAAGCTCCCAAGGTTGACCCCATATTGCTGCGTCCGGTGGATGATTTGGAATTGACGCCACGTTCATCAAATTGCCTCAAGGCACAAAGCATTCACTACATTGGTGATCTGATCCAGTACACCGAGAACGATTTGCTGCGCACCCCGAATCTGGGCCGCAAATCGCTGAATGAAATCAAGCAAGTTCTCGCCGAGCACGACTTATCGCTGGGAATGAAACTGGAAAACTGGCCTGTTCCTGCTGCTTAAGGCAGGGCAATATCGAAGCCAAAGAAACTTAGAAGTACGAAAGGCAAATCATGCGTCACCGTTCAGGTTTAAGAAAACTCAACCGTACCAGCAGCCACCGTCTGGCCATGTTTCGCAACATGACCGTGTCTTTGTTGCGTCACGAACTCATCAAAACTACTTTGCCCAAAGCCAAAGAACTGCGCCGCGTTGCGGAGCCTATCCTGACATTGGGCAAGACACCTAGCTTGGCAAACCGCCGCCTAGCCTTTGCACGTCTGCGTGACCGCGAGATCGTCACCAAGCTGTTCGACGAACTCGGCCCGCGCTACGCAGCCCGCAATGGCGGCTACTCGCGCATCCTCAAGTTCGGCTTCCGCAAAGGCGACAACGCGCCGATGGCACTGGTAGAACTGATGGATCGTCCAGCGGATGTGACAGCGGTTGATGTTGAATAAATATTAGGCCGTTCGTCCTTGTCGAAGGATGCAGAAAAAAAGCCGGGTTCGTCCGGCTTTTTTTATTGATTCAACTGGGGTGTCTGAATTTAACGTTCAGAGTTGGGCGAGAGATAGTTGCGCAAGACCGCTTTGTGAAGGTGAATATTGAGGAGTAGACTTCCGGTTAGTGCCAATAGAAGAAGTTCAACGGGTGAGTGGTTAGGGAGTTTATAGGCAAACCTTTATTGGGTTCGAGTAAGTAACCACACCGTACTCGTGACATCTCCAGAAATAGTGTCATTCGAAGTGCCTATGAGAAGTCGGCCACCCGATACGATCGAGAATGTCATCAACCATGTGTCAATTATCATTGAACTGCCTGATAGGTGCCACGTAAAAGATTGTAAAGGTATTGAAGCATTGACAGGAGTGAGGGTTGCAGGGGATGGTGACGCTATCTCCAACATAGCCCCTTTCTCTGTGTTGCTGGTAATAGTTCCCGTACCATCGGCCACTAAGGTTAAGGTGGCTTTATACACACGAACATCTGTCACCCCCCCCGTGCCGCCATTAATGTTCAACCGTACTGAGAATGAATCAGACACATAAGTCCCTACCAAATCAGATGCAGTAATTTGGCCTTCAAGTTTCGCAACACGAGTGGCAAGCGTATCGATGGCCGTAGCCATTGCCTGGAAATCGGCATTAACCTCGGATGCTTTTGCAGCGGTTCCAGCGGTGAAGGAGTAAGGCACAGCGGTTGCGGCCACTGTAGCAGTCGAGAATACTATGAGGAAGACGGGAATGATTAAACTACGTATTAATGTGAGCATGATAATACTCCTTTGTAGTCTGTAGCCCCCTCGCAAAACCATACCAATCTAAAGTAGAGTTTATTCCTAGAAAGGAAGCTCTACATGAAGAAATCGAGATTTACTGAACAACAAATTGTTGCGATCCTCAGGGAAGTCGAGATCGG
>Ga0224495_10000108_pt1 | contig 62909 bp, 56 predicted proteins | sample SF_Jul11_sed_USG_FD_168128 | JGI IMG/M metagenome (GOLD analysis project Ga0224495, IMG submission 168128) | Sediment microbial communities from San Francisco Bay, California, United States - SF_Jul11_sed_USGS_4_1 | ecosystem: Environmental > Aquatic > Marine > Sediment | place: USA: California...
GGATGGTGTCCCGGTTTTATTACAATCTTGCAAGGCCAAAAAACTTTCGCCTATCTGATAGTTGGGACAACAACTATCTTTTGCTAGCCTACTCTCGGGTCGAAGACGCATACAAACTAGCGCCCAAAGATATTAAGAACGCCAACCAGATGGCGAGAACAACTATCAAGGTTTCAAAGAATCCCCCTCAAAATCAGGACGTGGTGTGGGTGCAAAAACTTCGCTATGCAAAAGACGCAATGAAGAAGGCTTGGGAACAGCAAAATTCACAATTAACAGACGTAGACAGTCGATTGTCCCCGTTAAATGTCTTGGGTGTAGTTACCCTTGAGACGATAGAAAGAGAGTGGTCGAATACGCCCCCCAAGAAACAAGCTGAGAAGGCCCATGCGATGATTGTTGAACTGGAAAGTGATGGAATTGCCCCTCTCAGGGAAGCAGAAGCTTTCCTCAATAATGCCGCATTAAAACGATCTTATGGCTTTGATATTTACTACGATATTGCCAGAGCTCAAGCAGTTAAAACTGCCTTGGTTCGTTCTATAGACAGCAAACATGCGAAACTAGAATTTGATGAAGTGAAAGCAAATCTTGCTCGGGCGCGCGAGGTTGCCACGTCCGTGCAAATTGACGCAGCCATGAAAGATTTCGAGCAAGAACGTATCTTTACTCAGCTTCGCAAGAACGAACGGCTGGCTATTGTGCAGCAGTGGCAAGTGGCGGCTAAGTAATCTCGGTAATTACACAAACTGTCAGTGAGCTGTGGCAGATACCGGCTCAGCATAGCTTTGAATGTGTGTGTTTTTGAGCGAAAGGGGTCAGCATCATATTAAATTTTATTGAACAGGTATGATGAAATGCGGAAACTTAATGCGATGCTGACCCCTTTTGATGTTTTGATGCTTTTGTAAAGGGACAGGCCACGAATTTTGCATAAACCATTGAATGTGTTGTTGAGGGAAACTTGGTCACTGATTGATTACGGCCATTCAGCAAATTTGTTATTAAGGGGAACAACATGACTGCATGCTTTTCTGTTTTGAATTCACACTGAGCTGAACCTGCCGTGACTAAAGCACCCAGGCTGAATCCATTTTCCGCAGTTGATGCCACGCTTGGATATCTCTATCAAGTGCGTTCTGCTTTACTTTGGGCTTTACGTCGACTGAAGGTCGAGCCAGATTTTCTTGTATCGATTGAGACTCTCGACGATGTTGCTTTTGAAACAGCGGCGGGTGATGCTACTGATTTACTCCAGACAAAACATCATCGCAAAGGAACTGCTACCCTAACAGATGCCAGCCCCGATCTTTGGAAAACACTCAGGATATGGTTCGAGGGGTATGCAACCGGGCAGATACCACCTAATGCAAATCTATATCTTGTAACCACCGGTATTGCTTCAGACGGTTCCGTGGCTTCAATGCTCCGTGCTTCATTTCGCAACGTACCAGCGGCCAAACAATCACTAGATGCTACTGCATCATCATCAATCAATCCCGCGAACAATAAAGCCTATGTGGCGTATCTCAAGGCAAGCTCTGCTGTGCGCACCGCAATTCTCGAAAGAGTAACTATCATTGATGCTGCCCCGATGGTCGACGATATTGATGGTGAACTCAGGCAGGAGGTGTTTTGGGCAGCGGGCAAAGACCACCATGATGCATTTCTCAATAGACTTGAAGGTTGGTGGTTTCGCCGAGTGCTCCGCCAGTTGACTGGTGCAACTCAAGATCGAGTCGGTTCAGCCGAGCTTGATACGCAGATGGCTGATCTGCGCGAGCAATTTAAACCATACAACCTACCTATTGATGATGACCTTCTTGAGTTTACACTTGATGACGCTACCAAGGCTGCCCACGAAGATTCCATCTTTGTTAGGCAGCTCGAGCTCGTCAAGGCAGGGAAACGCCGCATTGCATCTGCGATACGCGACTACTACAGAGCCTTTGAGCAGCGGTCACGTTGGCTTCGGGATGATTTGATCGTTGGTTTGGATCTTCATAAATATGAGAAACGCCTTACCGAAGAATGGGAGGCCGTCTTTGATGCGATGTGTGATGACCTCGGCGATGCTGCTACAGATGAGGCAAAAGAACAGGCGGCGCGTTCAGTATTGAAATGGGCTGAACGTACAACAATCCCGATCAGGCCAAGCGTGATCGAGCCATTTTTATGCCGTGGTTCCTTGCACTTGTTAGCTGACGATATGCGAATTGGATGGCACCCAGAATTTAGAAACCGACTAGAAGTTATATTGCACACCAAGAAAGCAAGCATATGATTTCATGGTCTCAACGATCTCACGAGGAAAGGGTTCTTCTGAATCCAGGTTTCTGTGCGAATGCTATTTGGCACGCTGCATGTGGATATGCAGACGAAAGTGGCGGTGCACTATCGTTTGAAGAATCATTTCTTATTTTGCCGTTTGTGCTACACCGCGAGACCCGTGGGCAATTGCCACGAACCAGCCAAACTTCATTGGCAGCATGGCTGGATGAGCACCCTTTAGCTCGCGGCAGAATAGCAACTCGCGCCCAATTGTTAGTTCCCTTTACCAAAGAAGCGCTTACCTTTGGAGGTGTGCATGACTTTATTAGGCTTGAGGATGGGAAGATACGCGCAGAGATGGCATGGAAGAAATCAGTAAACCATGCGCTCAAGGAAACGAGTGATGAGGTCAGGAGCTGTATCAAGAGGGCATATTTTATTGGGAAGTGGTTCGCTCAGGTTGGCAGCGCAGCCACAATTTTCGCTTTGATTGGAGTTCGCCCATGACGATGCAGATATTGGACATTGTAGTTTTTAGCCACCACGGGGAGCGGCGTGTTCTTTCATTAAATAATGGCGCGGTAAACATCATCACTGGCGCATCAAAAACCGGGAAATCTGCTCTTGTAGAAATTGTAGACTATTGTTTTGGATCAGGTGAGTGCCGAGTACCAGAAGGTCCTATAAGGAGGTCTGTATCATGGTTTGGGCTGCGGCTCCAACTCACGAGTGGTCAAGTCTTTGTTGCTAGACGCTGCCCAGGTTCACATGCAGCCTCCAGCGAAGATTGTTTTGTAGAGATTGGAAGCAATGTCGAAATACCAGAAGTGGAAGCGCTTAGGCAGACAACGAACACGAAAGGTCTGGGTGCGTTACTCTCGAGTTGGTCTGGTATCCACGACAACCTTCACGAACCACCCCAAGGTCAAACACGAAAAGCTCTTTCAGCTACCGTGCGCCACGCTCTTGCGTTATGTTTTCAAAGCCAAAATGAACTAACAAGGAAGGAGCAGCTATTTCACGTATCAGATCCCGACCCGCGTGCACAAGGCTATAAGTTTCAAGCATTACAAGATACGCTCCCATACTTCTTGGGTGCTGTCGACGATGACTACGTGCGCAAGCACGAAGAGCTACGGCTAATGCGAGGAGAACTACGTGCGTGTGAAAGACAATTAACGGAACTTAAATCCCTCAGCGGAGATGGTATCAGCAAGGCTGCGATGTTGCTTGCACAGGCAAGAGATGCAGGATTATCTGCGAACATGGAGAGTACTTGGGAAGAAACAGTTATTGCACTTAAAGATGTGGCCGGAACACCGATAGCAACGATGAATGATGATTTGCCCGATGGACAAGAGTACACACGCCTTGCAAATGAACGTGACAAATTGCTCGAAGAGCAGCGCCGGTTGCGCGACGAAATTTCGTCTGCAAGAGCTTTTGAGCGCGATGAGCAAGGGTATTCACGAGAAGCTTCTGAACAACGTGCGAGACTCACATCAATTGGTATCTTCGAAGGATCGGTTCCCGGACATGCTTGCCCACTATGCGCGCAAGAGCTTCCTGAGTCTTCTGCCGTCCCAGGCGTAACACAAATAAAAGATGCTCTGAACGACATTTCATCAAGGCTGGCTACTGTAACTCGAGCTGCCCCCCAAGTGGAGAAAGCCATCGCCGAACTTGATTCTGGATTGCAGCGGGTGCAGTCTGCTCTGATGAAGAACCGTGCAGAAATGGAAGCGGTACGAAATTCAAATGTTCAGCTCCAGCAAATTCAGGATGTCACGTCCAAACGGGCGCTTATCATTGGGCGTGTCAGCCTTTATCTGGAAAGCTTACCCGAGCTGCCTGATACTAAAGCACTTGAGGCACAGGCTCAGCGTTTACGAGAACAATGTGCTGCGCTTGATGATGAACTCAGTGGCGACCGCGTCAGAGAGCGCATTGAATCCATCACGTCAATCCTTGGACGACAAATGACAGATTGGGCTCGCGATCTTGATCTTGAACACTCAAAATATCCTCTCAGATTGGACAGCAAAAAACTTACTATCGTGGCAGACACGGCTGACGGCCCTGTTCCTATGGATCGCATGGGTAGCGGCGAAAACTGGGTGGGTTACCACTTAATCGCACATCTCGCGCTGCATGAATGGTTTACCGAACGCAACCGACCCGTACCGCGTTTCTTGTTTCTAGACCAACCATCACAGGTTTATTTTCCTCCAGAGAAGGATGTTGACGGTACCATGGCAACGGTAGGTGAAGATGATAGACGTGCGGTCTCGCGTATGTTCCGTTTCATTTTTAACATCGTTGAAAAGTTATCTCCAAGATTTCAAGTCGTGATCACCGAGCACGCGGATATCAATGAGACATGGTATCAGGATGCAGTTGTAGAGCGTTGGCGTAGCGGTACGAAGCTAATACCAGATGACTGGCCGCGCGTTGGTGAAGCAAATGTTCGTAATGAGTAATTTTCTGGGGACAAAAGCCTCATTGATTTTCGATTAAACAAGTTTGGTGAAATCAATAACCAAACTTCAACTAAAGGGAATCTCAATGAAAAACACAAACAGCCTGATTTTTATCTTCGGCCTTGCCTTGTTGCTTGGCTTGCCGATTTACTTGGTGAATACCGGCGACAACGTGCTGCAAATTCGTCTTGCTAAACAAATTGCCGCAGGCGTCGCACTTGTGGTGTTGCTGGTGGGTTCGTACATGCTGTTGCTGGACGAAAAAGCATTGCGTGATTCATCCGATCTTGTCAGCAACAAACCGTACAGTTTTGCGCGTGTGCAAATGTGGTGGTGGACAATCATTATCCTCGGCTCGCTCCTCGGTGTTTATGCCGTATCCGGCAACCTGATGGGAATCAACGCAACCTGTCTCACGCTTTTGGGAATTACCAGCATGACAACCGCGAGCGGACGCATGATTGATAATACCCATATCAATGACCCCAGCGTGTCTCGTCATCAGGATCGCGATTCTTCGCAAGGCCTGATTAAGGACATTCTGTCTGATGAGAATGGCCTCAGCATTCATCGCTTTCAGGCGATGATTTTCAATTTGGCGTATGGGCTTTCATTTCTCGTGGAAGTATTCTCGAAAGCTCATATGACAGGAATATTTCCCGAGTACAACAACGCCGTTCTCGGCCTCCTTGGTTTGAGTTCTGGCACTTACGTTTTCATGAAGATGCAGGAAAGCCAGACCACTACGCCGCCGCAACCTGCTGCCGCACCAGCCCGCCCCGCTCAAGCAACCGCAGCCAAGACTACCCAGAACGACGAGCTGCCAGACCTGGACGGTACGGCGACTCATCCGGTCGATCACTAAGACAGGGGGCGCTATCAATGCTGATTACTTTAGAAAAGTTGCCGTTCGCCCTGAGCCAGTCGAAGGGCTCAGTTTGCGAAGCAAGTGGTTCGACAAGCTCACTACGAACGGTTAAGTGAATAGCACAGGGGGAGCCATGCAATATCTCGTCACTGCAACCAGCCTTAACCTGCGCAGCGGGCCATCGCTTAACGATGCCATCATCGGCTCGCTGCGCAACGGCCAGGCTGTGGATGTCACCGACAATAGCAAACCCGATTGGTGGCTGGTCTCGGCCACTGTAAATGGCAACACTTCCAGCGGCTATGTCGCTTCCCGCTATCTGCGTGATATCCCCGCCGCAGTGCCCGCGCAGCATTTGAACCCGCACAATGTGATTGCGGTTCATTATGCGACATCCCCCGACTCGAACAGGGCGTCAGTTAGTATGCGCCATAAGCCACTCAGTGAGGCTAATGCCCCGCGACGCGATGTCAGCCCGAGCGCGACCCGGTTAACGAAAATAGCCGACGTATACAAGATCGCGGACTTTCTGGATGTGGCGAACAGCGCCCGCTATCAGCCGACGCCGAAATTAACTTTCTGCAATATTTACGCTTACGATTTTTGTTATCTCGCCCAGGCTTATCTGCCGCGCGTCTGGTGGATGTCCAAGGCGTTGATGGAATTTGCGAAGACTCCCGGCTACAACCCCAAGCCCGCCTACGGGAAGAACGTCGTGGAGCTGAATGCCAATGCGCTGTATGACTGGCTCGATGAATGGGGCGACGATTTCGGCTGGATGCGCACTTATGATCTCACCGACCTGCAAGGCAAGGTGAATGATGGACGGGTTGGAATAGTCTCCGCAAAACGCCGCGACCCGACCCGCTCGGGGCACATAACCTGCGTGCTGCCGGAAGCCAACGGCATCACCGCGCGCCGCGATGGCGCAAAAGTAACCGCGCCGTTGCAAAGCCAGGCCGGGGTCAAAAACAAGAAATTCTTCGCCGATGACTGGTGGGTTCGTTTGGCGCAGGAATATAGCAACTTCGGCTATTGGTATCACGACTGACGATATTCATTTGCCAACCTTAAGAAAGGATAGGACATGGAAACACGCACAGTTCCCTGCTCTGCTTCCGCACGAGAAAAGCAAACCATCGAAAAAAGTGGACGATATCGAGTGGTGTCGTGTGACACCGACCCGCATAACCCGCAATTCTGCCGCTTGAGTTATGAGCCGACCTACACGAGCAAGCCTGCAATAACGGTAAACATCAGCCTCGGCGACTTTAAGGGGAAAGGGCAAGTCAGCCATTCGCGCGGGGTACCGCGCCGCATCAGCGCTACGGCATCCAGCCAATCGAAGGCATCGCCCCGCAAAATAGCCGAGTCATTCCTTAAGAAAATCGCGCCCACCCTCAAGATCAAGCCCGATCTTTCACAACTCAAATTCGACAAGGTCAAGAAAACTTTGCTTGGCAGCCATGTGCTGTTCCAGCAGCGGCACGGGAGCAAGGTCATTTCCAGCGCATGGGTACGGGTGGACATCGATCCATCAGGGCGGGTCTATTATTTGCTGAACGATTTAATCCCGGAGCCGCTACTGAATAAGTCGCGCAAGGCGGAGGAATCCCGCAAACCTGGGGTAAAACGGTTAACCGAAGATCAAGCCAAAGAAATAGCCTGCGCCGCTGTGGAGGTATCCAAAGGAGGCAAGCGTGAAGCAACCTCCACCGAACTGGCTTATCGGCCAATATCCGGCATTCCGACCCTTGCGTGGCGGGTAATCGTGCATACCACCAAACCGCGCAAGGAGTGGCGGATGTATGTTGATGCCTTTACCGGTGCGGTTTTATTCCAGCGTAACATGCTGGCCAAGGCTGCGGCATTTGGCTACGTGTTCGATCCCAATCCGGTAGTCATGCTTAATAACACCAAGCTGGAAAACTATTCTCAGATACCCGAATCGGCCTATCTACGCGTCGCGCTGCGCGATCTGGCAAAGACGGGCTATCTCGATGGCCCTTACGTCAGCACAGCCCCCACAGCAAGGCGAGTAAAGCGCACAAATGGCAATTTCCTCTTCCGCCGGAAGGATCACGGCTTCAAGGAAGTGATGGTCTACTACCACATCGACCGGGTGCAGCGTCATCTGCAAGAAATTGGGTTCGACAACATACTCAACAGGCCTATCAAGGTCAATGTCGCCGGGCAACGCAACGACAATTCCTACTACAGCCCGGATAGCAAGTCCCTGTCGTTCGGCACCGGCGGCGTCGACGATGCCGAGGATGCCGAAGTTATCCTGCACGAGTATGGGCACGCCATACAGGACGATCAGATGCCCGGCTTCGGCGAGAGTGATGAGTCAAAGGCAATGGGCGAGGGATTCGGAGATTTTCTGGCGGCAAGTTTTTTTGCCGACATGAAACCGGCAGAACTGCGATCCACCGTCTGCAATTGGGATAGCGTCTACTACAGCGCAGAAAACCCGCCATGCCTGCGCCGGATGGACAGCAACAAGAAATATCCAAAAGATATCAAGGGGGAAGAACACAGCGATGGCGAGATATGGTCAGCCTGCCTGTGGCAGCTACGCACGGCATTGGGCAGGCGTACAGCAGAGCGCTTGGTCATCGCACATCATTTCCTGCTTAACCGTAAAGCAGGATTTCAGGATGCAGCTGAAGCATTGGTTATCGCTGATGAACAGCTCTACGAAGGTAGGCACAAAGAAAAAATACGCGACATATTCATTCAGCGCGGCATTCTTCCGAACCCGAAACGCGGGAACCGGCGGGCAGGTGCGTCATTCGCCGAGAGTATCGCATAGCGACCCTGAACAAAGAGCAGGCGGTTTCAGCACTGGAACGCCGATTCAATATTTTGGTGGAGAGTGAAATGACTATTCACAAGGAAATTATTAACGGCTTGGAAGTAAAAACCGGCGATTTGATTTGCACGACCGACGGCGGTGAGACTTTCATGGCAGGACAGATATGGCGCCTTATCGGGAAGCTGATCCCGGGGGATGTCGATCATATTGCCATATATGTGGGCCCGAATGGTCGCTGCGTGGAGGCTGGCGCAAAGCTGAAGGTTGTTGCATTCGATGTGCCAAACGGCAATTGGAATGCCGATATCATGGCTGAGCAACGCGGTCATTTAATGGATACTATTTACGGTGTGGCTTATCCGCTTGCCGGAAGGAATTTCACGCCAGAGAAAGAGGCGCAAGTTCGTGAAAAAGTGGCTGCATATTGTCTGGCACAGATTGGCAAGCCATACAACATCAATTTCCTCGACTCTGCCACTGAGAAAGCGTTCTACTGTAGTCATCTTGCTTACAAAGCCTATCTGCAACATGACATTGACCTGAATTCAGGACGAGAAATCCCGGATATTCCGGGTACCGCGAGCATTATTTTCCCGCAAGAGGTTTGGGCAGGTTGCCAAAATCAAAGTGTATAAAGTATGTAGCCCCCTCGCTATTCCGTACCAGTTAAAAGTAGAGTGTTGGGGTATTGTTGCATACGATAGGCCACCGGGGGAATCCTCCCCAATGCTTCATGTGGTCGCTCATGGTTATAACGGTGCATCCAGTCCTCCGTCAGTTTTCTGACATCGTGCAATGACTCAAACACGTAACAATCCAGTACCTCGGTGCGATAGGATCGATTGAATCGTTCAATATAGGCATTCTGTGTGGGTTTGCCAGGTTGGGTAAACATCAATTCCACACCGTTGTCTGCCGCCCACTGAGCCAGCGATTGGCTGACCAGTTCCGGGCCGTTATCCAGGCGGATGTGTTGCGGCTTTCCCCGGAGCTCCATCAATTCATTCAAGGCGCGCACCACACGACCCGCTGGCAGGCTGGTGTCGACTTCAATGCGTAGCGCCTCACGGTTAAACTCATCGAGCACGTTAAAAGTTCTGAACCGCCGCCCACTCCATAAGACATCTGGCATAAAGTCGCAACTCCAGGTGTCATTCGGTGTGCCACCGGCGATCAAGGGTTGCTTGATGCGCGCAGGCAGCCGCTTCTTGCCCCGCCGCAGCGCGGTCTTGCCCTAGGGCAAACACCGAAACCGGAAGCTGTCGTATATCATACCTAAAACGAGCGCATGGTTTAGCAGCGCAGATTCTGGGAGCATGCCATTCGCGATGAGGAGGACTGGCGCAGGCACGTGGATTACATCCATTACAATCCGGTGGAGCATGGGTTGGCGAGCCGCCCCGGCGAGTGGGCATGGTCGTCGTTCGATCATGCCGTGCGCAAGGGGTGGTATGAGCCAACGTGGGGTGATGGCAAACCGGTAACCATTGTCGGGGTGGATTGCGAATGAGGCGTGGTTTATTGGCATGTGAGATGGTGGATGCGCTACGCTTATCCACCCTACAAGTGGCGATGAATTTATGCAGATTTGGGTAGACGCCGATGCCTGTCCGAAGGTCATCAAGGAGATCCTGTTCCGTGCAGCGGAGCGGCGGCAGATTCAGTTGACGCTGGTGGCGAACAAGCTGCTGTATTGCCCGCCTTAAATGGTGATCCGCGCGATGCAGGTACCGGCGGGGTTTGATGTGGCGGACAACAAGATCGCCGAGCTGGTCGGGGCGGGCGATCTGGTGATTACCGCGGATATTCCGCTGGCGGCACAAGTGATCGCGAAGGGTGGCCATGCCCTGAATCCGCGCGGGGAGCTCTATACCAAGGACACGATCCAGGAGCGGCTGACGATGCGCAATTTCATGGATGGCCTGCGCAGCAGCGGCGTGGACACCGGCGGCCCCCCGGCACTCAGCCAAGGCGACCGTCAGACATTTGCGAATCAGCTGGACAGGTTTCTGTCCAGGCACATCACTCCTGATGCAAAATCCGGATAAAGGGATAGGCTGGGTAACCCTTCGGCGGAGCTGGCGAAGCAGGCTGTGTGTGTTGGCAATTACTCTGGCAGGAAAGCGGGTGAGTTCAAGAAATTCAGGTTGAAGCCGCTGCATGCCGTTCAGGTGGCAGCGCTGCTGACTGCTGAGTGTTTCGCCAATCTTGACTGCCGGATCGTAGATGCGAGATTGGCGAGCAAAGACAGCTCCATCGTGCTTGATACGGTCAGGGCGTCGGTACAGAAGGCTTTGAATCTGCGTTGTTTTTGTCACTTTAGTGACATTAATTTGGCGAGTTCTCGACAGAGCGCTCGTGGCCACCCCATGGAAAATCAAATCTTTCAGACTGAATTTCTTTCTATCCATTTGTTTTGATAAGAATTTGTTTGAAACTCCAGCTTTGCTGGCACGAATCATGCGGAAGTTATGAATGGCACATTAATCCGGGTTCATAATTTCCATGCAGGATGAGGCATTCAGATTCCGCAGAAATGATTTCGATGTCACCAACACTGTCAGAGTGACAGATCCAGCCTCGGTTGCAGGCGAAGTGGTCAACATTTATTTCAAACTCTATCCCGGGTCGAACGCCCGTATCCTTCATCGCGCCATCGATCATGTTTCACAGCTTTACCGTGGAAAACTGCCAGACTATGCGCCGTGTGATACTGCTTATCACGATTTGCAGCATATCCTTGATGTGACCCTTGCCAGTGCCCGCTTGATCGACGGCTACGAACGTTCGCAAGAAAAAGAAAAGAGGCTGGGCAAGGAGATGTTCATATTTGGGATCCTTGTGGCGCTGTTCCATGACAGCGGTTATTTGCGCAAGCGGGGTGCCGAAGAGAACAGGCGCGGTGCTGAATTCACGCTGACCCACGTTTCAAGGGGCGCGAAACTGCTGGAAAACTACATGCTGGAGACAGGCATGGTAGCCGAGGCGGGAATAGCCTCGCGAGTGATACATTTTACCGGCTACGAAGTCCCGGCTGAGAAGATCGAGTTGCCCTCACCCGGCTATCGCACTATCGGCAATCTGGTGGCTTCGGCAGACATATTGGCTCAAATGTCAGATCGTTGCTATCTCGAGAAATGCTACGACCGGCTGTACACGGAATTTGAAATTGGCGGGATTGCATCAGGTCAGGATGAGAAGGGCAATAAGCAGGTGCTATTCACTTCCCCTCAGGATCTTGTCATCAAGACCCCGCAGTTCTACAGGAGCGCAAAAAGGCGGCTGGATGAGACTTTGATGGGCGCCTACCGCTATGCCGAGAAACATTTCGGGGGAAAGAACCTGTATCTGGAAGCGGTTGAGAAGAACATCCTGTTCGCAGAATACGTGATCGCCAATAACGTCGATATCGGCTTGCTGCAGCGTACTCCACCGAAGACACCTGGATCCGACCTTCTCGTATCAGAATCCGATGACAGGAAGAAGCTTGTCGAAGACAGGCGAAAAAAAACCGGCGACAGAAGAAAAAATACACCATCACATTACCCCGCTCTTGCGGACAGGAGGGTGAGTGCGGTAGACCGGCGTGCGGCGACGGAAAGCAAGTAAACAAACAACCGGGCCTGTATAGCTGCGCCCGTTATTGTCTGGTGCTGCCCATATCCTTTCCAGCGAGCTTTTTCCACACCAGCAGCAATCCCAGCAGCGCCATGCCCGCACTGAACGAATAGAGCACACTGGCGCCGAAGTGCTCCCAGATCGGACCGCTCGCCAGCCCACCCACCATATTCCCCGCACCATAAGTGAAACTGCCGAACAGGGCCTGTCCTTTCGACTGATGCCTTCCCTGGAAGAACTCATGCACCAGGCCCAGCGAGGCGGCGTGATATGCGCCGAAGGTGACGGCATGCAGCATCTGTGCGATGAGAAGCAATGACAGGAAATCCACGCCCCAGCCGATCAGCAGGAAGCGCAGCACCGCACAGGCAAAGCTGGCGAACAGAATGCGCGTGTAACCGAAACGGTTGACCAGCCAGGGCATCAGAAAGAATACGCCGATCTCGCAGATCACGCCGAGCGCCCATAACCAGCCCACCGCGCTCTTGGCATAATCGTGTTCGACCAGATAGATCGAGAAAAAAGTGTAATAAGGCCCGTGCGCGACAGACATCAGGAAGCAGGCGCCGAGTAACGCCAATACGCGGGGTTGCAACAGGATATTCCTGATCGACTGGCTGTCGGTATGGTGTGCCAGCACTTCGGTGGGCGGGATCTGGCGTGAAAAGAACAGGATGCCCAGTTCGCAAACCAGCCCTGCCCACAGCAGCCAGGCAATGGCAATATAGTCGAAGGCATATCCCAGCCCGATCACCGCCATGATGAAACCGACCGAACCCCACGAGCGGATGCGCCCGTAACGTGCCGCGTGCTTGCCGAGGTAAGTGAGCGTCGTGGCCTCGACCAGCGGCATCGAGGCGCTCCAGAAGAAACCCATCAGCAGCAGCACCAGGAACATGCCCCAGAAATTGGTGGTGGCAAACACCCCGAGATAGAACACCGCGCTCAGGGTCGCCGCGATCTGTACCACACGCCGCCGTTCGCCCGTGTGGTCGGCCAGCCAGCCCCAGATGTTCGGTGCAACCATGCGCATCACCGGCTGCACCGACATCAGAATCGCGATCTCGATGGGGTCAAAATGGATGGATTGGAGATACAGGCTCCAGTAGGGCGCGAACGTCCCGACGAAGGCGTAATAGAAAAAATAAAAGCCGGCGATGCGCCAGTGGTAGTCCTTGGTGGTGGGCATGACGATACAGCCTGAGAATGGCGCGCATTATCGCATGCCGTAAAAATTAATTTACTTTCCTCTTGAAATCAATAAACCTGCCCCAATTGTGTCTGGATCGAAATCAGGAGGTCGCATGGAGCAGAACGAAAACACCCCGAAAATCGAGCAGCATGAGGCCAGTGAAAACGCTGCGCCTGCTGCGGAAAACGCACCGGAAGTCATGCCCAGCATGGAAGAGATGTTGCAGGAAGCCGAACGCAAGGCTCAGGAACATTACGATGCGTGGATGTATGCCAAGGCCGAGGGCGAAAACATCCGCCGCCGTGCGGTTGACGACGTAAGCAAGGCGCAAAAGTTTGCCGTGGAGCGTTTTTCCAATGAGATGCTGGCGGTGAAGGATAGCCTTGAGGCCGGCCTGGCGGTGGAAACTGCTACGGTGGAAAGCTTCAAGAGCGGCATGGAACTGACGCTGAAGCAACTATCCAGCGTGTTCGAGAAATTCAATATCGTCGAGATCAACCCGGTCGGAGAGAAGCTGGATCCGCACAAGCACCAGGCGATCGGCATGGTGGACAGCGACCAGCCCGCCAATACCGTGGTCAGCGTGATGCAGAAGGGCTATGCGCTGAACGACCGGATACTGCGCCCGGCGATGGTGATGGTGAGCAAGGGCAAGGAATAACCTGCGGTGCGGCCAATCTGCGGTGTTGCGTGCTCGCTCAGTTCTGAGCGTAGCGGTCGCAGCTTTAGCTGCGGGAACCGCCCGGCCTACTCCTTGCGGGTGCGCCTACCAGACCGGTATGTCTCGTCCTTCGCTGCGCGGCGCCTTGCACCTTGGCCTGCTCGCGACGGTTCTTCAGTTTAGGCACTTGAAATATCCAGCGCCGCCCTGATGTTAGGCGGCAAGGCAACAAATTATTTATTATCGAGCATTCAATTGAAAGGAAGCATCATGGGAAAAATCATCGGAATTGACCTGGGTACGACCAACTCCTGCGTGGCCATCATGGAAGGCGGCAAGACCAAGGTGATCGAAAACGCCGAAGGCGCCCGCACCACCCCGTCGATCATCGCTTACATGGAAGACGGCGAAATATTGGTCGGCGCGCCTGCCAAGCGTCAGGCGGTCACCAACCCGACCAACACACTGTACGGCATCAAGCGCCTGATTGGCCGCCGTTTCGACGAGAAGATGGTGCAGAAAGATATCGCCATGGTTCCTTTCAAGATCATGAAAGCAAAGAACGGCGATGCATGGGTGAAGGTGCGCGACAAGGAGTTCTCCGCGCCGGAAATTTCCGCTCAAGTGCTGATGAAGATGAAGAAGACCGCCGAAGACTATCTCGGCGAGCCGGTCACCGAAGCGGTCATCACCGTTCCGGCCTATTTCAACGACAGCCAGCGCCAGGCGACCAAGGACGCGGGCCGTATCGCAGGCCTGGACGTCAAGCGCATCATCAACGAGCCGACCGCAGCCGCACTGGCTTTCGGCCTCGACAAACAGGAAGGCGACCGCAAGATCGCGGTGTATGACCTGGGCGGTGGTACGTTCGATATCTCCATCATCGAGATCTCCGAGATTGAGGGCGAGCACCAGTTCGAGGTGATGTCCACCAACGGCGACACCTTCCTTGGCGGCGAAGACTTCGACATGCGCGTGATCGACTACCTGGTGGATGAATTCAAGAAGGAAAGCGGTATCGACCTGCGCAAGGATGTGCTGGCTTTGCAACGCCTGAAAGACGCAGCGGAAAAAGCCAAGATCGAATTGTCCAGCGCGCAGCAGACCGAAGTGAACCTGCCTTACGTGACCGCAGACGCAAGTGGCCCGAAGCACCTGGCGGTGAAGATCACCCGCGCCAAGCTGGAAAGCCTGGTGGAAGACCTAGTCGCGCGTACGATCGAGCCGTGCAAGATCGCGATGAAGGATGCGGGCGTGTCCAACTCGGACATCGCCGACGTGATCCTGGTCGGCGGCCAGACCCGTATGCCGATGGTGCAGGAGAAAGTGAAGGAGTTCTTCGGCAAGGACCCGCGCAAGGACGTGAACCCGGACGAAGCCGTCGCAGTCGGTGCGGCGATCCAGGGCGGCGTGCTGCAGGGCGAGGTGAAGGACGTGCTGCTGCTCGACGTGACCCCACTGTCTCTGGGTATCGAAACGCTGGGTGGCGTGATGACTAAACTGATCAAGAAGAACACCACGATCCCGACCAAGGCTTCGCAGGTATTCTCCACCGCCGAAGACAACCAGAATGCGGTGACCATCCACGTGCTGCAAGGCGAGCGTGAAGTGGTTTCCGGCAACAAGAGCCTGGGGCAGTTCAATCTCTCCGACATCCCGCCCGCTCCCCGCGGCTTGCCGCAGATCGAAGTGACTTTCGACATCGACGCGAACGGCATCCTGCATGTGTCGGCAAAGGACAAGGCGACCGGCAAGGAGAACAAGATCAAGATCCAGGCCAGTTCCGGTTTGAGCGAGGAAGAGATCCAGCGCATGGTGAACGACGCCGAATCTCATGCCGAGGAAGACAAAAAGGCGCTGGAACTGGTGACCGCACGCAACCAGCTCGACGCGCTGATTCACTCGACGCAGAAGTCGATGAAGGAATACGGCGAACAACTGACTGCCGATGAAAAGGGCGCCATCGAAGCCGCCATCAAGGATGCAGAAGCTGTGGTGAAGGGCGATGACAAGGACGCTATCGACGCCAAGACCGAAGCGCTGGCAACTGCCGCGCAGAAGCTTGGCGAGAAGATGTATGCCGCCGAGCAGGCCAAGGCGCAGGGCGGTGAAGGCTGCGGAAGCTGTGGCCCCGGAGAAGAGTGTTCCGACAAGAAAAAAGACGAAGGCGATGTGGTGGATGCCGAGTTTACGGAAGTAAAAGACAAAAAATAAGGAGCGCGGAACGAGGATCGGGGATCGAGTGGCATGTAACTAGGCAGCTCGGTCCTCGATCCTTAATCCTTTCAGCATGGCTAAAAGAGATTACTACGAAGTTCTGGGCGTCGGCCGTGACGCGTCGGAAGAAGACATCAAGAAGGCTTATCGCAAGCTTGCGATGAAGCATCACCCTGACCGCAACCCGGACAATCCGAAAGCAGAAGAGCATTTCAAGGAAGCCAAGGAAGCCTACGAGACGCTTTCCGACAGCCAGAAGCGCGCGCTATACAACCAGCATGGCCATACCGCTTTCGAGAGCGGCGGCATGGGCGGCGGCGGGCCGTTCGGTGGAGGTGCGGCAGGTTTCGATTTTTCCGACATCTTCGGCGATATCTTCGGCGGGGGGCGCGGCGGCGGTGGCGGCGGAGGGCGCAGCAATGTGCACCGGGGCGCAGACCTGCGTTACAACATGGAGATCACCCTGGAGCAGGCGGCGCGCGGCACCGAGACACAGATCCGCATCCCAACGATGGTGGAGTGCGAGACCTGCCACGGTTCCGGCGCCAAGCCCGGCACCAGTCCGACGACCTGCAGCACCTGCGGCGGCCACGGGCAGGTTCGCATGCAGCAGGGTTTCTTTTCCATCCAGCAAACCTGCCCGCATTGCAACGGCAACGGAAAAATCATTTCTTCGCCCTGCAAGGAATGCCGCGGCAATGGCCGGGTCAAGCAACACAAGACCCTGTCGGTGAAAATTCCGGCAGGCGTGGATAACGACGATCGCATCCGCCTCGCTGGCGAGGGCGAGCATGGTGCCAATGGCGGGCCGCCGGGCGATCTGTATGTGGTGATCAGCATCAAGCCGCATGCGGTTTTCCAGCGCGACCACAACGACCTGCATTGCGAAATGCCGATCAGCTTCAGTGTCGCCGCGCTTGGCGGTTCGATCGAGATTCCCACGCTGGACGGCGCCGCCATGATCAAGATCCCCCCCGAGACGCAAAGCGGCAAGATCTTCCGGCTGCGCGGCAAGGGCATCAAGGGCGTGCGTAGCGCGAGCTATGGCGACCTGCATTGCCATGTGGTGGTGGAAACGCCGGTCAACCTGACCGAGCGCCAGAAGGAACTGTTGCGCGAGTTCGAGGCCATCAACGACAAGGACAGTGAGCGCCACAACCCGCGGGCAAAATCATGGATGAACAAGGTGAAGGACTTTTTTGCCGGTTGAGTGATAATAACCCGGCGCTATATCACAGGAGGTTACTGATATGACACGCTGGAATGCTTCTCTCATACACCTTTGCATCAGCGCAACCATTGCGACAGCGGTGCTGGCGCTGATGCTGCTGGTCTGGTACCCGCACCCGATCTTTGCGGCGGTCGGAGGGCAGCAGATCCTGATGATCCTGCTTGCTGTGGATGTCACCCTTGGCCCGTTCGTTACCCTGTTGGTTTTCAACCCAAAAAAGAGCCGGAAAGCGCTGACGTTCGATCTGTCGGTGATCGCGTTGTTGCAGGCTTCGGCACTGATCTACGGCATGAGCATAGTGTTCCAGGCGCGCCCCGCATATCTGGTGTTGGGCGCGGATTCGTTCACGCTGGTTACCGCCAACACACTGAGTGAGGAAGACATTGCCAAGGCGAAGATTCCCGACTACCTGTCACTGCCCCTTACCGGCCCGGTGTACGTCTATTCCAAAGAGCCGACAAACATCGAAGATATCAAGGAGGTCATACTTGCCGAGCTGAACGGCAAAGGGCTGCAGCATCTGCCGAAATACTACCAACCCTATGCAGAACACGGGGAGGTTGCAGGAAAGGCCGCCCGGCCTGTGGCGGAGTTAAGGGAGCTCAATCCGGATCGAATCTCCGAGATAGACGAGGCGGTGCACACCAGCGGACTGCTCGAAACGGAGATTGGTTTTTTGCCTTTACGCGCCAGCTATCGTAACCTTGCGATATTGGTCGGGAAGAGCGATGGCAAAGTCTTGGCGATGCTGGTGGCGATGCCGTTCGGAAAAAAATGAGCATTGCGCCGGGGCGGCCCGGCCTTTGAGCATAGCTGCTATGCCGCCGCCAGGTAAGCGCCGTACAGCATGATGCCAATCCCGGCGATGCGTGTCGTGAACTCTGATGCCAGGTGTTGCATTTTCAACCCGGAGATGACGCCTGCAACATGCAGCAAGGCCGTGGTCAGCATAAAGCCCAGGCCGTAAAACAGGCCAGCGGCAGATGCAGGCATCTCAGTACCGTGCGCGTGACCGTGCCACAGCGCGAACAGCCCGACGATGGCACTGCCCAGCCACAACGGCAGGCGGACCGATGCGGCGACCAGCACGCCCAGCAGCAATACCGACAGCACGATTCCCTGTTCGACGAACGGCAGGCCGATGCCCAGCATCGGCAACGCGCTGCCTGCGGCCATCACGCTGACGAAGGTAAGCGGCACAGCCCACACGTTACGTCCACCCAGCTGTGCCGCCCATAGTCCGACCGCCAGCATCGCGCAGACGTGATCCGTACCGCTGGCCGGGTGCGCGAGGCCGGAGAGGAAACCGCCGGCTTCTCCGCTATGCGCGAAGGCACACGACGGAAGCAGCGCGCCAGCAATGACGAACAACACCGAACGCAGCAGGGAAGGATCGTTCATGCCGGTTTCCTTAAGATCAGTTGACTTAAGCGACCCCGGAATCTACTTTGTGGCGCACGTAAAACACCTTCTTGTTCTCGCCCTTCACTTTTTCCAGCAACCGGTCGGCAAAGGCATCGTCGAGAATGAACTCGACCTTTACCGCCAGTTCGCCTGCCAGTTCGAAGAAAGTCTCCTCGTGCATGACCCCGTGCCGTCCGAATCCCGCGATCGCGCGAAATGCCGAGCCGCCGTTAATCCCCATCGCCTTGGCTTCTTCCAGCAGCCACTCATACAGCGGCTTGCCGGCGTGATGCTGTTTTTCACTGACAAAAAAAGCGAGCTGATTCATCGTTGCCCTCCTAGCTTTGAAACCATTTGAAGGATTGTATCCCCAGCACTGTCATCAGCAGCGACCCGCCGAGGTGTGCCGCGATGATGCCCGCGCCCCAGGCATACTGCCCGCGCATCAACAGCGTGACAGTCTCCGCAGAGAAGGTGGAGAAAGTCGTCAGTCCCCCGAGGAACCCGGTGATGATGAGCAGCCGCCATTCCGCGGAGATCCCCGGGTGCTGGATGAAGAACGCCATCGCGACACCGATCAGGTAACCGCCGATCATGTTCGCCGCAAGCGTGCCGAGCGGCAGCTCCGGCAACGCCGGATTGAGCCACAGTCCGAAACCCCAGCGCAGCCATGCGCCGAGTGCCGCGCCGATGCCGATTGCGAGAAGTGCGTATAGGGTCATGTAAGATATTCGCGCGAAATATTAAGAGGGCCTGTCCGCCCCGAGCCTGTCGAAGGGCAGCAAGCATTCACAATGATTTCCAACCGCCGTCATTCTACAACACGAATCGGCGCAAAACCGCCACCCAGCGTGCGGAAATTGGTGGTCTGCCCCTGATAGAGCCGCGCCGCAACCAGTTGTATCCGGCCGTCGTAAACATAACAGCGCACATCATACTTCAGCGAAACCGCTGCCTCGTCGTTCATGCACAAGCTGCGCTCCCCGGGCGGAGCCAGCTTCTGTGCGACATAATCCCCCTGCAGGATCTCCGCGAACACGCGTTTGGTCAGCTTCTCGCCGCGATATGCCCCCTTGCTGCCGTAGCCGCTGTTCGGCTTGAAGAACCACAGCTTGCGGTCCGACCACAGCATCTCTTCCATCTCCGGCAGTACAGCGATCGTAAGCGGGATGCCCGCTTGCAACACGGCGACATCGGCCTCGTTGACGCCGGATGCACGCAGTCTGTCTGCATCGGTCAGCCGAGCCAGATTGCGCTTGTCGGCATAGCGGGCGTGATGTGCAGGGGAGGGTGTCACGACGGCACTGTCATTCAGATATGCCTGCCGCAGCACCGGATGCCGCTCCAGGGAAAAATCCGTCAGCCTGTTGTATACCAGGTCGATCTTCTGGCCGTCGAGATACAGATGGTCGCCGCGCGAATGGAACACGGCAGGGTCGGCGACATACGCCGCGATCCCGGCGCGTTCGAACATTCGCTGCGCCAGCAGGAATTCTGGGTAGAGGTATTGTGACTCGGGTTGCTCATCGACGATGGCGACCCTTTCGAGCGGCTCATCACCGCGCGCCAGACGCCATTCGTTGCGGAACATTTCGAGGAATACCTTCTCAAGATGCTCCTCCGTTCGTGCTGAGCCTGTCGAAGCAGAAACGGGGGGATTGCCCGGCCATTGAGTTCCGTGCTGGCTGTCGAGCAGCAGCGCATTCAGGAATCCGCCGCCCGCATTGCTGTTGATCTCGATCAGATGCGCACCATCGGCGTTCAGGTGGAAGTCGTAGCCGTAGAACACGCCCATGCAACCGGACTCAATCGCATTCCCTCCCCCATGCAGGGGGAGGGTCAGGGTGGGGGTAGAAGTGTCAGCGTTGCTTAGAGGCGCCACCCCCATCCCTTCCTTCCCCCTGTGAGGGGGAAGGTGTGTGCCAGTGGGTGCGTTCATCCATCCCGGCAGCTTTACCACGCGCTCCACCGCATCGATTACCTCGCGCATCTGCTGCATCTGCGCCGCGGTGATGAACACCGGTGCAGCGGCGAACAGGTGCGGACAGCGCGCCGTCACCAGGTTATGCCATGCCGCCCCTTGTGCCTGCATCGCGCGATCCAGCGCGGCGCGGTCAACGATGGCCGAATGGCAATCGCCGTTCAGTTTTACGGAAAGCTCAAGGCTCACAGTGATTCGAAGATCCCCGCCGCACCCATGCCCGTCCCGATGCACATCGTCACCATGCCGTACTTTTCCTTGCGGCGGCGCAGCCCGTGCAACAGTGTCGCGGTGCGGATCGCGCCGGTCGCACCGAGCGGATGCCCGAGCGCGATCGCGCCGCCGAGCGGATTCACCTTCGCCGGGTCGAGGCCGACATCCTGGATCACCGCCAGCGACTGTGCGGCGAACGCCTCGTTGAGCTCGATCCACGCCATGTCGTCCAGCTTCAGCCCGGTCTGCTTCAGCGCGCGCGGGATCGCCTCCTTCGGACCGATGCCCATGATCTCCGGCGGCACCCCGGCGACAGAAAAGCCGAGGAACTTGCCGATCGGCGTGAGGTTATAGCGCTTCAATGCCGTCTCGGAACACAGCAGCACTGCCGCCGCGCCGTCCGACATCTGCGAGCTGTTGCCCGCCGTCACCGAGCCCTTCTGCGAAAACACCGGCCTGAGTTTTGCCAGCGCCTCGACCGAGGTGTCGGCGCGCGGCCCTTCGTCCTGCGACACCTCACGTGCCTGTGTTTTTATATTGCGGGAATCCAAGTCCGGCAGATGTTCCTCGATGCGGTACGGCGTGATCTCGTCGCGGAATTCGCCATTGCGGGTTGCCGCAACGGCCCGCTCGTGGCTTTGCAGTGCAAAGGCATCCTGCGCCTCGCGGCTGACCTTCCAGCGCTCCGCCACCTTCTCGGCGGTGATACCCATGCCGTAGGCGATGGCGACATGCTCGTCCCTGAAGATCGCCGGATTGAACGCCACCTTGTTGCCCATCATGGGGATCATGCTCATGCTCTCCAGCCCGCCCGCGATCATCACGTCGGCCTCGCCGAGGCGGATGCGGTCCGCTGCCAGCGCCACCGCCTGCAAACCGGAAGAGCAGAAGCGGTTGATCGTCATGCCCGGCACATTGTTCGGCAGGCCAGCCAGCAAAAGCGCGATGCGCGCGACGTTGATGCCCTGTTCCGCCTCCGGCATCGCACAGCCGGCGATCACGTCGCCGATGCTCGCCGGGTCGAGCGACGGCGCCTGCGCCAGCACGCCCTTCAGCGCATGCACGAACAGGTCATCCGGGCGGGTGTTGCGGAACATCCCGCGCGGCGCCTTGCCCACCGGCGTGCGCGTCGCGGCGACGATGTAGGCTTCCTGGATTTGTTTGCTCATGACATCACCCTTTCAAATAATAAACGTTCGCTTAAAGCAGATGCTTGCCGTCAAATACCGTCGTCTCCAGCGCAAAAGTGTCGATGCCATCGACGCAACCGAGGTTCACGATATATTGCCCCGGGCGGCGCGTCGTCTCGCTGAAGGTATGGATGCCGCAGTTACGGCAGAAATAATGCTTCGCCTGCATCCGGTCCCACTGGTACATGCCTAGCGCGCCTTCCATCGCATCGATCTTGAAATCCTCACCCGGCATGAGATGCATCATCGTGCCGCGCTTGGCACAGAACGAGCAGTTGCAGCGCACGCCTTTGGTGATCGGCTCGGCCTCGAACGAGAATTTGATCGCGCCGCAGTGGCAATTGCCTTGGTAGGGCTGCATAGTCATATGCGCGCCAAATCAGTTCCGCAACGGTTTCCCGTTCTTCAGCATGTACTCCACCCGCGCCCGGGTCTTGTCTGTCGCCAGCAATTCCATGAAGTTCTTGCGTTCCAGGTCGAGCAGCCATTGTTCGTCCACGAGGCTGCCCGCATCCACATCACCGCCGCACATCGTTTCGGCGACGCGGCAGCCTATTTGATAGTCATGCCCGGAGATGAAGCCGCCTTCGAGCATGTTGACCATCGCGGCCTTGAGCGTCGCAATCCCGGTGCGTCCGGCGACGGCGATCTGGCGCGAATGTAAGGGCGGGCGCCAGGCGGTGGCGTTGAGCGCTCTGGCTTCTTCCTTGGCGATGTGCAGCAGTTCGAAGCGGTTCATCACGATGCGGTCGGACTGCCGGAGGTAGCCCATTTCTCTCGCCAACTCGGCACTTTTGGAGACTTCGCCCATCGCGATCTGCTGGAAGTAGCGGCGCAGGAACGGGAATACGTCGATACGGCTGTCGTTGGCGAAACGCTGCGCTTCCTGTGCGGCGCGCTGTGCCATTTCCTTGCAGCCGCCGCCTGCGGGCAGCAGGCCGACACCGACTTCGACCAGGCCGATGTAGCTTTCCAGCGTGGCGACGATGCGCGTGCAGTGCATCGGGAATTCGCAACCGCCGCCGAGAGCGAGGCCGTCCACGGCTGCGATGGTGGGTATCTGCGCGTATTTGAGGCGCTGCGAGATTTGCTGGAATTTGGCGACCACGGCTTCGACGTGCGGTACGTTGCCGGTGGCGGCGTTGAGCGCTTCGCCCAGCCCACCGCCGCCCGCAACGGTGTATTTGACGCGGTCTGCGGCTTGTTTGAGTTTGTCGAACAGGCCGGTGCCCGGTGCCGGTTCCTGCACGCCCTGCATCAGTTGCAACAGGTTCGCACCGGCGGAGAACGGCGGCTCGGTCTGCCACAGGATCAGTGCGCTGAAGTGCGCTTCGGCCTCGCCCACCGCGCGCAGGATGCCGTCGAGCACTTCGTTGCTGACGGTGTGCATCTTGGTCTTGAAGCTGAGGATGGCGATGCTGTCGCCCATGTGCCACAGGCGCACTTCGTCGGTCTCGAATACGGTTTCGCCGTAGTGGGGCTCTTCGCCAACCAAGTGGTCGGGAAACAGTTGCCGTTTGTAGACGGGCAGGGTGGAGCGGGGCTGCTGTTTGCGCAGCAGCGGCGCAAAGGAGCCCTTAAATCCGTGCACCCCGGTGCGCAGCGAATCGGTGACCCATTCCGGCAGCGGCATGTCCGCCATTGCCTTGCCGGCGGCGATGTCTTCCGCTATCCAGCCAGCCACCTGCTGCCAGCCTGCGGCCTGCCAGATCTCGAACGGGCCGCTGTCCCAGCCGAAACCCCAGCGCACCGCGAAGTCAAGGTCGCGCGCGTTGTCGGCGATCATCTGCAGGTTGAGCGCGCAGTAGTGGAATACGTCGCGGAACACGGCCCACAGGAACTGCGCCTGCGGGTGTTGGTTGGCGCGCAGTCCGGCGAGCTTCTTCGCCCAGTCGCGTTCGCGCAGGATCGCCTTGACGCTGTCGTGCACCTGGGCGTCCGAGAGGCGGTATTCTTTCGTCTGCAGGTCAAGCACATGGATGTCCTTGCCGATCTTCTGGTAGATCCCCTTTTTGGTCTTTTGCCCAAGTGCGCCCTGGTCGACCAGGTAGGCGAACCAGCTGGGCAGTTCGTAGTGCTTGTGCCACGGGTCGCCGGTGAGGTTATCGCGCATCGTGTTGACGACATGCGCGAACACGTCGAGGCCGACGATGTCCAGCGTGCGGAACGTCGCGCTCTTGGGGCGGCCGAGGTAGCGCCCGGTGAGCGCATCCACGAGGTCGAAGCCGAGGTCATACGCGGCCGCGTGGTGTTTGGTGGCGAGCATGGAGAACACGCCGATGCGGTTAGCGATGAAGTTGGGCGTGTCCTTGGCGCGCACCACGCCCTTGCCGAGCGTGGAGACGAGGAAGGTTTCGAGCTGGTTGAGCAGCGCTGCCTCGGTCTCGCGGCACGGGATCAGCTCGACCAGGTGCATGTAGCGCGGCGGGTTGAAGAAGTGGATGCCGCAGAAGCGGTGGCGCAGGGTTTCCGGAAAGGCTTCGCCGAGTTTGTTGATCGACAGGCCGGAGGTGTTGCTGGCGAAGATGGTGTGCTTGCCGAGGAACGGTGCGACTTTTTTATACAGGTCGGACTTCCAGTCCATGCGTTCGGCGATCGCCTCGATCACCAGGTCGCAATCGCACAACAGGTCGAGGTTCTGCTCGTAATTGGCGGCGGCGATGAAAGTGACGCGTGCCGGGCTGGCCAGCGGGCTGGGGTCGAGCTTCTTCAGGCCGTCCAGGGCCTTGTTGACGATGCCGTTCAGTTCGCCCTCTTTTGCCGGCAGGTCGAACAGTACGGTCTCGACATTGGCGTTGACCAGATGTGCGGCGATCTGCGCGCCCATGACACCTGCGCCGAGGACGGCGACTTTGCGGATGTGAAAATGATCATTCATTTGTTGCTCTCCAATTCCAGTTCCGTCTTGACTATCGTTTCCGGGCTTTGCGCGGGAACGGTCAACAAATCTTCATGGATGCATTGTATGCGCCAAACGGATTCGTTGTGTGTGGTGCATGTGATGCACCTGTGCAATGCTTGACTTTCAGCCCGCCGGCGGGACTTCGCGCGGCTTGCGGTCTTCGGTTACGGCGACGTAGGTTAGTGTCGCCTCGGTCACCTTGACGCAGGTCGGTTTGGCCGGATCGCGCTGCGAGTAGACCGCCACATCGACAGTGATCGAGGTGCGGCCGATCTTGATGATCTCGGCGTAGAAGCTCACGATGTCCCCGACGAGCACCGGCTGTTTGAACACGAACGAATTTACCGCCACCGTCGCTACCCGGCCCCGGGCGCGGTGCAGGGCGGGGATGCTGCCCGCGATGTCCACCTGCCCCATCAGCCAGCCGCCAAAGATGTCGCCGGCATAGTTGGCGTCGGAGGGCATCGCCACCACGCGCAAGGTCGGTTCGCGTTGCGGCAGGAGGACCGGGGCCTGTTCAGTTTCGCTCATTTCAGCGCCCCTGGTAAAGCTGCTCGATCTGTCTGGCGAAGCGCAACGAGACGTTGGCGCGCTTGATCTTGAGGGTGGGGGTCAGCAGCCCGTTCTCGATGCTCCAGGGCTCGATCATCAGTAGTGCACGCCGCACCTTGGCGTAACCGGGAAATTCCCTGATCTGCCCGGCGATGCGCTGCAACACCTGCTGCTCGATGCGCGAGTCATGCAGCGATTCGGGCATGTCGTGACGCACGCCGACCTGCTGCGCGAACAGCTGCCATTGTTCCGGGTTGACCACTGCCAGTACGATCAGCGTGGCCTGGCCCTCGCCATAGACCATCAACTGGTCGAACAGGCGGTCACGCAGGATGGCGGCTTCCATATCAGCGGGCGGCACCTTTTCGCCGTTGGACATCACGATGATCTCTTTCAGGCGTCCTGTGATGGTGATGTGGCCGCTTTCGCTGATGCTCGCGGTGTCGCCGGTGTTGAGCCAGCCATCCTTGTCGATCATCGCCGCGGTGGCTTCGTGGTTGTTCCAGTATCCCAGCATGTTGCACGGCCCTTTCACCAGCAGTGCGTTCTGCGCACCGATGCGTACCTCGATATCCTGCAGCGGCTGCCCCACGGTGGACGGGAGGTTGTAGTCGACGCGGTTGACGCTTATCACCGGGCTGGTCTCGGTCAGCCCGTAGCCCTGCACCAGCGGCAGGCCGAGTGCGATGAACAGGCGCGACACCTTGGGCGGCAAGGCGGCGCCGCCGCTGATGGAAAGGCGCAGGCGCCCGCCGAGCCGGTCCATGATCTTGTCGGCCACCAGGGATTTGAGCACGGGCCAGAGCAGCAGCTTCGGCGTCCATGAACCCCGGCCCTGCTGGTATTCGAAGCGGTCCCAGCCGACATCGACGGCAAGGGTGAACAGTTTGTGCCGGAGCGGCGGAGCCTGTTCGAGCTTGTCGTGAATGGCGGTGTAGACGCGTTCGTAGATGCGCGGCACAGCGATCAGGATGGTCGGGCGGATGATCTTGAGGTCGTCTGCCAGCAGGGCGGTGGAACGCGCATACGCCACGACCCCGCCGGCCGTCATGCTGATGTAATAGCATGCCGTGCGTTCGAGCGCGTGCGACAGCGGCAGGAAAGACAGCATGATGTCATCCGGTTTTACCGGAAAGGTCTGCAGGCCTGCCCAGGCGTTGTGGACGATGTTGTGGTGTGACAGCATCACGCCCTTGGGTTTGCCGGTGGTGCCCGAGGTGTACATGATGGTGGCCAGCGAATCGCGGTCGCGCACGCGCTCCCAGCCCATCTTTGCATGCTTCGGCAGCAGATCATCTGCACAGCCGAGGCGCGGTTCTTCATGCTTCGCTATCTTGTCGAGGCTGATCAGCCGTTGCAGGCAATCCAGTTGGCCGGTCACGGTTTGCAGCGCCTGCCACTGCTCTGCCGTCTCGAACAGCAAGATCTTCACCTGCGCATCGTTGACGATGTAGGCGATGTTGTCCGGGCGGTCCACGGTGTACAGCGGGACGACCACCAAACCGAGCGACAGTGCGGCCTGTTCGAACATCACCCATTGCGGACAGTTGCGCAGCATGATGGCGACGCGGTCGCCCGGCGCCAGATGCTCGCTCAACAGCGCCGTCTGCCAGCGCGCCACCTCGTCAAGCATCTGCGCCCAGGTCAGCGCCAGCCACTCTTCCCGGCGGTTGTCGAAGTACCGATAGGCGATGCTGTCCGGGGTGCGCTTCACGCGCTCAAGGAACAGGCCGTGTAGCGTGACGGACTCTTCCGGTTCGATGTATTGGTGGGCGATCTCAGACATGGAGTACTCCCGGATCAATGACCGGCACGCAACGCTTCCGGCGCGAAGTCATCCACCATGATGACTTTGCGGAGCAGCGCATAGTTGCGGTCCAGCTGCAATGCCTGTTCCGCATCGATGATGCCCTTGTCGCGCGCCTCGGAGATGCGCAGCAAATCATCACGTGCATGCAGGCGGCCGTCCTTGTACGCTTCTTCCAGCTCGGCAAGGAGCGGTTCGTGAGCGAGCGTGCTGGCAAGTGCTGCCTCGAGCGCGCCGACGGCGTCCTGTTCGTCATTGGGAAGATACATTCCCGCAGTCAGGCGGTCGCGCGCTGCGCCGGGCTGCATCAACAGCGTGGCAACCTGGTGCCCGATGTGGTCGGGTGGCGGCAGCAGGCGCTGCCCGAGCGGAAAGACCAGCAGGCGCAACAGGGTGCGCACCATGGCGTTCGGGAAATTCTGGATCACGCCGTCGAAAGCCACCTGGATCCGGTGCAACGAGTCCTGCATCGCCCAATGCAGCAGCGGCAGGTCTTCGGCGGGCCGGCCGTCATTCTCGAAACGTTTCAGCGCCGCCGAGCACAGGTAGAGCTGGCTCAGCACGTCGCCGAGTCGCGCGGATATTTTCTCCTGGCGCTTGAGGGTGCCGCCCAGCACCGCCATCGCGATGTCTGCGCTGAGCGCGAAGGCTGCCGAGAAGCGGGTCATCTGCTGGTAGTAGCGGCGTGTCTCCGCGCCTTCCGGGGTGCGGATCCCGTGCCCTCCGGTCAGGCCGAACACCAGGCTGCGCGCCGCATTGCTCAGGGCAAAGCTGATATGCCCGAAGAAGGCCTCGTCGAACTGGCGAAGGGCGCGTTTGTGGTCATGGTCCTGCGTGGCCGCGATCTCTTTCAGCACATAGGGATGTGAGCGGATCGCGCCCTGGCCGAAGATCATCAGTGTGCGTGTCAGGATGTTCGCACCTTCCACTGTGATGGCAACCGGCATCTGCTGGTAGAAGCGGCCCAGGTAATTGTCCGGCCCCAGGCAGATCCCCTTGCCGCCATGCACGTCCATGGCGTCGTTGACAACCATGCGGCAACGCTCGGTGGAATGGTATTTGATGATGGCCGATACCACCGAAGGTTTTTCGCCCATATCCACTGCCAGTGCCGTGAGCTGGCGCGCCGCGTCGACCATGTAGGTGTGCGCGCCGATGCGTGCCAGCGGTTCCTCGACACCTTCGAACTTCCCGATGGGCACCTTGAACTGCTTGCGCACGCGGCTGTAGGCGCCGCAGGTGCGCGCGGCCAGCTTCATGCCGCCGATGCTGCTGGCGGGCAGCGAGATCGAACGGCCCGCAGCCAGGCATTCCATCAGCATGCGCCATCCTTGCCCGACGCGCGAGGTTCCGCCGATGATGAAGTTCATCGGGATGAACACGCCGTTACCCTGCGTCGGTCCGTTCAGGAAGCCAGAGTTCAGCGGGAAGTGGCGGCGTCCAACCTCTACACCCGGCGTATCGGTCGGGATCAGCGCCAGGGTTATGCCCCGCTCGGGTTCTCCGCCAAGCAGGTGTTCCGGGTCGTACAACTTGAATGCGAGGCCGAGCAGTGTCGCCACCGGGGCCAGCGTGATGTAGCGTTTCTCCCAGGTCAGGCGTATGCCCAGCACGTTCTGTTTTCCGCCCCACTCGCCGTAGCACACCAAGCCGTAATCCGGGATCGCGCCGGCATCCGATCCGGCGAATGGCCCGGTCAGCGCAAAGCAGGGGACCTCAATGCCTTTGGCGAGGCGATGCAGATATTCTTCCTTCTGTTCATTGGTGCCGTAATGCAGCAGCAATTCAGCCGGTCCGAGGGAATTCGGTACCATCACGGTCACAGCCGCCGTGCCGCTGCGCGACGCCACTTTGCTCACGACTGCAGAATGCGCCTGGGCGGAAAATTCCAGTCCGCCATAGAGCTTCGGGATGATCATGCCGAAGAAGCCCTTGTCCCGGATGAATTGCCAGACCTCCGGAGGCAGGTCGGCGCGATTGTGGGTGATGTCCCAGTCGTCCAGCATGCTGCACAGCTGCTCGACCTCGTTGTCGAGGAACGCCTGTTCTTCGCTGCTCAGGGAAGGCTTCGGGAAGGCGAGCAGCTTGTGCCAGTCCGGGTTGCCACCGAACAGTTCGCCGTCCCACCAGACGGTGCCCGCGTCGATCGCTTCCTGCTCGGTGGCGGAGATGTGCGGCAGGATCTTGCGGAATATCCTGAGTACCACGCTGCTGACGGTTATGCGGCGCAGGAAAGGGATGCCGAAAAAGGCGATAAACAGGAGCAGCACAATGCCAATGGCCGTCAATACTGTATCCGAGAAGCGCGCCTGGATGGCGACTATAGGCACCATCACCACGATGGCTAGCACCCAACTGGTGATCGAGGCGCGGAAAAAAGCGAGCAGCAACATCACTGCCAGCATGACCACTATCATCAAAATCACCATCGCCGCCCCTTGAATTTTTTTCTGTATATAAAAGAACTTTAACGCCTGGGCGGCAGGCTGACAATGGCTACTTTGAGATATTTATCCCTGCTGGTTGAAGATGGACATTCGCCGAGGCTAATCCGGGTATTTCCTCGCCAACTCGCAAAGCCAATCGTTGTTAAGAAAATGCAGGGAATCACCGATACTCGCAATTTTTACACAACTGAATGCGAAAATTGGCAGAATGAATACGGGTTCTTCCCTAGCCATGTTGATGGTGCAAATTTTGCGGGACTGCTCAGGGCAGCTTGGCAAATTTTTCGTTGATCTGTGAACGATATTCCTTCAACGCTTTTTCTATGGTGTCCACCCGGTAGCTGTCGCCCCCCGTCATCACCGAGTACTCTGACTGCGCGCTAACCGTTATCGGTGATGGGGCTTTGCTGGTATCGAGTCTGGTCTCAATATTGGCCTTGTGATTAAATGCCCCGAAAGAAATATCCGTCCAGACCCAGAACCGTTTGACATGCACTTCAATGACCATCGGTGAAGTGCCGGCCTCCGCACGGTTGGTCGTTGTGCGGTAACCCGCTTGCCGGAACGCCGTTACGAGATTGTCACGCACCACACTGGAAACTGTCTGTCCGTCTTTAAGCAGGACTTCGCCTAGAGCTTGCCCAAATCCGTTGCGCTTGCGCGCAAATGCGCGGGCCTTGACGTCAGCCGACGCACTTGCAGAGCCTTCATGGCCCAAAGAAGGGATGCTGGGATCGCTAGGCGTTTCTTCAAAGACACGCTCATCTGTCACCGAGCCAATCAGAATGGTTGTGGATTTGGTAATCGGGTAACTGGTATTGATCGTCTCGGGGCTGCCAAGTTTGACTTCGCTGCGTGTATGTGCGCAGCCCGTCATCAGTACTGTTGCAGCTAAAATGAATATCGTCGTGTTTTTTTTGAGCATGTCGTCTTCCTTTGGTTTGTTATTTTTGTAGTCTATCCGGGTGGTAACTGTGAAACCAGGATAACCCGGTGACAATATCATCGGCGCTTCTCACTGGCAATTTTTACAAGAGTTTTCCCCGGGATGAGGGGGGTAATAATGTGCCCAAGGTGTTGAGGTCGTGCAATCATTCTCTGCGCATCTTGTTGACGGCTTCTTCCACCCGTTCTACCGCGATGATCTCGATGCCGGGTATCTTCTGCTTCGGTGCGTTCGCCTTCGGGATGATGGCCTGTGTGAAGCCCAGCTTGGCGGCTTCGCGCAATCTTTCCTGGCCGCGCTGTACCGGGCGCACCTCGCCCGCGAGGCCCACTTCGCCGAACACCACCAGCTTCTCCGGCAGCGGTTTATTGCGAAGACTGGAAACCATCGCGAGGATCACCGCGAGATCGGCGCCCGGTTCGGTGATCTTCACGCCGCCGACCGCGTTGATGAACACGTCCTGATCGAAGCAGGCGATGCCTGCGTGGCGGTGCAGCACCGCGAGCAGCATCGCGAGGCGGTTCTGCTCCAGCCCCAGCGAAAGCCGCCGCACATTGGGCGAGTGCGCCTCGTCGAGTAATGCCTGAATCTCTACCAGTAACGGTCGCGTGCCTTCCTGCGTGACCATCACGCAGGAACCGGCGACCTGCTGGCCATGCTGCGATAAAAATAATGCTGAGGGGTTACTCACTTCGCGCAACCCCTTTTCGGTCATCGCGAACACGCCGAGCTCGTTCACAGCGCCGAAGCGGTTCTTGAACGCGCGGATCAGGCGGAAGCTGGAATGGGTGTCGCCCTCGAAATACAGCACCGTGTCGACGATATGCTCCAGCACGCGCGGCCCGGCCAGTGCGCCTTCCTTGGTGACGTGTCCGACGAGGATCATGGTGATGTTGCTGCTCTTTGCGATGCGCGTCAGTTGTGCTGCGCATTCGCGCACCTGCGCCACCGAGCCGGGCGCGGAGGTGAGCTGTTCGGAATAGACGGTCTGGATCGAGTCGATCACCACGATGTCGGGCTTGTCGTCTTGACCTGTGGCAGCGATGGCCGCCTGGATCTTTTCCAGCTGGATCTCCGGCAGCAGGCGCAGGCCGTGCGCGTCCAGCGCCAGGCGTTTGGCACGCAGCGCGATCTGCTGCGCCGATTCCTCGCCGCTGACATACAGGGTGTTTTGTTGATTCGACAGATGCGCCAGCACTTGCAGCAGCAACGTTGACTTGCCGATGCCCGGATCGCCGCCGATCAGCACCACCGCACCCTGCACCAGACCGCCACCCAGTACCCGATCGAACTCCTCAATACCGGTCGGTGTGCGCGGCACCTCCGCCGCCTCGACTTCGGAGAGCCGCTGCACCTGGCCGCTTGCCGCCAGTGCGCTGAAACGGTTTTTGCCGCCCGGAACGGCTGCCTCGGCCACTGACTCGATCAGTGTGTTCCACTCCATGCAGTGCGGGCACTGCCCCTGCCACTTCGGTGTCTGTCCGCCGCATTCGGTGCAGGAGTAAATCGTTTTTGCCTTTGCCATGATTGATTTTATATTTGGTACGCGTTGAAATGTCTTCGGGTGTTGAATAAACACTGAAACGGTGATTGAGCCATTAACTTGCGCAGTTTTTTCCGGATTCTAGCTGTTTGACGTTGTATTGGCGTAGCACACCTGAAATTATCGTGCAGGGTGCAAGATACGCCCTGTTTCCGCATGGCTTGTTTCAGGGTTATTTAATGCCGGTCTATTTCCCCAGCAATCCGCTCTCAGCCATTGCTTTGACCATGACGCCGATATAGGACTTGATAAGATATTCGCTTGAATCGTTCAACAAGGATTCCGACGAGGCGGCCCAGACCAGCTTGTCGTTCCCGCTTTCATACAGGTTGGTCTCGATGATCGCGTATTCGCTTTCGGTGACGTAGTCCGGCGAATGGAAGTGCCGGTATCCATAGCCGTAATAGTCAGGCCATGTCCCGTAGTAGGGTGGCGGATAATATACGGTGCCCGGCACATACATCTTTACGGTCTTTTTGCGGACCAGCCGCGTAACGAGGATCGCATCTGCGTGCAGTTCCTTTACTTTTGCGGCGATCGCCGCCTGGTCATCCTGCAGCTTGTCTGACAGAACCGTATAGCTTGCGATGGCTTCCGTGCTCCTGGCACGGATCTGTCTTGCGAACTCGTCCTCGAACAGCCTCCTGTTCAGCGGGTTCTTCGCTACGCCGATGACCATGATTCTAGTGGGTTGTGCATGATAGGACGCCTCTTTCCAGATCGCATTGATCTGTGTCGTGGCACAGGAGGCGACAAGCGCCGCGCAAATCAACAGAACGCCAAAGGATTTGTGCAGGGACAGTGACATGATGCGTTCCTCCTTTCGTTCGTTAAAACCTTACAGAGGCTTTCCGGTTGCGTTTACTAGGAGCCGTGCCGCCTGTCCCCAGTGTTTCGCCTTCTGTCCAGCAGATCCGGATAGCGTTGCCCGGTGCTCTTTCTCCTGTCGCCGATCCTTGTCCGCCGGTCTTCCACTTGCTGCAACCGGTCGTCGGCAGCGCGGGTGGATAGTTCCGAGCCCGGGGTCGTCGGCGGGGTGCGCTGCAGCATGCCGATGTCTGCATTGTGGGCAACCACATATTCCGCAAAAAGGATGTTCCTTTCCAGCGCCTCTAGGTAAAGGTTCTGCCCGCCGAAATGTTTTTCGGCATAGTGGTAGACGCTGTCCAGGGTTTCGACCAAGCGCTTTTTCGCGCCCCTGTAGAATCCCGGTGTTTTGACCACCAGATCCTGTGGGGATGCAAAGATCACCTGCTCATTGCCGTTCTCATCTTTTTTTCTTGCGATGCCAGCCAGGACGAACTCGGTATATAGCCGGTCATGGCATTTTTCAAGGTAGCAGCGGTCGGACATCTGCGCCAGTATGTCTGCGGATGCGATCAGGTTGCCTATGGTCCGATAGGTCGGAGAGGATACATCAATGCGATCTACCGGAATCTCATATCCGGTGTAATGCACCACATGTGCGGCTTCTTCTGCCAGTTTGCCCATTCCGATCCCGTGAAGGTAGTTTTTCAGCAGTTCTTCGCTTCGCGAGACATGGACCATCGTGAATTCCGCGCCGTGTCTGTGGTCTTCGAGCCCCCGCTTGCGCAGATAACCGCTGTCATGGAAAAGTGCCAGCAGGACACCAAATATGAACAACTCTTCGCCGAGGAATCCGCCTTTTTTTTGCGAACGCTCATAGCCATCGATCAGGCGGGCACTTGCCAGTGTCACATCCATGGTGTGTTGCAGGTCATGATAGCCGGTGTCGCACGCTGCATAGCCCGGATGCTCGCCGCGGTAAAGCTGGGCGATGTGGTCTATGGCGTTCCGCAGGGTGGAAGCGCTTGCATTGGGGAACAGGTTGAGAAATATATCCTCAACCGCGTCGCCAACCGAAACCGTATCGGTTACGTTGACTGTGTTGGTTACATCGTAGTTGTTCCGACGAAATCGCATGCTTTTAATCCCGCATGGCTACCATGTTTGCACAGGCCATGGCTGAAGCCGTGCATTCATCTTATCGTAATTTTCCGGCGAAATATCCTTTTTTCTTGCTGAGGATTCCCCGGGGATTGCGGTCCTGATTGATATCGCTGGGGATAGTATGGCGGCCTTTGCTGTCTATGCCAAGCGGTTCGCTTGTTGTGTCATAATTACAGGTTACGGAAAAAGAATATCCGGCAATTGGAATATCATGGAATACGAGACAATATGAGTGCGCAAACCCTTTACGACAAATTGTGGGGTTCCCATGTCGTGCGGCAGGAAGCAGATGGTACCGCGTTGCTTTATATCGACCGACATCTTATCCACGAAGTGACCAGCCCGCAGGCCTTCGAGGGACTGAAACTGGCCGGGCGCAAGCCGTGGCGCACCTCTTCGATCCTGGCGGTGGCTGACCACAATGTGCCGACCACCGGGCGTGCGCAGGGCATCACCGATCCGGTTGCGCGACTCCAGGTGGAGACGCTGGACAGTAATTGTGCCGAATATGGTGTGAACGAATTCAGGATGAACGATGTGCGCCAGGGCATCGTGCATGTGGTCGGGCCTGAACAGGGCGCGACCCTGCCGGGCATGACGGTGGTGTGCGGCGATTCTCATACCAGCACGCACGGCGCGTTTGCCGCGCTGGCGTTCGGCATCGGAACTTCCGAGGTCGAACATGTGATGGCGACGCAATGTTTGCTGATGAAGAAATCCAAAGCCATGCAGGTGCTGGTGGAAGGCGCGTTGGGCAGGGGGGTGACTGCCAAGGATATCGCGCTGGCGGTGATCGGCCAGATCGGCACGGCGGGCGGCACCGGCTATGCGATCGAGTTTTCCGGCAGCACGATCCGCTCTCTTTCGATGGAAGGGAGAATGACGCTGTGCAACATGGCGATCGAGGCGGGCGCTCGGGCCGGCATGGTCGCGGTGGACGGCACGACCATTGATTATCTGAAAGGGCGTCCGTACGCACCGCAGGGCGAGTTGTGGGATAAAGCCACTGCTTATTGGCGTTCGCTGCATAGTGACGAAGGCGCGCAGTTCGATAAGGTGGTGCATCTCGATGCTGACGGGATCAGGCCGCAAGTGACCTGGGGCACGTCGCCGGAAATGGTGGTGGCGGTGGACGGGCGTGTGCCCGATCCGGCTGGCTTGAGCGATCCGGTAAAACGCGAGGGCACGGAACGCGCCTTGCACTACATGGGTCTGAAAGCAAATACGCCGATCACCGAGATCAGTATTGACAAGGTGTTCATCGGATCCTGCACCAATGCACGTATCGAGGATATGCGCGCTGCAGCGGCCGTTGCGAAGGGCAAGCATGTCGCGCCGAACGTAAAGCTGGCGATGGTGGTTCCTGGTTCAGGGCTGGTGAAGCAGCAGGCCGAACAGGAAGGGCTGGACAAGGTGTTCATTGAAGCGGGTTTCGAGTGGCGCGATCCGGGCTGCTCGATGTGTTTGGCGATGAATGACGACCGGCTCTTGCCGGGAGAGCGTTGCGCCTCGACCTCCAACCGCAACTTTGAGGGGCGGCAGGGGCAGGGCGGACGCACCCATCTGGTCAGCCCGGCGATGGCTGCAGCTGCGGCGATTGCAGGGCATTTCGTCGATGTGAGCAAACTTTGAAAGGGATACGCATGAAGAAAACGTTAGTCCTGTTGATGGCGTTGAGTGCACTCACTGCCGGTAATGTGCTTGCCGAAGAGGAGGGGGTCGCAGAGCGTGCAGGAAAAACTGTCAAAAAGGGCGGCGAAGCTGCGGCCAAGGGAATTGAAAAAGGTGCCAAAGCGGCCGAGCCTGCTGTCAAAAAAGGCGGCGAAGCTGTGGGCAAGGGTATCGAAAAAGGCGGGAAGGCCACCGTAAAAGGGCTCAAAAAAGCAGGTAGCTGGGTCGGGGAAAAATTGAAGATTGGCGGCGAGAAACTGGATGAGGCGAGCAAGTGATGCGGAAGTTTTCGAAACTGGATGGCTTGGTTGTGCCTTTGGATCGCGCCAACGTGGATACCGACGCGATCATCCCGAAACAATTCCTGAAGTCGATCAAGCGTTCAGGCTTCGGCCCGAATGCGTTCGACGAATGGCGTTATCTGGATCATGGCGAGCCGGGGATGGATAACAGCAAGCGTCCGCTCAATCCGGATTTCGTGTTGAATCAGCCGCGCTACCAGGGTGCGCAGATATTGCTGGCGCGCGAGAATTTCGGTTGCGGCAGCTCGCGCGAACACGCCCCCTGGGCACTGGAAGACTACGGGTTTCGTGCCATAATCGCGCCGAGTTTTGCCGATATCTTTTTCAACAATTGTTTCAAGAACGGCCTGCTGCCGATCCGTCTCGATACAGAAAAAGTGGATGCGCTGTTCAAGGCTGTGGAGGCTGCACCGGGATACCGTTTGCAGATCGATCTGGAGCAACAGACCATCACTGCTCCTGACGGTACGCTGTTCAAGTTCGAGGTGGATGCATTCCGCAAACACTGTCTGTTGAACGGACTGGACGACATCGGCCTGACCCTGCAGCATGTGAGCGAGATCGCCGCATTCGAGGAAAAGCGCCGGGCGGCTCAGCCTTGGCTGTTTGCATAGAATGAATATTAATTTTTGAATTTGAAAGCGTGGGTGTTAGATGAAAATCGCAGTATTGCCGGGTGACGGCATCGGACCGGAAATAGTCGCGCAGGCGGTGAAAGTACTGGAGAGATTGCGCGGTGACGGCATGAAGATCGAGATGGAGCACGCGCCCATCGGCGGTGCGGGCTACGAGGCGGCGGGCGACCCGTTGCCGGATTCGACGCTGAAGCTTGCGAAGGAATCAGATGCGGTGCTGCTGGGCGCGGTGGGTGACTGGAAATACGACACGTTGCCGCGCGACAAGCGTCCCGAGCGCGGCCTGCTGCGCATTCGCAAGGAGCTCGGCCTGTTCGCCAACCTGCGTCCAGCACTGTTGTATCCGGAACTGGCTTCCGCTTCCACACTGAAGCCGGAAGTGGTGTCGGGGCTGGATATCATGATTGTGCGCGAGCTTACCGGAGATGTCTATTTCGGCCAGCCACGCGGTATTTCGACTCTGCCGAGCGGCGAGCGCGAGGGTGTCAACACCATGCGCTACAGCGAATCGGAGATTCGCCGCATCGGGCTTGTCGCGTTCCGCATCGCGATGAAGCGCAACAAAAAAGTCTGCTCGGTGGACAAGGCCAACGTGCTCGAGACAACCGAATTGTGGCGCCAGGTGATGATAGAGGTGGCGAAGGATTATCCGGATGTTGAGCTGTCGCACATGTACGTGGACAACGCGGCGATGCAGTTGGTACGTGCGCCCAAGCAGTTCGACGTGATGGTCACCGGCAACATCTTCGGCGACATCCTGTCCGACGAGGCCTCGATGCTGACCGGTTCCATCGGCATGTTACCCTCTGCTTCCCTCGATGCGGCCAACAAGGGTATGTATGAGCCCAGCCACGGCTCGGCGCCGGACATCGCCGGTAAGGACGTGGCAAACCCGCTGGCGACCATCCTGTCCGTGGCGATGATGCTGCGCTACACTTTCAACGACGAGGCCGGTGCGGCGCGCATCGAGAATGCAGTGAAGCAGGCGTTGGCAAAAGGCTATCGCACGGCGGATATTCATACGGAAGGCTGCAACAAGGTCGGTTGCACGGCGATGGGCGACGCAGTGGTCGCCGCGCTTTGAATGAAATGAGATATTGAGAGAATAAGATGAGCAAGCAATACGATGTGTGCATATTAGGGGCGACTGGCGCAGTGGGCGAAGCGATGCTGTCCATCCTGGAACAGCGCAAGTTCCCGGTACGTAATCTTTATCCGCTGGCCTCCAGCCGCTCCGCGGGTTCCACGGTGCGATTCAACGGCAAAGACCTCGACGTGATCGATGTCGAAGGATTCGATTTTTCCAAAACGCAGATCGGTCTGTTCTCGGCGGGCGGCAGCGTGTCGGAAAAATATGCACCGACTGCGGCGGCAGCCGGATGTGTCGTGATCGACAACACCGCGCATTTCCGTTACGACAAGGACATTCCGCTGGTGGTGCCGGAGGTCAACCCGCATGCCATCGCGCAATACAAGAATCGCGGCATCATCGCCAATCCGAACTGTTCCACCATCCAGATGGTGGTAGCGCTAAAACCGATCAAGGACGCGGTGGGGATAGCTCGCATCAATGTCGCGACCTATCAGGCGGTATCCGGTACAGGCAAGGAGGCGATCGAGGAACTGGCCAGCCAGACCCGCGCGTTGTTCAACCAGCAGGATGTGAAGGTCGAGGTCTACCCGAAGCGCATCGCCTTCAATGTGCTGCCGCAAATCGATGTCTTTTTGGAGAACGGCTACACCAAGGAAGAAATGAAGATGGTGTGGGAGACCCGCAAGATCATGGAGGACGAGTCTATCGAAGTGAACCCGACAGCAGTGCGTGTGCCGGTGTTCTATGGGCATTCGGAAGCGGTGCATATCGAGACCCGCAGCAAGATTACTGCCGCAGAGGCACGCGCCTTGCTGGAAAAGGCCCCTGGCGTGATCGTCATGGATAAGCGCGAGCCGGGCGGATACCCGACGCCGATCGAGGCAGCGGGCAATGATGCCACTTATGTCGGACGCATCCGCGAGGATATTTCGCATCCGTTGGGCTTGAATCTGTGGGTGGTAAGCGATAACGTGCGCAAGGGGGCGGCGCTGAATAGCGTGCAGATTGCAGAAATTTTGGTTGCGAAATATATGGATTGATACATAATGCGAAGAGTTTTATTAGCTTGTGCTTATAACTCTTTGATGTTATTTTGTATTGTCTGATAAAAAAGGTGAGGGTGATAGTGTGCGGAAATCACTATTAGGGCTGCTTGGGTTTGCAACTGCTTTGATACTGTCAACGACGACCGTGTTCGCTGTGGGCATGGGCGGAATCAATGTGGGTTCGGGTTTGGGGCAGCAGCTCAAGGCCGATATCGAATTAATGTCGGTCAGCAAAGCCGAGAAAGCCAGCCTGGTTGCCCGCCTGGCCTCACCTGCAGCCTACAAAGAAGCCGGCCTGGAATATCCCTATGGCAACAAATTCAGGTTCAAGATCGAGAGCCGCCCGAATGGTGATTCGTACATCAGTGTAATCAGCGAAGAACAGATAAACGATCCTTTCGTGATCATGCTGGTTGAACTGACCTGGTCATCCGGCAAACTGTTGCGCGAATATACATTCTTGCTGGACCCACCAGGCTATGTCCCGGAGCAGCCTCAAGAAGCGGCCGTGCAGGCTGTATCGCCGGTCATTCCATCCGCGCCGGCAGAAACACCGGCCACCCCTGCAGTGCAGATCGCGCCCGTAGCGCCTGCGCCCATGGCGCAGACTGCTCCTTTGGAATCTGCACCTGTTGAGCCCCAGGAACAAACCGGACAATTAGCACAGCCAACCGAAGCCAAAACTGTTGCTGAACCGCCACCACCCAGAACTGCAGCCAGCCCGGCGCCTGCAAGGCAAGCGGTCCGGATGGAGGAGATGCCAGAGCTGGATGAATGGATCGCGATCAAACGCGGGGATACGTTGCGCGAAGTTGCGGATCGGTACAGGCAGGCTGACATGAGTCTGGACAGGATGCTGGTTGCGCTCTATCGCGCAAACGCGAACAAATTTGACGGCAAGAACATGAACCGCATCAGGGCCGGGAAGATTCTGCGGTTGCCTCATCAGAACGAAGTGGAGGCAGTGAGCCAGGGCGAGGCCGTCAGGGAGATACGTGCCCAGGCAGCGGACTGGAATGTTTACCGGCAAAAACTGGCCAGTGCTGCGCCGGCAAGAGTGCAACCCAAAGATGCACCACAGCAGGTCGCCACAGGCAAGATCAGCAGTTCGGTTGCGGACATGGCGCCGCCGGTCAAGGAATCAGCCAAGGAAGTGTTGAGGCTTTCCAGGGGTGAAGCGCCCGGAGACGGCACGGCGACAGGCCCCGGTGCCAAGATCATTACGGCACAAGACCGGAAAAATGCCGAGCAGGAAGAAGCGATCGCCAGGAGCAATGCCCTGAAGGAGGAACAGGCACGCGTTGCGATGCTGGAAAAACAGCTTGCAGAATTGAAGCGTCTTGCCGAACTCAAGACAGGCGCTGCGGCGCTCGCCCAATCGACGCAAACACCTGAACCAAGCGCAGAAAAACCGCAAGTTCAACTTCAACCGCAAACACCTCAGGCTCAGCCGCAAGTTCAACCTCAACCATCGGCACAACCGCAGGTGCAGAGTAAACCGCAGCCCAAGCAGCTACCACCACCAGTTGTGGCCGAACCGGAATCCATCCTGGATCAGGCTATGGCTGTAGTGGATCAGGTTGTGACTACACTGGAAGAGTTGCTGGGAGACATGCTCTATCCAGCCGTCGGAGCAGTACTCCTGCTTGCTGTGTTGGGTGTCGTGATGGCCCGGCGAAAAGGGGGCAAACCCGCAAAACCAAAAGAAGCCAAGCCTGCAAAACCCAAGGGAGGAGAGTCTTTCAAGACCAAGTGGATCGATCCCCTCAGGCAGAAAATTCTCGAATTGTTTCAGCGAAAAAAAAAACAATCCAGTGACGGAATAGGCGAAGCATTTGATGAGGCAGAGGCGTCGGCTGGTAACGCTCCCTTTAGTGGAAGGATCGCAGCACCCGAGGTTTCATCTCCGGACACCGGTGATTTCACCCAGATGGGGGGGGCTGGCGACGCTGTCCAGCAGTCAGACAACGTAGACCCGATCGGGGAAGCAGACCTGTTCCTGAACTTTGGCCGTGATGCGCAGGCTGAAGACATCCTTAAGGAAGCGCTGCAAAGCAACCCGAATGACCACAGGATCCACCTCAAGCTGCTGGGCATCTATGCCAATCGTGTCGACACAAATTCATTTTCGGTGATCGCGCGCCAACTCCAGGAATCCGGAGACGAGGAAGCATGGCAAAAAGCCCTCGAGATGGGGCGCAAGCTGGAGCCGAACAACCCCCTGTATGGCGGTTCGGGTGATATCGAATCCACGGGGAGCGCGACCGCGCAGGCAGCGGCATTCGATGCTACACAATTGTTTTCTTCGGATAATGCACCTGCTGCGCAGCCTTCCGAGATCGATTTCAATATTGATCTGGGCTCCCCTTCTGCAAGTGCGGTTTCGACACCGGAACAGAACTTCCTGGGAGATACCGACCAGAATGCGATCATGTCGTTTGATATCCTGTCTTCAGGCCAGGCACCCGAGATGGATTTGAATGTCGCTGAAGGATCTGGCGGGGGCGCATCAGGGGAAGAAGCAATGCCTGATATCGGCGGCCTTGCCTTTGATTTGGGTGAGAGCAGTGCGCCCCCACCGGAGGAGCAGACGCTGGTGAGCAATTCGCCAATGCTTGAGGAGACGGTAGTTGCCAAACCTGCAGAAGCTGACGATGGCGGGATGGAATTTACGCTGGACTTCCCGGTTGGGGATGCTGCCGAGAAAGCAGCGCCTGAGGCGCCGTTGCCGACGGATATGGGTCTTGCGGGGATCAGCTTGAGTTTTGATGATGCCATGGCACCGAGCGAGCCGGCACCGTCAGGTAAAGACGAACATTGGCTGGAGGTTGCAACGAAGCTTGATCTTGCCAAGGCATATCAGGAAATGGGGGATGCCGGCGGCGCACGCGAGATTCTTGAAGAAGTCATGCGCGATGGCGATGAGGGGCAGCGCGAAGCGGCGCAAAACCTGCTTAACCAGCTTGCTTGAACATGGGCGTCATCATGACGGCAGCTCAATGATGGGCTGCCGTTTTTTTATGGGATAAGGAATTAAATTTCATCCGGCCGTGCAAACTTCGCCAGGGTGTTTGTGAGGCTTTAAGCGGTGACTCGCAGCGAGTGGCAAGCCGGGATTGTTTATATTGTTGGGGTTGCGATGAGGTTATTGCGATGCGAATAGCCATAGGTATCGAGTATGACGGCAGCCCGTTTTGCGGCTGGCAGAGCCAGGCCGACGGAAAAACCGTCCAGGACACCCTGCAATTCGCTTTAAGCCGGATTGCGGATGAATCCATTTCGGTTGTCGCCGCAGGGAGAACCGATGCTGGTGTCCATGCGCTCGAGCAGGTAGTGCATTTTGATACCGATGCTGAACGGCCATTGAATGCCTGGGTGCGCGGGGTGAACGCACTGTTGCCTGACAGTATCGCGGTACGCTGGGCGCATCCGGTTCCGGATGAATTCCACGCGCGTTTTTCTGCGCAAAACCGCAGCTACCGCTACCTGTTGATCAATCGCCACACGCGCCCGGCCATTCTTGCCGGCAAAGCCGGGTGGTTTCATGTGCCGCTGGACCTCCCTGCAATGATGGCTGCAGCGAAATGTCTGTTGGGAGTGCATGATTTCAGCGCGTTCCGTTCGTCGCAATGCCAGGCAAAATCCCCGGTCAAGCACCTGCAGAATCTGGACATCCGTCGCTACGGAGAAACGCTGATTTTCGATCTGAGCGCCGATGCGTTTCTGCACCACATGGTGCGCAACATCGTCGGCTGCCTTGTGTATGTCGGCAAACGCAAGTACCCGCCGGAGTGGCTGGCTACGGTGCTGGAAAGCCGCGAGCGCTGCCTTGCCGCCCCGACCTTTGCACCGGATGGCTTATACTTGCGCAGCGTCACATACGACGGGAAGTGGAGATTGCCACAAATGATAAATGAAAATGTGCCGGGAGTGCTGTTGTGACGCGCGTCAAGATCTGCGGGGTCACCCGCGTGAAAGACGCACAGGCAGCCGTTCAGGCAGGTGCAGAGGCCATCGGGCTGGTGTTCTACGAACACAGCCCACGGCGTGTCAGTATCGCGCAGGCCGCTCAACTGGTGGCCGGATTGCCGCCGTTCGTCACCACGGTCGGACTGTTCGTCAATGCTGACGCTGCCTCAGTGCGCGCGGTGCTGGCTGGAGCACCACTCGATTTGCTGCAATTCCACGGAGATGAATCGCCGGAATACTGCGCGCAATTCGACCGGCCTTATATCAAGGCGATACGCGTCAGGCCCGGGGTGGATTTGATACAATGCGCGTCCGATTTTCGCAGCGCCAGAGGCTTGTTGCTTGATGCGCATGTGGAAGGGATACCGGGGGGTACCGGGGCGACATTCGACTGGAGCCTGATCCCGCCTCACCTGCCGCTGCCGGTGATCCTGTCCGGCGGGCTGGATGCGGAAAATGTCGCGGCAGCGGTCGAGCAGGTGCAGCCCTATGCGGTGGACGTGTCGAGCGGTGTGGAAGAAAGCAAGGGCATAAAGGATGCGGCGAAGATCGTCGCGTTCGTCAACGAGGTAAAGCGAATCGATGTACAACTATCCCGATAACACCGGCCACTTCGGCCCTTATGGCGGCATTTATGTCGCCGAAACCCTGATGAGTGCACTGGATGAGCTGAATCAGGCCTATGAAAAATACCGGGACGATCCGGAATTCATCGCCGAGCTGGATGCCGACCTCAAACATTATGTGGGTCGGCCAAGCCCGATCTATCATGCCCGCCATCTGTCCGAACATCTAGGTGGCGCGCAGATATTCCTGAAACGCGAAGACCTCAACCATACCGGCGCACACAAGGTGAACAACACCATCGGCCAGGCGCTACTGGCAAAACGCATGGGTAAAAAGCGCGTGATCGCGGAAACCGGCGCAGGGCAGCACGGTGTGGCGACGGCGACCGTCGCGGCGCGCTACGGCATGGAGTGCGTGGTATACATGGGCGCAGAAGACGTGCAGCGCCAGTCGCCGAACGTGTTCCGCATGAAACTGCTCGGTGCTACGGTTGTGCCGGTGGAGAGCGGCTCCAGAACCCTCAAGGACGCGCTCAACGAGGCGATGCGCGACTGGGTGACCAACATCGAAAACACGTTCTACATCATCGGCACCGTGGCGGGCCCGCACCCTTATCCGATGCTGGTACGCGATTTCAACGCCGTGGTCGGCAAGGAATGTCTGGTGCAGATGCCGGAACTGGCAGGGTGCCAGCCTGATGCGGTGATTGCCTGCGTCGGCGGCGGCTCCAATGCGATGGGGATTTTTTATTCCTATATCGACATTCCCGGGATTTCACTGATCGGCGTGGAAGCGGGCGGGCATGGTATAGCCAGTGGCCAGCATGCCGCGCCGCTGACCGCGAACAGCCCGGTGGGTGTGCTGCATGGCAACAAGACCTACCTGATGCAGGATGCGGATGGCCAGATCATCGAGACGCATTCCATTTCCGCAGGGCTGGACTACCCGGGCGTCGGTCCGGAGCACGCCTGGCTGAAGGATAGCGGGCGCGCCGAATATGTCGCGATCAACGATGACGAGGCACTTGCGGCGTTCGACGCGCTATGCCGCTACGAGGGTATCATCCCGGCGCTTGAATCCAGTCACGCGCTGGCGCACGCGATCAAGATCGCGCCGACTTTAGGGAGGGACAAAGTGCTGCTGGTCAACCTGTCCGGGCGCGGTGACAAGGACATCAACACCGTCGCAAAATTAAAAGGCATCACGCTATGAGCCGTATTCAATCCATTTTGCGGGCGAACTGCGGTGTCGCGTGCTCGTTCATTCCTCGCCTACCAACCGCGGTATGTCTCGTCATTCACTGCGCGGCTCCTTGCACTTCATCCCGCAAAATGAATTGAGAGGTTAATAAAATGAGCCGCATTGAGACAACTTTCGAGAAACTTAAATTGCACGGGCGCAAGGCGCTGATTCCGTTCATCACCGCGGGCGACCCGAACCCGCAACTTACCGTGCCGCTGATGCACGCATTGGTTGAGGCGGGCGCGGACGTGATCGAGCTGGGCGTGCCGTTCTCCGATCCGATGGCCGACGGCCCGACCATCCAGCGCGCTTCCGAACGTGCGCTCAAGCACCATGTCGGCCTGCATCATGTGCTGGACATGGTCACTGAGTTCCGCCGCAGCAATGCCGGTACGCCCATCGTGCTGATGGGGTACGGCAATCCGGTCGAGGCGATGGGCTGGGAGACTTTTGCAAAGCGTTGTGCCGAAGTGGGTGTGGACGGCGTGCTGACCGTTGATTTTCCGCCAGAAGAAGGCCATGAGACGTTCGCGCACCTGACCAAGCACGGTATTGATCCGATCTTCCTGCTTGCACCGACCAGCACCGACGCCCGCGTGGCCCGTGTCGCAAAACTGGCTCGCGGTTATGTGTATTATGTGTCGCTGAAGGGCGTGACCGGCGCGGGACATCTCGATCTTTCCGCCATCGAGGAGAAGATCCCGCAGCTGCGCAAGCATATCCAGTTGCCGATCGGCATCGGTTTCGGCATCCGTGATGCCGAAACTGCACTGGCGGTGGCAAAGCTTTGCGACGGCGTGGTGGTGGGCAGCCGCATCGTGCAGGAAATCGAAAACTCGGGCGAAAAGGATGTCGTTGCCAACGTAGGCAAACTGGTAAAGGGATTAAGACAGGCTGTTGATCAGGCCGGAATATAATTATCAGTGTTTGTCATTCCTGCCAGAGGAGGAATGGCAAAAACTAAGGAGGAAAAGCAATGAGTTGGTTCCAGAAATTACTGCCGCCGAAGATCAAGCGCCGTGAAGGCGATATCAAGAAGAACGTGCCGGAGGGGCTGTGGCGCAAGTGCCCGAACTGCCAGACGGTGTTGTACCACTCCGACCTGGAAAAGAACCACAGCGTCTGCACGAAATGTAATCATCATCATCGTATCAGCGCACGGATACGTCTTGACTGGCTGCTCGATGGTGAGGGCCGGTTCGAGATCGGCGCGGAAGTGCTGCCGATCGATCCACTCAAATTCAAGGACAGCCGTAAATATTCGGAACGTCTTACCGCAGCCAAAAGCAGTACCGACGAAGAAGATGCACTGGTGGTGATGCAGGGCAGCATCCATGCAGTTCCGGTGGTTGTCGCGGCCTTCGAATTCAATTTCCTGGGAGGCTCGATGGGCTCGGTGGTCGGCGAGCGCTTCGTGCGGGGCGTACAAGTTGCACTGGAACAGAAATGCCCATTCATTTGCTTTGCTGCCAGTGGAGGTGCGCGCATGCAGGAAGGGCTGCTATCCCTGATGCAGATGGCGAAAACCTGCGCTGCCCTGACGCAACTGAGTCAGGAAAAACTGCCGTTCCTTTCGGTGTTGACCGACCCGACGATGGGCGGCGTATCCGCCAGCTTCGCTTTCATGGGCGACGTGGTGATAGCCGAGCCTGGTGCGCTGATCGGCTTCGCCGGCGCCCGCGTGATCCAGCAGACGGTGCGTGAAACATTGCCAGAAGGATTCCAGCGTGCGGAATTTCTGCTCGAGCACGGTGCGATTGACATGATCATCGACCGGCGCGAGATGAAGAACCAGCTCGCGACGCTGATCACGCTGCTGACGAAGCAGGCAGCAGTAACGGAGATCGAGGCGGCTTGATTTAATCATGCGTAGGGTGCGTGTAACGCACTCTACAAAAACTGATGTCTTATTGGAAATTCCATTTTCCGGAATGAAGCGCCAGGAACCGCACAGCGAATGACGAGACATACCTTTAGGGTAGGCGAGGAATGAGCGAGCACGCGACACCGCGATTCGCCCGGAAAATGAATTTAAACGACTGGTTAACCTACCTCGAATCCCTGCACCCCAAAACCATTGCGCTCGGCCTTGACCGTATCGAAATGGTCAAACAGCAGCTGGGTCTCCAGCCAGATTTTCCCATCATCACGGTCGGCGGCACCAACGGCAAGGGCTCGGTGTGTGCGATGCTGGAAAGCATTCTTCACGCCGCCGGCTACAAGGTCGGCTGCTACACCTCGCCGCATCTGCTGCATTACAACGAGCGCGTGCGCATTGGCAAACAGCAGGCGAGTGATGCGGAGCTGTGCACATCTTTTGAAAAGATCGAGCAGGCGCGAAACGATATTCCTTTGACTTATTTTGAATTCGGCACCCTGGCGGCGATGCAATGTTTCATTCAACACCAGGTTGATATCGCGATCCTCGAGGTCGGGCTGGGGGGCAGGCTGGATGCGGTGAACGTGTTTGACACCGACTGCGCGGTAGTGGCCAGCGTGGACATCGACCATACCGACTACCTTGGTGAAACGCGTGAACAGATCGCGTTCGAAAAAGCCGGGATTTTCCGCCCCGGCCGCGTGGCGATCTTCGCGGACGACGATGTGCCGCAGGCAATCCGGGAACATGCGCGGCAGGTCGGTGCGGAGCTGTGGTGCATCGGCGGCGAGTTTTGCTTCAGGGAGCATCAGGGGCAATGGGACTATTCCGGTAAGGCCGGCACACGAACCGCGCTGCCCCACCCGGCACTACGCGGCGCGTTCCAGTTGCACAATGCCTGTGCCGCGCTGGCGGCGCTGGATGCGCTGCAAGACAAACTTTCGGTAAGCATTGATGCGGTGCGGCGGGGACTGGCCGAGGTTCGGTTGCCGGGGCGCTTCCAGGTCGTGCCCGGCAGGCCGATGCTGATCCTCGATGTGGCGCACAACCCGCATGCCGCGCGCGCGCTGGCGAAAAACCTTGCAACGTTACCTTCATGCCCCATGACTTTCGCGGTATTCGCGATGCTCGGGGACAAGGATATCGCGGGAGTGGCGTCAACCCTCGATCCATTTATCGATACCTGGCTGGTAGCTAGCCTCGGAGGGAAGCGTGGCGCATCCTTTGAAGATCAGGCTCGGATACTTGCACAGTGCGATGTGCGCGGTGCGATCCAAGTCTTTGATGACGTTGCCAAAGCAATAAGTTTTGTCTATAACGTTGCGAGCGAAAATGATAGAATCGTGGCATTCGGATCGTTCTATACGGTGGCGGAAGCGATGAAGGCTAAAGGCCTGTCCGTCACATAGCCGAAGTTCATACAAGCGGAATCTAGAGAATGGCAAAACAGTTGACAGAGGATGAGCTGAATCTCAGGCGCAAGACGCGCCGAAGATTGATCGGTGCAGTCATACTCACGCTGGCGGTGGTGGTGATATTACCTATGGTTCTTGACAGCGAACCAAAATCTGCCTGGGAGGATATCGATCTGCGCATCCCTGATCCCGACAAGGCAGGCGAATTCGTGCCCGTGATTCCGGCTTCAAAACCTGCCGGGGAAAAGCCGTCTGCTGCTCCCGCTGCAAATGCCTCCCCGCCTGCATCTGAAGCGCCTGCCGTTGCGAAACCAGATATTCCCAAACCAGCCGCCCCAAAGGACGCATCAGTCAAGGTGCAGCCTGATGCCGGCAAAACACCGGAAACGAGTGCCACAAACAAGCCGGCGACCGTTGAAGGTTATGTCGCTCAGGTCGGGGCCTACTCGAACGCCGCCACGGCGAAGCAGGAGCTCGACAAGCTGAAAAAATGGGGATTCAAGGCTTACACCGAAATGACGGGAGACAAGGTTCGCGTTCGCGTAGGCCCCTATGCGGATCGCGCGAAGGCAGAGCAAGCTCGCCAGCAGCTGGAAAAGCGCGGCCTGAAACCGGTCGTCATGAGTGCTAAATGACGGAATTCGATATTGCTGTAGCAGCCATACTGGTAGTTTCCCTGTTGCTGGGTTTGTGGCGCGGTTTCATCCATGAGGTTCTGTCGTTACTGGGCTGGCCGATCGCCTTCATGCTGAGCAACATGTACGCGGTAAGCATCGCGCAGCTGATTCCCCTGGCGCAGGAAATGTTGCGGCTGATGGTGGTTTATGTGCTGGTGTTCGTTACCGTGCTGGTCGTGTGGGGCGTGCTGGTCACGTTGCTCACCAAGCTGTTGAAGGCGATCGGCTCGGGCTGGTCGGACAGGCTGCTGGGCGGGTTGTTCGGGGTGGTACGCGGTGCTCTGATCGTGCTTGTCCTGGTATGGCTGGCAGGGATGACGGCGATTCCGGAACAACTCTTCTGGCGTGAAGCGCAGATGAGCAAAGTCGCCGAAGATTTCGCCCTGCTGACCAAATCCTGGTTGCCGGACAACATCGCACAGCAGGTACGTTACGGAATTCGCAGTTAATTGTCGGGATAAATAATCATGTGTGGCATTCTCGGAGTGGTCTCGCAAACACCAGCTAACCAGCTGCTGTATGACGGCTTGCAGGTTCTGCAGCACCGCGGCCAGGATGCTGCCGGTATAGCGACGCTGGACGGCCACACCTTCCATTTGCACAAGGACAACGGGCTGGTTCGCGATGTGTTCCGTACCCGCAACATGCGGGCGCTTCAGGGTAATGCGGGCATCGCGCATGTGCGTTATCCCACAGCCGGATCCTCAATAGATCATAACGAGGCGCAGCCGTTCTATGTGAACTCGCCTTTCGGCATCGTTCTCGGGCATAACGGCAACCTGACCAATGCGGAGGAACTGAAAAAACAGTTGTTCCTGGACGACTTGCGCCACGTCAACACCAATTCCGATTCGGAAGTCTTGCTGAACGTGCTGGCTCATGAATTGCAGTCAAGATCCAAAGGGCTGCGACTGGATATCCCGACGATTTTTGCAGCGGTGGGCGCAGTCCACCGGCGGTGTCGCGGCGCCTATGCCGTGGTGGCGATGATCGCGGGGTATGGCTTGCTGGCGTTCCGTGATGTTCACGGCATCCGCCCCCTGGTGGTGGGTGTGCATGAAACCGAGCAGATGCCGGAATACCTGGTGGCATCCGAAAGCGTGGCGCTGGATACGCTGGGCTTCAGGTTTTTGCGGGATGTCGCGCCAGGCGAGGCCGTGTTTATCGACTTCGAAGGCAACTTCCACAGCCAGCTATGCTGCGACAATGCCAGCCTCAACCCATGCATCTTCGAATATGTCTACCTGGCGCGACCCGATTCGATGATCGATGGTGTGTCGGTCTACGAAACGCGCCTGCACATGGGGGAATTCCTTGCAGACAAGCTCAAGCGCACGTGGGGGGAGATCGATATCGATGTGGTCATCCCGATCCCGGATTCCAGCCGGCCCAGCGCGCTGCAACTGGCCAACCGCCTGAACCTGCCCTTCCGCGAGGGGTTCGTGAAAAACCGTTACATCGGCCGCACCTTCATCATGCCGGGGCAGGCGATGCGGAAAAAATCGGTGCGACAGAAGCTGAATGCCATCGGTGTGGAATTCAAGGGCAAAAATGTGCTGCTGGTGGACGACTCCATCGTGCGCGGCACCACCAGCCGTGAAATCGTGCAAATGGCGCGCGATGCAGGCGCGCGCAAGGTATATTTCGCTTCGGCGGCACCGCCGGTACGCTTCCCGAACGTGTACGGAATCGATATGCCAAGCCGCAGCGAATTGATCGCCACCGGGCGTAGCGATGAGGAAATCTGCCGCGAGATCAGCGCAGACCGGTTGATCTACCAGGATCTGGATGACCTCAAGGCAGCGGTAAGCAAGACCAACCCCGGCATCACGAGTTTTGACGCCTCCTGTTTCGATGGAAACTACATCACCGGCGATGTCACGCCGCACTACCTGGATGTGATCGAAGCGATGCGTGGTGCCGATAAATCTGCCAAGGCTCTGGAAGAAGACCAGATGGAACTTGATCTGGCGATAAGCTCTACTTCAATGTAGGAATCAAGGGACAGACGATGAGTGATCAACAAAAATATCAACCGGAAACCCTGGCGGTGCGCGCCGGGGCGGTGCGCAGCCAGTTCGGCGAGAACAGCGAGGCGTTGTTTCTGACGTCAAGCTTTGTGCACGACAGCGCAGCACAGGCCGCCGAGCGTTTTCTCAGCAATGAGCCGAGTAACATCTACTCGCGCTTTACCAACCCGACCGTGACGATGTTCGAGGAACGGCTGGCGGCGATGGAAGGGGCGGAGAGATGCGTCGCCACAGCCTCGGGCATGTCCGCGATCCTCGCGTGCGTGATGGCCCTGCTCAAGAGCGGCGACCATATCGTCGCCTCGCGCAGCATCTTCGGTGCGACCATCAACCTGTTCAACAACATCATCAAAAAATTCGGTGTCGAGACGACTTACGTTTCTGCAACCGATGTCTCCGAATGGCAGGCGGCGGTGCGCCCGAACACGAAACTGTTCTTCCTGGAAACGCCGTCGAACCCGCTGACCGAGATTTCCGACATCGCCGCCATCGCGACAGTGGCGAAGGACTGCGGTGCGCTGCTGGTGGTGGACAACTGCTTCTGCACGCCGATCCTGCAGCGCCCATTCGACCTTGGCGCGGACATCGTGATCCACTCGGCGACCAAGTACATCGACGGGCAGGGGCGCGTACTCGGCGGCGCAGCGCTAGGCAGCAAAAAGAACATGGAGCCCATTTTCGGGTTTCTCCGTACCGCCGGGCCGACACTGAGCGCATTCAATGCGTGGGTGCTCCTCAAGGGGCTGGAAACGCTTAAGCTGCGCATGGACGCGCACAGCGCCAATGCGCTGGAATTGGCGCGCTGGCTGGAAGCGCAGCCCGGCGTGGCGCGCGTGTTCTATCCCGGCCTGCCGTCGCACCCGCAACATGCGCTGGCGATGAAACAGCAGAAGAGCGGTGGCGGCATCGTTTCGTTTGAAGTGAAAGGTGGCAAAGAGGCTGCGTGGCGTGTCATCGACAACACGCGACTGCTTTCGATCACCGCTAACCTCGGCGACACCAAGTCCACGATCACCCATCCGGCGAGTACGACCCATGCCCGCATTTCTCCAGAAGCACGCGCGGCGGCGGGCATCAGCGATGGCCTGATCCGTATTGCGGTTGGGCTGGAGGCGGTGGTTGATATCCAGAACGATCTGACGCGTGGGTTGAACAAATAACCGTCAGGGGGGCAATTCTTTGCATACCTCCGATTTGGAGTAGCGATGGATAATCTGGCGACACAAGTCGGCGAAACGCTTAAAGCACACGGCATGATGCTGGCGACGGCGGAATCCTGCACCGGCGGCGGCGTGGCGCAGGCGATCACCGAGGTTGCTGGCAGCTCGGTGTGGTTCGAGCGCGGTTTCGTCACTTATTCCAATCTTTCCAAGCAGCAGATGCTGGGCGTGCGTGAATACACACTGGAGCAGCACGGGGCGGTGTCCGAGATGACGGTGCGCGAGATGGTCGCGGGCGCGCTGGCGCATAGTGCGGCGCAGGTGGCACTTGCGGTGAGCGGGATCGCCGGGCCCGATGGTGGAACCCCGGAAAAGCCGGTCGGGACGGTGTGGTTCGCGTGGGGAATCAAGGGGGGTGAAATTCATGCGCAGCGTTACCAGATTGACGGTAATCGCGCCGAAGTGCGTGCAAAATCGGTGCAAATCGCCTTGCAGGGTGTTGTTAACATATTGAATCAATTGACCAAAACAGCATAAAACAAAAAAGAGAACGAACGTTCTGTACAAACCGGAAATGTTGTGCAACAATCCCTTACCAATTCTGAAAGGGGTATAAAAATGGATGACAATAAAAGCAAGGCCCTCGCAGCGGCGCTGAGCCAGATCGAGAAGCAATTCGGCAAAGGTTCGATCATGCGCCTGGGCGAAAACGATGTGGCGCGCGACATACAGGTGGTTTCCACAGGGTCGCTGGGACTGGATATTGCGCTGGGCGTCGGCGGTTTGCCGCGCGGGCGGGTGGTGGAAATCTACGGCCCGGAATCTTCCGGTAAGACCACGCTGACTCTGCAAGTGATCGCCGAGATGCAAAAGCTCGGCGGCACTGCGGCGTTCATCGACGCGGAACACGCGCTCGATCCGCAGTACGCGCAGAAACTCGGCGTGAAGGTCGAAGACCTGTTGATCTCGCAGCCGGACAACGGCGAGCAGGCGCTGGAGATTACCGACATGCTGGTGCGTTCCGGCAGCGTGGACGTGGTGGTGGTGGACTCGGTCGCCGCGCTGACACCGAAATCAGAGATCGAAGGCGAGATGGGCGATGCGCAGATGGGACTGCACGCGCGCCTGATGTCGCAGGCGCTGCGCAAGCTGACCGCCAACATCAATCGCTCCAACACGATGGTGATCTTCATCAACCAGATCCGCATGAAGATCGGCGTGATGTTCGGCAACCCGGAAACCACCACCGGCGGCAATGCGCTCAAGTTCTACGCCTCGGTGCGCCTCGATATCCGCCGCATCGGTTCCATCAAAAAGGGCGACGAGGTGATCGGCAACGAGACGCGCGTCAAGGTGGTGAAAAACAAAGTTGCCCCGCCGTTCCGTGAGGCGCTGTTCGATATTCTGTACGGCGAAGGCATCTCGCGCGAAGGCGAGATCATCGACCTCGGCGTGCTGCACAAGCTGGTCGATAAATCCGGCGCGTGGTACGCCTACAAGGGCGAAAAGATCGGCCAGGGCAAGGACAACGCGCGCGAATACTTGCGCGAGCATCCCGAAGTCGCGCGGGAAATCGAAAACAAGGTGCGCGAGGCCGTCGGTGTAGCGCTGCTTGACGCCGGCGAAAAGCCCGGTAAAAAGGCCGGGATAAAAGCGGGTGCAAAAGCCGTTGAGGAAGAAAAGGTCTGAATCAGGTTTATGGGCGCGTGCGCTGCAATACCTTGCACGCCGCGAATACAGCCGTGCCGAGCTGCGCGAAAAATTGCTGTCTTACGCTGCCTCGTCTGAAGATTCCGGACAGTCACCCACGGGCAATGTTGATGCCCTGCTTGATGATTTGACGGCACGCGGCTGGCTGTCCGATGAGCGCGCCGCTACGCAGCTGCTACATGCCAAGCGCAACCGTTTCGGTGTGCAGCGTATTGTCCATGAATTGCGTCAGAAGGGCATTGCCGATGAACTGATCAGTGCGTCATTGCCCGCTTTGAAGGAAAGCGAGCCGGTTGCGGTGCGCGAGGTGTGGCAAAGAAAATTCGGCACGCTGCCCCAGGACGAAAAAGAGAAAGCCAGGCAAATACGTTTCCTGCAATCGCGAGGCTTCGGACTTGAGGTGATCTTTCAGGTGCTGCGCGGCGGAAGCGGGGAATGATGCGAACCCCGGATTATGGATCGATGTCACCCGACGTGCATTGAGGCGCGTTACCCCCGCGTATTCTGCTGCGCCTCGAATAGCGTCAAGTCAACAGCGGGCTGCGGTTCCCATCCCGGCTTGCGGTGTTCCGCGACAACGTTGGTAAAGATGCCGCCGCGCACATAAAACTTCGCCGTCAGGCGCATGAAACGCGGCTGGGTGGCCGCGACCAGATCGTCCAGGATGCGGTTGGCCACGTCTTCGTGGAAATGCCCCTCGTTGCGGAACGACCAGATATACAATTTCAGGCTTTTCAGCTCGACACATCGCTGGTCGGCGATGTAATCCAGAAACAGCGTGGCAAAATCCGGCTGGCCGGTCTTGGGACACAGGCAGGTGAATTCCGGGATCTCCATATGGATATGGTAATCGCGCGCAGGGTTCGGGTTGGCAAAAGTGTCAAGTGCTTTGTCGGGTTGTGTAGCCATCTGGTTGGTGAGGTGCACTGCTTCGGTTAAAATAGCGCACATTATAACGCTCAGACATTCAAATTGCGCCTATCCCAGATCAAACTAGCCGGTTTCAAATCCTTCGTCGATCCCACGAACATCAAGTTGCCGGGGCAAATCGTGGGCGTGGTCGGCCCGAACGGTTGCGGAAAATCGAACGTGATCGATGCGCTTCGCTGGGTATTGGGCGAATCCAGGGCATCTGCGCTGCGCGGTGAGACCATGCAGGACGTCATCTTCAACGGCTCCAGCCAGCGCAAGCCGGTGTCGCGCGCCAGCGTGGAGCTGATTTTCGACAATTCGATGGGCAAGGCCGCCGGACAATGGTCGAGCTACGCGGAAATTTCCATCAAGCGCGTGCTGCAGCGCGACGGCGATTCGACTTACCACATCAACAACCAGCATGTCCGGCGCAAGGACATCACCGACATTTTCCTCGGCACCGGGCTGGGGCCGCGTGCCTACGCGATCATCGAGCAGGGCATGATCTCGCGCATCATCGAGGCCAAACCGGAAGAGTTGCGAATCTTTCTCGAAGAAGCGGCAGGGGTTTCAAAATATCGCGACCGCCGCCGCGAGACCGAGTTGCGCATCGGCGATACGCGCGACAACCTGCTGCGTGTCGGCGACATTCTTCAGGAGCTTGACAAACAACTGGTGCGACTGGGCGAGCAGGCAGAGATCGCCAGGCAATACCGTGCCCTGGAAGCGAAGCGCAATACCACGCAGCACCTGTTCTGGATGCTGAAAAAGCAGGAAGCCGAAGCGCAACGTGCCCGATATGCGCAGACGACGGAAAAAACGCGTACCGAACTTGAGGCAGAAACTGCGCGGTTGCGCGACATCGAGTCACAGCTTGAAACGACACGCAGCAGCCATTATCAATTGACGGACGCGCTGCATGCCAGGCAGGGAGAACTTTATACCGCGAATGCCGAGATTGCGCGCCTTGAGCAGCAGATCAAGCATGTTGCCGACCAGCGGCAGCGCATGACGCAGCAGATCGCCTATACCGAAAGGCAGATCGAGCAACAGCAGCATCAGCGCCATGGAATGCAATCACTGCTGGAACACTGGAAACGCCAGCAGGACGGCGCGGCCGTGAAGGTTGCCGAAGCCGAACAACATGCACAACAGGAAGGGGCGAACCTGCCGCAGGCAGAAGAACAGGCACGCATCGTCCAGGAGAAATATAACGAACTTCAACGCGAGCAACTAAAGCTGGATCAGCAATTGCAATTGGCGGATACGCAGCGTGAAAATCTGCAGCGCAACATCCAGCAACTGGAGTCGCGCCGCTCGCGCCTGCTGCTGGAAAAAGACAATTTGCCCTATCACGACGCTGAAGCATTGCAACAGACGCAAAAGCAGGCGGCAGAACTTGAGACAGAGCAATCTGCGCAACTGAAGAATCTGGCAAATCTGCAGGAGCAATTACCGCTGGCGGATAACGAGCGGCGCAATCAGCTTGCATCCCTGCAACAGCAGGAGCGCATGCTGGCCCAGACAGAAGCACGTATGCAGGCGTTGCAGCAACTGCAACGCCATATAGACAACGACAAAAACCTTAATGCGTGGCTGCAACAGCATCAAATGGATAAATTGCCGCGCCTGTGGCAGTCGATCCGCATCGATAACGGGTGGGAGGATGCGCTGGAGGCAGTTCTGCACGAGCGGCTGAATGCGATCGCCACATCTTCGCTGGGGGATGTGGCCTCATGCAAAGAGGCGCCGCCGGCAAAGCTGGCATTATTCGCAAAGTCTGCGGCCGAACAAGGCGCTGCCGATTCTGCGCAGCTCACACCGTTGCTGAGTTATGTGCAATGCCAGGATGAACAGGTGTTGCCGGCGATGCGTGATTGGCTCAAGCATATCTACGCGATCGCCGATGTGGAACAGGGTTACGCACAGCGCGCCAGCTTGCCTCCTGGCGGATGGTTCGTCACCCCCCAGGGACACCTTGTCGGCGCGCATAGCGTGATGTTCCACGCACCGGATAGCCAGTTGCATGGCGTGTTGGCAAGACAGCGCGAGATCGAAAAACTGGAGCTGGAATCGGCCGAGCAAAACCGTAATCTCGATTATTCCAGGCAGCAGGCCGCACAGGCAGAGGAGCGTTACCTCTCGATCGAAACACAGATCGAACCTTTGCGCACCTCCAGCAATGACTTGCAGCAACGCCTGCATGGCATGCAGATGCAGATACTCAAGATCAACCAGGCGCACGAGCGCAGCGCGGAGCGCAGATTACAGATAGAAAAGGAAATGCAGGAAGTGGCCGGGCTGGCAGATGCGGAGCAAAGCCGGTTGCGTGACATCGGTGAACAGATGGCTGCCCTTCGCGAGCAAAGCACTGCCTTTCATGCGCGTGTCGATGAGGCGCAGCGCAATGTCAACGCGCAGGATCTCGCATTGCGCGAGCAGCGTGAAAAAGCGCAGCAAGCCCAACATGCCCTGCAGGAATCGCGCTTCTATGCCAAGACCTGTGCTGAAAAGATAACCGACCTGCAACATAACACCCAGCAGGCAGCCGAGGCCCTGGCGCAATTGGAGCAGAACCTGACCCAGTTGCATGCTGACATGGCGGGCAGCGACGACGAAGCTGCCAAGCAGCAGTTGCAGGATATGCTGCAGGTTCGGGCAAAATGCGAACAAGCACTGGCTGAAGCGCGGAACACCCTGGAAAATGCAACTGTTAACCTGCAAAGACTCGAGCAGGAGCGCCTTGCATCAGAGCATAAACTTTACCCATTGCGAGACAAGCTGAATGAATTGACGCTCAAGGAACAGGAAGCGCGCCTGCATTTTGAGCAATGGGCAGAGCAATTGCAGGGGGTCGATGAGCAGACCCTTTTACCTTTGCTGGAAGCGGGCGATAGAAAGCCGAATTCCATGCAAACCGAACTGAACCGATTGAGTGCCGACATCGAGGCGCTGGGTGCAGTCAACCTTGCCGCGCTTGAGGAATTGCAGGCAGCCACTGAGCGCAAGGCTTATCTTGATGCACAGGCTGGTGATTTGAATGAGGCGATGGCAACGCTGGAAGAAGCGATCCGCAGCATCGACAAGGAATCGCGCAACCTGCTGATGGAGACATACAACCAGGTCAACCAGCACCTTGCGGAGTTATTCCCGATTTTGTTTGCAGGCGGCGAGGCGCGCCTGGTTCTGACCGGAGAAGAGATCCTCGACAGCGGTGTTCAGGTCATGGCGCAACCCCCGGGCAAGAAAAACAGCTCGATTCATCTGCTTTCCGGCGGCGAGAAGGCGTTAACTGCGATCGCGCTGATATTCTCGATGTTCAAACTTAATCCCGCACCGTTCTGCCTGCTTGATGAGGTGGACGCTCCGCTGGATGACACCAATGCCGAGCGGTTATGCACCCTGATCAGGAAGATCTCGCAGCATACGCAGTTCGTGTTCATCAGTCACAACAAGATCACGATGGAGCTTGCACAGCAACTGGTCGGCGTGACGATGCAGGAGAAGGGCGTATCCAAGGTCGTGGCAGTGGATATAGAAGAAGCGCTGCGGATGCGCGACGAGCAGCTGGTCGCGTAGCGTTACTTGCAGTTGGTGCTGATGTCCTGCTGAACCTTTGCAATGCGCTGCTGGCGTTGCTCATCTTCCAGGAACGACCTTTCACCTTTGGCATCGACTTCGACGATACGGACGCCTTGCTGCAGCGTCCTGAGGTTTTGATTCAGGGAATCACAATAGGCCTTTTTTTCATCTGTCTTCGCCTGTTCTTTTGCGGCCTTTTCAGCAGCTTCCTTCTTTTCCTGTTGTGCTTTTTTCAATTCGGCTTCGCGTTCCACAGCGGATTTTGGTTCGCCTGAAGAGCCAGCGGCAGGAGATTCGGCGGGCGTAGTGTCATTCGTGCTGTCTGTGCCGGATTTATTCGAGGTGGAGCGCAGGATTTTTGTCCTTGCATCCGGCGGGGGAGGTACGTCAGAATAATGAACTTGGCCGTCTGCGTCCACCCATTTAATCAGCGATGGAAAGGCGTTTGCACTGACCAGCATCAAAATAACCAGCAGATATTTGTTCATGATGAGCGTTCCTGGGGCTTGGGGGAGTAAATCCTGTGGTAAACGGCCAAAATTTGCCGAATACCTACACGAGTCTAGCATGCCGATGTATCATTGCAAACTGAGTAAAGGTGTAAGAAAAAATGTTTTTTAAGGGAGAGTAATATGCCGAACAGCAATGCTGGCGATGCCGCCAAACAGAACTGTTACGACGTGGAAAAGAATGCCGCATTGGCATTGAAGATGTTTACTGCTTATTACCGCGAGCACAATCATTCCGGTAAGATCTACGACGATATGCCGGATTTTTTCCTGGTCAAGCCGAGTGTCCTGGAGGGCAAGGAGCTGGCCACGAAAAAATCGGAAAAATTGCTGCTGGACGACAGTATTCAGCGCGCCAAGGCGCGCAACGGCTACGTCAGCGTTTCCAAATTTCGCAACCCCAAGCTCGGCTACTACTGGCTGGAATTGTCCGTCATGCCGTTCATGATGGGCGACGCTGTATCCAAGGATAACAAGGGCGAGTTCTTTTATATCCTTACCAAATTTATCGACTTTACCAAACAGAACCCCAAAATGTACGGGGATCTGACGGCGGAGATCGAATCCGACAGGGATATTGCAGTGATGCTGGAAGGGATCAGCAAAATGGCCGCCCGTCTTGATACGGCACTCAAGTTCTATCCGGAGAAGATGCTGGTGTCGTTCAACCCGAAGTGGCCCGTGACCGAAGTCCAGAAGCTGCTCCACTCGCTCAAGGAAAATGACCAGGACTGGTGCGAAGTGTTCTTCGAGTATCTGATTTACGTGATGGGAAAGAAGCCTAAAAGCTAATTATCCACTGCTCCGGAGCCAGACTTCAGCAGCACCATTGCAGCACCGTTCCCGCCTTCCCCCGGCACGGCGTTGCAGAAAGCCAGCACCTGCGGGTGCTGGGTCAGCCAGTGGCGAGCAAGTTTGCGCAACACCGCTTCACCTCCCTTGCTGTTCATTCCCTTGCCGTGTATCACCAGCACGCAGCGTGATCCACGCTGCATCGAAACATGCAAAAAATCCTGAAGTGATTTGCGTGCCGCATCGGTGTTTTGGCCATGCAGATCGAGCCTGTCCTGGATGGGCCAACTGCCGCGCCGGAGCTTGCGCAACGTCATGCGTGACAGGCCGTTTCCAAGAAACTCGTCCGGTGTCTCATCCGGTGCGAAATCGGACAGCGAGTCCGGTATCGCGGAAGCTTGTGTGCGGGGGCGCAACAAAGGTTTCTTGCGGACTGGTGGGTGCGGGATGGCGCGGTTCTGATCCGGTAGTGTTTTCACGTCTTTTACCGCCGCGCGAAACAGCGCAATATCCTCCTCGGTATTCTTTCCTTGCTTTTTCAAAGGAAGCTTCAAGGAGGAAGAAGAAAAGCCACGTGCAGATTCAGACTTTGCCAAGCGAAGCCAGGTACTTGTCTGCGTCGAGCGCCGCCATGCACCCGGTCGCAGCGCTGGTGCAGGCTTGCCGGTAGATCTGATCCTGAACATCACCCGCAGCGAACACGCCGGGGATGCTGGTAGCAGTCGCATTGCCCTGATTGCCGCCACGGGTGCGGATATATCCGTTATCCATCTCAAGTTGTCCGGCGAAGATGTCGGTGTTCGGCTTGTGGCCGATGGCGATGAACACGCCTTTCAACTCCATGTCCTGCTTCTCTCCACTCTGCACGTTCCTGACGCGCATCCCGGTCACACCAGTGGCATCACCAAGCACCTCATCAAGCACGCTATTCAGCTGCAGGACGATCTTGCCTTCTTTTACCTTCTCCATCAGGTGGTCGATCATGATCCGCTCGGCGCGGAAAGTATCGCGGCGATGCACCAGCGTGACTCGGTTGGCAATGTTGGCCAGATACATGGCTTCCTCTACGGCGGTGTTGCCACCACCGATCACCGCAACTTCCTGGCCGCGGTAAAAAAATCCGTCGCAGGTCGCACAACCGGATACGCCGCGCCCCATGAAAGCTTCCTCGGAAGGCAAACCGAGATATTGCGCCGAGGCGCCGGTCGCGATGATCAGCGCGTCGCACGTATAGCTGCCCGCGTCCCCGGTCAGGGAAAACGGATTTTGCTGCAGCTTTGCGGTATGGATATGGTCGAAGATGATCTGCGTGTTGAAGCGTTCGGCGTGCTGCTGGAAACGTGTCATCAGGTCGGGCCCCAGTACACCATTCGGATCTGCGGGCCAGTTGTCCACCTCGGTCGTGGTCATCAACTGCCCGCCTTGCGCCATGCCGGTGATCAACACCGGGTTCAGGTTGGCGCGTGCCGCATAAACTGCCGCAGTATAACCGGCAGGGCCTGAGCCTAAGATGATGAGGGGATGATGCTGGGTGGTATCGGGCATGGCATGTTTCTTTCAATGATTGGATAAATGGGGAATTTACCAGCAGTTACGACAGCCTGTCGAGTATTCATCGGGTAAAATTACGCTATGAAAACATTCCATATTGTTATAGCGCTGCTGGCTTTGTCTCTTTCACATCATTCAGCATATCCTGCAGCACTCCCGGGCATTCCGGAATTTATCGACAGCATGGTTGTAAAACACCAGTTCAAGCGCGATGAACTCGAGACAGCTTTCTCACGTGCACAGCATCTGCCGACAGTGATCGAAGCCATTTCCCGCCCGGCAACCCTGAAACCCTGGCCGGAGTACCGCGCGGCGTTCGTGAATCCGGAGCGCGTCAGGTACGGGGTTGATTTCTGGCGCAAACACAGGGCATCCCTGCAAAAAGCCGAACGGGTATACGGTGTCCCGCAGGAGGTCATCGTGGCGGTGATCGGAGTGGAAACTGTCTTTGGCCGGGACACCGGGAAATACCGCGTGCTGGATTCGTTGACGACACTGGCATTCGATTATCCGCGGCGCTCGGACTTCTTTCGCTCCGAGCTGGAAAACTACCTGCTGCTGGCGCGCGACGATCAGTATAACCTGCTTGATGTACGTGGCTCCTATGCAGGGGCGATGGGCCTGCCGCAGTTCATGCCGAGCAGTCATCGAAAATATGCCGTGGATTTCAACGGAAATCGCAGGATCGATCTGCTCGGTGAGCCTGACGATGCGATAGGCAGTGTAGCCAACTACCTGCGGGGTTACGGCTGGATCAGCGGGAAAACCATCGCCGTACGTGCGCTGGCCGGACAGCATAACGGTACCGGGGCGGACCCGGCGCAGAGAACAGTCGCAGACTGGGTGGCAGCGAGGGTAGAGCCTGTCGCGAGTGTCCCGCAGGCAGAGATTGCGCGCCTGACGGAATTTACGATAGAGGATGGCAAGGAATACTGGCTGGTTTTCGGTAACTTTGACGTCATCACCCGCTATAACAACAGCGACTTCTACGCGATGACCGTGTTCCAGCTGGCCGAGGCGCTCAAGGAGGCCGGAAAGTCTAGTAAGTTGAAGTGACGCGCCGTGCCCCGTTATAGTGTTTCTTCCAGTAGGGCGAGCTCATGTCTACAATGCGAACGCTTCCGCCGCTGCTTGGTGCATGGATGAAGCGGTCATCACCCAGATAAATGCCGACATGCGAAAACGACCGTTTGTTGGTATCGAAGAACACCAGATCGCCTTCGCGCAACTGGCTCGACATGATGGGTTTTCCTTCCTGGCTTAACAGCTGGGTGCTGCGCGGCAGGGAAAGGCCGATCGATTGCCTGTAGACATAACTGACGAAACCGCTGCAATCGAATCCGGTTTCTGGAGTGCTGCCGCCATATTTGTATGGAACGCCGATCAGGCTGCGGGCGTAGGAAGTGACAGCGCCGGGGTCGGCTATGCCACTTGATGAACGCACATCCTGCCTGACCGATGAGCAGGCACTGAGCATCAGAACGGTGATCAGTAATACGATTCTCATGTTTTTAATTTTAGTGGCATCAGTCCTGTGTGTAAAGCACAGCGCCCAGACACATGACGGTACTCATCGTCTTGATCTGGGCTGATATGGAATGGCTGTGCGCGGGAAAGGAGCGTGCGCTGCCCGCCGATTGTCAGGAGAATTTATCCTGGCGAGGGGCGCCAGCGCTTCAGGAGCAGCGCATTGCTGACCACCGATACCGAGCTCATCGCCATCGCGGCGCCCGCAATCACCGGGTTGAGCATGCCCAGCATGGCAAGCGGTATGCCCAGCACGTTGTAGGCAAAGGCAAAGAACAGGTTCTGGCGGATCTTCCTGAGTGTGGCGCGCGACAGGGAGATCGCATCG
>Ga0224495_10000109_pt1 | contig 62177 bp, 110 predicted proteins | sample SF_Jul11_sed_USG_FD_168128 | JGI IMG/M metagenome (GOLD analysis project Ga0224495, IMG submission 168128) | Sediment microbial communities from San Francisco Bay, California, United States - SF_Jul11_sed_USGS_4_1 | ecosystem: Environmental > Aquatic > Marine > Sediment | place: USA...
ATTGGGATAAACGTTAGCATCGCTAATGCGCTTAATATTTGCCTAAAGGTTCCTATTTTCATCATCCCCTCCGTTGTAGTAGTCAACAAAAAATAGCCCGGCATTTCCGGCGCCGGGGAGCTATGTCGTTGTAAAAATCAGCATTTAACCGAAAAGCTCAGTAATTGTATTGCCAATATAGTGTACCCAATAATTATTAATTTTTCGACAATATCACCATTATCTTCAAATCCGTATACTAAGATTGGGATAAACGTTAGCATCGCTAATGCGCTTAATATTTGCCTAAAGGTTCCTATTTTCATCATCCCCTCCGTTGTAGTAGTCAACAAAAAATAGCCCGGCATTTCCGGCGCCGGGAAGATCCGTTGTGGTCAAGATCAGCTTAAATTAAAGATGAATAGATCAATTTTTTTATCAAAATAATAATTAAATTTCATAGATCTAGAATAATCTATTGAATAATATTTTAGAAATGATCTTGCCATTATTGACCTTGAATTTCCCCTTTTAACTATCTCGAAAGAGTTTTCATCGTTATCATTTATAAATTTTATGCCGACTTTATTATCTTTTTTATTATAATACAACTCAGCATATTTATAATTATTAATATCATGTTTGTCAACGAATGAAGAATTAAACGAAATAGTTCCATTTAACCATATTGATATTATTGGGTTTTTACTCTTCATCCCTTTATGTTCAAATTTTTCAAACATCCTCCCCTCCTTAGTAGTCAGTCAACAAAAAAAGTCAGCCTGCTATTCATTCGGCACTGTCAAGCTCATTAACTGTATTACCCAAATTGGAACACCGATAAGCCTAATTTTTAATGCGATATCCTCCCCTGCGTACACTGCTGAAAATATCATCAAAAAAAACATTATTAGTGCCATAATGCCAAGGATTACTTTAAAACTACTTATGCTCATCATCCCCTCCGTTGTAGTAGTCAAAATTAATCCATAAAAGGATTAACAATTTTCCCGCAGTACTGCTCAATCCATCGCTGGAATATCCACGCGCACCGAGTTTTCTGACACCCACGGCGGAGCGCTCCGGTACCCCAGAGAGTACGCTTGTGTTCTTTTTGCAGTCGTTTTGAGAATTTATTCATCGTAATCAAGAACCTCACGAGCTAATTTAAAAGCTTCAACGTATGACTTTGCCTGTTCTTCTGCTTCAGCGAAAGATCCGGTGAGGCAAGCCGAAACGTCAACAGTTAAGCATTTCTTAATAGTTCCGTCCTCTGATATTCGATTTCTACTGCTTATTTTCAGGTATGGAGACCACCCTTTTTTGCAGACAGTAACGCTATCTCCATCGTGATTTACTCGCATATTATATTTCCTCCATCAGTTTTTAAAATAAGGATTTTCTTATTTCATTTTACGGCGTAGGTTGAAATAAGATGTTTCCATTTTGGAAATAACTCATTTACCATTCATCATATAATGTCAAATCTTTGCTTTCTCCGCATGCACACTTGACAATCACTATTGTTCCTAACCCTGTAGTAGTAAAACACCAGGTTAATCTTCCGCCTATTGCTCCTATCTTTTTACCTCCAAGTTGGTCATCTTCTAGGTGACAATCATGAATTTCAACAAAATTTTCAGCTATCATCCTTTGTTTATTTGTTAACTCGAACATATTCCCCTCTAGTTATCTTTTTGTTCTTCCGTTTTTTCTTCTGCTTATTGTATCTGCTTCTTGCTCTCCTTGCATGTGTTGACATATTTCCCCCATCCAATTACTTTTTTGTATTCGTAGTTGCGCCGGAAAAGCTTGTCTGCTATTACATTGCAAACTATGAAAATAGCTATTACAACAATAACTATTGCTGCTATCATGGCGATACTCTCGCGCAAGGTAAAATATGAAATCGCCCAATCCATATTAGTTCTCCATCGTTACCCATTCTCGCTTAAACATCTCTTTTGAGTGCCCACGCACCCAGCATCCGGTATCAACCACAGTACCTATTTTCGATTGCTCTGTGGTTCCGTTTGCGATAAACGCTGCACGGTGCTGATCGCCGATATTTTCGACAACATAAAATGCCGGCATCCTTACCTCGTCAAACCAGCGGTCGAACGCTCCTGGTGTGTCGGTTGTCATTACCCCATCTCCTTTAAAAGTTTGTACGCCATCTCCTCGGTAAAAAACGAGTATCGGTAACCGTCTTGCTGGTACCATTTCCCATTGATCATTAGGCGATAGCACTTGTCAGTATGGCTGATATTTAACAAAGTTCCTGTGGCGCAGTACTGACTATCCTTGTAATAAAAAATGCAATTCTTCCGCTGATCTGAATACGGAGCAAACTTATCAGACCATTGCTTGGCCGGATAGAGCTCAATGACTATTTCCTTCTTAAAACGCCCCGAGTTTTGGGGGCGTTCTTTGGATAGTTTTAGCACGGAGGCTCGTGGCTCTCTCATTTGTCGGCCTCGATATCGGCAGCAGCATCTTGTATTTGTCCAACAATCTCGCCAATTGCCATTTCGAGTAATTGATTAAATTCATCATCGCGTTGTACTCTGATTATGAAAGGCTTTATTCCTGGATAGTAGCTCATAAAGTCCCACCACTTGCGCCCGGTGACGTAAAGTGATCCATGGACCTGCCGGTGGTACTCAGCAGGCAGCTTGCCGGATCTCAGGTATTTTATGTGCGTGCTTAGCTTTGGGCATTTTATTTCAAGGCCGCCGTCGTCACCAATAAGGCCATCAGGAGAGCAACCACACTGCGGGCTTTCTTTTGCGATAAATCCAACCTGCCTGACCTCAACGTCTCGCGTGAACTCGTATAGCTCACGTGCTTCTCCCTCAAGATCAATCCCGCGTTGCATCCATTCGTTCTTAAAACCATCCTCAGTATGACCAAGCAGACGTTCCCCGACCAGTTGATTGACGTAATCTTTGCACGAGGAGCTAAAAGAGCCGTTTGCTTGTATTATTTTACCGAAATTTGAAGCTGTTGGGATACCTGCTCTCGCTGCATGCCATTCTGGTGTTCCCTGTTCTATTTCGTCATAAATGATCATTTTTTTGACCTCAAGGCGGTTAACGCTTTACTGTATACCTGCCGAGGTATAGCCTCAACCGATGGACACCTGATATACTTCAAGAATGCCTCCTTATCGGCAGATTTTTCCTTGATGAGGTCGTTGATTATTCCTTGCTCTTCCTCAGTGATAAATTGAACATGCTGATTTCCATCGCGGTCCTCATCTGCTATGGCAAGATTGAAAATCATTATCGTTAAATATCTGCGAGCGTAAGAGATTGAGGATCCCCTGGCGTGGGTGTCTGTCTTGTTGACCTTGCCGGCTATTCCCTTATTGTCAAGCGGACAATCATATTGGTAATTTTTACTGAAACCGTCTTTATGCGAAACCTCGCATTTAACCAGTAGATGCCCTTCTATTTCAGATTTTCCGGTGTCAAATGATAATGCGAATCCATGGGCAGTATATACAGGTATTATCAACCTGTTTATCGCCTCAAGCCTCGCATATTTTGAATTTGTCTGCTGATTGCTTGCATCCTTGACTATCGGACGGATCTCTTTTTGCGCTTCACTCATCGCCCTATTGAAAGAGATCATGGCCTCTCTTTCCATGCTTCTCTCGTGCAGCTCAAAAAGCTTCTCCATCTTGGCAACATCCAAATCTGGATTCATTGCCGCATCGAGTATCGGCGAGCCTGTTTGCGTTGTCGGTAAATTGTCGCTCATATTCCCTCCCGGTGGTTAGTTTCTCTCATTATACAACACGGACTTGTCTTGTCAATATTATTTGAGTGATGTTTTATATTCTGTTGACTCCGTGGGCTTTGCCATGGCAATGGATGCAAAGCGTGACGAGATTTTCCATGGTGTCCGGCCCACCGTGTGACCTGAAAATTATGTGGTGAGGAACATCAAGTGGATACCCGCCAGGGCAATCAGGATCTTGGCACGTGTAATCGTCACGTTCTATCACTGCCGCGAATAGGTCTTGCAGCGGTTGCCCTTTTAATCTGATCGGCTTTTTCTTCGGATATTGCATTATATTTCAATTACCTTTGGTCTTTTATTAGTTAGCCCAAGAAGCCAATCGTGAACATCCTTCTTCGGAATTGTGATTGGTATTTGCTCATGGATTGCGTAAAACTTTATTCTCGTGAGATATTTTGCCATTGGTTTTGATTTAAGACCTCTTGTCGATATCTCTCGTGCAAGAGCCTTTGCCGCTTTTTCGTATTTTTCAGTACCTTTTTCTAAGAGATTTACCGCCTCAACTAGGCATGGAAAATAATCTCACATTTCAAGTTTTATGTTGATAAGGTACCGCTCTTTGAAATACTCATGCATATTTTCAGGAGTCCGACCGTAATATTCACCTATTTCCGTGTTCCACATCCATAGGGTTCTATTTTGGTGACCTGTTTTATTGTCATCAAACTTAAGGACCTTCACCGTCCACCTTTCGTCCTCGGGCAATTCCTCGATTACCTTCAGGACTTCGATGCGGTCGGACGGTGAGGTTATGGTGTATTCTGTGGGTTTCATTTATAATTAACTTTGAACGGAGTTTCACACATCAAACATTCGGTGCGCTCTAAATCCTCAGCAAACTCTGTGTTGACAAAATCGCATTTTGGGCATGTCCATTCCCAGTAAGTTTCAGGAATAAATTTTACCGATTCTACCTCTTCCACTCTCCCCTCCTTTCACGGGCGGCACGATGCCGCCCGGACTAATAACAGTTGACAGTCTATGATACTTGCCGAGCTATATTTTCAACCGGCTCGGCTATTCGGTTTTTCGCCGGCGGCGTACAAATTAAATATTGGAATCAAATGCATAAACAACCATATCGCAATCCTCTAATTAAGTTGACATGCTTTCAGCCGGCATGGTTTCGGCTTATTCAATATTAGTACCGCGCTTTGGAGTGGCGCGGCTCACTCTTCATGCATCCACAAAATTGCCAATTGGCCAGCCCATACACCGTCCACCCCGGTGCGGTTCCTGGCGGCTATGCCTGTTCCGATTTTTTTGGCTTTCGTACCTCAACACCGGCTGGCCTCGCGGTGTTGCCTCCACACGCTCCTCCGGGTGGCCGGCCTGGAGGATTAGGTGGAGGATGGTTAGTAGGAGGGTGATCATTCTTCAATAACCATCATCTCATCATGTCCAATTGAGAATATATAATTTCTATATTTAGTTATCACACAGAAATAACCTGCAACAATTGCTTCTGTTATGTCTGTGACATCTTCGATTACTGTTGGGCTCATCTTTTCTTTTTGTATCGTTACCTTCATAACTTCCCTCATCGTTAAATTTTGATCATGCCTAACCGTATCCTTTCACGGGGACTATGTCAACAATAAAATTCACCACAGATAATTTTTTTAGTGGTTGACTTATCCTTTTGTGGGGAGTATTATTGATAGGTAAGGAGGTATTATGGAGACGAAAGATATAATCAAAGCTCTACGCAAGGCCGGGCATGCGGATAAGGATGTCGTGAAGGAGCTCGGCACGGTGAAGCTAAAAACTTACTGGAATTGGTTCAATGAGACAACGAGCCCAAGTAAGGCAAATAAGAAGCTCTTGCGTCAATTAGCTGCTGGGAAGGGGGTGAAGGTGTGAATCGATGCCTATTACCACAATCAGAACAGGCCGAGCTTCGCGCCGGAGTGTCATTGGCACAAGCAGATTACGACGAGGCTAAATCGCGCTTACGTCTTTCTATTTTGAATGTATCGCCTAGCATGACCAAGGCACAACTTGATATGATTGAATTGCGTATCGATGCGTTTGAAAGTGCTCTTATTGATTTGGTCAGCTCGCAAAACATAGCAATTAAAGCCGGATTGACGGCTGAGGGGGAACGATGGGAAAAGTAGACGAATCGATAGTTAAAATTTCTCGTGATCCGAGATGCCTATTAACATTTATTGCGCATCAACCATACGATTTGTATGGAAAACATTCAGAATCATTCGCATTCTCAATCCACGAGGATGCATTGAGAGCATTGGTTAGCGAAGAATCATGGGCATTGCTTGATACTGGAGGAGAGCTCCATTTTAAGCTGGTAGAGGTGGAGTGGGTCAACGAGTTGGAACAATTCATAAAGAATGGTGTTGAATTTGGATATATTACCATTCCAGAAGAAGGAGATCCGGCCAGAGATATAATTGATGAGATTATCGGTGATAAATAATGGGACACAGAGAAACACCATTCCAAAAGAAGTGCCTAGACTGGCTAAATTCATCTACTAAACGCAAGTTTGCCCGTACCAATTCAGGGCAAGTAAAAGTACGTGGCGGGTGGATGCACCTTTGCGAGCGTGGTTGGGGAGATATAACAGGCGTTGCTTATGGCTATCCTGTAATGGTTGAGTGCAAAGTTGACGGGGTGACGACCGATAAGAAGCGAGTAGAAGACCAGGAGAGAATCAGGAGAGAATGGATGGAAGCCGGCGGAAGATATTACCGGGTTAAAACTTTAGATGAGCTCAAGATGGTTATCGGAGAGCTCGAAAGATCAATACCTTTTTAGGGGGATGAAATGGGGACAAACTTTTACGCATGCAAGAATGTATGTGAGTATTGCGGCATAGAGGAAAGTCAATCCCACATTGGGAAGAGCAGTATGGGATGGTGTTTCTCTCTGCATGTAATTCCCGAAGAGGGAATTAATACTCTCGGAGACTGGAAGACTTACCTTTCAAAAGAAAATGTAATTATAAAAAACGAATGTGATGACATCATAACGTTTGAGCAAATGATTGATTATATCGAGAATAGACATGGAGGTGATAGAATCTTAGGGGAAGGCGACCCGCCATATGGGTATAAATCATGGAGGATATTCTTCGATCAAAATCATGCTGAAATAGGACCAAGAAATCTACTTAGACACTTGGTAGATGGCAAGCATTGCGTTGGCCATGGAGAAGGAACTTTTGATTATATAACTGGTGAATTTTCTTAGGGGTGATTAAATGAACGGGGAAAAAGCAAAACAAATAAGAAAAGCTATTTACGAAGACAAGTCTCACCGTATGCGTTCTTATCGTAGGGACGAAAAAAAATGGTGTGTATTAAACGTTGGGCTTAGGAAGGTATATCAAAACGCAAAAAAGATATACCTCAAAACCGGAGAGATTTTTTAAAGGTCAATATCTTTTTAGGGTGATTCAATGAAACCAACAGAAATTACTTACGAGAGGCTTATAAACACTGGAAATTTCTCACACGAGAAATATTCAATAACAATAGCCCTTGACGAAAATGATAGCCCGACAGATGCCTATCAAAAAGCGCGGAATGCCATCGAAAAGCAGATAAATAGGCCTAGTGCCAGTGAGTTTGCTGTTGCAAAAATTGTTGCTGAGTATGAAAAAGAGGATATCCCTTTTTAGGGGGATGGATCACGCAACTCAGCCTCATGATACTCGATCCCTACCGTAGGAGCTTTTTGCTTGACACCACACATGCTTACTATCCCTGCAACTATTAGCAGGGATAGGAGTGTTCCAAGAACAAAAAGAAGAAAGTTTATGGTACTATTCCGCCTCAATTTCGATCTCCTCTTTTTCCTCTGGTGCTAAAATCTCTGTGGTTGATTCGACTTTGCCGGCAGAGCCTGATCCATTATTGCTCACGTAATCCCCGCCGACATCGTATCTCGTGCCGTTTCCTGACCTGGCAACCTCAATAAACGCCCAAGGTATAGCACTCATCAAGACTGTCCGTCCAACAGAGCCTATTATTGCAGATGGTTTTTCCGGGGCCTCCGGGATTATAAGATCCATTTTCTTTTGGCAGACGGTAAGCGCAACGGCGACTGTTCCGCCGGGATCATTCTTAACCTTTTCCAGGGCATCTGCACAGGCTTGAGCAATTGCCGAATTCTCTACGGCGATTGATTCGTTTGATTCTCTGATCGAGTCATAATAATTTTGTGTTCCGCATCCAGGTAAAAACAAAAGAATAATAGCAATCAGCCTCTTCATATTCCCCTCCAAGGAAAAATTTGTTTTACACTTTACATCGATTTCTGATATGGTAAAGTGTATGGTGTAAAATACAATCTATATATGGTTATGTCTGTTTTAAAAAAAGTTATTATTATTTTATCCGCCTCCACTTTTCTTTTCTTTCTGCTCGACAAGTTTTTTTAGTTGCTCTTCTATATTACCAAGTCTTCTATCAAGAGCATCTAATTGTGTTTTTGTTGAAGCATTCTGTATTAGTATCTGTGTAACAGCATCTTCATTTTTCTTTGATCTGCCTTCGTTGTTGTATATTTTCTCCTTATCTCCACCATAAGAAGACGTTGCAGATATTATTAGGGCAGTTATGGTCGAACATGCAACAGCGATAGACGCGATCCTAGCCATATCACTCCAGGGACCTCCCCCCTCTTTATCCTTTCCACCCATTAGAAACCTCTGTTAACCAAGATACAATCGTACTGTGCCGAACTTTCCTCCTCATTCAACCTAAAAACGAGGTAATCAAGACTGTTTGGAGCTGTTGATAATGTCGGGGAAGGAACGTCGGTACTAAATCTTACCATCGTGCCCCAAGTTACCGTCCGAGATCCTACCCCATCCTGACGAAGCCTTAATACTATCTCCTGGCCATCTATTCCGTTGATAAAATTTATCGTCGGATCGCCGGTTAGAGTGACGTCGGCAACGTTGTAAGAGTCAAGATCGAGATTTATCGTTGCCCCGTAAGAAACAACCGTAGTGTCTACTTGACCACTCCTGATCGTAACGTTTGTACGATCATTTACGGCGTCATCAGAGGCTACGACGGGATTTCCTGCAAAGTTTAGCGTTGCCCGTCTCGTTAAGGCCGTCCCGCCTTGATTTTTTATATAATGAGGCCTTACGGGGAGGTGCACAAAAAATATATCGTTTGAGGAAGTATTTCGATAGGCCAGAACGACTCTGCCGAGCGTAAGGAAATTTGAAGCAGCTCCAGTTGCGACGGTAGCGAGTGCTTTGCTTAGTACAGCTCCGTTAGTCTCGCTAAGCGTGACATAAAAAAATTGATTATCGCTTATCGTTATTGAGCTTGCCGCGATAGTATTCTCAATTGCTTGGCCGTCTGCCCGATTAAAGACAATCCTAATGGTTCCGTCCCATGATAGAGTGTTAGTGCTCGGACTCCAGGTGAAGTTTCCGTCACAGTGGACTATAAGATTTCCTGTCGCATAGGTTATTGCTTTATCGAGCTCCGACAATGGAGCGTTCATATCAGGGGCAGAAAACCCTGTTGAATCGTCTACGTAAGCTGTATGGAGATTAGTTCCCATTCATAAATCCTTTAAGCATTTCGCCAACTTTTGGATTTGTTTTAGCTACCATATCAAACACTTGGTTCTTTTGTCGCTCGTTAATTTCAAGCGCTCTTTTCTGGGCTGACCTGGCATCTGAGATAAAGCATTCTATTAGAGAATTTGTCTTTTTCTGCTCTTCGATTAATATCTTTAGCAAATCTTTAATATCATTCATTACATTGGATCTCCTGAAATATCAAGAAGAACTATTACCGTGATCCCTGTCGCATAGCTCCCAGATACGGTAAAAGTTATAGACGCTGTTTGATCGGTACTATCGTGGTTTCGTGTATAGCCAAAAACTGTGGAAGCACTCACCCCCATATATTTGCTAATGTATGTCGAGGATGAATTGCCGGCCTGGTCATCAACCTCTCCTGTCCCTGATGATATAGTCGCGGTGATATACCACCCGAGACCGGTTCCTATTATCTGGTTTCCATATTGATCGTATGCCGTAACTGTAATCGTTGTGCTGGTTTCGCCCCAGTCTAGTGTTGAGTCTGCAGCAACTACCGTCAAGCTTGTGAGAGTTGGCGGGTAGTAAGTCTGATTAAACGCTGATTTTTTAATTGCCGTTGTAGCTGCAGTTATCAATATCCAGCCAACTTGGAGATGGTTGCTAGGTACAGATGGAAGCGAAGGGCTATCTGAGGCAGTGCCCTTGACGACGTCAAAAACCAAATCAGAACCGACAACAACCAAATCGTAACGAGCCCCACTCAAAGGGGCAGCATCGATATTTAGTATCTCGGCAACGCTCCCCATTTTTAGGCCATAGCCCATTATCATTTTTGCCGGAGAAGTCATTTTGAGATAGATGACAGCTGATGTCGTCCCGGAAAATCTTACCCTTCCGTCGCTTACAGCAACTTTCATTACGTCGCGATTTGGAATTTCTAGAAGCTGCAATCCTGTTGTGATTGCATCTGGAGGAGTAGGGATAACCGGTCCTGGTGACCCTGCCTGTGGGCTGGCAAGAACCATGGAACTATCAAATATTTCAAGCCTCCCACGGTTTCCTCCGGTGTGTCTTAATTGTACACCTTGCCCGACACGCAACCATAAAGGCTTTTCCTTGCTATTTTTTGTGTAATAACAAGTTATTAGCTCATCTGATCCCTGTATCTTAACGGTTGCAGTGCTGCCACTAACACTATAAAGCGTTGCGTATTTGGTCTCTGTGTGATTTTGCGCCTCCTCCCTCATTTTATTACGTAGAGGCTTTTTACCGTAAAATCTCACGTAATCACCCACCCGTTAAGTTCATCAAAAAATCCTCCGTCATTTTCTCCGCCATCACGAGATGATTTTCTAAACCTCCTCGTAATATCGGTAACGAACATCTTCATATTCTCCCCGGAAAACGGATGAGGAAAAACTATCGTGTCGCCTTCTTCATCTTGGAGATGCGCTATTTTCTTAATTCCAAGAGAATTTCTTTGTAGCCTCACAATCATTATCTCAAAGTCAGCTACGAATTGGCAATCTGCTGTTGAATAGCAAAGGTCATCGTTTATTTGCTGCTCAACTACGTAACCGGTCTCCGTTTGATTAACGCTATCATCGGCAACCGCCTCAAGGCTGTATCTTACGTCTCCGTATGGGAACCCGTGGATTACGTAAGAGAAAGAGGTAACAGATCCAAGTATATTGAGAGCCCACCAGCACGCAAACGCCCTGATAAATGACCCCACAGGAATAGTATAAGCTCCAATCGGAATATCACCGATAAAGTACGCTGCAACAAGCAAGGCAAGGGCGAGAATAAGTTCAAGGACTAAATTTGGGCAATCAACAACAACTATACAATACAACCCGTTTGGATCTTCGAAAGTAAGCTCCTCAGTAACCGATCCATCAAAAGCAAATGCCGCGCTCGTAGCAGTTTCAACAACTTCAAGCCTAATATTTTGAGCTCTGCGGTTTCTATCTTCAGAATAATAAACGGTATAAGATTTAGACCCTCCCCACCAGCCGACTGTTCCGTTAAGATCGGCAAGCGCTTCTTCCTCAGTTGAAAGCTGACTGCCGGTTTGCTCTTGACCGAAAACACGTATTCTATTGATATTGTTACTATAAGTATTGTCAGGATTGAAGGTTAATAGTTTTGTCGTGTCATAATACGTGTGATCTGTAGAGTTAGATTCATCAATCTTTCTTGCAGTATACACCCCGTCAACGTCTATTGTAAAATAATATCCGAATCTATTACAAATTTTATTTATAACCTCTTCGACTGTAACGTCTACAAACTGATGCGACAGAGTGTCAAGAGACATTGTCGGCATGCTGATATCTCCTGAATCAATTCCGGCATAGTTTTGCAAAATGCTTGAAATAATAGCTTGAGGAGTTGAGCTGTAAGATGAGCTTACAAGTATTTTCTTATCTGTCCAAAACGTTCTATCGTCTTCACACTTTACCTGCAGTTTACTGTATGTTCCCCTCTCGTAGCTTGTAGTTGCAGAGGTTACATAAAATTCTCCCATGTTTTGCCAGACAGGTGTTCCGCTAATGTTCTCGCCAAACTGGAGAGTTATTTTCCGCCCTTTTTTAAACGCTTGCCGGTAAATTGAACTTGTGTTGAAAGGGTCAAAAAGATGGCCATGTGAGCACGAAAATTCAAGCGTGTTTGGAGACCCGTCAATTGATCTCTTAACTACTACGTCTTGATCAGTAACCAGGTAATTGTTAAGCGTTATCGCTGATCCGTCTACGTCCCACTTTATCGCATAGTCTGCAGTAGGCCGGCGATCGTTACTCTGCCAAAAGCAAAACATCGTATCATCAGCGTCAACAGATCCAACAGTGTCAAAGTCCCCCAAACCCTGAACAAGGATAAGCTCTGGGTCCCAATCCCAATGGTCAACGTTATAAGTTCCTGTTTGATAGTAACTCTTAATTATAGAACCAACACTGGGAAACATGACAACGCCTGAATAAGGCTCTGAGATACCATGGTAGCCTGCGAATATATATCCGTTTACAGAGTCGTAAGCGCTGCAGCGAAACGAATAATTTCCATCAGGGATCATGTCTGAAATCGTTTCGTTGCTGAATAATTGCCACGAGTTACTAGATATATTGTAAATTGATACGCCGTAGTCAAAATGAGTTATTATTAGCGTATTTGATTCGCCCGGCTCGATGGATGTTATCTGGTAATCGTCAATAGTAGCCCAGGTTGGACGGTGATAAGTACATTGCCTGGTGGTAAGATTTATTTTTAAAAGACCGCGAAGATTTTCTTGTCCATACCCTGACTCATAAGGGAATGACGCGAAGAGATATCCGCCATGATAGCAAATATTCTCAACTCCCCATTTAGGAAAGTTTGGATCGTTTGCGTTTCGATAATCATCGAGATATACTCCGGCAGCGCTATAAACTCTTAAGCCACCGCCACCGAACAGATTGTAATTTCCACATATAAAAATGTACCCATCACTTGGGTATGCTCTCATTTCGCATTCGTTTATAAAGCCTAAACTTACACTTCCTTGTTCTTCCACCAGAACAGTATAGGTAAAAGGAGGAGAGGTATCGCTAAGATTAAAATATCCGATCTGCAAGTCAACACTCGCTCCGGTATAAAACAACCAAAATAAATAAAGTTTTCCGCTTGCAGAGTCAACTTGAGCGGTGCGGAGGTATTGAGCGTTTCTGTATTGAGTCCAATCGGTATTTTTTATATATCCTTCTGCGGCATAGTCTCGAAAATAATATTTTGTTATCGTATTATCTTCGCCATTTAGCAGATTAAGCGCGTTTGATGCTTGATCATAAACAGGTATTAGATGAGCATCTCCGATATATCGGCCATAGAGAGAGCCCATGGTTTCGTCAAGACGCGGGGAAGTAGTTGTACGGTCCCAGTATGTTTCGGTAGACCAGTTTTCAACGTCAATCTTTACTATACTTTGTACGAGTTTAGTCCCTGTAAACGAGTACATACAAACTGCATACAGCATGCTGTTTGCCGCATCCCAACTAAGCTCATACGCCCAATCGCTATAAGCCCCGCTTGGCCAGCCTGCTGCCGAATTATCTATCCTGAGAGAGCCTATAATCCTTGTGTAAAGAGCGTAAAGGACCCCAGTGTTTCTTAGGACCGCAAGACAATGATTCGAAGTATTTGAAAACGTGGTTGAGAAAGTGATTGCCGTCGGCGCGTCCCAAGTCGATCCGTCGTCAGAACTTGTCATGTAATAGATGTTTGTCAGGTTTGCCATGCTATCATTAACAGCGTCTGTGTAGGCAAAAAACATCATTATATCGTCGTTATTAAGCCTCGTCAGAGTAGGACTATCCTTAAGGCGCGATGGTTCAAGCGCGCCAAGATTTATTGCTGATTCACTGCCCCACGTAACAAAGTCAGCAGATGTCCTCTCGTAAATTGCATATGAACTTCCTCCTGAAACAGCTTCAATCGTAGCGTTTATTCCACCTGAAAATGCAGTGTAAGAATAATGATCAGTGTCTGGTGTTAGAGCAATACTGTTTCCTGCTGTCCCGGCAACCAAGGCATAAAGTATTATTTGAGTGTTAACCCTAACTCCATCAGCCGAGGCGTTTGCCGTGGTTCCTGTTCCGTATCTTACCCCCTCGCCTAGCCCTTCGTAGGTAGTGTCGAGTATTGCGCAAAGTAAATTCTGTTGGGTAATCTCCAGGCTTAGCTCGTCAATTACAACCTCGTTGGGGTTGCCCCCGCCAACAAGAGCATCTTTAAACGTATATGTTGTGGCGCCAACAATTACCGTATTCCCATCATGAGGGAGGCTTGTCATCGTGAGAGTCGCAGAAGCCTCAACAGCGTTGAATGCCTTGAAATCAAACACTTGTCCTGCGCTATAGCTTCCGGCTGTAAATGTAATCGTTGCTCCATCAGAAAGAGATTGAGCGGCGCCAGTCATCTGGATAGGCGCACTATACGACGTACCTGTTTTCTTCCACTTAAACCATGCTGTCGTCTGAGTACCGCTCTGGGTGACGTACATTGTAAACGTGGTCGGCACTGTTCCGGTATAAGTTCCTCCACTTGTAGGCTGAGTATAAGAGGAATCTCTTGCGTAAACCAAAAGATAATTCGATGCCGTCCTTTTTACCCAAAAGTGAGAAAAATTAAGTATCGTGCTGTAAGTTGCTATTGTTCCAGATGAAACGTTTGTTCCTGAAGTGGTTATTATTTTATATTTAAGTAGTTTATTGGCTCCGTGATCAATATAAATTATCCCTAGATTCCCGTTATCGAGCTGCTCAACCGTTGCCCCATATACTAGAGCTTGTAGGTTTATAGTAAATGCTGTTTCAAAAAATGTTCTGTCGGAATCTGAGATATAAAATTTTAGGCCACGGTTGTTGACGTCAAGAAGATAATGGTAGCAAACGAGAATACGGCCGTCAGCCAATGCGAGAGAAACAGGAGCTGTTTCTACTTCAGAGGTACCGGTGAGGAATGTTCCATCAAAAGGAATATCGGCGAGCTTTTGGCCGGCAATCAAATTTATGAGAGGTTTGCGCGATGTATAATCCTGCGCTGCTTGTAGCCCGCCGGCTAGAGTGATAGCCATTATACCTCCGATAGAATCAATAGTGTAAGTTTCACATTAAGCCTCTTTCCATTGGTATCGCGGCCCATAAAATAAGTACTGTCAAGACTGGTTAATTCTACATTGTAGGTTGAGCCTCCACCGTCGTTTGGATCGAAAACAACCGCCGAGTCTGCCTCATAGATCGCTTTGAGAGTGTTAAACTCAGGGTTGTTCATGTAAGGCCAAGTCAACTCAATTTCTTTGCCGACGATATCAAGCCCCCAAGAAAAATGCGCGACTCCTGAATAGGTGAGGACAAAGGTGTTGTACCTCACGTCCTCCACTGGTGTCATGGATGCCGGATTTCTCGTGAATGTTAAAGCTCCAACGCTTATAAGCCCCATTAGCTAAACCTCTTGACAACGTCCATTACGGTTGATTCTATGCCGCCCTGCAGTTCTGATCTAAATCTTTTCGAGAAGCTTGGATCTAGGGCGATGGGAACGCTTATGTTGACTCCCCCTCCCCCCTCTTGTGCAGATCCACCCATCTTCCAGCGCTCGTAATCTGCGAGTTGTTTATTTTGTGCGTTTACGTCTTTGCGGGATGTTACCCTTTCTCCGGTCTGCAGTATTGCAGGGAACTCGTCAGGCTTTAACCCATTATGCAGTTTTGGAGGCTGATAGGCAGGAGACATTCCGCTGTGAAATTTAGGCGGTCTATATGAAGGCTCCATTCCATCATGGAAAAATCCTCCACCTCCTCCACCTCCACCAGTAAAAGCCATTATAGATCTAACTAGCAATGCTCTTATCTGAATCCTTAGAAGGTCGGCAAGGATAGATTTTGCCATATCTTCGACTGAAGTCTTTCCAGTAGTTGCCAATTCAACCAAAGAATCTTCTATTGTCTGCAGAGATCTGGTCGCAAATCCTTTCGCTTGCTCAAAACTATTAAGAACGCTTTTTGAATATTCGTTCCAAGCTTCCTTCATCCCATCAACCCAAGTTTTATCTTGGAGTAGGTTTTTCTGCTCGATAATAGCCGCGTTTATCTGCTGTATCTGCATAAGCTGCTCTTGACGTGCAAGAGTTGCTTCAGCAGATGTCCCGATAACTTGGTCGTGGAGTTGCTGGCGAATGGCGAGCTCTTGTTGTAGGACTTCAAGAGTTTGCGCGGCAGCTTCCGGTTCTGTTATTTGATCAGCAGCCTTCTTTAGTTCTATTGCCCCTTTTTCAAGTTCGAGGCGGTTAAACATTACCTCTTGAAGTTGCTGTTCTTTTTTTATTCTTTCTTCGTATTCTTTGTTAAGGGCTTCCGTGATTTTTTGTATCTCTGAGGAAACAATTGATTGTCTCGCTTCTTGATATGTATTGTTTAAATTTTCAAGAGCTTTTTGATACTCAACTGATTTGTCAGAATTTCTTTTATACCAGTCTCCAAGAGTCTGGAGGTCCATTTTGTATTGTTTTTGAAGCGATTGCAGCGGAAGAAGTCTATCTAATAATGCGTCTTGTTCTTCACGGTATTTCTTTTCTGCTGCAGCAAGCTCTTGAAGAATCTTAGCGCGTTCTCTTTCTGCAAAAGCCGCATCTTTTTGTTTTCTTGAGTATTCATCAGTTGACTCGGCCAACATTTGAGCAATTATTTTTGCCCGGTCAGCCATTTTCTCATCAAACTCGATGTTTATTTTTACCTTTTCATCTTTAAAGTTTTTACCTATCTCATCTCTCATTTTACCTGCAATTTCACGCAGCCTATCTGCCGCGTCTTTACTGATAAAATCAAGCCCTTTTGCCATTAATTCATTTGTTTTTGCTTGCTTAAGCAATAGTAAATCAAAAACTCCACTCCATCCATTACTTATCCCTGCAATTACTATTTTTGCGACTCTTTCAAGCTCATAAAATCCTCTTATTGTCCAATCTACAAAGTAGACTCCGGCGATACGTGCAATCTCGAAGTTATCTACTAGCAGTTTTCCTACTTCCCAACCTACAAACCCGGCGAAAGCTATATTGACTGCGCTGTTTAGGTTTAAAAAAGATCCTCTCGACTTCTTGGCTGCATCGCTTGCCTTGTTCATGGCAGCTGTATTAGCTGCCGAAGCCGTGGCTAAACTTGCCTGAGCTGATGCGCTTTTGTTCGTTGCCGCTTGTAATTCAGCTTGGGCTGCTGCAAATTTTGTTGTTGCTGCTGCCCCCAATGCTTGCTCGTCTGCTATCGCTTTTGCTTTGGTGGCTGCTATGCTTTCACCTGTTGCTGTTGCAAGCGCTTGCTGAGCTGATGCATTCGCTACCGTAGCCGCCCTAAGCTCCGCCTGGGCGACGGCTGCTTCTCTTGAAGCAACGGCAAATCTTTGCTCTAAGATAGCATTATCATTCAAAACATTTGCTTCCTGCAACAGGGTTGTTATCTGATTTTTCTCAATATTTATTTGGTCAAATTTTGCCTGTGCAGATGCCAAAGACGCTTCCGTATTTGCAGCTTGAGCCTTAGCATTATTCAATGCCATTGCAGCAGCCTCGGCATTTACGGAAGCTTGTGCAGCAGTTGCCGCTGTGCTTTCTTGGATAGCCGTTGCAGTTGCAACGCTTACCTCACCAAGTTGCATGTCTGCAGAAATTATAGAGTATTTTGCCTGCAAAGACTCAAGGTCGGCTTTTGCAGCGGCTGCGTTTGCTTCTGCTGCCGCTAAGGTCTCCTTCGCCGCAGTTGCTTCTGCCGCAGCTTTCATAGCCGTGGCTTGTGCGCTGTTGAGCATCACTGCATTCCCGGAAGCAACAGCATTATTGAGCTGTACGGTTGCGGCGGCAGAATTATACATGCCCTTTATCCACGCACCAATTCCGGCAATTACGCCTGGGCCGATAAAGAGAGCATAATAGGCAGCTACTACTTTTATAGAGCCTGCAGCGGCCGACGCGATCAACGACATAGCGCTGGCTATCTTCTCAATATCGGTTGAATCGAGCCCCTTAATCGATGAAGTTATATTTTCTATTCCGTCAACCAGCGCATCTGTCATTCCGCTGGCTTTATCGAATTCTCCGACAAATTTCTGCCAATGGTTATTCGCAACCGTCAATGCCTGCCCTACAGTTTGAGGCATTTGGGCAAATTCACGGTCAATAGCTTCCCTTTGGCTAAGAATAGCGTCTATAACCCTTTTTGCTGTTAGCTCTCCTTCACTTCCCATTTCGCGCAATTTGCCAATAGAAACTCCCAATCCATCAGCTATCAATTGCGCAACTCTCGGGGTTTGCTCAAGAACAGAGTTCATTTCCTGGCCACGAAATGCGTTTGCTGCAAGTCCTTGTGATAACTGGATAAGAGCACCTGTCGATTCTGCTGTTGTTGCACCTGAAACGGTAAGAGCTTTATTTATTGATTCTGTAACCTGGAGCATATCGTTTTGTGATGCTCCAGTGGTTTGGGCTGCCCTAGCCATCCTGGCATAAAGGGTAAGAGTTCCTTCAAAAGCGTTTCTAGTATCGTTTGATATATCGAAAAGTCTTTTTTGGGCATCGGTAAACTCTTCCTGACTGCCGGTAACGAGCTTAAGACGACCCTCAAGGAGCCTCATGGTATCGGCAGTCTTAACAATATCCTTTGCCAAATTAGCAATCTGAATACCGGCAAATATGCCGCCGATAGACGCGGCTGTTTTGGCGGCAAGTTTCTCCATCCTTCCGAATGAACTTTGAACTTGCCGCTCACCTTTACGGAGATCAGTCGCGTCTATTCCAAGGTTTACTATTAGTGTTCCGATAGTGGCCATTATTTCTTTTTCATGCTCTTGAAAATATTTATTGCTGCCTGGTTATCCGCTCGCTCGTCTTTTTCTTCTTTATCTAGCTCCGTCGTTATCATAAAATCCTCTATACCAACGATCCTAGAGTCTTTACCTCTCATTCCATTTGCGAACTTTGCCGCGACAAGTGCAAGGTTTTGGTCCCGATGCCTGTCTCCCCATGGTTCAAGGTTGAAATAAGCCATCCACTCGGCAATCTGGCCGGCAGTCAATACCCTCAACAAGTGGTCTGGGTGAGGGAACCCCAGGGCCAGTGCTAGTCTGAAGTAGAATCTTCGCTCTGGCCTGCTGATGAGTTTTTTGTGAGATCATCCACATCTTCTTTTGACATGCCGTTTATCCGCTGAGCGACTGCGAATACACGGTCAAGCGCTTTAGCCGATTTCTTTGCAAGGGCTCTCACGTCTTCAGGGTTAGGGAATAAGAGTCGTCCATTTTCATTGATCATGGTAGATGCACAGAGCTTTGCCCGGAAATTCTCCATGTTCGTTTCAACATCTTTTCCTTTTCTGGAAACAATCATTTCCTCGAATTTGTCCCTTTCTGCACCAGTCAGCATTTTGACTGTTATCTGTCCGCCCCATTCAGGAACATCAACCACTTCGGTCTTGATGTCCTGAGCCTGAAGAATTTGATCTTTCGATAAAAACATATTTACTCCTTGGTTAGATTGATTGCTTGATTAGCTGCTAATGGTGACGTCTCCGGTTATCTTATAGGTTACGTCAACCGTGATTACCTCGTCAGGTCCGGGGACAGATCCACCAAGATCTGTTACAAACGCAGAGAAATCAATTGTTGTATTCCCGGTATCACCGAAGACTATCTGGTAATTTACCGCGCTGGTAGACTCGAAATCAGTATTCATGTCTATATAATCGTTTCTGGTGAAATACTGGGTAAGAGTCACTTCGCCTGAATCGCGCATACCTACTTGGAATTCTTTGATTGTCGAATCGAGATCTGATACGTCAATCGGAGCTCTTGTTCGAGATGGAAGGGAGATTGATTGTACCTCGCCAAGGGCGGTGAATACTTCGTTGCTTGTCCCATCACCTCTCTTAAAGGTCGTTCCTCGTCCTACTACTGCGTTAACACTCATGTTTTCCTCCTAAGCTGAGGTACGTTGTATTCTAAAATTGGCCGAGAAATACGGCCTGTTACTCTCGTCTTTTCCGGTGTATATGATATCCCCCTCTTGATTTATAAGGGCATATCGTGCGCCGTTTATAGTTGTTTGCAATGTGTGCAAATGTTCACATATCGCGATAATGCTTGCATTTGCCGATTGATACCCGCCGGCAGCTCCCCGAACCATTATTTGAATGCCAGGTTGTTGCCATTCCTGCCAGATACCAGGATTGCGCCCTGTGCCAAGGGCAACAACCGTGCATGCGCTTGGAGAGTCCGGAAAATCGCCGATAAATAGGTCAGTTTGAAACGATCCTAATCCTTGGGCTACAAGCAAATCTTTTATGTCTTCTGTCGCTGGATTCATTTGACAAAAACGTATCGTCTAATATCTTCTAAAATGTGCGGAATATTTTCAAATGCCGCCTTTTCTAAAAACTTAGGCTCAGCTTTACCTTGCGGGTCCCAAAATTTGCCTCGGTCTGCAGATGACCCTGGTTTTTTTGGCCGTGGTTTGCCCTTTAACGTGCCAGGCATCTCATGAACCCAAGGAGCATAAATGGCGGTATATCCGACTATTGCATATGGTCCTTTAGGTCCTCTAAATGGATCTGCAAAAGCGCTTGCCCTGAGAATTCCGTCATCTCTTGGTGTCTTCTCCTGTGATGCCCTCTTCACCCTCTGAGCCGCAACAGAAATACCTTTTGCAGAACGATTCTCAATCTTTTTTATTTCCCTGTTGAGATTGCGCACAACTTTATCGAGACCCTTTAAACTCACACTAAAACCTCACGATATATCGTTCCGCCGCGTAAATCTTCGGTCTCTGCCTTGCCTTTTATCTCCCAAGCATCGTTTTCCCCTGGAAGCTCAGAGCTAGTCAGATCGTTTAATGTTGTTTTAGCGATCATTCCGCCAAGAGAGAGATCTTGTCCGACCATGATCACGGCACTACTTATCATTTCGGTGAAGGTTCCTAGGCTTTTCGTTTTCCCGATATACTTCCTCTGCTCATCGTTCCACCTAACAGATATTTCTACCGGGTCATCATAAAGATACCCTGCGTACCCATCAGGCTGAGGGTTGCCCCAATAAACGGCGGTGTGTATAAGCGCTTGTTCTAGGTTCATTCTTCGTATGAAAAGTCTATGGTTCCAAGGGTTGCGCGTTTTCTTGTTGATGTCTCTGCAAGTTTTCCGGTAGGATCAAGTAACATAGCGTTTTGCCCATACGTTGTGGCATTTAATCCAAGCCCAAACGCACCGGAATATTTTGACCTCGCTTTATCAACTGCTTTTTCAGATTCTCTTGGATCGATTGAGTGAAGAAAATGGGCGGTGATATTACGCTCAATTTCCTTGAGGATGTCATCCGAAACCGTGGTATCTCCAGAAAAAACATTGGTAACATAAAGATTTGCCATATTGATGAAAATATCAATTTGGGTATCTGTTATGCTGCTACCAAGAATTATTATGCTTCTTACTTCAGTTGCAGTTACCCGTCCCATCATTCCACCGTTATTGTCTGGCAATCAATATCAGCTTGTTCGTTAAGTGTTTGCCTTTGTGTTTCCAAAACACTAACTCTGTATTGCTTAACAAGATTTACCGTGTATTCACGGTCAATTCTCTTGGCAAACTGAACCTTAGTTTCAGGATTCGGTAATCCGTCAATTTCTGTTTGGTAGTTATAAGCGAAACAGTACGCCTCAACTACCTCGTTAACCAAATCGGTCGGTATCGTTTTAGTAAAAGTTGCCATTATTTTATATTTACCTGCCTACTTCCAATTGTATCTATTTGGTAATGGACACCAACAGATGATAATACGGCATCATATGCGTATGTATCTGCTGAATCTGTAGGGTCCCTGAATACTCTTATGAGAAGATGAGATCCAATTAATTTTCCTGTTCCTGATATTGTGTATTCATCTGTTTTTAAATGCTGCCATGCTACTCCACCAGCAGCATCAACAAGACTTACCGTGTAATTACTTCCTGGTGTTGAGTCTATATTGTCCCAGTAGTATTCGACTTGCCACTTAACGTTCCCAGTATCTGAAGTTGTTGGCCTCCAATGGATATGTAGATATATATCAGTGCCTTCCTTGTAGCCATGAAGTATCTCTTGTTCACCAAATTGTAGCTCTTCTGTGAGGTTTACCCCGTTAAAGGCATACCCTTTAAAACCGGTACTATTTAAGGTAATTAGATCTGGCGCGGTTGCTCCTGGGAGAGCATATAATGCATTGAAATTTATATCATTATATACAACAGTTTGTAGCTCTATTGTTTTTTGTGATCCTGTATGGATCAACAAGTCGCTTGCCGTAACCTCATCAGTCTTTATATTGGCGTCCGCTCCGTCGTAATAAAGAGAAAAATCATATCCTGCGCCAAAATAAAGCTTTTTGCTATCTTGTATTAATGCAACCTCTCCATCCGCTTGAACCTCAAAAATAGTTGTCCCTGGGTTATCAGTGGCTTGTAAAAGATTTGCAGATTGAGACGCTGCAGCCCTAATAGAAAATCCTATATTAGTTGAATTTCTATTTTCTATACTAAGATTCGCATTAGGAGATGTTGTTCCAAGCCCAACTCTAAAAGTTGAAAAATCACCATAAATTAATGGGTTGTTTGTATCTGTATTTGATATATAAAGCTTATTGTTTCCAGACTCAGATCTGCCGGCATTATATCCAAGGAAAACGCACCCCGAAACGTTGTAGGTGAAACCAGTACCGTTACCGACAAACGTATTGGTAATTCCGCTTGTTATCCCATATCCGGCGTAAGCTCCGATAAGAACGTTATGATTGCCGGTAGCAAAGTACCCAGCAACCGCCCCAATAAACGTACAACTTCCTCCTGTTGTTAGTGTTCTTCCGGCCGTTATGCCAACGAGAGTGTTTGCGTTACCTGTTGTTAGGTTTTTCCCTGCCTCAAACCCCAAAACAGAATTCCCGTATGACGGAACAGTTACAGACTCAAGAGCTGAAATACCAAGGGAGGTGTTCATCGTGTTGGCAAGCAGGGCCCGCTCTCCATCTACGAAAATTATATCGTTCGTCGTATTTGGTAGGTAATAATACCCAGGGTAAACAGTTCCCCCAGTCAAGCTCCCATCTGCAACGTTATCGAGATAATCGGTAGTTACGTTGTCGTTTAACGTGGCAAGTAGTTTAAAGTGAAATACGGCACTTGTGGCTATTGTGCGGTAAATTCTTCTTGCCGTTACTCGATAATCAGAGCTTGTGGGGATATTGCTTATTTGCACCTGACCATGCGTTGCGTCGGCCACGATATAATCAGTAAATGCCGTTGCTTGGGTCTCCCCTATAGCTGTAACAAACGATACAAAATATCTATGTGATCCAGGCGTGATATTCCCAACAACCTCAAGAAGCGTTACTGTCGCAGGGGTCGATGGAGGAATAACCGTGTCAAAGAGTAGCCCTGTGTCTGTCTGGATATAATGATCTGACGTTGTGCCGGCTACATGTAGCGCCTTGTTAGGGGTATTTGTACCTATGCCTACCCTTACGTTTACCGGGTCGTAATACAGCCCGTCGTTATCCTCGGCGAGTTTTTTATTCGCATCGATATAAAGGATGCTTCCATAAGTTCCATTATGGATAAGCGTTCCTATTCTTGTTCGATACTTAATTTCAAGCATTAAATAACCAACTTAGTTGTAAAAGTTATTGCTTTCCCGGAAGATGCGCAATACGCATAAAGTTGCTGTCCGTTCCCTAATCTATCAGATGCGGTGTCTCCTGGTGGTAATTCAATTCCGTTTGCGTTTGTATTTTGATATCCTAAAAATATCGAAGTATCGCTTCCGTTATAAAGAGTTATATCGTAACTTGATGCCGGAGCTGCCGACGGAACCGCGTAGGCTGTGTTCGCATTTGTCAAAGTAACACTCGAATTTGTCCCAGCTCCTAATGGTCGCAATGATAGCGATTGTTCAACAGCGGTTTCAAGCTCCTCCATAGAAATCTTAAGATTACCACCTGCTGTTGCCTGGATATTAGTATAGTCACCATTAGGCTTTTTAGCGGTGAGAACAGATCTTATAATTGGTGCAGGATGATCATCTTTAAGCGCATAGTTAATGCTATGCGAATGACCCTCTTCAACCATTACCGTGAATAATGTTGAATGTAGGCTGAATGATCCCTGCGGAGTTGCTCCATTCGTGTATTTAGGTCGATAATACGCAAGCTCAAGCTCAGATGGGTAATGATGCCCATTTGGGGTATTACTTAAAATACTAAAAGAGTGCGAATGATCAACAGTGCTTCCATCGCTTGAAAGCTCTATCGTCAACGTCCCTGACTGGTCTGTTGTTATGTCAATGATAGCTTGAACAAAATCATTTGTTCCAACCCATTCTCCTGTCCATGTTTGACCTGCTCCTAGTGGCGTTGATGTCTGGTTAGCCCTATCAACATATTTCGAATGCACATGAACTGATAAAGACTTCTCTACAAACATCCAATTTATTTTTATTGGGTCTGCTGTATGGAATTCAACTCTAGCAGTACACCAGGTAAGAAGCGGCCAGTCGTACTCGGCTGATTCAAGATCAGTATTATCAGCTGAATTATCGCAAGTAAAAAGAGTTACTCCACTCCTATCCTTGAGAATTATTTTTACATTTGAAAAAGTTCCACCAACAGGAGCACAGAATTTTATTCCGGCGTTTTCGATTGGCCTAAGAAGTTTTACCTCAAAATATTTTGGATTTGTCGAGCTTGTATCTTGGAATGTTGTGTCAAGACTGTCAACAAGGTCGGTTATTTCTCCTAAGAATGTCCCAATAGACGACCCGCTTGTGTCTAAGTCAGATGCGTATACAGACCCTAAATTTAAAGATAACGGCTCGTTTGGAGATCCAAATAGAACATCGTAGAGATTTACACGATCAGCCTCTTCGTTGCCGGAAGCCTTGTAAAACCATCCGGTAAAAGGCGGGACGTAATGCTTGAATGTTCTGATGAGTCCTGTGCTCATTTTTTACCCCATAGAGCAGGTTCAACAAACGCTTTGACCATTTCTTCTCGATACTCAAGGCCTAACCATTTAATAACTTCTTCGATCTCACTGAAATCTCCACCTATCATCTTTGACGGCCAAACCTCACGAAGATTCAGCCCGGCAATTTTCATTTGAGAGAAACGTTTTTCATGCTCTTCCACCCATCGCAACCAGCCAACAACATCACGGTAAGCCCGCATGAAGCTGGTCTGCATGCATGACCTTGCAATATCGTTTTTATCGCGGCGAACGATTATCCATTTAGCATCAGGAAAAGCCATATGCCAGAGCAGCCAGATAAGGCACATCTTCGCGCCTTTGTAGAAATACGGCCCACCCTTGTAACCTTCCTCGGAGAACACGGTCATCACCTTAGCTCGCCATCTATCAGCCTGTTCTTGGTTGACGTTGAATATCTGCTGTGTAGACGGTAGGGGTTTTTGCCCAAGCTGATCGCATTCTATTCCTTTTAGATAAGGCTTAACGATTGTCTGGCGGATGCGGTCATTTTCAAACATGCCCTTTTTGTTGTACTTGTTTGGCCCGTTCATCCTGCCGCCAAACGCACCACATACGTTTATTACTCCGGCGGTCATAGAGGTTCCGGACCGAGCAGCACCGGTTATAAGGATAGGGCTGTTCATTTCCAGTACCTCTTTACGATATCAAGATGCTGCATGTTGTGGGGCTTTTGGTTGCCGTGGAAGCAGATAATCTTTGCGTCCGGCGGCACACCTGTTGAGCAGTGTCTTTTATAGCTATGGATAGGCATAAAATCGTTGATTGGTTTTATATCGACTCCTGCTCCCTGTAAGGTGCGGAATATATAAACCTGGTCCCATCCTTTACCTTGCCGATGGTCCTTAAATTTATCGATTATATACCTGAAATCACCATGCCAAGCCATAACCCCTGAAGCCCAGTTACCAGCCCTTTTCCTTGCAGGGTTAAAAGGAACCAGCATTCTGAATTCGCCTTCAGGCATTTTCTTAACCGAGTCAACAAGCTCGGTGATATCGTCAATTATTACCGTATCAAGATCTATATAAAGGACCGGTCCTTTAAGCCTAAACAGCTCGAGCTTTGACCACCAGCCCTCAAGCTCGTTGATAAGCTTTATACTATCTGTAAGGACATCTTCAGAGTCAGTAAAAGTCACAAAGTCGTATTTTGTTTTAACGAATCTATTTGCCATACTTTCAAGCTTTTCGGCATATAGATTATCAAATACTCCTCCGGTTTTAAGCACGCACGCGATAGTTACAGGAGAATTTCTCTTTATCAATTCTCCTGATTCGCATTTTCCAGTGAATCTATTTACAGCCTGATTTATATCTACAACCGGTTTAACCTGTGGCGGCAACCTATCTGGCGGGTTAAGTTCTTTATTGTCATGATTGATCACGATTTGCCTTCTTTCGTAATCTTTCCCTTCAAGGATAGAGGTTGTAGTGTAAAGTAAGCTTTCAACTTCCAATCCTCTAGTATTTTCAATAAAATAAGTTTTGTTCTTTACATCGTCAGGTGCGCAATGCCAGGCGAATTGCCGATTATAGTAATCATTCCAGATTATCAATGTTTTCAAATTGAAACATGCAGCCGATATCGTAAGGCCTGACGGGTAACCGATAACCATTTCAGCACCACGCATGAGGCCGAAAAGCTTTTGAATCGTGGTCTTTCCTGTCAGATCAACGTATTCGGTTGTTTGCCTCATGACCTTTTGCAACCCAATGTCTTCTGAATCCCACTTCGCCCCTGTAAAAACTATGGTACAGCCTGTTTTTTGATGCAGTAAGTTTAAATATTCAGCTATTCGTGGGATTTCGAATTGTCTTGACCAGTAAGAATAAGTACCAAAAAGAGGCCAATAAACAACAATATACTTTCCATATATTTCTTGGCATTCTCGCTTGAAATTTTCTTGCTCAAGAGAAATGAACATTGGAGGGCGCCAGTTTGTTGCAAGGTCTTGGTCTATATCCTCCATCCTTTTGCCGATTCTAAGATGACCGTTATATGAGATAAAAAAATCACATCCAAGTATATCCTTAAAGATCGTCCTGCCTTCCCTTGCGTATGCCTCGCGCCATATTTCTTTATGTGGTCCGTTTGCGTGTTTAACCTCTCCAGTTACGTTAAGGAAAGGGAACATCTCAAGGAACGGAAACGACCTCTTGTGTCCGTTATGAGCCTTATCTCTTGGTGAAGCGATAAAGACGTCAGGAAGCCCTAACTTTTCCCTCTCAAGAAAAGCCTGAAGCTTTGTTACCGACCAAAAAGAATCACCTAGTCCTGGAGGAAGTAGTATTGTAGGCCTATCCTGGGAAGGTTTAGAGCAAAAGAAAACCACCTTTGACGATATAGGTTTCTTTATATTTTCTACCTTAAACCCCGCATCTTTCAGCAATAGCTCGAGCTGTCCTGCGGTAAAATACCAAAGATGCTCCTTTTTCCAATGGTGCGCCCCGTCTTCCGCGTAAAAGTCCGGAATATCGATTATGCATGTACCGCCTTGGTCGGTAACCCTGAACAGCTCGGCAATGAATGATTTGGGATCAAGCGTATGCTCAAGGACGTCATGGCAAGTTACGATTTTGAAGTGGTCTGTCGGGAAATGTATTTCCTCAAATTCTTTGCGATAAATGAATGAATTGTCTTTCAGGGAAGCGTAATCAGCTATCTCACAACCAAAAGCGGATGCACCTCTTGCCCGGCACTCATCAACAAAAGCCCCAGAGCCTGCCCCAACGTCAAGAATCCTCTCTTCAGCTCCGGAAATTATTCCGTATAGATTGCACCTTTTGCGTGCAAGTTTACGGTCATGCCCATAGCTCTTAGCCTGGTACTTTTTAGAAACAGGTTGATATTTTGAGTAAAACTTTATGGATTCACTTTTCGTGCAATAAGGAGGTGCTGTCTGGTGGATTACTCCACATTTTGAGCAGATCTCTACCGACATGTTATCTTTAGCCGGCACCGTCTCGCCTAACTCTGTAACCTCGTAATATGGCCTTGTAGATCGCTCGGCCTTATCGTTTCCGCAAAAGCAATTCATTAATATCTCGTTCTGGTTATGGTAAATTCTCTTATCTGCAAGGTTTCTCTTGCTTTACAGAGTTCAAATATCGTTTTCGCCGCTTCGGCAGGGTCTATCAGCTTGTCGTGATCTTCTCTGTTTTTTGTCATGTCTGTTGCCATAGCCCCGAGGTAGACATCAACTATCCTCCCCCCGGCTTCAGAAACGTCAATATTCAATGACTCTGACAACCCGCGTATTCCAAACTTGCTAGCGCAATACCCTGATTCACCGTTACTTGCTGTCTTGCCGGCAAGGCTATTGATATTCACAAGCAGGCTGAGCGGCCAGAGCTTCTTAATAAGCAAAGACGGAATAACAAGGTTTGTTGCGAGGATGTAATCAAGCTCTGCTTCGCTTAGATTTTTAAACTTTTTATTCTCGTAAGCAGCTGCATTATTTATAAATATATCAATGTTCTGGTCATATATTTTTTTGAATAGGTCCTTTACGTTATCCCTGTTCCCAAAATCACCATAGACGTATTCTGCGCCATCTATCCTTGGTATTTCGTTTTTCCTAGCATGAAGCACGAGCTCATATCTATTATCGTGGAATACTTTTGCCAATTCATGGCCGAGCCCACGTGATGCTCCTGTGATGAGAACCTTTTTCATTCGATAGCGCCTTTTGAATTTCCTATCGTTTTTACTATCTCATCACCCTGACCTTCAGTTATATAAATATCAACTTTAGCCATGAGAACATCTTCAGAATTGGCATCAATTACCACTCTTCTGACCATTTCAGAATCTAAATTTAATATTTTGCATATTGATATCGCTGTTTTTTTGCCAATACATGGTAATTTTTTATCGTCCATTATTAATCCTTTTGGTTATTTCATATAAACGGGAGCCTATCGTTTTTGAGGCATATTACCGACGGGCCGCCATCGATGTAAGCATCAAGCATAGCCTTTTCTGTTTCGAAAGAATTGCGAGGGAAATAGCCTTTCGTGTTCTTCAACAAGGCAACCAATCCTTTTGCGTTAAGCGCTCTGTGTGATGCCCCTTGAGACGGATAATCATCGTTACCTATCAGCATGACCGGTAAATTTTGCTCGTCAACATCGAGTTTTATTTGTTCAAATGGTCTTTCAAGGAGAAACGGAGTAAGCGTATAAAATACCGGCCTCAATCCTTCCGATGCCATGCCGGCGGCAATGCTCATCGTTGATTGTTCGGTGAGTCCAAAATTATAAAAACGATCAGGAAACCTCGTTTTAAACTCATCCATTTCCTGATGGACGTCACATGTCAGAAGTACAATTCTTTCATTCTTCTCGGCAAGGTGAACTATGGTTTTCCCGAACTGTCGCCTCATGACAATTCCTCCATAGCCTTATTCTTTTGCCATCCACTCGGCCAGCATGCATGCCACGCCGGATTATTTTCCATGAACGATACCCCTGCACCCTTTACGGTCCTGGCGGCTATTATGTTTGGGCTATCATACGTCTTGCTTAACTCCTCTCTGAGCTGCTCGATATCATGTCCGTCAACGATTGAGTAATTCCACCCGGCAGACTCAAAAACACTCCACACAGACCTTAACGGGAGAACGTTGTTTATCTCGCCAGATCCCTGTATATTGTTCCAGTCAACTATCACGCAAAGATTATCAAGGTTGTATTTTGCCGCGATCAGCATTGATTCCCAGGTTGTCCCCTCCTGGAGCTCTCCGTCTCCCATGAGCACGTAAACAATGCCTTCCTCGCCTTTTTGCTTCTTGGCCATTGCAACACCTATTCCGAGCGGCAAGCCATGGCCTAGGCTTCCAGTGGTAAACAGTACGCCGTTATGCGGGTCTCTTGACGGGTGTCCGGTAAGGCGTGGGTTAAATCCTTTCTCCCGGAGAATTACGTACCATGGCCAGCATGAATGGCCTTTTGAGAGGATAAACCTATCTTCAGCAGAAAGAGCCCCTTCGTAAAGAGCCCTAAGGATCTCAACGCAAGAGAATGAACCGCCGAAGTGATATCCACCGTTTGCAAGGGCAAGCTCAATTGTCTCTCGTCGCAATCTCTTTGAACGGTCGTCTAATTTAACAGTCCCTGAATAATTCACTGTTCCACGCTGATATTGGGTAGTAGTTGATAACGTCAGGCCTATCAGTTTTGTTTGGCCTATCAAGACTTGTCGGAAACTTATCTCTGCTCTCTGTTACCTCACCGACAAGATCTTTTCTCACAAGACTAAGCTCTAAAAGAGGAGGGAAAGACCATGCGTCAAGATTTACCATCTGAAGAGAGTTATTCGCATGTATATGGAATATATGAAAGTTTTCAAGTATTTTATCAATTCCAGCATTATATTTTTGGAATATATCGATATTGCATTGTTCGAAAAAGTCTCCGATTATCATGTGAAAATAAGGAGAATGTCCGTTCTCTTTATGCTCGACATGAAAGACGTGCATTTCAATCAATATCTGGCTGAATCTCTTTAGGTCTTCAGCCTTGATCTCTCTCAATAACTCCCATTCATGGCATTCAATATCTACTTTGAGGAGAGAATTGCCGGTATGCTCTTTGAACCCTTCAGGGTATAGCTGATTCGCGTATTTCTTTATATGTACAAATTTGTCGTTTACTTCAGGTAACTTTTGTATTGTCGGATCACAGAGTAAGCATGATGTAGTATTAGGAAATCTATATAAAAAATCAGCCTCAAAAGAGACGTCGTTACCAACACCAAAAGTCATTATCTTTTCAGTTTTGTCGCATATCTCTTTTAATGCGACATACCCGCCATCGTTAGGACCACCTATACGGGTCTTTGTCAATCCGACATCAACAACGGATATCTTTCTGAAGAAATCGCCAATAGGCCGCATATCAGCCATTAATTCATCTCCACAATGCATCTCCCGGCTTTACCGGTGCGCATGGTTGCTATTGCTTGGTTAATATCATCGAGTTGGAAGCGATTGGTTATCATTTTTGATAATTCAAATCGTCCTTCCCGGTACATCTGAAGATAACGGTTTATATCTTTGTCAGGGTCAGTGAGCCCTCCTTGGCTATCGAGTATCGTCTTTCCGCAGTAATGCTGCCGTGCGTTTGAGAAAACAATATCAGCTCCTGTGTAAGGCTGTCCAACAAGGATAAGCTTGCCTCCCGGTTTGACCATTTTGAGCCCCTGTTCAATGACAAGGCAGTTCCCGGTACAATCAACGAAAACGTCAACAGGTCGTTCCCAGAATTTATTCTCGCTCCTAACTGTTTTTGTTGCACCGAACTCCTCCGCCATTTCTAGCTTTTCATCGTGGATATCGATTGCCACTATCCGTCCGGCGCCAACAAGCTTTGCCCCCTGGATCACGTTAAGCCCAACACCACCAACTCCGGCAACCGCGATTGACTGGCCTATCTTAAGCTTTGCCTCGTTATTGATAAGCCCAAACCCGGTAGTAACAGCGCAGCCCATGAGTGCCCCTATATCGGCAGGGATATCGTGCCCTATTTTGGTAACTCTGTTTTCGGAAACAATAGCTGATGTAGCAAAGGTGGCGATAGGGCCAGAGCCGACGTTGAGCTTGTTGCTGCTCTTGTATCGTGCCGGCACCGCATCTATTCCAGATCCCTTACGCCAGTGCATGACAACACGATCACCTTTCTCAACCTTGCGTACACCTCCTCCGACTCCCATTACTCTCCCGCAACCTTCATGCCCGAGCATGTGCGGCAAGTACGGGTCAGCTCCGGCAGCTCCTGTTATCTCGCCTATCTGAGCACCACAGATACCAGAGGCTTCAATCCTGACAAGAACCTGCCCCTCCATTATTTCCTGAGGTTCAAGTTCCATGACTTGGAGTGGAGAATTTTGTTCAACCAATACTGCGGCTCTCACAAAGTGTCCTCCAGTTTGACTTTCTGGAATTGCTCAATCAGAGAAACCGGTGAGCAGTTTAGGATTTCAATTCCTAAAGCTTTAGCATCTTCCGCGATTTTATCGAAATGTCGAAGATATCGTTTAAATGGATGGTGCAACGGGTCTTCGTAGCCGTAATCAGAATGAAAATTCTTGTTTTTATCAACGATTCTCATGTCAAATCCAAGAAGAACGATTCTTTTTACACCGAACCAAAACGCGATATTTATTGCGCTTGAGCCTGAATTTCCGTTCCATGATATGCGGTCTCGCCTTGATGATTCGAGTCCGCTCGGCTTGCCTCGGGTAACCCTTTTTACCCCAGGCCATCCGTGATCAGGGACGCGACCACAGCTTGATATCTTGAGGCCTTTGTATTCAAGTAGGTCTTTCCTGATCGCTGAATATAGCGAGCAATCTCCGAAGTAAACCACGTCAACCCAAGGATAGTATCGAAAGGCAACGTTTACTCCTATCGTGCGCTGATCTTGCAACGGGGAAAGATCCTGATCTTTTAAAGATGGACCACCGCCGATGATATACGCTGTCTCGCCAGACCAGATAGGAGGAATTTTAAACGGCTGCCGTGGGGTAAAATCGACTTGCCTTTTTGCAGCCGTCATAATTCATGCAGTCCGAACAGTTTTCGAATTCGTCGAAGTCTTTTCCGAAAGTGCCTTCTTTTAATGGACAATCATTATCGCTGATATCGAGAAGTTTTCTCGCATCTGCGGCAGTGATTGGCTTACTGTTAACCGGCTTCTTGGTGGCCGAGTTAATCACGTTATAACCGCCTTCAACTTTTTTGGGGTACATAGCGTAATCAACCGACGGCTCTACCTCCGGCTCCGGATCTTTCGGCATCTCTCCTGAAGTGGCAATATAATTTAATTTTTCACTTCCGAGGAAATCAACTGTCTCGTGCTCTCCGGGAACTTCTTCTCCAGGCTTGATGGTTTTCCATCCGTAGCCCGGCACTATTACCCGGTGTATGCCGACATTTAATTTTCGTCTTAATTTCATATTAATCCTTGGTTAGATTATCACCGTTCAGGCCGGTTTACCTTTATGCTGAAAGTACGGTAACGCCGCAGTTACCGTTCTGGTCTGCGCGAATTTGCGGGACCATAATGGTCATTACTTTGTACTCGGTAGCCATGCCGCCATGCGTGTCCCATTCAACCGTAGTCAAAGGAAGACCCTCTACGATTCGAACGGTATCGGCGGTAAGTTGTACAAGAACTACTTTGTTTGCCGTCAAAGAGTCTACAACCTTAACGGTCTCAATACCGCCGATCTCAAGAATACGCTGGCGGATAGTTTTGTCAGACTCAGCTTTGAAATCGTCGTCAAGCGTGGTCTCATAAGCCGTAGGAACATACAGCGCCCATGGTCCATAATGACGTGCATCAATGGAGGCCTGTTTCATTGCGCGGACATCGTCAAGAATCAGGGAGCCGGTCTTTGCAGAAGCGTCCCAGTTTACCGACAGGGTTACCGTGTTGCGGTTCGGATGATCGGTGTAGCCATACAGGGTGCTGCCACCATAGGCAAACGTACTTGCTCCGGTGAACAGGGTTGACTCAACGTGCTCAGCGACTACACGAGCAGCCAACATGCCGGCGGTAGTGTCAACCGGATCTCCACTGGTACGGGAAGCCGCCAGCACCCGAGCGTTGAAAGAAAACTCTTTGTGAGTAATTGGGAGTGGCAAATACTTGAGGTCGTATTTCGGCCGATCTTTCTGGCCATCTACCACGGCATCCATATCGAGGTGCGCAGCGGTCATCTCGCTGAGATCCTCATACTCAAGAACGGTTTTCCCTAGACCGTTTGATAAGCGAAGTACCAAACCTTTTGCGTACAGATCGGCAACACCGACAAGGCGAGTCTTTGCAGCCTCAACGATCTGGCTGTCCATCTGCTTCCACTCGTCTTTCCGGAGAGTGGCGTTTGCCATTATCGGAATTGCTTTTGCCTTGCCGTTGACAATTTTTGTCACGTAAGACCGCCCATCATTTCCGATCCACGGACGAAGGACATTAGCGTCCATGCCGTTAGCCATCAGCTTTTTGCCTACTGGGCCAAAATCTCCAATGCTAGGAGAAGAAAGCTCAATCATAGCGTTGTTAGTCATCGTTATTCCTCCTTAGACAATCCGGACTTTGATTCGTGCCGTAGTGGGATCTGCTCCGGAGGAACCGGACATATCAACCGCCTCTATGGCCTGTGCCACAATCGGCATTGTGTAAATTGTTTGAGCTTCTTTGCTCTCTGCGATATCTGCAACGTGTACTTGCAAGGTTCCATTGCCTGCAGACTCCAAGAAAGATCCGATAGAAGCGCTTTGACCGTCTGCCAGCAAGGCGTAAATCACGTCTCCTCGACGAGGATAAACGTATTTGACACGAGCGGCAGCGGCGTATGCATCGGTGATATCTTTACCCTGCAAATCGTCTTCCACAGCGAACATAGGAACAGCGTTCTGTGCAGCGTTTGCGTGTACCCTTACTTTTCCGGTGGACATCAACTCAATAAGGTGCCCCGGAGTAATCGCAGCGTTTGCGATTGCTTCCCGAGTGACGAGATTCTCGCCCTCGAGAACGATTGTTTTATATGCGGTATCAGCCATTTTCTTACTCCTTACTGAGTCGGGCTATCGAAATTGAGAGAAGTCATTACGTAGGGCTCTTCCTCGGTTTTGCCGGTTCCGGTTACCCCTCCGCCGCCTTGGCCGAGATACGAATATTGATGTGAAACAGCAGGCTTGGCAGCGAGAGCTGCAATACCAGCGAGAGCGGTATCGTCCATAGACTTAAGTTGCTCTTCGGTAAACGGATTCGCCTCATTTGCCAGGATAGTGGCGATCATCTCGGTTCGTGCCTTGTCGAGCTGTTTAAGACCGGCGTTAAGCACTTCGCGAATCTTCGGTGGGGCTGCAGCTAAATAGCTTTCCATCGTGATAGGTCCTTCTTTTTTTGTTGCTGCTTCAGCCATTGCCTCGAAATGACCAAGCTGATCAGCAGTTAATCCTTCGAGCCATTCCGCATCGGCATCGTTAAAGGTTGTGTTTTTGTTTGCAATCAGCGCCCGTACTTTTTCCGGGCAGCAGGGCTCTTTGTTTGCCATTTGCTTTTCTCCTTTGCTGTTACCCTGTACGGGCAGGTATTCGGTTTTCTTGTATACTTCGACTCTCATGGTGTCGATTGTCACTCTACCGTTTTGCTCGGTATAAAACTGTTTGTACAGCCTTGTTCCGAGGTTTGATTCTTCTCGGTAAATAAAGTACATCGGGAACACTGCCTCGATGTAATTTATCTTATAAATTTCTTGCTTCTCGCTCCTTGGAGAATCGAGAGAGTCTACATATCGGCCTAATTGATTTCTGATCTCATCGTGGCTGGTTTCGTTTGCTGAAATCTTAACGGCAGACAGCAGATCATACTTATCTGCATAAACTCCAGCCTCAGCAGTTGCCATCGCTATCTTGGCAAGATATTCTTCAGGCTCAACATTGACATCTATTGAAGAAATAGCCTCTTGCACCCTTATAGCTCTACGGTGAGCATCAAGATGAGACTTGATAGCGCTCGATGCCTCTTGACCTGATCTTGCACCTTGAGCAGCAGCCCATGCTGCATTTAATCCACCCTTATGGAGGTACATTGTTCCGGTCGTGTAAACTCCGGCGTCACTTGGATTACCTCCTCCTTGCACCCAGTGATGAGGATAACCCCAGGTAGATTTCTGCCCTTCACTGCCCATGTTGGCAAATGCCACACGTGGAAGTTTTGTTTTGTCCACTGACCCCCAAGAAGGCTCGCTATCAGCTACGCTGTTATTGTGCTTGAAATTTACGGTAAGCTTTGCGTGTGGGCGGATTCCGCACCCATCATTACGGCTACACGCTCCTGTCTGGCCGGGAAGCAATGCGAGGTGATCAGGCGTAATAGAAAGAATTTCGACTGCGTAATCTTCATCATTCCACTTGCCGGCAGATTCATTAACCTCGGCAAAAAGACCGGTGCTTACTTCCATGGTCCCGGAATCGAGTTCATCAATAATTGACTCTCGTAAAACCTTGGCCACGTTTACATCGATGCACACTTCGGCCTTGAGCTTACCGCCGTCGTAAAACGTGTTACGGATAAAACCTATAGATTGCACTCCGTCGGAATTGGCTGAAATATAGTTTCCTTCTTGGTCCTGCGGATGAAATACCGGAACCGGCATTCCATTCCACTGGGAAGCGCATTGCTGAAGCACGGCAGACGGATAAAAAGCCGGACTACCTACAGCCCCGTGATGCACCCCCTCAACGAGCATCGTTACCGGATAAACACGGTGCAACGTTCCGTTTATCGTCTCATCCCTGCCAAGAGTGGTAAGGTTGATGGAAAACTCTAAGAACCTGGAGTTAAGGTTTGGAGTCTTATTGCGGTCTTTCCATGATTGTTTACATATGGCCACGCGCTGGTCACGGTTTTGATACTCAGATACCATGGTCTCGTCAGCCATGCACCGCGTGGTAAAATCACTTTCTTTTTCTGTTTTTCTTGGCTGTGGTATAGGCATGATATTCTCTCGTAAGTTACTGTTATTCTTCTATATACGGTAAGCAGACGCACCGGCAGTTTGGGTGAACGGGAATTATTCCCTCTGCTTCATTTAGGCTAAATATTTTACCATTAAGACCGGCGCAAACTTTACACACCCTACCGTCTCCAGCAGTGCTGAACTCTGCTTGAATCTTTATTCCTTGAATTTCAAGGTTACGATACTCCTGAATAGTTGCAAGATGATGCGCCCTTATAACCTCGGTGCGGGCAATCATTAGCGCCCTGGTTATCCCTATTCCTTCGACTTTAGCGGCGATCTCTTGAGCTATTCGTTCAGTTCCCCAGCCTTGAATAATTCCATCGGCAAGGATTCGGGAAATCTGCTGGTCCATTGCGGCGGTAACGCCTTCAAGCTCGCTATAGACCCTCGAATAGATAACCGCTGCGCGCTCTGAATGGATCGGCGAGTTGAACGATACGTTCACCTCGTCTATATACTCGTTTCCGATATCAGGAACCTGTAACCCTGAATTTCGTGCTTCTTGTCGTGCCCGGCGGATTCCCTGCTTGTATGCTGTATCGATATAGAGATTCGCCCACAGTCCGGTAATAGATTCTCCTATCCTGTCTCTTGTGGTGATCTCGAAAATGTTTTCCTGTACCTGAGTTGCGAGCCAGGCCATAAAGGCAGCAAGCTTCTCGTCATCACGCTTAAATTCAAATTCACGTACACCGGTTGCGGCTAGGGCTGCAGGTTGATTCTTTATTCCGAAACAATCATTTTTGACGACCGATTCTCTGATAAGTCGGTTAACCTTGCGGAATCTTCGTGTAATATCGGCGACAAATCTATCTCGAAGAGACTTTGTACGAGTCGGGTCTATCTGCCGAGCATTAACTTTTAATGCCCTATGATGACCACACGAACAAATGTTCACATCGTTACTCGGAAACAACTTCTTCCTCTTCAGGTATAGGTTCTTCCGTCATTTGCTCTTCGAATTCTCGGCCTTCTTCGTCCTCTTTTTGGAGGTCTCTAAGTAACCTCTCAGCTTCATCGCGAATACGGTTAACCTTCTCCTCCGGAAAATCCATTATCTCGCTGAGAAATACATCAAGCGGAATAGACTCGTTACCTGGAGAAGAATAGAATTCACGTATTGCCTGGGAAACAGTCTTGCCGACCTCAGCTTTGTCCTTTGGAGTGGGTGCGGTTAACGGAGGCCATTCAATCGAGTACTCTTCACCGGGCGGTCCTTCCATTACTCCAAGCTCAATCATCTTGTCGATAAAAGGCCGGAGGATAACGTTTTCGTTAAAATCAACACGTCTTGTTTCGACTCTCGAAGTCCATGCCTCGTCGTCTTGAGTGGATGCAAGCTCTCCACGCTCTGAGCCCATCAAGATACGTTTCGGCATTGCCTTTGCTGCCCCGATAAGATCAATCTGGATGTCAAAAGCATCCCGAGGTGAAGCAATATTAGGCTCAAGAGACTTAACGTCTAACCCCTGCAATTTCATGTATCGCTGAAGGCCGTGGACGTATTTGTCGATTTCTGCTGTAAGCTCGGCTGCCTTTTCGGTAATATCGTATTCCTTATCGGCAATAAATGCCAAACCCCTCATCGCTCCCTGCCAAAACATCTCAGCGCTTCCGCCGGAAATCAGTTCAAGGTTATTGAGTAGGTTGTAAATAGGCTCAAGCTCAGGAGTGCCTGATATCTCAGATTCGAGCAGGTTTCTTGCGATATGGATTACACGGGAATGGTGAACTTCAAGTTCTCTAAGCTGGACAGCATCCCCAATATATGCAGGCTCTGAGAAGCTTATGCGATATGATTCAGGGCGGTTGTAGCGCGGGCTTTTTGGGTCTGGATCGAGTTTATTTATTACGGCAGACCATTGCCCATAAGGCTGAAGGTAAAGTATTTCAGAAGCTCTTTGAACAGGCTCTCGCGGGTCTCTTCCATCATTGAATCCTATCATCAAAACAGAATAATTGCCTATTCCTGATAGGATGTCTGCTCGTTTGAATACGCTATAGATCTTGAACTTCTTGACAAGCTCTTTCCAGCTTTTTCCAAAGGATGATTCGCTTTCCGATTCGTCGGTGATCTCGGGAATTTTCTCCCACGATTCGTCAGGCATAGCTTTAACTATACGCTGCGCTATGTCTTGACGGCGGTATTTTGCAAGGAAATTTTCGTGCGTGAGGCCTTCAAGTGAAGGATATCCGAGAGTTTCGTAAAGATCTCTCTTATTGCCGAAAGATTTACCCAATCTCGCAGCTACAGCGGATCTCTGCTGGATAACGGAGGAAAGAATTTCAAGCTTTTTGGCTTGTACGAGCAGCTTCTTTTGCTCAAGCTGCTCTTTGGAAAGCTTATTGGCCATGCTCACCTTAGCGTAATTTTAACACTTTGTGTGTTTACGATACACTAAGGTGATAATAATAAGCAAGTATTTTTTTGATTTTTTTCTTGACAGGGTTATTTTTTGTGAGGCATTTCCTCAATCTTAATGGTTGTTGTCTCTTTTATCCAATCTCTTTCTACCGCCTCAAGTCTCTCAAGGAGCAATTTTTTAAGCTCCCCTTTAAAGTCTGTGAAACCGTCATATTTTTCGTATCTTCTTATTATTTTTTTCTTTTCAGTATCATACAAAACAAACTGAAAAGTTGCACCAGTAGGGTCATTAATAGCAATAGCGCCAGCCGGATCACATAATATTCTAATCTCCCTCATTTTCCCCTCCAAAGTTTATTCACAAAGAGTCATCTTGTTAGCCATCACCAAATCCTCCGGCGTATTCACATCAACCCCGCAATCAAACTGCGATATAGCCACGTGGATGTAAAAATCCTCATAAATCACCCTGAGTTGTTCGAGCTTTTCCTTCTTCTCAAGCTGACTTTGTGGCGTATTGACGAATCGCTGAAGAGATGAATTACGATAGGCATAAATACCTATATGGTTAAGCCAAGTGCCATCGCCGTTTCTTTCAGCGTAAAAAGGAGTCCGGGTGAAAGATAAAGCTTTTCCTTTTCTATCGATCACGACTTTGACATTATTCTTATCGTAAAATCCGTTTGTATCATCTCTTTTTCTTGCCGCCGTCACGATGTCGTAATGATCATGCCCCACTATCTCGTCAATAAGCTGCTCAATGAGCCGAGGCGAGATAAACGGAACGTCTCCCTGAACGTTGACTACGATGTCGTTATCATCAAGGTTTTGTTGCCGTGCTGCTTCTGCTACCCTATCGCTTCCGGAATGATGAATTCCTGTTATTGCCGATAATGCTCCGGCTGAATTGGCCATTCCGGCTATGTGAACGTGATCTGTAGCCACTATCACGTCGTCTACTCCGTTAACCATAAGGCACTGCGCAACTACTCGCTCAATCATGGTCTTGCCTCCGATCATGGCGAGTGGTTTTCCAGGAAATCGAGAGCTTGCGTGCCGTGCTGGAATTATGATTACTTTTTTCATTGTGCCTCATTATCGTTAATTTTATTTAATCTTGGCTCAATAAAATCACACAACGCGGCTGATATAATTTTTGCTGCTCCTTCTTCATCTAAAGCATGTACAACGCACTTATGCCCCTCAATCCCTCTCGATATTCCCTCTAGAAAATAGAAAACTTCTTCACAAAAATTATCGACATCAAGCTCGTACTTGTTAATCATTTCCCCTCCTATTTAATAGCGCCATCACCAATATACCAAACATCAATCGGCAACCCAAAGTGCTTAATCGTGCTGTTCATCCTAATCAAATACTTTACATCCTTCTCGCTCTCCATGATCAAGACGATGCCGGCACGCTTCCCTGTCTGGAGAGAATAGTAAAGGCTTTGCCCTATAGCCTCGGTCCATTTAGGAGCGAAATCCATTTCGACGGCAGAGGTTTGGGTAAGACAATCCACCCTTGTGCCATCAGGAAGAGCAACCTCCATCTGGCCGCGATGCTCGCACCATTGTTGCTGATAGTATTTTTCAGGGTTAAGATGCCCGGCGCTTGAGACTTTGTTGAAGGCCAGGACGAATAAGACTATCACCCATACGGCGAATAGTAGTTTCCCTAGATTTAATGGTTTTTTCATTTCCCTATCCCCATGTTCCAGCACGTTTGATTTTAGACGGCACCGGGAAGAACGCCATATTAACCGCGTCTGCAAGATCCGGGCTCTTTACACCGTTTGGATTTTTGTCGACCAGTATGCGTCCCTGTCCGTCATGGCTAAATGTAGGCTGTGAAAGCTGCTGGATAAGCTTGTCGTAGCCCGATATCGTGGAATCGATTGATATTAATTCATCAATCGGATAACTTTCATTATTATATACTACTTTATAAGTTTTTTCAAACCTTGTTCTCAGCGACCAGTAAGCCTGGGCTTTAAGGTTTTTGAACGTATCGCTGTTTTTTGGAGATTCTTTGTCGCCTTTTATCGTGTTTTCGTCCGGGTTGAGTACTCTTGCGCTCGCCGCCCATGGGATGATCTCCAGTTTTCCGAAATTGAATTTACCCTCACGCCGGAGACGGTTAACTTCGCTTTTGGCGGTTGCTCCTACCCCTATACAATCGTAGCAGATGGTGTTGATTAAGCGCTGGCGGCATTCTACCACGGCCTTTAATGTCGCTTGGCCGGCATCGCCTGTCTGCCATTCGTCGAGGTTGGTAAGGACTATCCCTTTGCGTATGGCTAAGGCTTTTGAGTCACCTTCTTCTTCGTCGGCTAGGTCAAGGCCGGCAAAAGATAGGCCGGATAATGCTTCTGGGTGTTTTAGGTGGAAATCGATGGCGGCTTTTACCCAAGCGGCTTTTATTAGAACTCCGGTTATTGATGCTGTTCTGTCGCGGTCTACCTCTTGAGCGAAGATATGTAAAAGCCCTTCTCGTTCAGCCTTATCGCGTCTTTTTTGGTACCATTGTTCATCTTTTAGCGGGTGGCTCCTCCAATCAAAGATGAACACTCTTGTTGTCCCTGGTTTAATCTTTTTGCCAGTTTCCCACTCTTCTCCCTGTTGACGCTTGCGAGCAATAATATTTGCGTTGCCGTTTACTGATGAAATATCAATACGCACTTCAGTTGTGGCAGATAAGCTTGCTTCAATCATCTCTAATCTTTCAATGTGTTCAGCTTCATCTACCAGGTATAGGCTTTTTCTTCCCCCACGCCCCAGATTTGTGCCTGCTTCACCGGTAATGGTAGAACCATTCTCTGGATTTATTATTTTCATGAAAGAGAAATGTTTTTGTTCTGAAAATCCTTCAGGCAACAAAAAACTAGGAAGGTATCTAATCTGCATCCTAACCTTCTCCAGGACACTGTCTGGGTCCCCTATCTTATCCACAAGGATCTCTTTTCTACTACCCCATCCGACGCTACTACCCTCCTCAAATAGCCACAGGTAAACAGTGTAGGCAGTCCCGCACCAAGTCATACCGGCATCCCTTGTCTTCTCAACTATACCAGACTCTTGGTCAATATAGCATTCATGGAGGAATTGAATAAATTCTATTTGCCGAGGGAAAAGAACGAAAGGCATTATGGTTGGGAGATCCTCACTGCTTGCATTGCGAGGATCATAAGTAATGCCGAAGTCTTGTATGAATTCAACAGGCTTTCCGCGATAATATTCCTTGCACCCTAGCTGAAGGATCGGATCTGATTGAATTTTAATGATCCTCGCCTGTCGCTCCATGAAGATTTCGGTATAGCTTTTATAGGGCCAAGCATTACTCATTATTAACACTTACCCTCAACATGGATTACATTCTCTATTCTCAACGATCATTCCTGATTCCGTGTCAACTACATGGTACCAGTCGATATCGTCAGCAGTATATTTTAGAACTCCCTCAACCCCTGCCGCATCCCTGCTATCAAACGACCCGAGGTAGTCGAACATTCCACCTTTAGGGTAGAATTGGCTCCCTCCAAATAGTATGAATCTTTTCATTTCCCTCTCCTATGTTTCCTCAGCATTTTCAACTATATCAAGAATTGCTTTGATTATCTCTTCCTTCGAATAGCTTGAAAGCTTTTCCTCCATATCTTTTCGTGAACACGTTGGATGATGATAGGTAGATTTTTGTACGTGATATTCAAGATCTCCTATTTTGATCGAACCACCAGCATAAGGCATATCAAGGTCGATCCTGTCGTTTCCTATCTTAGCTTCACTTTGTGAGCACATTTTCCATCCTCCTTAACTTCACACGCACAAAACGTAATTGTCTTCCATCATCATGCCATCTCATAGACCGTTAATCAGGCCTATCATTCCATATAGCGACGGCCTCCACCTCATTTTCGGCCGTTTTTGTCGGTCCGATAAGTCCACATGCTCGACAACGAACTACAAGGAAAGAATTTTCCGGATGCGGCTCGACACCTAAAAGATCTGTCCGCTTGCAAAATGGGCATGGTTTTGGCTTTTCCATTATCCTATCCCCTCCTCATTAGCTCCATATACAACCATTATATTATACTCAATGATGGTTTCATTCATGAAATTTGAATACTCACAATTATTCCGTCTTCAAATTCAATCGTAGTACCTTTTCCGCCATTGCTAGCGAATAACGCCAATGGAATTCTTCTCACACCTAAGCTCTCTAGCGATCCGACTTTTTGCACGGCAACTCTTACCGTCTCCCCTTCCCTCTTCAGCTCACTAAGAATCTCGTCAATACGCATCATTTTCCCGTCCAATAACCTTCCTCTCCAGAGCTCCAGAACCCTCAAACAACAACGTCTTATTTTCACCGCTACAATTATCTATAACGGCAGATCCTGTGTACCCATGACTTTCAACGGTGACGTAATCGTTTTCATGACAGCTTTGCAAGATATGTAATATTGATTCTTCATCCTCAAAAAAAGCAAACCCTCTCCAATATCTCAAACCAGGCTTACCGCCAATTCCGTAGTCTTGCGAAAAACTAAGTTTGATCATACAGGGGATGCCGTTGATTGTTCCGTTTTTCTCGCTCATTATTCCAACCCCACATCATCATCAGCGGTGCTATTTCTTAGCCCCCAGAGCCCTTCCCTGTATCTGTATATCGTTACTTCCTCACCTTCAGATATAACCATCAGCCCATGCTTTTTACAGAGGGCTTCATACTCCCTGTAAAACGCTTCGTAATTTTCCGGAAGTTTGCCATCCCACGATTCACACCAGCCGTCCTTCTTGCCTTGAGCGTATTCAATGACGTCAAGATCAGCCTTCTTGCATCTTACTAGGTCGTTTTCTATATTTTCGACATTAGATCTTTCAAGGTTTATGCACGTATCGCACCATCTATTCATCCCCCCTCCTCCTTGGCTCCATATACAACCATTATATTATACTCAATGATTGTTTCATTCATGAAAGACTTAGATCCAACCGGGATGAAGGTTATAGACTCAACTCCATTCTCCTTTTGGATCTTTTCAATATTATTTCTCGTGTAATGATAAATTTCAAACCTTTTGCCATTACCTACCTTGGTTTGTATCGGTGTTAGCTCCATCCATCCCTCCTTAACCCTGGCAATCCCCATGGTGATCATTCAATAACCCCATTCAACTCTTTTGCATGTCGCACCTTGTGATTCAAGCCATGGGACTAGCTTGGTTTTGAAACACTCAGGACACATGTCAACAATGTAGTTTGTACCACATCCTCCATCAGGATAAGAGCTTCCATCCTTCTGTCTAACTACAACCTCAATCTCAACTTCGTTTACTTCGTAACTTGATGATTCCCAATCTCCCCTACTTGCTATCTTACCGCAAAGATCGCACTTTGTTTCAACCAGCTTTTCTACTATGCTAGTAACTTTTTCTTCCTTATAAATTCTCATTTCGTTCCCCTACCTTTATTTCGTTAAGACGCGCAACTTTCATTTCTTTTTCTTCTTATTTTTTATCCTCACCGTCACCAATAACCCTCTTTCGTTAAAAACCTTTTTTGTTTTCGCCTTTCTTTTCTTCTTCTTATGCTGTAGATTTCTTTTCTTTTTGGCTGGAAGTTTTCCATGCTCGCCCATATGGCATCTATTACATAGCAATATTAAATCGTCAGGCTCTTCATCAAATAACCTTTCATACGTTATATGATGTACCTGCTTTCCATTCTTTCCGCATAACTCGCATTTCCCACCCCTAAGGATAATGATATCAGCTCTTATTTTGGCCCATTCAGCCGATATGATATAAGCTTTATACTTCTTCTTGCGATCTGTTATATTTTTCCAATGCATAAAACAAAAAAGGCTTTACCAACGGTACCGATTCCTTGAGAGAAAAACCGGTAGGGAACCCGTTGATAAAGCCTTCTTAGCCCCTCAAGTATTTTTTTAAAAGCTCCATCGTTTCCCAGGCGACTTCATAGCTTTGACACTTCCATTATACAGGTTTCGTTGTGGTTGTCAACCTTTCTCGTCAACATTCCTATCAGCTTCAAAACCTTTAGCTATAGAAATCAATATTGCCCTTATTTCGGCAAATTCATTTTCGGTCATTTTTCGAGACACTGAAACTTTCTCATTGCCTACTACGATTTCATAATCTTCTGTTGAGATAATATTTGTTCCGATTAAAACGCAATTATTATGGGTGCAGGTAGATCCATCGCCGATTATTACGTTATTTTTTCCAGGACACTTGTTCATTCATACACCTCAATACCAGGCTTTTTTGGTGCCCATCTCATTTATTTCACATCCCACTCATCGCACAAACTAATATCCTGATGCTGTACCTCCACCCCACTGGAACACTCCGATTTAACCGTTCTGGAATTGCTCCCGTCGACGATGAACTTCTTTAACTTGTGGTGTTTACAGGTTCGGCAGGTTTTTTCTTTCATTGATTATTGATTCTCCTTGTTTAATAATAGTTAAATTACCATCATAAGGAGGATGAGATCCGATGCCAATTACCTCTTTAATCTCGACCCATTCCCCGACAAACTCTTCGCCTGGGTTGAGCTTCACAGCGTCACTCCCCATCGTAGATGACATTTAAAGAAATTATAACAATTTCTCGTGCTTTTAATCTATCCTTAATTTTATCATAAAGAATTTTGTATTCATCATTATTCTTAACGCGCCTAACATCTTCCACTGATCCGCTTGAATGAACTAATTTTCCATTACGGTTATGTAATACGCAATAATTATACAAAACCATGATTATGCATACCTCCAATACCCACTGCAAATCACCCTGCCATCGTCAGGATAGATAATCGTCACGACCTCGTCGCGCTTGCAGCCATAAGGATATTCATCACCGATAGCGCACCGGCACGTGTTGCAGTACTCAGAGCCTTTCGCTGGGTTTTTGCCGGCAGCCTCCATACGTTCATCTGCTTCTTCGAATGCTCTTATTTCGAATAGGTCTCCGGTGTGTTCGTTATTCATTTCCCCTCTTCCTCAAATCGAATCAGTGCGTCGTAGAGATATTTTGGGATTTCTCTCCACCAGAAACATCCAAACACATCTTTACCTCCACCAAAAAAACTTCTACCATCGCTCTTTACATAACATAAATAGCAACAGGTTATTTTTATAGGAGGATCATTTTCAGTGAATCCAGTGCACGTTTCGTCACCATCTACATCGTAAAGGCCTCTATCAACTTCTACAGAAGATAAGCATCTCATGTCTCCATGAGGGTCTTTTCTCAGAGAAGAATACTTACATGCATCGCAATACTTGAACCCCATCACTCTTCTCCCTTTACCATTTCAGCGTAGAGCCGTGCTGCATCCTTCGGGCTCATTTGCAAGGTAATAACCTTGTGTTCAGGCTTATCAGCGCTTCCTGTGTTTTCTGTCCTCTCGGTAAACCCGTGATTGGTAGAAAGGATGAGCCTTGTTATAGTCGGGTTGTATTCGTTATCAAGCCCACCCTCGCATAGTCTTGAACACTGCTTTGTTTTGCATACCTCAAGTAGCCATGCAAGGTGCTCACTTTCTTTAGCCCAATCATAAATCCTTGACCTGGGAATAAACACATCGTTTCTAGCGCAAAACGATGATACAAAAGGCCTATCAGTAGTCTGAATGTACTCCTCAAACATGCCGATTATTTTAAGTTTTTCCCTGTCAGTATACTGCCGCCCAGGCATGTGTCCTACCCGTTTAAATTAATCATTATTATCAATATTTTAAAAAATGATGATTTTTGTCACTTTTTGTCACTTTTTGTCATAATCTTCTTGTTTGTCTCTATACGATAAAGCATCATGAAGCTTATGGTAGACATATTTATTATTCGTCATAACCTTAATATCAAGATCGATATTAAAAGACCTGGCGACAACTCCCATGAGCCATAACCCAAACCGGCTTCTCCCGATGCCGGTTACCTTGACGTGTAATTCACCTATTGTTTCCATTATTTTTTTATACACATTGGATAAGTTTTAACATGCCCATACGGTGTGTTCCCTGCTGAATTATCAGTTATCTTCAGCCTTTTTGAATTAGCTACACACTCTTCCATTGTTTCATATACTGGTGATAATTCAACAACCTGTCCAAATGCCCCGCCTGCTTCAAATCCAGCGGTAATAGACAAAATCAAAACAATCTTAAACATTTCCCCTCCGTAGCAAATTATTGTTTTTCCACGGCGTTTATTCTGCACGTGCATTCGTGGTGGTAATCATATGAGACTATAATATCGTACTCATCTATTATTTCCACCACAACGGCTGGCTTCCTCGTTGCTTTGTGAACCACGACATCGCCTATTTCAAATGGTTTTTCCGGCATACTCTACCTCTTTACGGTTAAATTATTGATAGATAAACTTTAATTATCATTCTACCTACATGGGAGAATGATTGCCGTTATTGGCTACCGTAAAAAGGATTGGTTACATTTTTCTATATTTTACCACAGGTTCGTCAATTTTGAAAACTTTTTCAACGAGATAGAGGCGCATCATTGAATTTACTCCGACGGCAAACAGTATCATCCCGACGGCGAGCTTTACGCTTACCGATGACATGATAGTGATTCCGGCTACAAATTGCACTAGAGCCACAAGATGCTCAATCACTCTTGCCTTGTCTTTTTGCATGAAATTTAGCCACCATTCTGTCTATATTTTCTGTGTCACTGGTATTTCTGTTTAGCATAATATTATTGCCCCATAATACTATAAAAACGCCAATTGCTACTTTAGGGCTAACAGTATAAATAATTACTCCACCAGTAATTCCCAATATTATTGATAAAATATCATTTAGTATCTTTTTTTGCATCTTTCGCCGCCTTTATCTCGCATTTTGCGCATAGGCTAAATTCTGTTAGCTCTCCGCATTTACATGTGTTCATTTTTTGTTAATTTTAATAATTTGCACTCAAACATCCATCTTGGCTTAAGAAAAAATACATATTTTAATTTATATAAAAAATTAGAATCGCAATAATTACACCAACCTAATGGAGGTCTCAACTGTTCACGATGACCGTCGTATCGATAATATAAATATTTTTTAATGATATTATGCATCACTTCTCACATCCACCATCACAAGTTTTACTCTATTCCCACGCCGAGCACCCAACAGGACCTTGATAGCCTATTTCATGGAAAATGTTGATGAATTTTGAATTACACACATAACTATTGCCTGTAATTCCACTTATTCGCGATTTCTTAATAACTTGTTTTTCGAAATCTTCTCTTGAAGAAATTATTTTACCATTTTTACAAGTATCGCAAAGTTGAGTTTTCATTTCTCACACCATCCCGTACAAGTCTTCCCCCAGCAGTAATCATTACAAAGGCAGGGTATATCCAAGCACTCTGCCCGGTCCTTGCCACTTCGCCCGAGATTGCACCGTCCTGCATTTGGACACTTGGAATCGTCTTGGAGTATTTTAAGCTCTATTCGACCGGCCATTAAGTTGTACCTGAAGTTTTGTATTCGATTACTAGATCTCCGGTATACGTTGTTTCCCACCATGGGGTTGTCGGTATCCATGGTGCTGGATAATAATGATAAATAAAAGTTGGGGACTCCTGGGGGAATATATCATTCAAAACTTTCTGGAGATTTTTTGCCTCATCAAGAGATAGCTTGAGCTCTTCTCCTTCCCTTATTTTTATTGTGATGTGCCCTAATTCCATTTACCATCCCCCCTTATCGGATATACTTTAACCAGTCGTTTTCTGTTCTTTAGTCTTGTTTTTAGCTCTTTTTTCAGAGCTAACATTCGGCTTTTGATAATAAGCTCTCCTGTAGCAATCTCTACCCCTGCCATATGCAAATACCTACCATAATTGGAGAGAGTATAAATAAACCAATAATAATTCCGAATATTGATCCTCCAATAACGCCAGATTCAGGCTTCCAAAATTTTATCATCATCACCATCTCCCCTTATCAGATCGTGAGTTACAGTTCCTTCTTGTAATTTTCGATTCGTTTGATGTAGTTGATTGTCTCCTCTGCATGCCTACCTGTTACTTTTGGCAAAACCTCCGCCAAACTCTCCCATTTATCAGGAATATTGGCTAGCTTCTGGGCTTTGAGGATGTTGCCAAGGCCAGCGTTGTAAGAGGCAAACATGTAGCGGATTCGTTCCAAACCTTTTTCCGCCTTCCATATATCGTATATTCGGCGGTCGTAATAAATACCGGCAGTTATATTGATAGCCGGGTCATAGGGATCATTCCTTAGCCCAAGTGAGCTGCGGATCTCCTGCCATGTAAACGGCATGAGCTGCATTAGCCCCATTGCTCCTACCGGACTTACGGCACTCGGATTAAGACTACTCTCTGCTAATGCTTGGGCTTTAAACCACTTCCAGCCAATATTGGTATCTTTGAAATAACTGCTTGCTGTCATGGTAAAAAACCAATCATATTGAGTAGTATAGTTTTCTCTCATTATTTACATCCATCTATCCAGAGCAGAAATAAAAGACAACATCCAGCATGCGCAAGATGATGCTGTCCGCTCTCTTCGTCGAATATCTCCCCACTCCACCATGCATCAATATGCCTCATCATTGCCGCAAAATACCTACGCTTTGCATCAGGCACATCTTGCCATTGCTCAGGTCCATATTTTTCAGCCCCAAACGTTAACACGTCGACGATCATTCTTATCGGTCCGAACGGTAGGAGATCCCACATCGGCTTTCCGTTGTCGCGTTTAAGTTCATCTCCCCTTTCGCCCATTATTCACCATCTCCATACATCATCTCAGCCGCCTGCATCAAGACCTTCTCGACCTCCTCTTCGTCAAATTCTCTCCGGTAAATATCCTGGATCGCATGCAGTAACTCGTGGACAACAGAAGTGGTAAATATTTCTTCAAAGGATATCGGATATTCCTTGTCTACAGACGTATTCACCATGGCCTCAATATTCACGGCTATTTCCGTTACCGGTTCTCTTACAGATCCTGTGAGGTATCCAGCAAACGCCGGTATTTCGTTGTTAGGTGTTATTCTTACTTTAATTTCCATTAGCTTATACCGTTACGTTCGAATTGAATCCAGGCTCTTCCGTATTCCCAATAACATAGACCAGAAATAACATCTAAATTAACCTTGCTATCTCTCCATGGTCTAATGAGATTACCAAACTCCATTTTTAAAACCAATCTCCACCTCGGTAGCTCACCTCCTCCCGGCATAGGCTTTTCCTCGTTACGCCCTGGGCAGGTTTCGCACTCCAGGTCTAGTTCCTGTGCTCTATTACAACGGAAATCACAGGCCGGAAGGCATTTTTTTGGTATTATTTCCACCCAAACCCCCAACTAAACGGAAGCTTCAATCCCTCGATTCCGCCGGCTTGTACGCCTTCAAACATAAGCTTTCCAAGCCCTATTGAATGCGCTGCGGCGACGTCTTTCATTAGCTCGGTATCGGCGTATAACTTGGCAAGGTCATCCCCTAGTTTTCCAAGCCAGTACCTGACATCGTGCCAGAAACAAGCTGGATAAATCGAAACTTGTTCAAGAGAAAATCCTTTACGCTTAAGAAACGAATCAGGCCAGCAGCTACAGCCATCAGACGAGAATGGGCTTATCTGCCAATCATTGATCATAATCTCATCCAACGAAACGATGATGTCTTTTTTGTCAAACATAGAAGCTAGGCGCAATAGCTCCATATTGATTACTTCAACTCCTATTTCAGGCAGTTCCGGTAATTCTATGGTTCTCATTTCTCCTCCGGTAATTCACATCTAAGGTTATGCTGGCACGATATGCACGGCTCCTCATCATCGTTTCCACGCCTAAATTTACAGGCGCAACATGGGAAACATAATTGGAACTCGTTATCGTCACATTCAAACTTATCGTGCTTTACTACGTAATCTCTTAACGCCATTTCCCCTCCAAGGTTAATCCAACCGCCCACAGGTCGAGAACTTCGGAGATTTGTGATTTTTTTTGGGCGGTTGAAACTTTATTACTGCTTTTCTTTACCGCAAACAGTACAGCGGTAGACCTTAACGCCTACCGGGCCTTTGCCTGTCAGGTTGAATACACGGTTTCCGTTGCCGTGTAATTTGTCTTGTCCGTCGTGCTTGCATGTGCATTTTTGAATCATTTTGCACCTCTTCAATCACTACTACCACCGCATGACGATCCACCATCATACGATGACCCGCCCGAGTAGTAGGATGAGCTGTCACTTACAGAAATATCACCATGATAATCACTGCCACCGTGTGAACAATCGTCACCACTTAAAGATGCGCCGACAATTGCCCCTACGATACTTCCTCCAACAGCATAGCCTAAAAGTTCCGAGTCAGTCGCAGCGGCGACGATTGCACTTGTGCCAAAATCCTCTTCCGAATGGTTGTCATTCCTGGCGCTTGTTTTTAAACGAGTTGTTTCACTTCGTTTACGTTTAACTTTCTTTTTCCTTTTGAATAACATTTTAAACCAATTCATTTCCTCTCCTATTTTACCATTGCCTGGTGAGTATGTAGCTTACTGCGTTATTTTCCTCAAAATCTTAGCAAACTTTTCGTGCTGCTCTATCACGCTCAAAAATACTCCACATAAATCAAGGTCGTCTCCGTCGTCACACATACTATCATAATCGGCCTTGCCCTCAGCCACAGCGTTTTAGTGATATTTGAGCACAGCATGCACTTCGCCTAGCTCTTGTTCGCTTAATTCGACTATTTTCATTTGAGGCCGTTTTACGTCTTCGGGTTTTCCTGTTTATCCTATTGATGGCATGGGGAGGAAATTAGCAAATATTACTTGCCTTTCACCGGTTGAGAGCTCCACAGGCATTATAACGCAATATTTAAACTAATCGCCTCCCAATACCATCAAATAATTGGCGTCCGGTTTGGTTGTTCTAAGACGCCATCGACTTTTTACTTTTACTCCAATCACCTTAAAGATGCCGCCCTGCTATTTGCAGGACGGCTGCCAACCTGCGATGCGCGAGAAGGCTGCCGGTACAGCTAGAATAATCCGGCCTTTTAGAGGGTCTAGCATCTGTAAGATGATCGAAGACTTTTTACTACGTTCTCTTTGAGATTGAGTTGGAGCCGCCTCCAGGATTCGAACCCGGAACATTCTCATTACAAATGAGAGGTTCTTCCATTTGAACTAAAGCGGCTCAAAAACTTGTCAAAGCACGAAACCAAACACAAAAAAAGCGCTTTATTAGAGTGGGCTGATCGGTCGGATGACCAGCCTTGGCGTCACTCTAATAAAGCGCTTTAATATCTCCGACCATTTTTCCGCCAGCTCCCCGGTGCCACCCGGATCTAAGCTTTGTGTTATCATAGCGTTATTTTTCGGCATTGTCAACAGATTCAAGATTAATAATGACGCTTTTTACCGAAATAGGCTGATCACTTACGTGCACGATCTGCCCGCCTGATATGTAGTGCTGATGGTAAACTCCTTTTGTGTCCCACCAAAAAATGTAAGGGATTGAGCTTCCATATGTTCCATCGTCTTGAATACGAGGCATTACAAAATCTCCTTGCCATTCTCCGGTATCTCCTTTTTCGAAATGAACTTCACTTGTCAACCGCTTGCCGCTCGAAGTCACCTTCCCATCAACTGTTGAATAAAAAATGACTTGCCCTGAGTAAGCCGAAATCAAGTAAAGGTGCTTAATGGCTCCAGGCTTGTTATCTTCCTCGACTCGCCGTTTCACGTTTTCCTGTTCAACCGTCATTCCGCTTGGGCCGGTTTTTACGCTGGCAGATACCTTGCGAACTCCGGAGTCGGAAACAGGTCCTCTTTTAGCTGAGGTTTCGTTGCAGCCGACGACAATAAAAGATAACGACACGATCAAAACTAATATTCGCTTCATTTAGTTCTCCAAGTAAGGCTTGTATTCGCGAGGAAGTGTTTTTGTCGCCCCTTCCGGCAATGAGCCGGCATTCGCAAAAGCCCAATTGAATTTCGACATTTGAGCGTTGTATTCCGCAGACAATTGGTTATAGCTCGCCTTTACCCCTGCGACCTCAGACCTCCATTGAGACATCTGCTCGCGGTCAGTGCGAGGCCAATCTTTTCGAGCCACCCCCTCGTAATCGCTATTCATGCCGTCAATACGTTGCTGATAAACACCGATACTTGCTATTTTGTTATCAAGCTGCGCCGAGCAATCCTTGAACCATTCGTATTTCTGAAGCATGGCACGTGGCCCGAATTGCTCTTTAGCAACCTGTGTTGCTTCGCCAAATACTCCAAAAACTGTTCCGATTCCCCACACACAGGCGATTAGTACCGCGATGACGAGGATAATCTTTAATCCTCCCTGTAATGGTCCTTTTTCAACTGCTTTTTCAACTGAATCCCAGTCCTTCATTATTCCTCCACATATTCAGTTTCATAGTTTGGGCTTAAATTTTCTTGCACAATCGGAGCAGCAATCGCCGCCAATATCCCGATAATGGCAATAACAATCAACAACTCAATCACCGTAAATCCTTTCTTCATTCCCCCTCCGTTATTTCCCCAATTCGTCAACTTTTTTGTTAAAAAACCTGTCCCAGCAATCTTCACACTCTACGGCCTCGTCGCCTTCGCAGTCGACCCCTTCAGGGCAAATATACCTGAGTAACTTCTTATAGTTCCCAAGCATATATTCTATTTTAACCGCCAACTTCTCCGTGCTAGCCGCTACCCCGGTATTAACGTAAATTTCTTGTAACCAGTTTTTACCGTCGATAGATCGTTCTATACAGATTCCGTAGCCTATACTAGGCCTAGACCTAAATTGTTCGCTCACTTCCCCTCCGTTATCTTGCCGCCCTATCAGCCTTATGTCCAATGCCTACCAAGCCAAAAACTCCGCCTACCATCACCAGTATTTCGGCGTATTGTTCGTATTCCCCGCCTACCGCCTTAAGCGCTGCCGACAGTCCGATAATTGTGGCTCCGGTCCATGTCTTCCATCCTTTCATTCGTCCTCCACCAGGTCTGCTATTGTTATCTCGTCAAATCCAGCCATTAACTCGTTTTCTGACCGCTCCATGTACCAGTCGATCTTTCCGCCGCCGTTGCGGTTAAAATGGAATGGCCCGCCGCAGATCTCCAAAACTTCAAGCAGCGTGATTTTATCAGGGCTTTTTATTAGCACTGGTCCACCCCGGCTGCCCTGCCTGATTTCAATCAGGCCCCTCTTGCTTAGGTCTTGTAGAATCTTGGCGAGAAAATGGGTTGAAATCCCTTCCGCGTCAGCAATTTCTTGACGACTTACGACAATTCCTACTCCTGCCCTTGCCAAGTAACGCATGGCCTGGAGTGCGTATATTTGCTGGTTTGTAATCATTTCCCCTCCAATTATTCCGGATATCTTTCCAGGTATTTTTTCATTGCATCACCATAGCCATCCCAGGTATCGACTCCGTGTCTTATAAGGCAATCAAGCTCGTAGTCTCTTTTTTTGAGTCTTGCCAGTTCAGCTTTTTCTACGACGAGATAATCTCCACCAGGATGCCGATTGCATAGGTCCTCAAGCTCAGAAAGCTTTGCTTTCTTTTCGGCTATTTCTAAAATCAATTTATCGTTTTCCTTTGCCGCTGAAATCCTAGCAATATTTATTGCCTCGATTTGTTTTTTAAGATTTTCGGCGAGTTTTTCGTTTTTACTTGTCTCAATCTCAAGAGCTTTTTTCCTATTGGCAAGCTCTCCAACAGCAAGAGCTAAATAATGAAGCTCTTCAACCGCCTTCTTTGTCTTTTCCCCGACCTTAGCCATCGGTTCTTCGACAAAGATAGCGTTTACGAGCCGCTGCGATCCATGGTGCTCGTAAGGAATATCCCTTTCAAGAGTTGGCCCTCCAACACAATAAATTTCCATTGCTTTCCCCTCGTAGACAGGAGTCACGAGGTATTTTGTCTTTCCTTGGCTATCGGTGACGCAATCGTCTAGGACTACCTGTTCCCCTAGTTCATTGTAATAATACCTTCCTATTACCGCCTCTTGCCCATCAGTTGTTACCATTTCCCCTCCAATTATTCTGGATATCTTCCCATTGATTCATATGATCACTAATAATATTAGCGAGCTTCTGTTTAAACCTTGAAGCTCCAGCGAAGTCGCAACACACTGAAGCGTGTAGCAAAGATTCGTTTCCGTATTTTTGCTCTGCCATCCACTCATACAGCTTCTCTGCAAGTTTTTCTGCATCAGACATTATTTCCCCTCCAAATATTTAAGCGGGAGGCGGCCGCACCGTACGGCCGCCTCCAAATTTAGCCGGACTACCCGGCAAGCTCGGACCTCGTGTTGTAGCCGACAATCGAAAATGTTTTCCCGAGCTGTCTTTATAATACCAGACTAAAACTATTTGACAAGGGTTTTTTATTTTTTTTATTTGTGGTGTCTTTTTTTGTTGACTATGCACCTAGCTTCGGTTATAAGTAGGCATACTCAAGATTAACACTACCAAGGAGAACGGAAATGAAACTGACAAGCGAAATAGTAAAAAGAGCATGGGACACCCGCCGGAAAGCAGCAAAAAAACATAACTGCAAAATTATGGAAATCTCCTTGTCTGAATGCCTAAAGTTCGAAATTGCCTGCGCGAAAGCAATAAAAAAACAAAACGAGGATATTAAAAAAATCAGAGAAGAACTAAGCAAAGACCCGGTATGGATAACCGACGAAGACGGCTGGCATTATATGCCGGTTTATTGTTGAGTTTGTCTATCAAAAACCGCAAAATATGAGTCACAAAGTGTTTTGTGGCTCATCAATTAACATCAAGGAGAAGGAAATGACGCCAATCAAAGAAAAGCTCGAAACTATCACCACAATTTACGGATCTTTCTCAGCGTTTTACCGAGACTGGAAGATCCCACAACAGACGGCCCAGTCTTGGACTGAAAAAGGTAGGAAGGCTACTTCTGTAGTCCATGCTTTGCTTGACGCGGTCATAATTGTGGAGAGGCAGGCAAAAGTTATCAGTCAGCTACAACAGAAAATAGCCGAACTCGAAAAAAAAATAACCTAATGCTCTTTTTTTTTATTTTCCCTCTTGACTCTATACCGAGCTTCGGTTATATTGTAATTAAAGGATGAGGGAAAAACAACAAAAACAAAAGGAGCAAACGATGAAAAGAATGATGAACATCCCGGCAAGCAAAGAGTACGACGGAACCTTCCAGACGAAAGAAGACGGAATGGCGATAATCAAGGCGGTCGCCACAGTGAAAGGATGGCCGGCAATCGTCCTAACAAGAGAGCTGGATAGCTGGAAAGATCGATTCTAAGAAAAACGCCCCCGAAAGGGGGCATCATTTAACGGAGAAGGAAATGAATATATACGACTTTATAGGTGGTACGGCAAAAAAATTTAAGTTAGGTGATCTGGCCATAGTTAAATGGCCTGATTCTTGTCATACCTGCAAGGATTCACAAGCTGAATATAGGATAGGAACAATAGTAAAAATTGTCGAAATAATAAAAGGACCAGGAGACGAGTATTATCATTGCTTGTCACTCGGAGATTTGGCACTTAATGATTGCGATGAAGGTTGGTATTACTATGATAGAGAATTATCTGAATTGGAATCAAAGTCTGAATCTTACGAAATCGAAGAAAAAATCGAACTGATTGACTAAGACGAAGAGAAATACCCCGGAAAACCGGGGCATCATTTAACGGAGAACGGAAATGAAATACCAAGATTGGTCACGAGTAGAGTCAAGAGAAAGTTCGGACTGTTCAGCGGAATTATTTGTGCAGACTGACGAAAAGCAGGGACCTGAGGTGTGACATGCCAGAGTTGTTGTCACTCCATTTTCCACGCATTGTCCGACCTGTGGAGAGATTTGGGCATGCGATTCAATATCCGTATGCCCTGGATGCGGTGAACAATATCCTGAGGAGTGGTAAATAAACTCTCTTGACACAATACCGACCATCGGTTAATATAGTACCATGAGAGAAGGCCTCAAAAAAAGAGGCCTTCTCTTTTTATCAAATCCTCGGAATCCCGTCATCTCCTACAAATATCTTGACAGGCCATCCATTAAAAGACCATTCCAGTTTATCTAGACACCAGTAAGCTGTTGCGCCAATCTGTAGCTGAGTCCTTACCAGCCGATATAGTTCTGATTGTTCCTGATTCATCCACATGCGAATATCATCAGTACCATACTTTTTTAGCCTACGGATAAAGCATTGGCGAGTTATGCCGAGAATATCAACAATTTCATCTATAGTTCCTTTATAGTAGCTAAAAGGGCTCTCATAGATATTATCGTCTCGTTTTCTACCTCTACTTCTATATTTAAGATCTTCCTTATGCTTCCAGGTCCGAGGGTCATCAACCCCCCATCGCGCAATCCGTGTGCGAAAATTACTCGGGCTGCATCCAAGTCTATCTGCACACTTTTTACAATCTCCTTCCCACCCTTCAGGACTTTGATAAATTCTTCCAATCTTAACTCTTGATTTTTTCATCAACATAGGATAACCTCACTTTGTCGCATTCCTCTCAGTTTCTGGTTTGCTTCATTTCCCCATCCGGTTTCCCCGGACTTGACACCTTGTCCGGGGATTACTTCATCTTTATACTTTCCCATTATAATTAGTTCCGTAAATTTTATCGCAGATCAGAAGAGATTCGCTATCTCTCTTTGATATTCCTGATTCTCCACCAAAAAGCATACACCTGCTATCTTGGGCAGAATGCTCCCAAAAATCACACTCCACCCACCCTGTTCCGTCGTAACAGTGCCCGCGCATGCTCCCGCTTGTACTTTCCGGTCCTGCGGTTTTTATCACAATGTTTCCACCTGCCTTTACCGATTCTTTACTAAGCGCTTCTTCAACTAGCTTGGTTATCACCGCTCGGTCTGCTTTTGCGAGCACACGATACCCATTTTTAGTTTTTAATTTATCGAACCATTCTTTTAGTCCCATTCTTTTCCTCCTGGTAAACGCTTTCCATTGCATCCCACCACGCATCATCAGATTCATTTTCCCAACAAATCTGGCAGCCTCCACATTCTATTTTTCCGTTGATTGATATAGACCAATTGTCGTCGTTTTCTATTCCACACTTAGGGCAATTCATTAATTCATCCTCATAACCCCACCATTGCCGCCATCAAAAACAAGAGGGATCACCCCTTGCTCGTTATGCGGAAAAAACAGCTTTGCATTTGGGAGGTTTTTGCATAAATCAACCAAACATTCTGCAATCATGGTTCCTTCTATTACTATTGCCGAATATTTTCCGAAATGTGATCCTTCCCCGTTGCAATCTTCGCATTTTATTGAGTCGCCTGGAATTTTGCCCCATTCATGGCAAGTTTTGCAATCACACCAATATTCATGATATCCGCTGGTAAAATTAATCTGTCCTTCTCCGTCGCACTCGTAGCAATTATCTACTTTTCCAGAACCATTACATGTCCTGCATTTAATCTTTTCTCTTAGTTTTATTTCTGAAACGTTTACCCACCTTCCCTCTTTGTCAGGGTTGATATTGATTTCTCTTACCGGGGGAGCTTCCTGATTTTCTGCATATCTCTCATCTCTCGGCACCGATATAAGCATGTTCCCATTTGTGGCATACGTTCTATCGTCTATGCTCCAAGGTTTTTCAATAAATGGACGCTCTCTATCGCAAAAAAGCTCTAAATCTATAACCATCTCATTCTTCCTCCGGAAAAAATATCTTCCCATCGCCGTCAAGAATATCCTTGGCAGTTATCAAGTCGAATCCTTCACCTCCTGCAGATTCGAATTCGGCCTTCATTTCACCAAGAAAATAACGACACATCTCAAGCGTGAAATCCCAATCTGCTGCCTCGCTATCAATGTGTTTTATGATCTCTTCAGACTGCTCTCTATCCATATTAGAGACAACCTCTTTTATATCAAGTTCTACATTGCACCATGTTTTCACTTCATATCCTCCATCTCTTTTCTCCTATTGAATCCTCTTAGGCTTTATCCTAATCAAACCGTGCCATTTTACCACCCACCTCTCCATGCTATCGCACCCATAACCTCTAGGTTCGTAGCTTTCAGGCATAAATCCATAACAAGCAAAACACTTTACTCTCGTGCAATATTCTTCGGAGAGATCGTCTTCGTCGTCGTATAGCATTGAGCAGGTATCATTTGTGATACTTCTTGTGTGGTCATTTCCTCACTTCTTTATCCGTTTATTTTGATTCGGTATTTTGGCTCTTCTGGTTTTCCTTTTCCTTTGCTATCCTTTGGGCTTCTTTAAGTATATTTTCCGATTTTTCCATGCTCATTCCAGTAGACCCCATCCATCCTCCAATTAGCGCCATCAGAAAATCGAATCTGAATTCCGCTTTCTCCATGATATTCTTGTTCTCCGATTCCAGGGAGGAGAGTTTGTTTAAAATCATTGACTCTGTTTCTTCCACCTGAATAAAATTTAAGTCCGTCTGTTCGTCCAGTTTTGTTAAATTGGATTCCAAGTTTGCTATTCTCTCTATTATTTTCGCTTCCCTTTCTCGCTCCTTATTGTGGAGTTCCTTCCAGGATTCTTCAACAACTTTACGGTCTTGTTCCGATATGTCCATTTCCTCACTCCTCTATCCGTTTTTCTTCCATTGATTTCATAAGCCCGCCACTCATATCCATAATCTTCTTGCCGCGCTGCTCGTATTTCTCAGCGTATTTTTCGGCAAGCATTTGAACGTCTGATTTAAGGGCTATCCCCCACATCAAGTGTCCGTTTGCATCTATTCCTTGAGGGTAATAGCCATGTTCCTCCCTAAGCATCGAATAAAGCAAAGCAACACGTGACAACTCATCATCAGATAGTTGACATTTTTTCTCGTATTTGTTAGATTGTTTTTCCGAATAGTATTTGTAATGCGTTTCCAGCAGGTACATATCCTCCTGCGTTATTGCCTGCTGAGGCGTTTTCTTTGTGCTCACCAGAGGAGGTCTCTCGTAACAAGGGGTTTCCGTATTTTTCATAGATTTCCTTCTTCATCTCCTCTTTGCTTTTAAAACGCCGTTTTTGAGACGATTGACTTTCCATGGGGTAATCCTCCCACCTTCTATCAGTCAACCAACCTTGACACCATTTTGGCGTTCCTCCACGCTGTATGATGCCGTCCCTCTCCCACGCTTCTTTTTTGGCGGCGTAAATTATCCACTTTGCCTTTTCAGGGGAATAATCTTTTATGTCCAGCCAAGAGTCGGCGGCTGCGGCTTTTCCTTTCTTGTAGTCGAATGCGATCCAGAATTCTTCGAAGTCGGCAAGACGTTGTCCTTTTAGCCAGCGGTTCTTTTTGGTTCGGTATTTTGGCTCTTCTGGTTTTCCTCCAGCATCTCCTGATATTTTTCCTCCGCATTCCCGAATAAATTCTCTGTCGGGATTTGTATCTCCTCCGCCAAGGCAGATATCAGGCACGCAACCTTTACTTTCTCCGTTTCCTGGTTTTTTATCCTCCTCTCCGCATCCTGTAAGGCTTGGTCCATACGTTTCATCACTACCGTATGAATTTTTACAGTTTTGATCTCCATTTCCAGTTCTGCAATCCTTTCTTCTTGCTCCTTCATTTCCTTCCATGCCGCATCCAGCCCCCTGCGGAGTTCCTTGTTCTCCGATTCCAGCTCTTCTCCCATCTCTTCCAGACAGTTTATTCTCTTCAGCGCTTCCCTTGCCTCTCCTTTCATCTCCTCTTGTTCCAACTCCAGGGAGGAGAGTTTTGCTTCCAGGTTGTTGATTGCCATCACAAATGCATTTCCGCTTCCCATTGCCTATTCCTCCGTCCTTATCGTTGACTTCGTTGTTGTTGCTGTCATTTTCATAATCTAAGGTGATTGTTATTTCGTTTGGTACTTTTCCAAAACCTCTATCGCCTTGTCCTGATATTCCGACGCTTGATGTTGGATCTTTTCTGTCCTTTCTATCAGCTTCCCAAGTTCTATATCGTGCTTGATCGTTATGGCTATCGCAATCAGTAGAACTATGGTCAGGCATATGTTTGCTATTTCCATTTTCATCCTCGATAGTGAGATTGGCTGATTCGGGTACCGAATCGGCTATATTATCTTTTAAAGAAGGAGAAGGAGAAGGAACAGGGGATGGAGTAGGAGTAGGAGATGGGGCATTGCCCTCCGCATCGATCCGCATGCCATCAGCATCATTCTGCAATGCATCCCGCATGCCCTCCGCATTATCATCAAGATTTTCCTCTATTTTTTTCTCTTTCTTTCTCCATCTTACTAAAGCTGCCTTTCTTGCTAGTTCTGATCTTTCGTCAGCATGGAATGCATAACTTTGATGCTCTTTCCAGTCATGTATATAATAAACACCTTCTTTGAAATCCATGAATCCTATATCGACAAGGGCATCACAAAATTGTTTTGGATCTCCACCCCAATTCGCATCCATTGCGATATCTTCATGATCCATATCTTTAAGTATGCCCTTAGGTTTATTTACGGCCACACTTAACCATAAATCTATCAGAGATAAGACAGCAGTCTTTCCCAATCTTGATTCGAGTTTTTTACGTTTACGATGGGTTAAAAACGACGTTTGCAGTCTTATATCTGTGTTCATGCAGCTTTTTCCGAGATAAGAGGTTTCATCTTTTCTTTTATACCTATTGCTGTCAAATCCGGTATGCGTTGTCTTCCAGCTTCCCACCCGCAATACCCACTTATAGATACCCCAAGATGGTTGGCCATTTCCTGCTGAGTGAGCTCTGCCCTTCCCCTTAATTCTTTTAGATCTTCTCCGGTCAATTAAATCACCTCCTTTTTTAGAATTAATTAATAATAGCATATTTTAGTAGTCAGTCAACAAAAAAATAGCCCGGCATTTCCGGCGCCGGGGCTCCGTTGTGGTAAGAATCAGCCTAAACCCAACCCTTTTCGAGAGTCAATAGCCGTCTTGAGCTCATTTGTTTTTGTAATATGCGGTACCATGCAGGCCATTTTGACACTGCCCCAGGCATCCCAGGGAGTAACTTGCAATAAAACGCCATGCACCTGTAACCAATCTCAGGATTGTGAGCTGGAGCAAAAAAACCAAATTGCAGTCCATGCCAACCTTTAGGCATGAATCCTTGGCCTATAAAAACTGCTGTGTATCTGATCTGCATGCGCAGTAAAGTATTGGCGCACTGTCCACTTATTACGTTTTTGTCAATAATGATAAAACGATTCATCATCCCCTCCGTTGTAGTAGTCAACAAAAAATAGCCCGGCATTTCCGGCGCCGGGGAGCTATGTCGTTGTAAAAATCAGCATTTAACCGAAAAGCTCAGTAATTGTATTGCCAATATAGTGT
>Ga0224495_10000110_pt1 | contig 62084 bp, 47 predicted proteins | sample SF_Jul11_sed_USG_FD_168128 | JGI IMG/M metagenome (GOLD analysis project Ga0224495, IMG submission 168128) | Sediment microbial communities from San Francisco Bay, California, United States - SF_Jul11_sed_USGS_4_1 | ecosystem: Environmental > Aquatic > Marine > Sediment | place: USA: California...
GATAGCTTTTCATGGGGCTTCTCCTCAATACTTGTTTTGGCTAAATCAGCATTGATTGAAGCCCCGTTTTCAGAGCAACAAAAAAGTAACATATCTCCCCGGACTGAATAATATAAATTTTAATTCTATCTTGACTACCTGTCTTTTGTATAGTATTTATGTCGCATGCGATTTGCAGCTCATGAAACATTCCACCCGCGCTTTGGGTGGTTGAAAAAAGGGTACGATCATGTTCAGCGTGATCCAGCCATATTTCACAATAAAGAGCAAGCGCATATCGATCTGGGTGTTGGTAAAAATATGGCGAATGCAGTTCGTTACTGGTTGCTGGCATTTGGTATTGTTTCTGAGGTTGAAAATCATCGAGGTTATGAACCCACTGAGTTTGGTGATCTTATTTTTGGAGAAAATGGTTTTGATACATATTTAGAAGACCCTGCAACACTCTGGCTTCTTCACTATAAACTTGTTACAAATGAAGAATTGGCTACAGCCTGGTATTTTATTTTCAACTCTTTTGCCTTTCGAAAATTTACAATAGATGATATATCTCATGAATTACAGCATTTTGTGGCACTTGTTGCACCTACAAAATCCATTGCTCCTTCATCACTTGAAAAAGATATCAGTTGTATTTTGCGCATGTATGTATCAAATATTGATAATAGCAAAATCGCCGAAGATAGCCTGGACTCACCCTTTACCGTGCTCGATTTAATACATAAATATGAAGGAATGAAACAATATTCTTTTCATGTAGGTGAAAAAAACAACTTGCCACCAGAAATTATTGTGGCTCTATGTCTGTATTATGTCACATCGCAGGAACTAGAGGCAAAAACAATATCTCTCAGCAAATTAGCGAATGAAAAAAAAAGTCCTGGAATGGTGTGCAAAATTGGTGAAAAAGAAATTGAAGAGGCTATCGAAAAGACGATTATGAAAAACAATTCGCTAAACTCCTCTATAGGCATTTCAAACCAGGCAGGTGTGGCTCACCTATCCATAAATAGTGACGCAAAAACCCTCTGGTATGAGATATTAAACCAATATTATGAAAAAAGTTCGGTACTCGTTTAATGCAATTATCATCCGTAATAGATATACAAAGAAGATACTCACGGTCGGTGAACCTTGAGCGCGACATGCTTCGGGCTGATAGTGTACTTGGTTACGTGTTAACCCGAAAAGGTGAAGAAATTCTCGACCGGGTTGCAGCCGCTGCGCGCGACAAAAGATCTGTAAGCGCATACACCCTGACCGGGGTCTATGGAACAGGTAAATCGGCATTTGCCCACTTTTTCAGCGCTTTGACAAGCCCTAAAGCAGACCTCATCTATCAATATGCTGAAAACCTTCTGCTGAAACGTCTTAAAAAAAGCTCCGAAATATATAAATTCTTTGCAAAAGAGCTCCCCGAACAAGGAATCATAAAGGCCGTTGTTACAGCCCGTAGAGAACCCATCTCACAAGCTGTTTTGCGGGGTCTATTACATGGCATCGAAAATTACATATCTACCTGCCCGTCTGAAACTAAGAATCTCAAATCACTTAAAAAACAGATCGCAGAAGCGCTAGGCCGGTTTGAATCCAACCCGGCAGAGGTAGATATTGCCCATATACTTGATCTTATACGAACTCTATCAAATGAAGGGGCCGGGTTATTGATCATTGTCGATGAAATGGGCAAAACACTCGAATATGCGGCATCAGACCCAGACCATCATATTAACGCTGCAAGAACCAGTGACCTTTATTTTTTGCAGCAAATCGCCGAATTGACCACTAGCGGTCATAATAAAATATTTTTCTTTGGTCTTTTACACCAGTCTTTTGATGAATATGCAGGGAACATGACCCCTACGCACAGAAACGAATGGGCAAAGGTGCAGGGGCGATTTGAAGACATTCCTTTTTATGAAAGTCCTGAAGAGACTTTTGCAGTTATGAGCAGCGCCCTGGGGCATAAGGCAAATCTCACGAAAAAAGAGTATAAGACTTCCCTTCACCATTATAATGAGATATGGCAAAATGCACTGCTTGCCAATGGCGCCTTTCAAAGCAATCTGGCAAATCGGGCAAATGAAAACCTCTACGCTTCCATATATCCTCTACACCCGGTCTCTGCAAGAATGTTGCCCGTTTTATGCCAGAAGTTTGCCCAGAATGACAGATCACTATTTACGTTTCTGGCCGGCCAGGAACCTCACTCGTTCGGGGCTTTTGTCAACGAGTATGTTCTTGATGAGAGTAACCCTGCATATCTGCCCAATTTAAAAATTTCTACCCTTTATGATTACTTTATCGAATCGTCAGGCATCGGATTTCGCCCTGGCTTTCAGCGCTGGGTTGAAATTCAAGAAAAAGTAGAAGAAGCCCGCTCTCTCGGACATGATCACCAGAATGTAATCAAAACAATCGGTATTTTAAATTTACTCTCTTCGGGTGGTTCTCTAAAAGCTGAAAAAGAACTGACTCTGCTTTCTCTTTTAGATAAACCAGATCAGAAAAAAGAAAAAAACAAATGGAACGATATCATTTCTGAGCTTGAACAAAAAGGGTTGATTGTTTACAGAAAAGGGCTTGATGAATATCGACTCTGGCATGGCAGCGATTTTAATATTGAAGAGGCAATTTCTGAAGCTAAAGAAAACCAGAAGGCTCCACTGGCAAAATTACTTAATGAAAATTTTTATATGCGACCTCTAGTGGCCCAACGTCATAGTTATGAAACAGGAACTCTTCGCTACTTTGAACGTATTTTTATCGATGCTTCTACCAACCTCGAAAAACTTTTCAATGAGCCCATACAGGGAGATGGATTGATTGTCTATTATGTCGATGCCCAAAAAGAACCTGCTGTTGCTGAAAAAACCTGCGAAGGAAAACCGGTGCTTCTTCTCACTCCACCTAATACAACCTCACTTCGTTCCATCGCTTTTGAATTTGATGCATTGAAAACGGTTCGAAAAAGCAATACTAAACTTTTAATTGATAAAGTCGCATCTAAAGAAATTGATCAAAGAATTCATTTGACGGCTCAACTTTTAAACAAAACTCTTGAGTTTTCTTTTCAACTCAACAAAGATTTAAAAATAACATATGGAGCAGAAATAAAAGCAAACATTTTTCGAAATTCTGTTTTTAACTCCTGCCTTTCTGATCTGCTTGATCATACGTTTTCAAAAAGTATTATTTTACAAAATGAACTGATTAACCGGCGCGATCTAACCTCACAGGGGGCTGCCGCACAAAAAAAGCTGATGATAGCTATGGTTCAAAATGCCGGCCAAGAACGACTTGGCCTCGAAGGTTATGGACCTGAAACTTCCGTTTTTGAAAGCACCTTGATTCAAACCGGCATTTACCAGAAAAATGAAAAAGAAGTCTGGCATTTTACCTACCCTGTCACCAGAGGAAAGTTTAAGGCAAATGCGGGAATTGACAAAGCTTTTAAAAAACTGGAAACAGTTTGTTTCAAGGCAGAATTAAAAGCACTACCAGTTCATAAACTTTATGCAGAAATTTCGACAGTGCCCTTTGGAGTTCCTTCACCTGTTATACCCATTTTATTTGTTGCCATCTTGCTGAAAAATGCAGATTCTCTAAGCCTTTATAAAGATGGTACCTTTATTCATACTCTGGGTGAAGCAGAAATTGAACTTTTACAAAAAAGACCTGAGCTTTTTTCAATAAAAAGCTTTCATCTAAGCGGATTAAAGGGCGAATATTTCAAAGAGCTTGAAACCATATTTCAAACCAGATCCTCAACAGAAACTATTCGAAATAATTCACTTCTTCAGGTTGTTAAACCGTTTATAAAATTTGTTCAGGCGCTGCCAGCATATACACAAAAAACATCACGGTTAAGCATTAAATCTCAAAAGTTGATGAAAGTAATTCTCAATGCCCGAGAACCCGATGAACTTTTATTTCGACAAATTCCTGCGGCACTTGGGTTCTTAAAAGAAAATGATCTTGCTGAAAATTCTTCAGAAAAAATGCTTTATTCATCAGGCAACATAAAAAATATGAAAAAAGAGCTGGTTCAATGCCTGGTCGAATTGCAAAATTGCTATCGTGATCTATTAAACAATTGCTCTACATTGCTCTATCACAATTTTTCTATCAGTTCAGATCCAGAAAATCTTCGCGAAGAACTAAGAGTTCGAGCAAAACGATTACTGAAAGGTATTCATGAACCTCTTTTAAAAAGATTTGTTATCGCAGCCATGGAAACTGAAAGTGACGATAATAACTGGCTTTCAGCCCTGATCATGGTTGTAGCAGATAAACCTCCCGAATCTTTCCGTGATGAAGATATAAACCTGTTTGAGTTAAATATTTCTTCGATTGCAAAAAGATTTAAAAACCTCGAAAGCCTTATGACACATATGAGCAGCAAAGGTGAAGGGTTCGAAGGTAAGAAGTTTACAATTACTGAATCTGACGGTAATGAATTATCAGAAGTAATCTGGATCGAAAATAGCCAAAGAAACACCCTTGAAAAAATTATAGAAGAATTTCTTGCTAATCAATTACTCTCAAATAATGAAAAAAATAAAAAAGCCGCTATGGCAATTCTTGCCGAAAAAATAATTGCACAAACCCGGAATAATGAAATACAACAGGTAAAAGAACAAAAACTCAAAATCAAAGTAAATATAGATAAGAAAATTACAGAAAAATGAGGGCTTGATGAAAACAATCACAGACGAAATATTAAAAAAATATAAAATTGAAAATGAACGAAACGGAAAAAAAGTCCGCCATATTCTTGGATTATCGGGTGGCAAAGATTCTGCAGCTTTAGCAGTATACCTTCATGACAAAATTCCCAATCTGGAATATTTTTTTTGCGATACCCACAAAGAACTTGAAGAAACCTACGAATTCCTGGACAGACTCAAAGCCAGATTAAACATCAACCTGAAGATTCTGCAAGATACCAAAGGTTTTGATCACTGGCTAGAACTTTATAACGGATTCTTGCCGTCAGCTCACCAGCGCTGGTGTACCATTCAAATGAAAATAAAACCTCTTGAAGAATTTATTGGAGATGATGAGGCTATCAGTTATGTAGCCATTCGGGCTGATGAAAACCGTGAAGGGTTTATTTCAACGAAACCCAATATAAAAGTTCGGTATCCTTTTATAATGGATGGTATTGAAAAATCTGATGTTTTAAGAATTCTTGATGAATCTGGTATCGGTATGCCCAAATATTATGAATGGCGAAGCCGTTCAGGTTGTTACTTTTGTTTTTTTCAAAGAAAATACGAGTGGGTCATGCTTTCTGAAAATCATCCCGATCTATTTGAAAAAGCAAGAGCGTATGAACAAAAACACTCCGATGGCAGAACTTATACCTGGAATGATGGCGAAACTCTCGATCAGCTGGTAGCAAGAAAAAAACAAATTATTATCGATCACAACAGGCGAATGGAACGCGAATTAAATAACAAACCAAATAAACCGCTTCATGAAGCTCTTGCCGATGTACTTAATGAAGATGACGACAATGTCCCTTGCCTGATGTGCACCACTTAAACACAACAAATTAAAATATACGATCAAACTATACACATCAAAAAACTTCTCATAAAATGGATAAAAATTGCTCAAGAGCTACCAGCACATTACGGGCAGCACCCTTTTGGCCAAAACTCGCTTGCGATTCCATGCCCATTCATACAATATCCCATCATACGATATCCCATATAAGAGAAATCGAAAAAAGTGAATAGAGTGACGAGAAAAATCAGATTCCAGCACCTGGCATAGTAATCAAATAAAAGCCTGCGAAATTCACGTAAAGGTAATTTCAATATTTCATAATATTCTGATTTACTAAAAGTTTATAAAACAGCTGAAAAGAGAACACGACCTCAGCTCATCACCATATTCAGCAGATTCTTGTTTGGAAAAATCCCTTCTTTATCTGCACGGTACTCTTTGCGGATGGAGTCCACATAATACATTTCAATTTCACCCTTGTTCTTAGCGGCAATTTTTCCGCGGCTGGTGCAATGAATATACTCCTTCACCTGTTCGTAGGTAAAAGAACTGATGTTAACCCTTCCCGGAGTTCCTGAAGATTCCATTCGGCTTGCAGTGTTCACTGTGTCTCCCCAGATGTCGTAGGCAAATTTTTTCTGGCCCACAACGCCCGCCACGACAGGCCCGGTATGTATGCCCAGCCGCAGCTCCCAGAAAACTTTACCTTTTTCGCGACGCTTGTTTTCTTCTTTTTTCATGAAATCCTGGAGCTCGAGAGCTGCCAGAACAACTTTCAGAGGATTGGTGGTGCACTCCTCAGGAATTCCCCCGGCACACATATAGGCGTCTCCAATGGTCTTGATTTTTTCCAATCCATAGCGAACAACCAGACTGTCAAAATAATGAAAATACATATCGAGCTCACGGACAAGTTCTTCAGGAGAGAGTTTTTCCGAAATCTGGGTAAAGCCCTTGAAGTCGGTGAACATAACAGAAACCCTTTCGTATTTACGCGGAGCGGCGCGACCATGCTCTTTAAGTTCATCGGCGATGCTCACGGGTAAAATATTGAGCAGCAATTCGTCAGATTTCTTTCGGGCAATTTCCAGATCATGGGTACGTTCTTTAACCCGGACCTCCAGTAGGTCTCTTTCTTCCTGCAGCTCCTCATAGGCCTTGGCGTTCGACAGCGATATCCCGGCCAGTGAGCTGAAAGCTGCCAGCAGCTCTTCGTTGTCTTTCGTAAAAAATGTGCCATCTAATTTATTTAAAACCTGAATGGCTCCAATAATATACCCCCGGGGATCATATACCGGCATACACAAAATCGATTTTGTACGATAACCGGTTTTCATGTCAAAATCACGATTAAATCGCTCATCTTCATAGGCGTCGGGAATGTTGACGGTCTCGCCAGTTTTGGCTACATGACCGGAAATTCCCTGCCCCAGAGGAATCCGGATTTCGGAGGTTCCCTGGGCCACCTTTGACCAGATCTGCTGTTTTTGCTCATCGACCATAAACAAGGTAGATCTGTCGGCGCTCATTACCTGGGTCACGCTGTCCATGATCAGCAAAAGAAGATTGTCGAGGCCCTTCTCTGCCATGATCGATTTGGCAGAATCCATAAGACGAGAAAGGTTAATGGTTCTTTGATTGAGATTTTCAAGGTCGTCCAGAGGCAAACGCATCGTTCCATCTTCATCAATCTGCAATCCGGGCAAATTTAATCCGTTAGGCTTTCCATACACTTCAATGTATTGAGCTTTGTTTTTATTCATCATTACTTGTTTCCACTTGTTTTGAACAATTGATTATTGAAACCGATTCTGGTAAATCTTTGTTTGTTTATTAAAATTTCAATAATGGATTTATATTTATTTCCATCCAATTTATAGTTTCGGTATAAAAGGAGTAAAAGTATATTATTTTATTATAATCTGGTCAACCAAAATAACATAAAATAATGTTTTAAAAAAGCGTGACCTATTTTCATCATCTACAACTATGCAAAAACAGCCCAAAATCATGCCCCCTCATGGCAACCCTGGTATGTGAGGCCAGCATACATTCCGACGGCCGTCCATGTTGACCTGCCAGCTTTCTCCAGAATGCTGCTCTGGCATTTTTATATGCAGATTACCTTCATCAAATTGCACAGCATGGAATTTCTGCGCCAGATTTTCAATGAAACGAAGCAAAAACTGCAGAAATCAGAACTAAAAGTATTTATACATCTATCGCCTTGTATCCCTACGCCTGGCAATGCTCTACTTCAGCCGAATTTTAAAGACGATCAGCTAACCGGGGTGAATGCGCCCAGAGCTGCCATCACGAATACTATTTATACATGAACAGAAATTAGATAGAAAGCGGCAGACACATCCCAGGCTTATCCCAGATCCATCGAAACCAGACCCGGTAGAATTCCGAAAAATAAAAAAATATGCTTGAAATTGAGTCGGTATTTACAACATTAGTAGATAATAATATACTAAAGTGTGAGAAAATATGGAATTTGTAAATAATCTGAACATCGACTGGGTTCATTCCCTGATACAACTTATTGCCGGAGCAGTACTTGGTTTGCTCATAGGTATGACCGGAATTGGAGCCGGTGTTTTAATTATGCCCGTTCTTTTATTTGTTTCGCATGTGGACCCTGCAGTTGCCGTAGGTACAAGCCTTCTGTTTTCAGTCCTCTCTAAAGGATACGGCGTCAGAGCACACTGGAAACTTGGAAGCATCGACAAAGAGACCAATTTATCTTTAAGTCTTGGCGCCATTCCTATGGTACTCATTGCATCAATGGGAGTAAATAAACTAAAAGAATTTCTTTCTCCGGATCTTTTTAATTACTGGATGAAAATTTTTCTGGCAATTATGGTTTTTTTAATCTCTCTTTATCTTATCTGGGACGCCTTTAAAAAAAATCAGCTCAACAGCAATAAATGCGGTGACCCATTAACAACTCCCCAGAAAATAAAAGGGGCCTCTTTTGGCGGAATAGTGGGCGCGCTAGTCGGCGCAACATCTATCGGCGGAGGGGTTTTTATAATTCCTATTTTAACTGGAGTTTTTAAACTCTCTGCAAAATGCGTTGTGGGCACAAGTATTCTTCTTTCTGTAGCCCTTACCCTTGTAGGTTCCGGCATCTACCTCTACTACGGTAATGTCGATATCCTTGTTGCCCTTTTACTGGTAATCGGCTCCCTGCCAGGAATCAGACTCGGCGCAAAAGCAGCACACTCCATGTCGAATCTTGCGCTTAAAAAAATGATGGCCTCGCTTGCTTTTATCAGCTTTATTTCGATGGTTTTGGGTATCAACCATTAAATTTTAGTAACCGAATATTAAATATATTAAAACTCTTTACCTCTTTTTTTGTGCAAAAAATATATTACATATGGTTTAACTCAAAAAATTTTATAATCATCTGTTATGATCATTGTTTTCAAATTTCTTTTATCAGATAAAAAAAATATTTTAAATTAATATAATTTCAGGTCGGATAGAACGCAGCGTTTATTCTGCGTTGCGACCGCAAAAGATCTCTGTAACGCATAGAGATCCTTTCGATGAGGCAAAGCACACCGAAGGGATCTCCTAAAAATTTTTTAATGTTTTTTATGTAATATGGATTCTGTCAAAGCCAATAGAAGCGTTGTAAATAAAAAAACCACATGAATTCCAATTTGATACTGTACTTCAACAAGTTCAAGATGTTCAAAATTAATAAATGCCTTCAACAAATGTATTCCGGAAATACCAATCAAGGCTCCGGCAAGTTTTACTTTCAATGTTCCGGCATCTATTTTATCAAGCCACTCGGGCTTGTCTTTGTGATTATCAAGATCGAGCTTGCTCACAAAAGTTGCGTAGCCACCCACCACAACCATTACAATAAGATTGGCAACCATTGATATGTCGACCAACGTTAAAAGCCCCAACATCACAGACTCCTCTGTCAGCTCTTGTGCGTGAGAAACCATGTGAATAAGCTCAATAAAAAACTTGTAAGAATAGACAAGCAAACCGACGATTAACCCAAGATAAAGCGGTAACTGTATCCATCGACTTGCAAAAACAACACTTTCAAAAATTGATTCTAAATTTCTTTTCATATGATCATTTTCACAAAAGTAAACTTCCCTTGTAAAGTACTATATCTCATCTGGCAATACAATTTTTATTTTAAACTGAATATGAAAATTTTTGTTAAAAACTAATTAAATAGTTCTATCCTTCAGTTACACAAAACGGACACTGGTAACATCTCGTTACTTCAGATCAACTGATCTAAAAATAATTTCAAGAACATCAGGGCAGTTTATTCCCTTTGTATTCCTCTTTTTCATTTATCAGCATGGCAATTTTCGTTATCTGCTCAAGTCCTCCCAGGTTCACCACATCAGAAAAGCCTTGACCCAAAAGATATTTTTTTGCCATTTCACTACGATTTCCACTTCGGCAAAATACATATATTTTTTCATTCTTGGGCGGCTGGTTTTCTAATAGCCATTGAGGTAGAGTCCCTAAAGGAACCAGTTTTGCGTGGCGGCAATTCCAAAATTCCCATTCGCTTTTTTCACGTACATCAATTACCAGATGGTTAATCACGTCTTCAGGTCTGATCATATACAATTTCCTTTCATTATATTTTATTCCATACAATAAATTCTAAACGAACTGTCAACCTTATGTATTAGTAAATTATAATATTCTAAATATTGCAACAAGCTATTTTGATTATAACTATTTTGATTATAAATTAAGACATAATGAAACACAGCTGCAAAAAATAATTTTTTTTATATATACTCTACAGACGCTGCAAAACCAGTGAATCAAAACAAAAACAAAGGCTATATTATATCCATTGAATTTATGCCCGAAACCCTTTTTTCTGCAGTCCCTCCCATTTTAGAATAATCAATCCATAAAAAAGAGATTGCCAAACCATTTCTTTTATATTTTTTGACATAAAAATTAACAGTGGATTAAAAAATGGTAAACAAAGAAGTAAAAAAAGAAATAATCGACAAACATAAAATGCATGACAAAGATACTGGATCAAGCAAAGTACAAATTGCATTATTAACAGAAAATATAAACAGATTAACCGGACACTTCCAACAACATAAAAAAGATCACCATTCCAGAAGAGGATTATTAGTGATGGTTGGAAAAAGAAGACGTCACCTGGATTATTTAAAAAAAGTCAATAATAAAGAGTATCAAAGCGTCCTTCAGGAGCTTGGTATAAGAAAATAAGGGGCTCAATTTGAGCCTCTTTTCTCTCAAAAATAACAACAATCTCATCATTTCATTGTTATTGCAATGGAATCCAATATTCAACAAACGAGGCATATATGCAACAAGAATCGATTCAAATAAACAATAATAATTATATATTAGAAACAGGAAAGTGGGCAAAACAAGCTGATGGATCTGTAATCCTAAAATGGGGTGACATGGTACTAATGGCAAATGCAACTATAGCTCCTGATGCTAAAGAAGGTCTTGATTTTTTTCCTTTAACTGTAGAATATCGTGAAAAGTTTTACGCAACAGGCCGCATACCAGGAGGTTTCTTTAAAAGAGAAGCCAGACCAACCGAAAGAGAAGTTTTAACTTCACGTTTAACAGACCGCCCTATCAGACCTCTGTTTCCTGAAAACTACCACAATGAACTTCAGATATTTGTTACATTGCTCAGCGCAGATGGCCTTACCCCTTCACAGGTTCATGCTATTACTGCCGCAAGTGCAGCACTGATGATCACCGGTGCCCCCTTCAGTGGCCCTGTCGCCGGAGTTCAAATCGGCAGAATAAATAACCAGTATATTTTGTTTCCTACAATTGAACAGCTAGCCCAAAGTGATATTAATCTTATATTGGCAGGCACAAAAACTGCGGTAACCATGATAGAAGGGTTTGCAAATGAGGTATCTGAAAAAGATATGCTTGATGCGGTACATTTTGGCCATGAAGAGATAAAAAAATTATGTATACTGCAAGAAAAGTTTCAGCAAAAAGCAGGAAAACCGTTAAAAGAACATGCTGCACCTGAAGATACCACTGAGTTAAGAAATGAGATATCACCTGCTGCTGAAGACAAAATTAAAAAGGCATTAACAGCGCCTAATAAACAAGAACGCTCAGAAAAGGTTGACGAAGCAAAAAAAAGTATTATCGAAGAACTTGAAGAGAAATGGACAACCCGTTTCGAAGAGGAGTCTGAATTAAAACTTACTCTATCTAAAGCAAAAATCATTATCGATCAAATAGAAGTAGATATCGTGCGTGATCAGATTTTTGATCAGGGTTTACGAGTCGATGGAAGAAAACTTGATGAAATCAGAGATATCACTATCGAAACAAACGTGCTTCCCAAAGCACATGGATCATCTGTTTTTACACGGGGTGAAACACAATCACTTGGTGTCGTTACACTGGCTACGGCAAACTCGGCTCAGATCCTCGATGATGTTGAGGGTGAAAGCAAGCAGAACTTTTTTCTTCATTACAATTTCCCGCCATTTAGTGTGGGTGAGGTAAGAAGGTTTTCTGGCCCGGGAAGACGCGAAATTGGTCATGGCAAACTTGCAGAAAATGCACTTAGAGGAGTTCTTCCCGATCAAAATAAATTCCCTTATGTGATCAGAATTGTTTCAGAAATTCTCGAAAGCAACGGATCTTCATCGATGGCGACAGTATGCTCAGGTTCACTTTCACTGATGGATGCGGGTGTTCCCATTTCAGGAGCTGTAGCTGGAATAGCAATGGGATTAATCACCAAGGGTGATAAATTTGCCGTATTGTCTGATATTGCAGGTATTGAAGATCACTTTGGTGACATGGATTTTAAAGTAGCAGGAACAGCAAAAGGTATTACCGCATTTCAGCTCGATTTAAAGGTCAATGGTATTTCAACCGAGATCATGGATAAGGCTCTAAGTCAGGCAAAAGAAGGAAGAATGCATATACTTGGAATCATGCAAAAAGCAATTGATGCTCCAAGATCAGAATTGTCTCCGAATGCCCCCCGATTGATATCTATCCGTATTGATAAAGAGAGAATCGGTGAGTTAATAGGCCCTGGTGGAAAAAATATAAAAATGTTAACCGAAAAAAGCGGTGCAGAAATAATGATCGATGAAACCGGCATGGTAACCATTGCGTCTGTAAACGCTGATGCGGCCAATAAAGCAAAAAAAATGATCGAACTTCAATTTGAAGAAGCTGAAATCGATAAAATTTACGAGGGTAAAGTAAAAAGAATCGCTGACTTTGGCGCATTTATTGAAATTATTCCGGGTAAAGATGGTTTATGCCATATTTCTAAATTATCTGATCAAAGAGTTGAAAAAGTATCTGATGTACTGAAAGAAGGTGATACGGTTAAAGTCAAAGTCATTGGAATTGATAAAATGGGTAAAATCAGTTTATCCATCAAAGATGTTTAAGTACTTTTGAAATCTGCAAGCGAAAAGAGTGACTTAAGGGTCACTCCTGAAGCTGCCAAATTCATTAAACCACCCTCTTCCCTATCGAGAATACTAAAAGCATACTTGGGCTTGAAGCCAACTTCACACAGCGCTTCATATGCCTGCAAAGTAGATCCGCCTGTTGTAATCACATCATCAATTAATATAATTTCTTTGTTCGCAGCATTTTCAATAATCCCTTCTACACGCTTTTTACTTCCGTGATCTTTGCTTTGTTTTCTGACAATTAAAGGATATATCAGATCACCCCGCTCCGCAGACAAACTGCTGATCCCATATACCAATGGGTCTGCCCCCATCGTCAACCCGCCGGCATAATCTGGTTTTTCTCCGAGAGTCTGGTAAATTAAATTCAACATTAATTTAGATGCCATTAATAAATTGGGAGGGTAGAAAATGGTCATTTTCAGATCAAAATAATAAGGACTCTTTTTTCCTGAAGCTAATGTAAACATTTGCTCGTGATTTTCCCGATAGGAATGTTGCAGTATATATTTTTTAAGTGCGTTCATATAATTCATAACCTCTTTATCTGTTAACAACTCTTTCATTTTTCACCCTGCCCTTTTGCTGCCTTGAATATACTTCTTAAATAATTCAATTGCCTGTATTCCATCTGCTGAAAACTCTATGCTTTCATTATTTACATAATACTTAATGTGATTCTCGATTACAGAATCGCTCTGCTCTTGCGCATAATTTTTAATAAAAGGTATAATCTTATTGTTATACTCTGTATCATTTGCTTCTTTATGTTCCATTGCATACTGAACACTCTCTTTCAATAAGCTTGAAATTTTTATCTTGAGAGTTTCATCTACCCACTTCCCTACAAATATTCCACCTAGTGGAACAGGCACCCGGTTTTCTCTCTCCCAATAATCTCCCAGGTCAACAAGAAGCTTTAACCCCTTTTCCGCATATACAAAGCGCCCCTCATGAATAATAACCCCAATATCTGCCTCACCATTTACAACCCTCTCCATAATCCGTGAAAAAATTGTATATTCAATGATCACTGATTTTTCTGCAAACCACTTATTTTTTTCCTGATAAAAATCCCAAAGAGCTTTTGCTGTGGTATACTCTCCCGGAAGCAGCACCTTGATATTCTCCTTCTCAGGCTCATAATTTTTATGGGTTATTGCCACAGGACCTACACCAAATCCAATCGCAGAGCCAGAAGAGAGTAACTCATAATTTGTTTCATCAGAAAAAGCACAGGCAAATGAGGCTTTAATAATATCATATTTTTTTTCAAAATAGCATCTGTTTAACTCCTCAATGTCAAGATAAACAACCTCAACGTCATAGGAGATTATAAGAGTTTTTATAAAATGATAAAAGGTAAAGGTGTCGTTTGGGCAAGGACTAATAGCCAGGGTAATTTTTTTTTCCACGTTATTTATTTTTTAAAAGCCTCACCTGTTCATTCGGCTGCTCTGATTTAAAGACAAATGATCCGGCGACTGCAATATCCACTCCTGCATCAGCCAGTAATTTGATGTTTTTATCATTTACCCCTCCATCTACTTCAATCACCGGATAATGATTGAATTTTTTAGAGAGTTGGGCACGAAGTTCTGCCAACTGAGCAAGACGATACCAGGTAGTGTCCAGAAATTTCTGCCCATAATATCCTGGCTCTATGCTCATAATTAAAAAAAGATCAAAATAAGGATACAATTCAGCTAAATTTCCAATGGGTGTTAATGGATTCAAGGCAATTCCGGATTTAATTCCCTGGTTACGAATGGTTTGCGATAGTCTGATAGGAAACGAGGTCGCTTCATAATGAAAAGTTAAATATTCTGGCTTTATTTCAAAATATTTCGGGACTTCGCGCTCTGGTGCCTCAACCATTAAATGTATATCGAGTGGAATCTTGCTCGCATTACCAAATGCTGCGCACATCTCTTCGCCAAAGGAAATCTGTGGTACAAAATGACCATCCATAACATCCAGGTGCAGATAATCGACATCATTAGAATTCAGCATGGCGATAGATTCGCCAAATTTCATCATAGGGGCCGCTAAAACAGAAGGTGCAATTTTAATCATATCTGAATACTGTTTAATCTAAGCTTATACTGCTCTTTCGGAACAGGTTTTTTTTCAGCTTTTTTTTCATCAGTCGAAAACAAATATCTTCTATTGGTGGGATTTTCATTTTTTGCATTTTGAAGAGACTCTTCAGTTTGAAAAATATTTTCTTCAATATAGCCCTGCCAGAAAACAATCTCTTTTTCCTGGTTAACAAATACTGGAATCTCTTTTTCTATATATAAATAAGAAATCTCTGAAAAATTATTCTGGCTATTTCTTGTTGCAACTGTCCAGACAGATCCGGCAATCTTTGGTGGTGACTTTAACCAAACGAGCGCATTTGGGTATCTGTTTGTATCATCAACTCTTTTATATTTATAGACAAAAACATCCCAGACCTCTGTCGAATGATCAAGAAAAGGGTTGAATCGGTTTCCTTTGTAGCTGATGCTAATTACCCTGCCATTTTCTTTATAATTTTCTGTTAACTTGGAAACTATCTTAAGGGGAATTTTAAGTTCGTAGGCAATTTTTTTAACTATATCAATATGCATATTTTTCATTTCTGGTAAAGGAAAAACAGATGCCCGCTTCTCAGGTCCATCTGATACCAGAATTGAGACAGGATATTCCGGAAAAACAGTCACTCCTGCAGGAGGAAATTGAGCTAGTACCTCGCCCACGGGATGGTCCGATGGAATATTGCTAACAACCCCTTTTTTTAATGAAAAGGTTTTTGAACCAACAGGGATTTGCTCGAGAATATGGTCTACCAGCTCGATAGATACTCCAACAATTTGCGGAACAGGTACAATATTTTTGGAAAAATTTACGAGTAGAGTTATAGTGGTTCCCTGCTTAATATCTTTTCCAGGAGCATAGTTTTGTGATAAAATATATCCATAGGGATATTCGATCAATTCTGCCTTATCAAGTTTTACCGCCAGGCCACTGGATACCAAAAAATTATGCTCATCAAGATATAAGTGCCCAACCATATCTGGAACTCTGACACGGGCTTTGGAACTTACGCGTATATTTATAATAATAAATGATATTATAAAAAAAAGTGTAAAACCTATAAAATAAAAAATACCAACTTTTGCCAGACTTGTCAACCAAGCTTTCTTTTCACTTTGCATATTATATACTACCTAAAGACAATTTAAAGAAATATTATCTGTTGTAAAGAGATAACATTCTCTGTGTCATGATTATGTTAAATTATTTTCCCGTCTGAAATATTAAAGGTGATTTCAGCACTTTCTGCCAGTCTCCTTTCATGAGTAACTACAAGGACTGTTAATTGCTCCTGGCTTTGCAAATCCCGCAATAAATTAATAAACTTCTCTGTATTTACACTATCGAGATTCCCTGTTGGTTCGTCTGCTAAGATTATAGAGGGTTTTTTCACAATAGCTCGGGCTGCTGCTGCCCTCTGGCTTTCTCCTCCCGAAACCTGCGAAGGATAATGGTTTTTTCTGTTTAAAATTCCGACCTTTTCAAGAATCGCTTCTGCCATCTGCATGCTTTCTTTTTTATTCCGGTTTTGAACAATTAAAGGCATCATCACATTCTCGAGAATCGTAAAATCGGGCATTAAGTAATGATTCTGAAATATGAAACCAATATGATTTTTTCTGTACATATTAATATTGCCATTTTTATAATAATTACTCAAGGAATCTCCCGCTACAACAATTTCACCCATATCAGGCTTCAGCAAAGCACCAATCAAACTCAGCAAGGTGCTTTTACCTGCACCTGAAACACCCACTATAGCACCAAATTGCCCCGCCTCCAGCGAAAGATTAATTCCTTTAAGAACCTCTACAGATTTTTCTCCATCCATGTAGCTTTTATGAAGATCCTTTACTTCTAAAATAACACTCACTTGTCGGCCCCCTGAATAATCTCTATCGGTTGCAACCTTCCCGCATACCAGGCAGGAATAAGTGAAGCCAGTCCTGATAAAAGTATCGCGACAATTGCCAGAGTGTGCAAGAAAGCTATATCAATATTAACAGGAAGATGTTCGAAATAATAAATATCTTTCGGAATCAGGGTAATATTAACCCAAAGACCATCTGAAAAAATAGATGAATAAATCCACCCTGTTTTATTGATTAATAACTCGATAAAATTCAAAATATTTTCCAGGTTGAGTGACAAATAGATACCAAATAATATTCCTGTAACAGTTCCCAACAAACCACCTGCAAATCCTGTCATTGTAAAAATCATCAACACCTCATTATCTGACATCCCCAGTGCCTTGAAAATACCAATATCTTTTTTTCTGGAACGGACAATATTAAATGTTGCCACAACAATGCCAATCATGGCGGCTATTATAAATAAAAAAACAATCGTCACCATAATTGTTTTTTCAAGTTTCAGGGCAGAAAAAAAGTTCCGCTGCTCTTCTTCTATTGTTCGAACATTAAAATAATAAGGCAACTCATCCAGAAGAATTTTTTTCATAAAGAATAAACTATCCAGACTTTTTAGTTTTACAGCGATTTGCTGAACTTTGTCGCCAATACTGAATAACTTTTGAGCCTGTTCAAGAGGAAGAATGACAACACGCGAATCGTATTGATAATGCCCTGTCGAAAAAAAGCCAGCAACAACATAGCTTTTCATCTTGGGCTCAATACCTACGCGGGCACTGAATTGCCCTTTCGGCACAATAAGATCGAAACTGTCTCCAATAGATAGATCATAAAGATACCCCATCTCTCTGCCAATCAGACAGTAACTCCCGCGAGCCATTAACCGATCAGAACTGGTCTCCTTGTCCATCTGAATCTCATCTGGAATATATAATTTATCGCCGCTTTTCTGAAACTCAATGGATCGAATAAAGACATGATCAATATTTTTATCCCGCCTCATGATGGCAGGGCTTTGGATCATTCCCCTGACAGAAGAAACATTCTCACCTAACAATTCATGGATTTTATTTTCCCATGAAAGCCAGTTACTGATCTCACCCGGGCCGGTGCTATCCTCAATGATGATATGGGGATCAAATTGAAAAATACTGTTTTTAACCTGATTTTGAAATCCGTTAAACACAGATAAAACCATTACCAGAAGAGTTGTACCAGAAAAAACTCCGAAAAACGACAAGCGTGCATTTACACTAAATAATTTTCCATTTTTCCCTTTTAAATAGCGGTACACTATAAATAAAAAATGTGAAATATAAACCATTAATACCCATTAAATAGAGTAGATATGCTCCAACAACAGAAAATTTTTAAACATAAACCAGATTATTTTTATAATATTAAAAAGTTTTTTCTGTTAACAGAAATTTAAATCTTTAACAATTATTTTCTATATTTATATAAAATCAATAACTACAGAATCTCAACAGGATCTACATCAATTTCATATTTAATAGAAGGAAAATGTTGCCTGTTGTTCAAAAAAAAATGAGAAATCGTTATCGAAAAATTCTGCAATACCGAAAAGTCATGATCTTTGATAATCAAATGATGACGATATAAATCCTTTAATTTATATAAAGGCGCCTCCAATGGCCCAAGTATCTCCAAGGGAAGGGAAATTCTCCCCTCTTCTTCAAAAAAAAGGTCAGGATGATTTATTGAATCTATATATTGATTTAATTTTTGCAGATAACGTCTATTTTCATCTTCATTACTTCCCGAAATTAAAAACCTGACCATTCGAATAAATGGAGGGTAATTAAGTTTTTTTCTGAAATTGAGCTCCGTTTGATAAAATTGCTCATAATCCATCTCGGAAGCATACTTTATGGCATGATGCCCGGGCTGCATCGTCTGCAAAACAACCTCACCTTTTTCATGTCGGCCTGACCGCCCTGCAAACTGGACAATCAGCTGAAAAACACGCTCAGAAGCCCTAAAGTCGGGCAGGTTTAGTCCTATATCTGCATTCAGCAGACCTACGAGGGTCACACCCGGCAAATCAAAACCTTTGGCCACCATCTGGGTACCAATCAAGATTTTAATCTTGCCCTTGCGCATATCCTGAAGCAAATCCTCCACAAAGCCCTTTGTTCTGCTGACATCCTGATCCATTCTTGCAAACTCAACTCCTGGAAAGTGGAACTCCACAGCATCCTCGACTTTCTGAATTCCCGAACCAACAATTTGTAACTTCGATTGACAAGTGGAACACTTCGTTTTATAAATACTCTGAAATCCGCATATATGACATTTTAAGTACCTTTCATCGTCTTTGTCTTTTCTATGTGAGGTCAATGTCAAAGAACAATGAGGACACATTACCGCCTCCTGGCATTTACGGCAAAAAAGATAATTATTATACCCTCTTCTATTTAGCAGTAATATAATTTGTTTTCCTGCCTTTAAATGTTCTCTCATAGTTTCAATTAAATATGGGGAAATGATATCGCTCTCAGGTGATACAGAGTCATACTCTACCACTCTGATCACCGGCAATGGATATCCTGTAGCTCTTTTTTCCATTTTATGCAACCCAATTCGACCAGCTTTGGCCAGATAACTAGATTCGACAAGAGGAGTTGCAGAACCTGCAACCATTCTCAAAGGCAATGAATAGGGCCATTGATTCTTATGCAACCTGGTAAAGGCTACCCATTTGGCATGATATTTAGGTGAAAAATTTTCCTTATAGGAACTGTCATGTTCTTCATCTATTATTACCAGACCAAGATCCTTTATCGGGGCAAAAACTGCTGAGCGGGTTCCCACAACAAGGTTTGCCTCACCCGATAAAACCCGTCTATATTCAGATATTCTTGCAGATCTTCCCAGACCAGAGTGCAGTATTGCCATTTTATTGCCAAAAAGTGGCTTCAGTTGAATAACAAACTGATACGACAAGGCAATTTCTGGTAAAAGAAAGATTACACCCAGATTTTTATCCAGATATTTTTTTATGAGCTCTATATAAATTCTTGTTTTTCCTGAACCAGTTACCCCGTGAATTAAATGAGCCTCGGGTTTATTATTTATTTTTTGAGCTTTAATTATATTATCTATAATTGTTTGTTGATCACTATTCAGATCAGGCAATAGAAAATCATCATATATTGCTTCTTCAATAACTTTGGTCTGCACACCCGCAGGAATCATCGAAAACAGGACATCATTACGATTGCAAAGATAGTGATCGACGATCTTCTGGGATAAATCAAATTGCTCTTGATTTAATATGGATGTCCTATCCACCAGCCTTATAATTTCTTTTAATTTATTTTTTTGCTCCCCCTTTGCTTCATTGTGAAGATGAACAATCAAGCCTATCTCTTTTTTGTCATGAAAAGGAACCAAAACTCTTTGAAGAGGATAAACATTTTTATACATTTTTTCGGGGACGAGGTACTTAACTGTACCCGAAAAAGAAGATTTTAAATAAACAGTTGCAACCACTATGTTAAACTCATCACTATAAAATAGTGATGAGTGAAACTAACAATTATTTATTTTATTTTCATCGCATCTTTAATGATATAGGTACTGATCTCATTTTTCTGAATCTGGCTGGTACCTTCATAAATGGATAAAATTTTTGCATCGCGGAACATTTTTTCAACCGGATATTCTTTTGTAAATCCATACCCTCCGTGCAATTGAAGTGCATCAGTAGCCACCTGCATGGCAATTTCACTCGAATAATATTTTGCAATCGCTGAATACTTTGCTGTATCTGGATGATCAATTGATGAATAGCGGGCAGCACGATAAGTCAACAATCTCGCAGCTTCTATCTTTGTAAGCATATCTGCCAGCATATGCTGCACAGCCTGAAAATTGATTATATTTTTTTCAAATTGAACCCGGCTTTTCGTATATTTGAGAGCTTCTTTATAGGCACCCGTAGCCAGCCCGACTCCTGCTCCGGCAACCGCTGGCCGTGAAGCATTCAATGTTTTTAATGCATGAATAAACCCCTTGCCAGGCTTTAGACCGAGCAGATTTTCTTCAGGAACCTCTACATCTTCCATAATGATTTGTCTTGTATGAGAGGCCCGGATTCCCAGCTTGTCTTCAAGTTTACCAAAAGACAACCCTTTCATTCCTTTTTCAAGAACAAAAACAGAAACCCCTCTTGTTCCCTTGCTTTTGTCAGTCTGGGCGATAATTGTGTAAATATCAGCTCGGCCTGCATTGGAGATCCACTGTTTTACCCCATTTAGGATATAACGATCTCCTTTTTTCTCGGCAATAGTTTTTATATTTGTTGCATCTGATCCGGCTTCAGGCTCTGTTAAACCAAAAGCAGCTATTTTATCTCCGGAGGCTAATTGTGTAATATATTTTTTCTTTTGCTCTTCTGTTCCACCGATTTCTATCGGTAATGCTCCGAGTTTTGAGGCAAAAAAGGCAGTATAAACACCGAGGCAATATTCTGCTACCACCTCTGCAAGTAATGTATTAATATAACCGCCTAAACCCAGCCCGCCATACTCTTCAGGGTATAAAGCACCGAATATACCAGCTTCTTTAAACTTTTCAAAAATTTTATCTGGAAACTCCTCTTTTGCATCCAGTGCTGCTCTTGCCGGAATAATTTCATTTTCTGAAATCTCTCGGGCAAGTGTCAATACATCTTCTTCTTCTTCTGTTTTTGTAAAATTTAATGGATCCATATTTTCCTCTTTTCTTATATTTATTATTATACTTAAGTATACCCTTTTTTATCGGTTATTTCAATAAAAAATCCTTAAAATTTATAATATCACCTGTTATATCTTTTTTTGACGGCTTTCTTCTTTAACATTAAACAATATGTTGTTAATATATTCCATTCCGGCTTCCTGATATTTAATTTGAATAATCACATTTTTCTTGCGATTACTGATTTTGGAAGTCAGGGTGCTGGTTGCGCTATCATATACAACAGAAAGAGGGGAAAATTGCCCTTTCTCTTTTACATAAGTAAAAATATTTCTTGCTGACAATGAAATCTTGGTAGCATCAATATCATGAGGAACTTTTAAAACAAATGTTGAAGGCATGGATATATTCATTCCAGGGTAACCATTTACAACCTGAAAAGGGAAAATTCTGGTCTCGAGAATTTTCTTGATTTGAGCTATAGTATGATCTTTTCTAACGATTAATCTTTGTATAAAATATGGATTGGTTCCTGGTATATTTTGACCCCGGAATGTGGTATAAGCTGCCTTATATCCATTATTCTGCAAAAGCTCCAGCGACTCTGCTGAATATATTCCATAAGGATAGGCAAGTGTCTCTACCTTGATACCAAGATGACTCTCCAGAATCTCCTTTGACAATCTAAACTGCTTTTCCTGATCAACTCCCTCCATCATATTTAAATAGGGATGCCAGAAAGAGTGACTTTCTACTACAAAACCTTCACGAATCAACTGTTTATACTGATCCCATGTAATAGCTCTCTTTTTGTTTACCAGGGTGATGCTGGGATAAGAAAATAAAATTACCTCCTGTTTGTATTCAAGATTAATTTTTCGGCCATATTTAACAAAATCGTTGTAACCATCATCAAATGTCAAAACAACAGGTTTTTCAGGCAAAGCTGAGGGCAAAATTTCACCGTTTAAATATTTAATCAAGATATCTTCACTGATAGTTTTATAACCATTATCAAAAAGCCACTTCATTATTGCCCGATATTCGCTTTCTGAAAGAGCAATATAATCGGCGTCCTTTAAATTTTCATCTTTTACTATATGGTGAAAACAAAGTACCGAAACACCCTTTACCTCTCTCCATTGGTCGGGCCATGACCTGTTCGGTCCAAGATATAAATCTGGCTCTTTTTTTACTTTTTCGGTTTGTACTGGATTTGCAAATAAAGAGGTTGATTCTTGAAAAAAATAACCTGAACTCTGATTGAATGTATAATAAATATGTGTAGCAGTTAAAGCTAGAAAAAGTAATACATATCGTTTCACGGAAATACCATATTTTGAAATTTCGATATAGCGGGTAGTGATTAGTAAATTTTTATTTCTTCAAATAAACCCTGCTGTCTGTACAATTGTTGACGCAATATCTTGAACTAATTATATATCAAACATGGATCATAATGATAAAATTTGTTATTTCAACGGAAATTATATTCCTTTAAAAGATGCTGTAATCAATATACAAACCCATGCCCTGCAATATGGAACTGCATGCTTCGGCGGAATGCGCGGCTACTGGAACGCAGAAAAAGAAAATATATATATATTTCGATTAAATGATCATTATCAGCGTCTTTGTGATTCGGCCAAAACCCTTCAAATGAAATTTAACTTCACTCAGGTAGAATTTTCTGATATCATAAAAAATGTTATTTCAAAAAGCATGTGGAAACAAAATGTTTACCTGAGACCTTTTATTTATAAATCAGATCTGGAGTTATCTCCGCGTCTGCATAATGTCAATGACTCTTTTGCACTCTATTCGCTGCCCTTGAATGATTATATCGATACTAAAAAAGGATTAAAAACATGTGTATCGTCATGGGTAAGGTTAAGCGATAACCAGATTCCAACACGCTCCAAGGCAAATGGCGGCTATGTAAACTCGGCTCTTGCCAAATCAGAAGCACTTGAAAATGGATTTGACGAAGCAATCTTTCTTGATGCAAGAGGAAATTTATCAGAGGCAACCGCTGCAAATATTTTTATTATTAAAAATGGTGCGCTCCATACACCAGATATTGCATCATCCATACTGGAAGGAATTACCAGGAAAACCATAATTGAACTGGCGAAAGAATCTGGAATTGAAATTAAAGAGAGAAGAATCAGCCGCTCTGAACTCTATACTGCAGACGAGATTTTCATATGTGGATCAGGCGTTCAAATATCATGGATTAAATCTGTTGATAACAGAATTATAGGTAATGGTCAAATTGGAAATATTACCAGACATTTACAGGATCTTTTTTTTGAGATTGTCAAGGGTAACCGAAAAGAGTATGAAGCCTGGTTGACTCCTGTGTATTAAATGAATTATCGCTTATCAACCATCAGCCAGAGATTTATTCACAATATTTCCAATGCTCTGCCAAATAATCGCTCTATCATTTTCACGGGAAATCAGACTCATGAAAAAAATGAGATTATTTTAAAACTTGCCTCTACACATCTGCACCAGACTCAAAGAAATCAAACCCTCAATATCAATCAGATTTTCCATGCTATGGAAAAAAATGAATACATTGATTTTTATTACTTTAAAAATGATCGAATAAAAATTGGAAACACCAAAGAGGCTGATCCTTATACCATCAGACACCTGTTAAATCATTTTATTCCTTATCGTGCAAAATCCAGTGCCGTTAAAATAGTTTATATTGAAAATGGAGCAATGCTGCAAAATGAAGCAGAAACTGCTCTTCTAAAAACTCTTGAAGAGCCCCCCATCGATACCTGCTTTTTTATCTCCATTGATGATATCTCTTCTTTAAAAGAAACAATTATTTCAAGGTCTATGGTTATTCCCATTACCTTTACCATCGATCCCCAACAGGTTCCCGACAAAAACTGGGATAAATTCTGGTACCTTAGTCACACATGGGGAACCGAGGAGTACAAACTGATGGAAGAGCTGAACTGGTTCGAAGTAATTGAAAGCCTATATGACGCCTTGCGTTTTGATTACAGCGACTATTCCATTTTCGAAGACCTGGGGTGGAACCTGGTAAGAAAAAAAAATCATTCAATTACCTATGAAAATCATTCCAAAATCATACAGTTAAGTTTTTTGCCTCTTTTCTTTTCGATTAGAGATAAACTCATTGCAGGTCAATTACCTTCTATTGGCCCGTCACAAATAAAAATATCTGATGAACAAAATCTTGTCACTTTAAGCAAGATTATTATGCAGCTTTTTCAGAGACTGAATACCCGTTATTTTGGAGTGAGACCACCTTCACTGAATATTCTTTTTTTTGCGTTTCTGGATAAATTTATGAAAGAGTGGCACTATTGATAGCGGACACCCTGTAAAATTATATAGCACGCAGGAACAATCAAAACAATTATTTTTAAGATATAAGGACTTTTGTTTCTTATTATCCAGTCCACATATCCGGAAGAAAGTGCAATCCATGCAACGATAATACCAGCAAGGGCATAATTAAAATTATACAAATAGGCACCATAGCCTGCAGAAACAGCCAGAACCATATCAAAAATATCGCTTAACGATGGCTTTTCCAGCATAGTCTGAAAATATTTTAACAGATTACGTATAATTCTTTCAGGCAGCTTTTTTATTTTTTCTAAAACAGACTTTAAAAACAAAATATCACGGCTAACTTCAGCCTGAAAATCACTTTGATTCGGTGCAATTACTCCATAGTTTCTACCGATCAGTCTTACAACTTTAGAGTCTGGAATAGAAGAGAGCTGGGATGAAACAGTTTTAAAAACGTCAGCAGGCTCAATAATACTGTTACCTAGAATATCCCGCTCTTTTAAAACAACACCATTGCAGATTTGACTTTCAACAATCTCTCCGTCTGCACTTTCCAGGTAAATTTTAACTCTCTTTTTTTCAAGATTTGCTTCGACTTTAAGCCTGTTATCGTTTACATAAATAATAAAAGCTTCGGGATATTCTCCATCGCGACCTTTAATATATTTCCATCGATCATTCATAGGCAGATTATTCAAATTTTCGGCTAAAAGATAGAATTGCTGAAATAAATATTTCAGAGACAGGGTTTTATATAACCGGATGAACAAAACTGATATAAAATGATCGCTGTGGCATTGGATACATTCAAACTCTCGGCCTTGTCACTATGGGCAATAGAAATAATTTTATCGCATCGCTCTTCAACCAAATGAGAAAGTCCCTTGTCTTCTGAACCCATCACAATAAAGATTTTAGTGGCATCTGCTTTAATTTCTTCAACCAGCCTGGCAGATAAAAACTCTCCCTTTTTTCCTGCCCCTAAAACAAGGTAACCACTCTTTTTCATCTCTAATAAAAAATTGGCAATACTGCTGATATGACAAACGGGCAAATTTATCAGTGTTCCGGCTGAACTTTTTAACGAACTCTCTCCCACTGGAGAAGATCTGTGTTTGGAAATAATTAAACCGGCCGCGCCAAAAGCCACCATACTTCGAGCCATAGCTCCGATATTTCCAGGATCAGTAATTCCATCTGCGACTATAAATATGCTACCATCGGGTGTGTTATGTATATCTTCCTTACCAAACTCAATAAATAATTTTACTGAATTTTTCCGGATCAGCAAAATACCCTGGTGATTATCCGATCCATGAAGGGAGGTCAGTGAGGCAAAACTGCTCTGAACCACCTTGGCACCAACATTCTGAGCCTTGCGTAAAATTTTGATAAGACGCGCATCTTCTTTTCTTGATATACGCAATTCATCTGTTGCATAAAAACCTGTCTGACCAATAATCAGTTCTACAGAGTGAATGCCTGCAATAATATGATCGTTTTCATTTTTCATAAATATTTACCAAATGTGTAAGTATACGAAACTGGGTTAAAAAATAACACTTTTGCTTTTAACCCGGGTTCCCTGAGGAGTGTCTAAAACCTCAAACCCCATATTTTCTATTTCACTTCTGATCTCATCTGAGAGACGATAATTTTTCTCTTTTCTGGCAAGGTCTCTTTTTTGAATTAAATGCTCAATAGCATCATTTGAAGAGGTTTCATTTTTTTTATTACTTGAAAAATGTAAAATATTTAAAACCGAATCCATTATTGCAAATAACCCCTTTAACTCTTTTTTAGATTCTGCATCGAGGGTGTTACCAGAAAGATCAAGCTGAGAGTTCGTAAAATTTATAGCTTCATGCAATACAGCCAAAGCCCGGGGAGTGTTTAAATCATCTTTAAGTTCATTTAAAAAATCCTCCCTGAGCTTATGGGAGGCGTCCTTGATTGATTTTTTAATCTCTGGTGAGATTTCCCGCTCTATGGCTTCATTAAATCTTTCCATAAAATTATAAATACGTTTCAAAGTCTGGCCGGTCTGCTTTAAAACATCCCTGGTAAAATTCAACTTTTGACGATAGTGAGATGAAAGTAAAAAATAACGAACCGCTAATACAGAATACCCTTCATTCATCAGATCACGCAGTGTAAAAAAATTCCCTTCTGATTTGGACATTTTATGTCCATCAACCAGTAAATGTTCACAATGAAGCCAGTATTTTACAAAATCATGACCATACGCATTCACACTTTGTGCAATCTCATTCTCATGATGGGGAAACATTAAATCTATTCCACCTGTATGAATATCAATCGGCCCTTTGAAAATTTCATTAATCATGGCCGAACATTCAAGATGCCACCCGGGACGTCCTTTTCCAAACGGAGAGTCCCATGATATCTTTTCATTCTCTTTTTCCGTTTTCCACAATACAAAGTCTCTGACATCTTCCTTGGTGTATTCATCTGTATTGTAGCGAGTGCCGCTTTTTACAGTAGTCAGATCAATACCTGAGAGTTTTCCATACTCAGCAAACCTGTTTATAGAGAAATAGATCGAGTCATCCAGTTTATAGGCGTAGCCTTTATTTAAAAGTTTTTCTGTAAGGGCGATCATAGGGACAATGTGCTCTGTTGCAGCAGGATAGTACTCTACTCTCTCAATACCCAGTTGATCAAGATCAACAAAAAATTCTTCAATATATTTTGCTGTATACTCTTTTAAATCATTGATTCCAGGGTTGGAATTTTTTTCCGTGGTGCGCCTTATGGTTTTATCATCTACATCTGTAATATTCATTACATGAGTAATTTTATAACCACCTGCTTTAAGGGATCTACGTAATATATCTGAGAAAACATATGAACGAAAATTCCCAATATGTGCAAGATCATAAACAGTTGGTCCGCAGGAGTAAATGGAGACTTCTCCCTGGATCCGGGGGGTAAAATCTTCCAGTTTTTTTGTATAGGAGTTATAAAATTTAAAATTCATAAATTCTTGTTAAAAAATTCGGGCCGACTGGATTTGAACCAGCGACCACACGCCCCCCAGACGTGTGCGCTACCACTGCGCCACGGCCCGTATTTTTCTAACTTAAAATCTATTATTAGACATAATGTCAATATCTTCACAGGAAAAAGGCCCTGCATGGAGAAAAATCAAAGCTTAATTTTTCCAGAAATCAATTTTTAACCCCTTTTTTATTCATTTTGATTTTTATTCTTGACACTATGAAGCCATTGATATAGTGTACCCTAGTTGAGTTAAATTACATCGAATATTATCTTGTCTATTGATTATTTCTTAAGCATCAATTTTATTCTATTCAAATTAAGTTCATCTGATTTTAAAAAACAAGGAGCATATTATGCAAATATACGTAGGAAACCTCGATTATGGAACTACAGACCAGGCATTGACAGATCTTTTCTCTCCCTTCGGAGAGGTGGTCAGTGCAAAGATCATCATGGACCGTGATACAAACCGATCAAAAGGATTCGGATTTGTTGAAATGGGTTCAAAAAGTGAAGGAATTAAAGCAATTTCCAAACTTGATGGACAAGACCTTAATGGCCGAAACATCAAAGTCAACGAAGCACAGCAAAAACCTTCTGGTGGCAACGGTGGCGGAAACAGATCAAATCGCTGGTAAAACCATTTTTCGATTAAGTCTATTAAAATGGATTTGATCAATTCGTAAAAAACCCTTCTGTATAGTGGCACTGCTCAAAAGCCAGCTGGTTTAATAAAGGGGGTTATTATACAGAAAACGGGTTAAGCAACAATCTTGACTGGATTCTTATCCATCGTAATAAAATTACAAGTTATCGCACAAGAGATAATTACCAGGCGCTCAAAGGCGACCACCTGTTTTAAAAAAAGAAGAAAATAAGATTATTTAAATTGATTCTCTATTTCAGAAAGTAAAAGGGTATCTATGATAAAACGTGAAATCCAGAAACTTGAAAAAGATGTTTTTGATATATTAATAATCGGTGCAGGTGTATCGGGTGCTGCGATTGCATGGGACAGTGCATTAAGGGGGTTAAAGGTCGCCCTTATTGAAAAAAATGATTTTGGACATGCGACCTCTTCTGCGACGTCAAAACTTATACATGGAGGTCTTCGATATCTCAAGAACTTTGAATTTAAAGTAGTTCGTGAGTCCCTCAGAGAAAGGCGATACCTGCTTGAGAACATACCTCATCTTGCATTTCCATTACCCTTTTTAATTCCGGTTTATAAAAACTCTTCTACACCAAAATGGTTATTGAAAATCGGTTTAACTGTTTATGATTTCTTATCGTATGACAGAAACTTTTTGAAAGATTCTTCAAAAAAAATACCGCGTCACAAATGGTACAGCAGAGAAGATGCACTCGCTATGGAGCCAGGTCTTAATTCAGAACAGCTTTTAGGTGCTTACTGTTATTATGATGTTCAGGATATTTTTCCAGAAAGGGCAAATATGGAGTATATTCTTTCTGCAGGAAACCAGGGGGCGGTTATCGCCAATTATATGGAAGCTGAGGATTTTATTTATGATAGTTCGAAAAAAAAAGTTTCAGGTGTAATCGCCCGGGATCTTATATCCAATAAAACAATATCTATTAATGCCCGGGTAACTGTAAATGCAACTGGTCCATGGGGCGATGTTTTGTTAAAAAAAATTACACCCCGTCCGGCAAGAACCCTTGTTCACAGCAAAGGAATACATCTGATCGTTCCCCGAATTCAAAAAGATCGTGCGATAACCATTGAAACCAGGACAGGGGAACATATTTTTATATTACCCTGGTTGAACTATACCCTTCTCGGAACAACAGATAGTGCCTACAATGGCCCGCTGGACCATATACAGGTTTCTAAAAAAGAGGCATTAGAATTTTTGGAAGCTGTAAACAGCTGCTATCCAATTGATTTGAAAAAAATAAAAATATTACATGCATATGCGGGGGTCCGGCCTCTGGTTTCTGCTTCAAAAACGCAGGTCAAAACATACAATCTATCACGAAAAGAGGAAGCATTTAATCATTTAAAAAAAGAGAAAATATCTGGACTCTATTCTGTTTTTGGTGGAAAATGGACCACCTCTAGGGCGTTAGCCGAAAAAACAGTAAATGATATTATTAAAACATACTCTTTTAAACGAGCTCCATGTAACACCACAACAACACCTTTGTCAGGAGAAAGTTCAACTTTATTGTTTTATGATTTTGCCACCAAACAGATCAGCAAATATAAAAACAAAATTCCAGGTGAACTGCTGAATCACTGGATTCAATATTACGGAATGCATTTGGATAATGTTATCAAGATTTATCTTTCTGACCCTTCAATGCAAAAAATTGTACCAGGTTATAATATGATTTCTACTGCAGATATAATTTATTCGATACGCTATGAAATGGCTCTCAAGCTTGAGGATTTTTTAATGCGGCGAAGTATTGCAGGAAACATAGGCATGCCCGATAAAAAATCATTGGAATTTATTGCATCTGTTATGAGCAAAGAGTTAAAATGGAATAAAAAAGACAAAGAATCAATGATTACAAAATACATTAAAAATCATTCTTTGCAAAAATAATGGATTATACAACGCTAAAAAATACTCTCGCACAAAATTCAATCTCATTTGAAGAAAATTATCCGCTATACCGGTTAACCTCCTTTAAAGTGGGAGGAAAAGCCGATTTTATTATTTTTCCATCAAATGAGAAAGAGATTTTCAAAATTTTTAAAATAATTTTAGAGCAAAAAATCCCTTTTTTTATTCTTGGTGGTGGAACAAACCTGCTCATTTCAGATGATGGATTTAAAGGTGTTGTTATTCATGCAAAATTTCCTGAAAAATATAAAATCCTCGAAGAAAACAAAGATTTTGTAATTTTAAAAGTCTTTTCATGCAGCGCAAACCAATATATATCCAATCAATGCATGCAGAAAGGTTTAAAAGGATTGGAATTTCTTGCCACTATACCGGGGGCTATCGGAGGAGCTATCGTGCAAAATGCAGGATGCTATGGCAGTGAAATTTCTGATTTCTTACTTTCTTGCGATGTTGCAATGCCCGATGGAACTGTTGAAATATTTGAAAAAAGCAAATTAAGCTTCCAATACCGGGATTCTTTTTTCAAAACGAACAAGTTTTTTATCATATCAGCCTGTTTTAAACTTTTTCGGGACGATCCTGAAACAATTAAATCCAAAATCGAATTGTATAAATTGAAAAGAAACCAATCACAACCTGAAAATAAAAAAAGTGCCGGATCTGTATTTAAAAATATTCTTACTGATGGTGAAATTATTCCAGCATGGAAACTGATTGACCAATCAGGCCTTCGTGGATTTAGTATTAATGATGCAATAATCTCTTCTAAACATTGTAATTTCATAGTTAATGCAGGCCGTGCAACTGCACAGGATATTTTTAAACTGATGCAAAAAGTTCAGCAGGAGGTTTTAGAAAAAACAGGCCATCACCTTACTCCTGAAATCGAGCTGGTAGGAAAATTTAAATAACTATTTTTTACTTACCGTTATTTTCCAGACTTTCACCACATTATCATTGCCAGCGCTGAACAACTTATCATCGCTGACAAACAACACCGACTTGATTACTCCATTATGGGCAGCTATGGAATAGCTTTTTTTCATTTTCTCCAGATCCCAGAGAATGATGGTATGATCACTTCCGCCACTTGCAAGTATTGTTTCTGAGCTATTGGCAGATATAGAATTTACAAAGTCTTCGCTCCCTTTTAGCTGTTTTTTTATTTTTAAACTTTCAGGATCAATAAAACGTATTAACTTGTCTTCAGAAGAGGTCACCACACTTTTTCTGGTTTTTAAATAGATCATTGAAGTTATTTTAGACCAGTGGGCTCTCTCTTTTTTAAGCACAGTTGAACAATCGCTGATTAAAAAAGAAGTTACAAATCCTGAATTATCACCGGCATAGATTTTTTGTGTATCACCAGCCAGGGTCAGCGCAGTAACATGCTCACTGCTGCTGCCGCATTCCTGTACTACTTCAAGGTCAGGATAGCTCCATTTTAAAATTTTCCCATCCCATCCTGCAGTAAAAAAATTATTTTCACTGGAAATTTCACTGATAGAGGTTACAAAATCTGCATGATTTCTGGTTTTTTTTAATTGCTTTTTCCAGGTTAAATCCCATAGAATAATCTGCCCATTATAATTTGCTGTTATGGCAAACTTTCCATCCGGAGATGTTGTAATATGGAATATTTTGTCATAATCACCTTTGATTTTATCAATAAAGCTGCCCGTCTGACTATCCCAGAAATAAAGGTCAGAGTCATACCCACCACTGATAATTTTTTTATTATCTCTGCTTTGGTTCAGACTTAGTATTATATCATCGTGACTCACGACGGGATTTCCAACCTGTCTAATATGCATTTTTTTTGAGGAACAATGGAAAAAAAGAGTACACAAAGTTAGTAATGTGAAATATTTTTTCATAACTTAACCGATATCTATTGCAGGAAGATATAGAAAACTATTTTTTAGTTTTGCTCCACTGGAGGAAGCAACATTTTTCTGGTTATTTCCGCCCTTCTTTCCGCATTAAAAAGGGTCAATAAATAAGGCGTTAAACTCTGCAGACCATCATCAAGGGCATTTTTATCAATCTGCCTTAATACATCGATTATATCAAGATCTCGCCAGTTTTCCATCATTTCAATGGCCTTTGCTGGTGGCATACTGGTTACTTTACGTGCGATATCATTTATCTTTTTCTTGCGGTCATCCCAATCTTTAGTGACCATATTTAGACGCTCACGTTCTTCCTGAATATTTTTTTTTAGCTCTTCTATTTGAGACTCTTTTGTTTCCAGAAGTGATGCCAGCTCATTTAAATCGTTCTCTTTTTTGGCTAGATCCTCCTCTTTTTCCATCAGTTTTTCTTCTCTTTTTTGCAAACTGATCTTGTCTACCTGGGTCGGGTAATCAATATCTACAAGTTTTACCGGATTTTCAGGTTCCAAAAAAGCAAAATAGTTTTTCACATCGAGAACTCCAATAATCCCCAACACTGCGATCAGCAGCACAAGAAATGCTGCTATCGACATTAATAAAAGTAATACAATTTTTTTATCTTTCATTATCTATAATTACAGGCAAGATTTTTTCTGAGTCTTCTCAGGGAAGAATCAATATTCCCTAAAGAATTAACTAAAATATTCAATCTTTTTTTTAAACTTTTTATGTCCATATCCACTCTCATTTTACTGCTTGAAACATTCACAACTCTGGTCAAACTCATATAATACCCCTTCTTTCCCTGTCTTTTTTAAATACATTAAATTCATCCATTGTTTTTGCTTCTTCATTCAAAAGTTCTTTCTGAAAATTTGCATACTGCTTTTCTCTGTAAATTTCCATTGTTCGTCGCTCTTTTCTAACACTATTTGCAGCGATTCTTCTTTTATCAAACTCCGGCTGGAGCTTGTTCATTTTGTTCTGTGCAAAAGATATTTGTTTTTTCATTAATTTTTGATTTTGAGAATACTTTCTTACATCTGCGATATTAAACTCTTTTTGCCTGAACTGTTCTTTTTGTTGAAGAATATCTTTATGCATGACATTCTCTATCTCCTCAATCTGAAAATTTCCCCTGCTGATTTCTGCAGCGATCAATGAAAAATGTGCAAATTTTTGCTCTTCCTTAATCTTTAAAATTTTAATAAGAGAATCCAGTTTGAACTTGAATTTATTCATAATGGTTAACTAACCTTCCTTAGTCGCATTGAATCTGTGGTTATCATTTTTTGAATCTCTTTTAACTGGCGGTAGGTCGTTTCAAAGCTCTGGTATTCTTCGACTCTTTGCTGTAAAAATCTGTTTAAAGAAGGCATGACCACCATCGCCTTGTCTAAAACCTGATTAGCACCTTTTACGTAGGCTCCGAGTTGAATAATCTCTTCATTATTCTGATATTCAGCAAGAAATTCCCTGAACTGCGAACCTGTTTTTTGGTGCTCATTATCAACAACCGAATTCATGCTACGGCTGATTGAGGCAGGAATGTCAATTGCCGGATAATGACTTTTTTGCGCAAGTTTGCGGGATAAAACAATATGTCCATCCAGAATACCTCTTGCTGTATCCACAATAGGATCATTCAAGTCATCACCCTCTGCCAGTACTGAAAACACCCCTGTAATACTGCCATCAACAGAGTTACCCGTTCTTTCTAAAAGATCCGGTAACATGGTAAATACCGAGGGAGGATACCCCTTTGATGTTGCCGGTTCACCAGCTGCAAGGCCGATCTCTCTTTGCGCCATTGCCAGCCTGGTCAATGAGTCCATAAGTAGTAAAACATTTTTTCCCTTCTCACGAAAATATTCTGCAATAGAAACAGTTAAATAAGCCGCCCGGACTCTATGCATGGGACTTTCATTAGATGAGGCAACAACCAAAACCGATTTTTTTAATCCTATTTCACCCAGATCATTTTTTATAAATTCTGCAACCTCTCTACCCCGTTCTCCCACCATTCCGATCACATTTACATCAGATTGCGCATAACGAGCAATCATTCCCAGCAAGGTACTTTTTCCTATCCCCGAACCGGCAAATACACCGATACGCTGACCTTTTCCAATCGTCAGAAAGGAGTCAATTGCCTTAATTCCTGTCAGCATCTTTTCAGTTATCATTGGCCTGGTTAAAGGATTCGGGGCTTTATTATAAAGAGTTCTGCTTTCAGCTGAAAAAAACTTTCCCTTAGTATCAAGCGGATTTCCGAGACCATCTATCACCCGGCCTAGCAGCTCATTTCCCATACTTACCTTAATTGGAGATCCGGTTGATAAAACCCTGCTTCCAGGAAAAATGCCATTAATTTTTTCAAGAGGCGCAAGGATTATATCATTTTGACGAAATCCGACTACTTCCGCAAGAATATACTCTTTGTTTACTACCTTTTCAATATGGCATAATTCCCCGAGTTGCACATCAGGTCCTTTTGAAATAATTGTATTACCAACAACCTCCTGTACGGATCCCAATGAGCGGATCGTCTCTGTTTTGTTGATAATTACTTTGTATTTATCAAGGATGTTGAGATGCTTTACAATTTTTTTATCTATCATATATTTCCTTAAACTGGTTTTGCATCTCTGATTGCTTCTTCAATCTCCTTCAGCTGGGTTGAGATACGGGCATCAATTGCTCCCACATCTGTTTCAATGATTACTCCACCTCTGTCAACTCGTGAGTCTTCGTAGATATTTACTTTTCTCAAGGACTCCATCATTTTTATAATTTCATCTTTGTGCGCAGTGGTGAGTTCCAGATCCGCAAAGTTTACACGGATATCAATTCTATCTCTCTCTTTAATTCGCGAAAGAGCGTCGCGAATATTGTTTAAAACCACCTCTTTTCTTTCAACGATTTCGTCTTTTATAACTTTTCGTGCGATAATCAGAATCATCTCCACCATCTGCTTTTCTGATTCACGAATTACCTGTTCCCGAACATCTATTGCATGACCAAGTATGGTACCTAATCGGTCAATCAACCGCCGAACCTCACCTTGCCCTTCTCTATATCCAATTTCACGTCCTGCATTATAACCTTTTTGATATGCTTCGTGCTCAATTTCAGAGGCTCGCATTTCAGCCTCTTTAACCATTTTTTCCACCTCAAGTTTTGCCCGATCAATAATCTGATCAGCCTCAAACTTCATGGAATCCTGTTCACGCTTGACTTTTTCTTTTGCATCCTGAATATATTTAAACGCCTCTGCCTTTCCCTCTTCAATAATTCTGTCAGACTTTTCATTGGCAGCTTTCATCATCTCCTGAATATCGCGTTCTGTATCATCACGATATTTTTGAAGTTCCCGCTCAATTTCTTCAATCGAAGGTCCGGTATATTGCTCTATTACGTTTCCTGCTGAATCCAGTTCAAACTCAGCCAATTCGTCCAACTGTTGATATTTTTTATACTTATCGGGCAAGTTCAGCATCAACGGCTCTTCCAGTTTGATGCTGTCCCCTGTTTTAAAAATTATTCTGGACATAATTTATTCCTTTATTTCTATATTACTCTTCGGCAAGCCATGTTCTAATGAGTTGCGCAACCTCTTCAGGGCGATCCTTGGCCAGGTTTATTGCATTTTCAATCATCTCTTTTCTTGCCTTTTCTTCAAGAGATATCTCAACCTCTACACCCTCATCTTCAATAGCACGCAATGCTGCTTCACGCATCATAGCCTGTTGGGCAGCAAGCTCCTCTGATTTCAGCCTTCTTCTTTTATCGATCTCTTTTCGAACTACCTGATAAATTATGGTTAAAATCACTATCGATAAAAGTGATATAAGGGTAGCCATTAACATTTTTTTAAAGGCTCTCTTTTTGCGAAGCTCTTCATCCTCAAGATCAAACTCTTTTGTACGGTCTTTAGCAATCTGCTTTACCGATATCTGATCACCTCTTGCAATTGAATACCCGACTGCCTTTTTCAGAACGTCAGTAACATCTGCAAGCTCCTGATCTGATACAGGCTCATACTCACGGATATAACCAGAACCATCTTCTTTGATCCCTTTGCGATGCCACTTTCCATCCAGAATGACTGCAAGATTTACCCTTGTTAGCTCCCAGGGTTGCTTTAAAATTTTACGACTGGTTTTATTAAATTCATTATTTCTAATGGTTTCCTGTTTATCATAGGTTGCTTTTTGATAATCACGATCTTTATATCCGGGAGGAATATTCGGCTCAGTGCCGGCAGGTCCCTCAGGAGTAAAACCATTTCCCTGAAAAGTTTCTCTTGTGGTTTTTGAAGAAACCTCGAGTGAATCCTGAACCACTCTTTCCGAGTAAGGAGTGTTTGGATCATCCGGTGTCATTACCACAGGCTCCACCTCACTTCTTTCAATCTCTTCCTTATCCCAACGGAGCATCACATCAAGACGAACAACAGTAGAACGATCAACTCCAAACTGACTTGTCAGTGATTTATTTATATCAGATAGTAACTTTATCCGCTCTTTTTCCTGTATTTTCAACTTCTCGGTAACAGCCTTTAACTCCCACTTCTCTTTATCGATATCATTATCAAGGTCGCTGATTATGTTTCCGTCAGGATCAGCTATTGATACATTTTCTTTAGTCAAGCCAGGAATTGCTCTGCTCACAAGGGTTACAATACCTCTAACTACTTTTTTGTCAAGCGACTCCACACCGGGAGCATATTTAAGTAAAACAGATGCTGTAACAGGAAGAGCGCTCTCTTCAAACAGGTTTTCTTCTGGAAATGCAATATTTACCTCAGCCTGCTCAATGGATTTAATTTTGGAAATCATTCGAGAGAGAGAACCCATTAAAGCTCTCTGTTTTTTAATATCTTTTTCAAATTGAGTTTCTGACCACTTGTCTTCATCAAAAAGATCCCAGCCATGAACGCCCTGGGGAATCATATTTTCCTGGGCAAGGGCAACAATTGCTTCTTCTCTTTGTGAAGGAGAGATAAAAATGGTACTGGTGCCTGATGTACTGTATTTATAATTCATTTCACCCAGTTTGGTGGTAATCTGGGCAAAATCTTTTACATCAAGATCTTTAAAAAGTACTGATCTATTTTCTTTGGAAGAAAACATCGCAACCAGAAAAAGAGCAGCGATTATGGTTAAAAAAGCCGATCCAATTATGATTTTTTTGGTTAGATCGAGCTGCTTGACCAGAGCAAGCATATCATCGAACATTTTTTTAAAATCTGGCATGTTGTCCTTCCTTAGTTTTTCTTACATATATCCCCCAAGTTCCCTTTGTCCTTATTTCTCTTTTTATCTTTATTTTTATCTTAAATTAACAAGATCACGATAGGTTTTTATTGCCAGATCTGCGACTGTCTTAGTAAATGTTATAGCCATTCTTGCCTTCTCTGCAGCGATTGTTACTGTATGCATTTCAACCGAGGAGGGATCTGTAATCATCTGCTGTGTAAGCTTTTCTGATTCAATCTGCTGATCATTAACCTTTTCAAGGGCACGATTCAACAACTCTGAAAAATTTAATTCAGTGGATTCTGGTACATCTACAATTGCCAGCCCCTTGTTATGACCAGGCCTGGACACATTTAACTGTATTATGTCTCCTTTGCCTATAGCGTTATCTGCAGTGAGTGCATTTAATGGTATCATTGTCAAAACTCCTTAATTTATATTATATATTCTGTCAACTCAATTTATAATTTTAATATTTATATAGCTAAAACTATCTTCCTATTTGCATTGCCTGTTGAAACATATTTTTTTCGCCATTTATCACCTGAACATTGGCCTCATATGCACGACTTGCCGAAATCATATCCACCATTTCTGTAACTGGATTTACATTCGGATACTCTACATATCCTTTTTTAGGCCCAATGGGAATTGCATCAGGATGCGAAGGATCATATACCAGACGCAGTGGGGTATTTTCGTCACGCTCCACCTTTAAAACTCTTACCCCCTGGCCATCACCAGGTCGAATTCCAAAAGGATAAAGAGGAGATTTCCACTTTGTACGAACATTGATAGGCTGCATGATCGCTCTTTGTCGATGATATGCCCCCCCCTCAGTGGTTCTTGTCGTAGTCGCATTGGCAATATTATTGGATATAACATCCATTTTTAAGCGCTGCGCTGTCAAACCTGTAGTAGCTATATTAATTGCTTCAAACATTTTTCACCTTTTATGACATTCTCATAACTGAACTTAATAAGCGATAGTTATTACTTATCATCTGAGCCATCGACTGATATCTCAACTGATTTTTTAGCATTGCCTGGGTTTCAGCTTCAATATCAATATTGTTTCCATCATTTCGCATGGTAGTAAGGTAATCCATTCTTACCGCAGGCTGTACCTGTTTGTAATCCAGAGCCTTAAAAAAAGGAATATGGCGACTATCTGTTACTTTAGCCGGAACACTTTCTTCCTGTGTTGATCTCTCTGAATCCAGGGCACGTCGCAATCCTGCCTCAAAGGTTACCTCTGAGCGTTTAAAATGAGGAGTATCGGCATTTGCAATATTATCTGCAATAACCTTTCTACGAGTAACCTCAACATCCATTCCTTTTTCCAGAAGATATTGTGTTTTTTCCCAGTGACCTGACTCAATAAACATATTACTATTCCCATCGGCTATTTATGAAATTTCTTGATTAATTTTCTTGACCATTCAAGCATGCAGACTAAAAAGTGATATTCAGCCAGAAAAACAAACGATTCAAATTACAAATATTCAAGCACCATGTTAACAATAAAAAGATTAGTAACTGCCCAGATTTTCGGAGGATGATTTGATCATTAAACCCGTCTATCAATACAAAAAAGCCCCCTGCTTTTCACGCGATAGTGGTGGTCAAAATGGATGTCCGGCCTGGAATGATATACCTGCTTTTCTTTATTCGATCAGTCAGGGAAGCTTTGAACAGGCTTTTCAGATTATAAAAAAAACCAATCCTTTTTCAGGTGGATGCGGAAGATTTTGTGACCACCCCTGCGAATCTGCATGTAATCGGGCAAAATTTGATTCTCCGGTAAACATACGGGACCTTGAAAGATTTATTTCGGATTATGGATACACGAATAATTTGCTACCGGATAAAATAGATAACTTTGCCGGTAAAAGTGTGGCAATAATCGGAGCCGGGCCAGCAGGGTTAAGTAGTGCCTATTTTTTAAAATTATCAGGGTTCAAAGTAGATGTACTGGAAAAGGAGAATATTGCAGGGGGAATGATGGCACTGGGAATACCACTCTTCAGGTACCCCCGGGAAATTCTGGAATGGGAGCTGAATTATATCAAATCTCTTGGAATCAATATTGATACAAACATACAAGTTGATAGCAAAAAATTTAAAGAACTATGCAAAACATACGATTACGTTTTAATTGCAACCGGAGCACACAAATCGCGAAAACTCGGAATTCCAGGGGAAACTCTGAAAGAAGTTATTATAGGTATTGATTTTTTGAAACAGTTTAATTTACATCAAAAATTTCGCAATTCAAAGAACTTTGAAGATGTCCATAAAGAATACCAGGGTAAAAAGCTTATCGTAGTCGGGGGGGGATATACCGCTATCGATGTGGCACGAACTGCCCGACGATGCAATATGAAAGTTTCTGTTTACTACAGAAGGGGGGAATCTGATATGAATATTCATCCCGGTGACACAATCGAATGCAAAAAAGAAGGAATTGAATTTCATTTTTTCCTCTCTCCCGCTCAAATTGACAAGCAAAACGATGGCTCCCTCCTGATAAAAATGGAACAAATGAAAACTGGGGAAATGGAGGCAGACGGCAAATACTCTATTATTCCTACTGAAATTTTCTCAGATGTTGAGACTGATTTTCTGGTTAAAGCCATCGGTGAGACTCCTGAACTGGGCTTTCTTAAAGAATTCGAGATAAAAAAAAATAATGTCATACTTAAAGCAAAACATTCTGGAAGTGCTGATATTTTTATTGCCGGTGACGCAAGATTTGGATATGCCAGCGATGTTGGAAAGGTAGTACGGGCCATTGCATCAGGCAGGAAAAGTTCTGATGAAATTATTCAACATGCATCTGGAAAAGCAAAGGTCTGGTACTCAGAAGAAACTATAGCACAATACAATAGCATCAAAACAAAAAATTTTCACAAGCAGGCTCGTGCAAGAGTCAGCCACCTAAAGCCAGAGCTGCGCACCAGTAACTTCCATGAACTCTCAGCTTCACTGGAAAGCGATGAAGCAATATATGCAGCTTCCCGATGTTTTAATTGTGGAATCTGCATTCAATGTGATATGTGTTATCACTATTCGCAGGGTTCTATTGCAAAAATAGATACTCCATGGAGCGATGATCGAAAAAAAAGATATTTTACATTTATTGAAGATAAAATATGCAACAATACCCTTGAGGCGGTTCATGCCTGCCCCAGAAATGCAATGAATATTACAAATCTGGATGAAATATCAAAAAATGATTTTTTAAAAAGTCAATATACAACGCTTCAAAATTACACCTCTGCTCATGTTTCTCTAACTAGAGAAAAAAGAAAAAACCTTTCAAAGGAGCGGTTTAAAAATGTTTAGCGTTCCTTATGAACCTCTTTCCGTAGACATTTTCTCAGGTGGCCTCAAAGGTATCGGACCTGGCGCTTGTGGACTTTTTTCTATTATGGGAAATTGCCAGCTTAACCCAGTTATTGAAGCAGCGTCTATTTTACAATACCGTGGACGCACAGGAGCAGGTTTATTTCTTAAAGGTTTTTATCTTGATGATGAACACTACCATATTCATATTATGTATCGCGATAAAAATAAAATTGAAGAACTGGAAAAAGCTCTGAATAACTTTGGCATTCAATATCTGGATAAAAAAGCCATGGTAAAAGAGAGTCTTTATTTTAAATATGATATGCCGGCTTTCATGAGTTATACTGTACTTTCTCCTTCAGAGGATATCATTAAGCAAAAAGGGGGAACCGGCGATCTTCACGAATTTATACGCGATCGTGTTTTATGGTTTAATAGCCGCTACAAGGATGAGGCCAGAATTTTTTCAAGTTCATTAAATGGGGCAAACTTCAGTACAGCTTTTGAGTTATCTGATACTATAAAAATTTTTGATCTGGAAAATCTTAACAACAAACTACTCAGAGGAGCACTTGTACACATGAGGTGGCCGACATCACAAGGCCAGGGTTTATGGTGGGGCGCACAACCCATTGGTTACGGCAATATGACAGGAATTCATAATGGGCACTTGTCATCAGATAAATCCAATGCGCGTGCATTGGAACAGCTGGGCATTCCTCTTCAAGTCGGAACCGATTCTGAAGCAATTTTTCAGGAAATTTACTGGTTGATTGTAAACGGATTCTCTTTAAAAGAAATAGAATGGATTATGAGTCCCAAATTTCCTGAGGAAATTTATGACCTTACTGAAAAAGAGAAAGAACAATACATGGGATATATAACACACCCCATTCTTCGTCATTTTAAAATGAGCGGACCTTCCACGGCAGTTATTAACTATGGAGATCTCATGCTGGGAATTACAGACAGGGACCATATGCGCCCATTTACCATTGGTTACGACAAAGAGTCTGTTATTTTTGCAAGTGAAGAAAGGGCAATTATAAATTATTCAATCATTACAGGTAAAAATTATAATATCCTATCCCCGCCAGCAGGAAAAATTGTAGCCTTTCTGGCCGAATGGAACTCCGATGTGAAGAAGGGAGTTGCATCAATAAACTATCTGGAACCTGATTATATTCACATAAGCCAGGAAAGAAAATTATCTCTTATCGATATTTAAACGGAGAATTAACGTGCAAAAACAAAATCCAAAAAAACAAAGCACAAAAGTCTCTGAAACCATTAAAATTATTAAAGAACGCAAGGTTATTCACGATCGTCCTGATACTCTAGGTATAAATAATTTCAAAAGCCCTTTCAAAGTAAAGGTAGTTACAGAGACGGAAGATCCAGGACGTGGATGTGTTCATTGTGGAGTCTGTGTTACAGAATGTACGCACAACTTGAAAAATCCAGAAAGCGGAAGAGCTGTTTTTTATATGGAAGAAATTCCAGTAAATCAGAATGGTGACCATCTTGATAGTGCATTTGCCCTTTCCCGGAATATAAATTTTACTAAAAAAATACTTCATATTGTTGAAGAAGAGTGCTGTAATTGCAAACGCTGCGTTAAAATGTGCCCTCAAGGTGCAATCCAGATTACCTCTAATCCTGAATACCATGACATGGGAGTTCCCAACTCTAACGCAGAAGTAATAAATGATCTCGTAAAAAGGGCATCTGGAGAAACCATGATTGCTTCAGCCCATTTAGGTCGTCAGATTTCCAAACTAAAACATAACTGGCAGATTGATGCAGCCGAAATTCTCTCTCCGCAACGAGATCACAAATTTGAATATGCCGGAAAAATGGAGTTAATGACGCTGGGTAAAAGAGAGGCGCGCCTACCTGTCTCCTCCCCCATTTTTGATTCTAATCAATCATACGGATCCAATTCACATGAAGCATTCCTGGCAAGATTAATGGCCTCGATAAAACTTGGCCGTCCATTTTTTACGGGTGAGGGCTATATTCACCCTGACATGATGATGGCAGCCAATCATTGTATCGTTCAATTTGGCTCAGGTGGATATGGCCCCTGGATTCATCTTGATAAATTTGCCGGTTTCAATATGAAGTATGGCCAAGATGCAAAAAAGGGAAAGGGTGGACATCTTGCTGCCAAAAAAAATGATCTGGAAATTGCATTGATTCGTTGCGTGGAAGCATTAAGACCTCTAACGTCACCTAATCCTCAACATCTTCAATACTCAATAGAAGAATTACCAATGAGAGTTGAAACATTAAGAGCACTTCTCGGACCGAATAAAATAATCGGAGCTGACGTTTATGGAACTGCCTGGAACTTTGAACATATTGTCATAGCCCTTGCCAAGGCAGGATTTGATTATATAACCATAAAAGCAGGTGACAGCTCCACAGGGGCAGCTCATAAAATAGATCTTCAAAATAGTGGTCTAAATGTAGTTTATCTGACTCACATTGCAGATCTTGCATTGCGTAAAGAAGGACTAAGAAAAAATCTGAGCATCATTGCCGAGGGGGGAATACGAGATAGTTTTGCTGCCACTCTTGTTTTGCTTGCCGGAGCTGATTTTGCAGGAATGGGAATGCCACATCTTTTTCCTCTGGGATGTACTCTCTGTAGTCGATGTCACACAGGACAATGTGCATGGGGAATAACATCAAGGCGTTATGGAACAAGAATTGACCCGGAAGAAGGTTCTAACCGAATAGTAACCATGATAAAATCCATGATTCTTGATATCGAAGGTTTTGCCGGAGGACTTGGAATGAGTAATCACGCCGATATTACTGGAGCAAGAAGATTTAGATACCATGGTGATGACCCTCTTCTGTTTGAGACATTTGGCAAACATGAATGGCAGGGGCAGCTGCATATTGATGATTATGTAAAAAGCAGAAAAAGCACATACCTGACAGAGCATTCCAGTCCATTAAAAATGTACCCGAACGAAGAGTCTCTTTTTTTAAAAAGCATCTATAATGGTACTATTGAGATTGACGTGGGAAGAACCATGACCTCGCTCAACCTGAATCAACTCATGAAAAAAGCTTCTGAGGCAGGAGCAAAAAAATTCATCTTACATAACGTAACGGGTCAACGGTATATTGGTACCGGTGTGCAGGCTGAATCTATCGACGTATACGGACTTTCAGGAAATAACTCGTTTGCATTTTGTCATAATGTTCAAATAAGAACCCACAGCAGACAAAACCAGGTATTTATTGCAGGAAATGTTCAGGTCGGTGTCGCAAACGGAGGAAATGTAAAAGAGCTCAATGTTGCCGGGGATGCCAATGATCTTTTTGCGTCTTATGCCATTAGTGGAAAATATCGAGTTGCAAAAGGTGCAGGTGTCAGATCATTATTGCTTTTCAAGGCAGGAATACCTCAGATCTGGAATGATATTAATTTTGATGAATTTGACAATCTTACCAATGAAGAAAAAATAGAAGAGCTTTTAAAAAAATATCAAAAGCGCAAGGGGCTGATTAAAAAAACAGGTTATGATAAATTTCTGGAAACAATTAAACCCATGCTAAAAAAAAGAGAACCTCCCGTCGCCATCTTTGGATTAGGTCCTGACAAAGTAATGGGTGATTACTTTATGGAATACTCGCAGGGAGGAATAGGGATAATTCTGAATATTTTCGATCATAAAATTCCCGTTGCCTATTACACCTGTTCGGGATTATCTGCGGGCGCAGCATTTATTCGCGGAAGCGTTCCGGAAAACAGATTAGGTATTGGAGTCAAAGTTGTGAACTCGATCAAAGAAGATAAAGATCGAAAATTATTAACAAATGAAATTAATGATTATATAATTACTTTTGAAAATGAACATATAGATAACAACTTCCCCAGAGCATTTGACAAGTTTCGTTCGAAATGGAGTAACAACGCGGAAGCCGTACTGGATGAATTTTGTACAATAATTCCTAAAAATTAAATCTATTTAATTTTTTCGAGTATACGCATTTTAGCAGATCTTGACCTGGAGTTATTATCTAACTCCAATTGAGATGGTATAATTGGTTTTTGAGTTATAACTTTAAAAGGACCCGGTAGATAATTACTCTTTGCACGGGGATCACTTTGTAATATCCGCGAGTGGTCCAGAAATGAATGCTTTACAATACGATCCTCAAGAGAGTGAAATGTAATAATTACCAGACGTCCTCCTGGTGAAAGCATATCAGGCAAAAAAGCAAGAGCCTTCTCCAGATGCTCAAGCTCTTTATTAATAAAAATACGAAATGCCTGAAAAGTTTTTACAGAAGGATGTCTTGAATCTCCGATTAACATTTTTTTAGGATATGAATTTTCACAAATAAATTTTAACTGCGCTGTGGTATGAATTGGTTCTTTCTTGCGAAATTGAATTATGTTCTTTGCTATCTGTGGTGCCATCTTCTCTTCACCATACAAATATATTACCTTTTTAATTTCGTCTAACGTCGCGTGACTCAACCATAGATACAACGGCTTACCTGAATGAGTATCAAGGCGCATATCAAGCTCCTGATCAAATCTGTAGCTAATTCCGCGATCCAGCCTGTCAAGATGATAAGATGATATCCCTAAATCGAGCAGTATAACGTCAAAAGGGGATCTCCTCTCATGCGGGTTGATAGAGTAATTCCCATGCTCTAAAAAATATCGCTTTGCTAACTCAGGATATTTATTTAAATTGCTTTGGGCAATAATTAACATTTCCCTGTCAGCATCACTTCCATAAGCAATACGTTTGGAATTTTGTCCTAACCATTCAATAGAATGTCCCGCGGCTCCGAGAGTCCCATCCCATAGTGTAGTATATTTTTCACTGCCGGCATACTCAAGAAACTCCTGAAGCAACACCGGCTTGTGTACTATATTCTCTGTCAAGTTTGAGCTATTTCACTTTTTTCAGAATTGCTCTTCAGCTCTTCGGAAGCATCATCAGAATTTTCACTCTCTTCCCAGAATAGATCAAATTTTTCACTGCTGATGTTAAAATCATTTTTAAGTTTTAAAATCTCATCCTCGGTTAAAATCTTTTCTTTAAAAGTCAGGGTATTTTTATCTTTATTAAAGCCAATTGTATACTCAACAGGATTTTTTTCTTTTCGAAGAAGAAGCATATCTGCCAGCTTGTCTTCAATTTCTTTCTGAAGCAACCGTTTTAATGGTCTTGCACCATTTGTTTCACTATATCCCTGCTCTGCAAGATAATTTCTGGCATCAGAATTTAAAACAACATGAAGATCATTATGAATTATATTACTATTCATCTCTGAAATAAGCAGATCAACAACCTCAACAATATCTTTTTTTTCCAGAGGATTAAAAATTACTATATCATCAATTCTATTTAAAAACTCTGGAGAAAAATGTTTTTTTAGCTCATCCATTACTGCATCACTTTTAAACTCTTCCTTCATCTCATCATTATTAAAACCAAGTTTTCCACCCTTGATCAAAGTGCGTGCACCCAGATTTGATGTCAGTATTATGATAGTTTCTTTGAAATCCACATGATTACCCATCGTGTCTGTCAACGAACCCTCGTCAAGTATCTGCAACAAAATGTTCTGAATATCAATATGAGCCTTTTCAATTTCATCAAACAACAATACAGAATAAGGCTTTCTTCTTACTGCCTCTGTAAGCTGTCCCCCCTCTTCATATCCAATATATCCAGGAGGCGAACCAATAAACTTTGACACTGAATGCATTTCCATATATTCACTCATATCAAACCTCAGTAAGGCTTCCTCATCACCAAATAAAAATTCTGCAAGTGATTTCGCAAGTTCTGTCTTGCCTACACCGGATGGACCAAGAAAGATATAAGAACCAATAGGCATTCTGGGATTTTTTAATCCGGTTCGTGCCCGCTTGATCGCCTTGGAAATTTTAGAAATTGCATCAGTTTGCCCTACAACTCTCTGTGCGATAATTTCTTCCATATGAACCAGACGCTCACTCTCTGTAGTCTGCAATTGTTGCAACGGAATACCTGTCCACTCTGCAAGAACCTGAAACACATGATCCTCATTAATAATAATTGTCCTGTCACGCTGTTCGCTTCTCCAGGCCACCATTCCTGTCTCAAGCTCTTTTTCCATATTAACTATTTCATCACGTAATCTTGCAGCCTTCTCATATTCCTGAAGACGAACCATTTCATTTTTATTTTTAATAGTAGAAATGATATTCTTCTCCATCGCCTTTAAATTTTCAGGTATAAAAGCGCTTTTTACTCTCACAGAGGCACCCGCCTCGTCAATTACATCGATAGCTTTATCAGGAAGAAATCTGTCACTGATATATCGATCAGAAAGTCTTACCGCCGCAATAATGCTCTCTTTACTATAAAGAACTCCATGGTGTTTTTCGTAACTTTTTCGAAGGCCGGTCAGTATCTTTATTGTATCCTCGACAGACGGCTCCTCTACCATAACGACCTGAAATCTTCTCTCAAGTGCAGAATCGCGTTCAATATATTTCTTGTATTCTTTCAGGGTTGTAGCACCTATACACTGTATTTCACCACGGGCTAAAGCTGGTTTTAGTATATTTGCAGCATCTACCGCTCCCTCGGCTGCTCCGGCACCAATAATTGTGTGAACTTCATCAATAAATAAAACTACATCTTTATTGGTTCGAACCTCTTTCATCACCTTTTTTATGCGATCTTCAAATTCGCCCCGGTATTTTGTTCCTGCGATCAGTGCAGCCACATCCAATGAAAAAATTACCTTTCCGAATAAAGATTCCGGAACAGTTCTTCCCAGGATTCTCTGGGCTAACCCTTCTACAACTGCGGTTTTGCCAACGCCTGCCTCGCCAATTAAAATAGGATTATTTTTTGTCTTTCTGGACAGTATTTGAATTACCCTCTCAATTTCAGATTCTCTCCCGATAACAGGATCAATCTTTTTCTCTTCAGCCAGCTTGGACAGATTCCTTGCATATTCATCAAGTACGGGGGTTTTGGTTGTATCTTTCTTCTGTCCCTGAACTGTTCGAATATTGGTTGGGCCACTTTGCGGTATTCCCAGCGTCTGGTTAAGTTCATTACGAATAACCTGGTATGTTATGGAAAATGATGATAAGGCTGCTGCTGCAATAGAACTTGAGTCTCTGAGGATAGCCAGTAAAATATGCTCTGATCCAATATAACTGTGTCGCAATTTTCTAGCTTCTTCTCTGGAAAATTCAAGTATTTTTTGAACTTTGTCTTTATTACCCGGATCTACTAACAGTGTCGATCCATCGTGTTCACATCTTTTTTCAATCTCTTTTCTCAACTCATGCATATCAATATTTAAATTCATCATAATTTTGACTGCTACGGCATCCTGTGCCTTCAAAAGACCCAGTAAAATATGCTCCGGTCCCAGATATTCGTGGCTGAGTCGTTTGGCCTCTTTGGGGGCATACTCATTTATGATTTTTTTAACTCTATTGGTAAAGTCGAACATTATTATACCTCTTAGATCATACTTTCATTAATTGTTGGTTTGTACATATAATATTGCCTATATATTAAAAAGTGTCAACAAATTAATGCTTTTATACCTATTATTATCGTTTCCATACCCTATTTATCTGAATATAGTTCATTTTTTATCATTATAAAATATAAATTCCAAATTTTTTATATTTATGAAAAAAAGTAGACAATCGTTTTTCTATATTACGAATGACCGAAAGGTAAAATAATAAATGAAAATAGTATCTAAAATCATCTTTCTTCTATATATTGGGCTATTTTTCAATAACTGCTCCTCATCCCAGAAATTTCAAAAAGACAATAATTTCAGTTATCAGGATATTTATAAGCAAAAATATAACAAGGGCAAGGGAGGGATGATTGATCTCACCGTGGAAAATGGAGAAAATTTCAGCGGATCCATTACTCCTGATAATCAATACATGTTTTATGCAGGTAACAATGAAGGAAGTTTTAACATTTACATGCGTCCTCTGACCAATATCACCAGTATACCCGTTATACCCTCTGCAACAAACCAGGTTGAACCAGCAATAAGTCCGAATGGAAAAAGACTGGCCTTCGTTGATGACGAGCTTGATCCTGAAGGAGATATAACTATTCTGAATTTAAACCCATCACTTATTGAAAAACTTTACTTCACAGAAGGAAAAGCGGCCATCGAGCGGGAATATGCTGGAAAAAAAGTATTTCTGACCAATAATATAAAATCTCCTTCCCGTGCCAGAGACAGCTCCCCGGTATGGTCACCTGACGGCAAATGGATTGCATTTACCTCCAATCGCACCGAAAATGAACAAACCTTTTTTGGGCCGGCCCAGGGTAGCCTGCCCAACATCTGGATCATTAACAGTGACAATCCCTCCATATTGAAACAAATTACCCAAAATGGTGCAATCATGCCGGTTTTTTCTCCTGACGGATCAAAAATTGCCTATGTGGATACCTCCCGCCCGGAAACCCACGGTGATATTCATGAAATAAATATATCATCAGGAGAAGATCGCCAGATTACTTTTGGAAATGATTTTGATATAAATCCTTTATATATAAACAATGAAACTATCGGGTTTGTTCGCATAAGCAAAGATACCAATAATGATGGACTTATAAATTATCGCGACAAGGGCCAACTTCTCGAAATAGCCCTTGATCCGGATATAAGTAAAATAGTAAACCCTTCTCAAAAACTTACACCTCTGATTACCACCCTTGAAAATATTTTCAATGCCCGATACAGTAATTTTTTAAATGGGACCATAATCTTTGCTCACTCCGAAGGTGAAAATATTAATCTTGCATTTATACCAGCAAGTGGTATAGTTCCCAGAAAAGAAAGCTCCCTGGATCAATACAGTTATGCTCAAATGGTAAAACAAGAGTCTACTGAAAATTTTATAATTTCTCTGGAAGCAGTAAAAAAATTTCATGCAAATGATCCTCTCTCTCAAATCTTGATTCCCGAAGCAGAATTTGAAGAGTTCAATTATCTCACCGGATCAGAAAAACAGGAAAAGGCCTCCTTTATTAAAAACAAGATTGATCAGGGGGAAATCTATTATAATATTCTTCTGGATCTGTACACATTTGACCATCTGACAGAAAAGGAAAAACTTTCCGCAATTGCACCTGCTTTGATCTCCTCAGATTCCAGACTGGAATATCTGGAAAAAATAAATCAATTTCCCCCTTCCCTGTTCCAGGATCATACTTTGTCAGATTTGCAAAAATCAAAATTAATGTCAAAATATTACAAAGAACTAAAAACAAATGGAAGCCTGACAAAAGCTGCTTATGTCAGAAGACAAATTCTTCTTGAATATCCCGACTATTATGAAAATATACATCTTTTGCTTGAAGCATCAAAAAACACAATAATCAGTGACATCCCTGAAGAACTATTGTTTATTCTTTATCCCAAACAGATTAAGCTCTATACGATTGTCGATACTACTGATGATAATACCGATTCTAAAGAAAGTGGAAAAAAAATAAATTTATCAAAATTATCTGAATTAATTACCAGTCGCAATATCCTTGATGCTGAAAATATTATTTATGATTTCTTTTTAAAACTCTACAAAGAAAAACAAAACTCTCTTATCGAACAAATTCTGTTAAAATACGATATAAAAAATTTTAAAAAAATCCATCTTCTTTCGTCAATCGCCTCTTCAAATTATTTTCTCGCTATAAATAATTTAAAAGAAGCGTCCCTGCAACTTGAAATTGCTGCAACAGATACCTCGAACAAAGGTAAATGGCTGTATGAATACCTTGTATTATCTGCAAAAATTCTGGAAAAAGTTGATAAAAAAGAGAGTGCTTTTGAAAATTATTACAAAGCTCTTTTAACCTATGAAAATATTTATGAGGAAGTAGATATCGAATATCTGGTATCCCATACTGTCTCTTTTTATGAAGAAAAAGCAAAATACCTTGCCTCAATAAATCAATTTGATGAGTCATGGGAGGCCTATAAAAAACTCTATACCATTTATTTGTACCTCTATCCAAGAGCAATTACGCCGGAACTTGTTCAACAAAAATCATTAAACACATTTATGCAACTGAATGATATGATTTTAACACTCAAAACATCTCATGCATCGCTTCAAAACAAGGTTATTGATTTTTATAATGAAAATATACCTGTTGCCAGAAAATATCTGATGAACTCTTTTATATTTGGTCGGGCTCATCTTTATACACTTCTGGGGATAGACAAGCACAAGTCTGATGAAAAAAACTTCCAGCTCACCAAAGAAAGTAAGGAAAAAATATTCAAACTATTCAAAGCAGCGCAAACGGATCTCCAATGGTCCATTTATGCCGACTCCTCTTTTTCAGACTCAACAATTCTGTTAGGCTGGCTATACCAGTTTATCGATAACAAAAGGGAATCATACTTTAAAACCCTGAGCGGTAAAACATTATATGACAAAGAATATTTTGCAGATCTTTATAAAATTTATTTCCCTGATTATTTATATGAAGAAAATATAAAATTATTTAAACGAAGCCTTGCATTTTCAAAAACAGGTTCTAACCAGCAAAGTATACAAAGCTTTTATTTAAATTTAGCAAACAACTATTTTTTACTGAATAATTACCCAAAGGCTGCAGAATTTTATCAAAAAATAGATATCGACAAAACCTCTCCGTTGCATTATAAATTTGAGACACCACTTCAGGAGGCTCAATATAATTTTCACGCAGGAAAATCTTTTTACTATATTTCACGCTTTAAAGATTGTGACCTTTCGTTAAATCGTGCTCTTGATTATTACAGAAAACTCAACGATGCTCAGGAAGAAAATAAAATTAATTCAGAAAATTCTCTGGGAAGTAAACAAATAGTTATCTTAAAGTATCTTGCGTTAAACGGTGCAGATGCACGTAATTATGAAAATGCGATTGCCTATTATGATGAAATATTAATTCTGCTTAAAAAAGAAAAAAATAAAAATGAGAATGATCTGATTTTACTTGAGATGGCCAGGCTAAATCTGCTACGCGCCCAGGAAAATCAAAAACCAGAGTACCTGAAAGCAACTCTGGGATCATTAAAAAAAGCTCAGGCGGCACTTGATCGCTCGGATTTAATCCTTGCACCAACTTTCCCATGGACGGTAAAAATTTTTGGTCTTTTGAATATCCGTTTCTATAAATGGTCCAGTGATGATGCAAACAAAGGAGATAACAGACTTTCTTTTTTACTGCCAACACTAAATAAATATCAGTACCTCTATTCACTCTATGCGGACGCATATAGACTAACCGGGGATTTTGAAAAATCTGCCTCCTCTTTAAAAAAACTTAAGGATTATGCAAATGATGACAACACAAAACATGGAAATATTGCCTCTATCTCAACGGAGATGCGCCTGGGGGAAATCTATTTCTTATTAAAAAAATACAACCTGGCAAAAATCTCATATGAAGAAGCGTTATCGTTGTCAGAAAAATTTGGCCAGCTTGATACTTTCTCAAAAGCACAAAAAAATCTTCTGGCAATTGCCTGTATTGAGATTGAGCAAAATAAAAATAATCCTGTAGAAAGGTTAAAATTAATTAATGATTCAATCAAGAACCTGAGCAATTTTCAGACAAAATATGAAGAGTCCAAAATGAAAATAAGGGAGGCTGAAATTAAAAGCAAAAACAAGGGATTATCCTTATCTAACGCCGAGAAGATCGTCATCAAAAAAAAAGCAATTGCTGATATATATAAAATCCTTTTATATCGCGGCGTATTCCTGACTTATAAAAGCGAAACAATGGCTGTGCTGGGAAACCAGGAAAAAAGCAAATCGTTTACAGCATACATTCAACAAAAAGATGAAATGTATAAAATTCAAACAGAGAGTAACTCTACTTTATCTGGCAACATTTCCATAACACCTACCGAAAAGATTAATTTACTGGATAAATCCAGGGACCGAAAACTGATAATTCACCTTGCCATGAACAATGCATATAATTTTGAAATAAATCACGATTATAAGGCAGCAATGGAAGAATATGAAAAAATTTACTATAGAGCATCTGAGTTTGCAGCTGCAGAGTTGACAGTAATATCCGGGTTCAAACTCTACGAAACAAGATTACTAAACAACTCACCCAACCCAATGGAATCCTTAAATAATGTTCTTCAGATATTGCAGAGTAATCCTGCATTACTTCTCAAGTATTCAGATATCTACAGTAAAATAAGTGTTGCATTAATCGATGATCTTCTGAAAAAAAGAAAATACCTGGAGGCAATCCATTTTGAAAATTCAAACAGAATGTTTAAAATAAATCCGGTAATCAGAGAGTACCTGAGTGACCCACTTAGTCCGGTGCAGGCTCAATTAAAAAAATATACTGACCTCGAAAGAACAGAACAGCAGGTTAAAGCGGATATGGAAAAATTATTGTTAAGAAAAGAGTCGGTTTCTTTACATAAAAACTATCTCGCACAAATCAAGGAACAAAAAACATTAATTCAAACCAAGATGCAATCAAGTGCAGCATATGAAAAATATGCACTTGCGTTGTTCCCTGAACTATTTGAAATCAAGACTATAAATAATATTAACTACACTTTTGCATATCTCTGTTTTACAAAACAAGGCCTTGTGTTAATGACTTCACCTTCTCCTTTTCCCAGTGATAAAAAAATCAATCTTAAAACATACAACATTACATTGAGTGAAATCGAAAAGTTCTCGACCTCTTTGCAAATACCTGGTCAAGAAGGGCAAATAGACTGGAAGCTCTTTTCAAAAGATATGCACAGCTTCTACAACCAGGTTAACTCACTTAAGGTGGATGTAATTTTTTTACCTGATGAGTTATTGAATAACTCATTTGCATCCCTTATAAAACATCAGGCAATTACAGATTACACCCTGCAATCAGCAGGCTTATTTCAGGCAAATAGTTCTTTTATTGTAAAAAATTGGGGAATATTTAACGAAAAAAGAGTTGCTTCAAACGAAAAGCCAGGGCAACAACCCACCTTTATTACAATAAAAAAACCATCGGATATAACTGACAATTATAACCTGGATATAATAGAAACTCAGCTGCCAGAAAGTTTTTATAATACAATTTTTCCTCTTTTTAGTACCATAATTAACAGTAATCAGAATTTTTCTTCTATTATTATCAATTACAATCAGAATCAAACCAGAAGTAAAAACCTGCTCACAGGGGCATCCAACCTCCTGATGGCATTATCGAATGTTTCCTCAGTAATTCATTACACTCAGTCCAAACAAGATGCAATGCTTCCGGATTTTTTTACAGGCACCTACCCGAACCAAAAGAATTTTTTATTTTCAGGTAACATTGAAATTTTGAAAAGCTGGTTAAACACAAATACAGCTTCAAATGCACCTCAATATATTACCCATGATTATAATCAATGCGTAAAAAATCTTGAAAAAAATTATACAATTTTTTCCGAAACAGAACTTTTAAATACTATAACCTATTGCCAGGATACCATCTCATTCATTGATCACTTTCCAGGGAAAGTAATTAATAACAAAGAAAAATTAATTAATGACCTGCTATTATGGAAAATGAAAGTTTTCATTGAACACAAAAAAGAAAATGAAGCAATTGGTTTAATGACCTCTTTAAGTAATGATAGTCCGTATAAAAAAAACAACACAATCCAATTGTTAAATGAATTATATAAAAACGGATATTCTGATAAAGGACGAGAACTTTATAACCAGATAAAAGTGGATGTGCAATTAAGTGAACCTGAAGAGCAGCTTCTGATTGAGTCTTACTACATTTTTTTACTAAAAAGGGGAGAACTGGCACAAATAGCAAAACCCTGGGAATTTAATTCGGATTCGTATGCATTCAAAGTTAAATATAGAGAATATGATATCTGGACCGACAAAATAAAACATTTGATTGAGAATTCCAAAAATAAAATCCAATGGATTACCTTGTTACTGGAAAACAACGAAGTCGTTCTGGCATGGAATCTTGCATTGCAATATGATGTACTTGCACTTTTAAATACGAAATACAAACTTCTTTTTTATTTTTCAGAAATTGCTTCTATTGAATCGATAAACAAAATATCAAATGATCCTTTGCTTATTAAAACAGTGGATTTTTTAACGAATAAAAAACATGAAGAGCCTGCTAACGACATTCCACCTTATTACAAAAGTTTAATTGAAATTAAAAGAATACTGGATTCTTTTGAAACTGAAAAGCCTGCAAATATTCAGGAAATGGTAATTACTTTTCTTACTGAAAATGCAGGGAAACAGGACATATCGGCATTTCAGAATATTATTGCTCTTTTTTTCAGAGAACTTGAAAATAAAGCAAACAGTGAAATTAAAAACCAGGCTCTCCTGAAATTGTTGTCGGAAGCAGGAGACATCGAAAATAAATTTTTTGGGAAAAACAATGCTGAAATAAATTTTATCTCTTCTCTTTATGGAAAATCAAAAAGCATCGACACACTTTCTCAGGCATTAATTAAAATCTCGGGTGAAGAAATTCATTCAACCTATAATAATGCACAAATTGAATTTCTTTCGTATCTCACCCTTATGGAAAATCCTGAAAAACTGACAGGATACAAACAAGTTATTTCAAAAGAAGCAATATACAAAATAAATGAAAGTTCAAAACCTTATTTGACTTTCTTTCTGGAATTCATCACCTCTTTTCAGACAGACGAGTTTTCATTCAATAAATTCTCATGGGAAAAGTGGCAATACGACCTGATTGCCACTTACCTGGTAAATACAAAACAATTTGATGAGCTGCTGAAGCTTTATGCATTTTACGACTCGGGAAAGGATCTTGATTTGGCACAATCTCATAAAAACATCTCAGGATGGATAACTGTAAATAAAAATTTTTACACATGGGATTGGGCAGGAACAAAAATTAACTTTTCAATTATGCAACAAGAGTTAATTGCAGACTGGATAAGCAAACAAAAAGGATTTATTTATATTTCCCGCAAAGATCAAAACCTGCAAAAAGTTTCGCCTCAATATTTATTTGGAAAACTTTTTTCAACTGATATTATTGTACCGGAAAAGCCGGAAACAACAAGCGACTATAAAACTATCTGGAGCTCATCAGGAAGTTCAGGACATCACAGCCCACTACACTCTATGGTTTATGTTGAATTAGGAGAAAATCAGGATACATTAAATAATTCTATTAAAGTAATAGGTATTAGCCAGGAGCAAAATAATTTAAACAAAGTTTTCTTTTACGATGAAACCTTTGACCTTGATTCATTTCAGGCAAGAGTTAAACCCAGCGGAGCATATCACATTGTTATGATTGGAAACAAATCTTACCAGTCATATTTAAAGATTGCTGATGCCTACATTAAGAAGGTTGCATCAAGTGATGATTACAACAAATTATTCATGGAAACAATAAATGATTTTTATAATAATAAACCGGTTATTGACAAATCTGAAGCTGTAATATTTATTAAATATTAAATAAAAATTTTTAAAATTTAAGGAGATATGATGAAAAAAGGAAAGCTCAAATACAAAAGAGGTATAACATTAATTGAACTGATTATCGTTATGGCAATTCTGGGAACTTTAATGACCATTCTTTTTGTCTCATTAAGAGACCCAACCAGAGATGAGATGACCAGAAAGCTTCAGATGATGACAGCAAGAACGCAGATAGATGCTGCTTTATTTCAGTTTAAAGAGCGTTTTGGAAGATATCCCACGGATGATGAAGGGATTGAAGCATTAGCGGAGGCACCTCCGGGAATAAACAGTGAAGATTTCCCTTCTGGAGGATTTTTAATGAATAAGCGAATGTTAAAAGACCCATGGAAAAAAACTTACAAATATGAATCCACTGAATCCGGATATAAAATTTTCACATATGGGGCCGATGGAGTACCTGGAGGTGAAGGAGAAAACCGGGATATAGATCTAACATCTCTTGAATAAAAAAACTTTAAGAAAAAAAGGTGTTACCGTAGTTGAGATGATGATTGTAATTATTATCATCTCAACGTTGTTTTCACTTTTATATGAGCTGATGAAATCGATCCAGCCTGCTGGAGTATCTAATCTGGATCTACGACAACTTCTGGATATAGGTCGCAAAAAAGCGGCTAATAATGGTAAAATTATTTCACTTCATTTTAACCTTGTTGAAAAACAGATAACTATGACCGAATATAATCCTGAAACAGAGTCGTTAAAAGATAATATTTTCAAAAGTGCGTCAGAAAATTACGACAAAAATTTTACAGAAAGGGCTGGAACCCAGGAACCTGCTGATGAGAACGAAAAAAAAGAGAATGAAAATATACTTTCACAACCTCTTGATATGCCTGGCAATATAGATTCCTTTTTGTCCGTTACTGGAGTTGAGTTTAAAGAAGGAGTAATTAATTTCCACTTTTATCCCAATGGAACATCTGACAGTATGATTATAAAATTTCATAACGAAAAAAACAAATACATGTTAATTCCCAGATTTGATACGGGTGTTGTGTTCTTTTCCAACCTTGGAGACCTTACGGGAAACCAACCCTAGATATGAAAACAAATAAAAATTACGGTTTTACACTCTTTGAAGTGTTAATTGCCATTACTCTAGCAGGATCAATTCTAGGCTCCTTATCATATCTTCTTATGAGCGCAATGAAAACAAGGCGTGATGCACAGAATCTTCATGTTGCTGTTATTCTCGCTCAGAAAGTAATGAACGAAATAAAAACATCCGAAGAAACAAAAAGTGATAATGGAACATTTGATTCAAATGAAGGTTATTCTTTTGAATATACAATTGAAGAGGTAGAAAAACCGATTATTGACTTTTTCCTGGGTACCGATAGCCTAAACACTGGCGACGATTCTGAAAACAGCACTTCTAATAGTGACATGATTATGGAGTATATGAAATCCAACGGTTTAATTCAAGATACATCACAGAGCATTACTATAAAAATGCTTCAATATCATGTTACAATAAAATATGGAAATAATCAAAAATATGAAATCAATTTTTTCAGAGGAAAAGAAATTGTTCTCTAAATACAAACATTTAAAAGGACTGACTTTAATAGAAATATTAATTGTAATTTCATTAATCGGGGTTCTCTTTGTTGGTTTATTTGGTACTTATTTTCAAATCAGAAATATTATTATCACACAAAGTAAAAGCTCTATTGACAATGACAGGATGAGTGCACTGATATTTACTATTACAAAAGATATCGAAAATGTGCTTTTTGAGCCATGGAATCAAAAAAATTATTTTTTTACAGTTGAAAAATTGGTTAGCCATGGTATTGAATCAGACGCTATTAACTTTTGCACAGGATCACTCTATGGTAATCCGGAACTCCTGCAGGCAAATTTTTATAGCGTGACATACTTTACGGATTATAATGAAGAAAATGGCAGTACATCTCTATACCGGAGCGAAGATGTTTTCATTGATTACAAGAAAAGTAAAAATGGTATTCCCGTTCCCGTAATGAATAACATAGAGAAATTTAAAATTGAATGTTCTGAAAACGGAAAAGACTGGATATCAGACTGGAAATTCAGCGACAAAAAAAAACTACCTTCGAATATAAAATTCACTATCAGCTGGCTGGAAAGCGGACTTCAAAGAAATATTGACTTTCAGGTCACACCTGGAATTTTGTTGAAATAAAATATGGACCAAGAAGCCGTTGACGAGACATGAATAACTTAATTTATAAACATAGAAAAATTATAATGAAAAAGATTGCATTACTTTTATTTCTCAGCTGTCTATATGCACCACAACAGCTTTTTGCACTTACTATCCCAGAGGGAATACGTGGCTTTACAGTTACCTATGGAACATGGATTGAAGCTGTACTCGCTCAAAATCCCTTGAAAGACATTTTTTATAAAGTTGATTTAAGCTATTATGAAAAATACCAGAAACTTGTTATTGTCAGCGAGAGACTTTGTGATGAAGGGAATTATCTTGAATCCATTTCATATGCAAAACGTGCGGAATATCTGCTCAATGATATTTATGACGATTTAAAAATAAAATTTGAATGGAAAGGGAGCTTCAATAATAATAGTGAGCAAGTTGCAAAATGGAGTGAACAATCGCGAGAAAACTGGTATGCCTATTTGTACCAGAAAATTTATCTTTTGCTTCAAAATGATTACATCTTTTTATTTCATAACCCTAGAGAGTATGATGAAAGGTATCTTCGTGAGGCTCAAAATTTATTGCAATATATAGATAAAGATTCTAATATATATAAAAAAATATCAAAAAGCTATGTTATCAGATATATTGACAACTCACTACAACTGATAAGAAAAAATAAAACCTCTCATAATATTAATTTTGCCCAATTAGTGGAAACACTTCACCAGTACCAGTATGAAACAACTGTTAAACCTGATGAATATTGGTCTATTAAATATTTGAAAAAAAACATGGTGCTTCTTGCTTCATACGGCTATCCAGAACAGGCAAAGCAGATTTTTACAATTTTAACTAAAAGTAGTGAAAACAGCATCACAATAAACTTAAGCTTGTTAATTTATATAATGAACGGCCAATTTGATGAGGTTCAATCACTTTTAACAGCTCAACTGGGAACCCTAAACCTTTTGAACCAGGAAACATGGGGATCATATATTACGAATAAAAATTTATTGTTTCGGTATTACCTTTATATAGGACAAACTGAAGAAGCCTTATCGGAACTGGATGATTATATTAAAAACTTGTCCATGTTCATTACTAAATCTTATTTAACAACGGATATTTATACATATCTACAATCCCAGCTTTCCTATGCCAAGGTTCATAAACTTGTTTTAACTCAATACATATACAATAAAATCCCGACGGACTTGCAGCTGAATGAACTTGAAGTAAACGATTATCTTGATGAAGATCTGAAAACTTATATAACTGTTTTTAAGCTGCAATATCAGAAAACCATTCCTGCACAGCATGTCGAAGAGAGTCTCGGCTATATTTTAAACACCTTCATGGAAAACATAAAGCAGGGCGACTTTAAAAATGCAAACAGATTAATTGTAAAAGCTGAAAAACAGAATTATCGCTTTATCACAAATTATATGAAACTTCAATTTGCCATGGAATCTCCTGAACAACTCAAAGGTTTTAATAACCCAAGGGACTCCTGGTTTAAATTATGGAGTAATTTGATTGTTCAAAATTTGTTTATATCGGACACGTTGTTTTCAATTGAAAATGGTGTTGCAATTCATTTTAATCTGGAAAATGACCTTATTGCATTTATAGACAAAAACAACGAACTTTTAAATCCTGAGGAAATAAAAACTCTATTTGACCTGCTCATGATAAAAAATAACCGTACAATGGAGAATCCTGAGCTCTATTTTTCGGCAGCAGAGCATCGGTTGCGTTTTTACTATATTATCCAGTGGCACCTTGCTTCTGCATCCACTATTTATGACGACCTGAATACACCAGATCAGTTAAGTACAAATAAATTTACCTGCCCGGCAAATAGTGCATGTTGGTTAATTTATCCGGCAGATAATTTTGCATACTCCATAATATGGGACCCGGACAATGACAACCTGAAATTATTTAGAAAAATCAATAATTACCAGGATTCGATTTTAAACCAAAGCACCAAGTTTTTACAATCCATGACAAGCAACAAAAGCTACCAGTCTCAGGAGTCTTTGATAAATGATTTATCCAATGAATTCAATCAGGAATTGGCATTACTCGAAAATGCGCATAGCTTGCACAGCTTGAAACAGATGACATATCTGCCATATAAAAATGCTCACACGATTCCCATGGAAACACTTTCTATCAAGGGAAAAATTATTTCAAAAGAAATGAGAATAACAAGAAAATTAAATCATGATATATTTTTTCAAAACCTTTCCTGTCAAATTGGCCAATGCATAGAAGCAGCACCGAAAATAAATGCCAGCAATGAAATCAGTGAAAAAAAACATTTCTTGATAGGATTTGGATCTAAAAGCGGAAACCTTATTTTTAACCGCTCCTCCAGTGATGAAATAAGCGATATTGAAACACTTTTTGAATATAAAGAAATTATATTAAATACATCAGACCTAAGTCGAACATTATTCAATACAATCGATAAAGCAGGTAATATTATTATACATATTGCTGGAGAAATTATACCTACCCCAAAAAACATTTTTATAAACCTGGGTAATGATGAAGAGCAATTGGATTTGAATGATTTATTTTATATTAAGAAAATACCTATTCTTGTTTTCAGTAAACAACATATTGACTTATTCAACGATACAAAGAATATTTCATGGGAAAAAGCAATGCAAACGTTTGATCAGAAACAAACTCAGCTACTGCTAACGTCTCTTACACTTTCTCCTGTGGAATTTCGACAATCATTCTTTTATGATTTTTATTACAAACTGGAAAACAAAAATATGATGGCAAAAGATGCATTTTATTCTTCAATAGAAAGAACGGAAAAAGGTTTTACAAAAACCTACTGGCCTTATATCATGGTGTTATATGAAAAATAATTATTTTACCCTTCTCTTGTTAGCTCTTTTTGTAAACTGCAACAATAGTGAGACTTCGGCAAAAATTGATAAAAAATTGTATGATACCATCATGCAGGAATTTACAGAAATCAGATTTGTTCAAAATCTGACCTCAAGCAATAAAACCCAATCTAATGTTGAAATTTTTATTTATCTGTCGCAAAAGTATAATCTTTCTAAAAGTGCCTTGTTTCAGGCATTAAATACAAATGAACCTGATGTATATAAAAATTTATTTAAATAATATCACTGGAAACTTCTTGACACTTTACATCTTATTTTCACTAACAAACTATTATGGCGATAATTAACATACCCAGTCAATTGAGAACACAG
>Ga0224495_10000111_pt1 | contig 62051 bp, 61 predicted proteins | sample SF_Jul11_sed_USG_FD_168128 | JGI IMG/M metagenome (GOLD analysis project Ga0224495, IMG submission 168128) | Sediment microbial communities from San Francisco Bay, California, United States - SF_Jul11_sed_USGS_4_1 | ecosystem: Environmental > Aquatic > Marine > Sediment | place: USA: California...
TTTTTGTTGACAATGTGTATAAAATCCAATATTCTTCCGGCCTTGATTTTTACGGGGTGTAGCTCAGCTTGGCTAGAGCGCCTGGTTTGGGACCAGGAGGTCGTAGGTTCGAATCCTGTCACCCCGACTTTTCTCAAATATGGGCCGTTCGGCGAGAATGTCGAACGGCTTTCTCTTTGTAATGAAAAGACTTACGTCACTTACAGCACGGTTCAAACTCAGGGATTCCAGAAGGTCGCGTTTAATGGCATTGTTTGAACTTCGCCATAAATCGGCCGCTTTTTGGCTAAAATCGAAGATTTGGATAGCCCCCTCACCTCTGGCCGGGTCATATTGCTGTGCTGCTTCTATAGAATTGTTTAATTCGATAACTTCTGTCTTCAAAGAAGAGGATTTAGCTTCAAAAACGCTCTGGTCGATGACTCCGCCCAGATAAGCATTCAATAGTCTTTCCTGCATACCTTCAACTTCGCTTTTTCTTTTGCGGAGAGCCTTTTGCTGTTTGGCACTGGTTTCGCCGATATTTGAAAAAGCTGCGGTTAATGCTTTTCGGAACCAGTCAGCGTATTCAGGAGCCAGCCTTAAGCTTTGAAGATCATTTGTAACCGCATCTTCAAGATCTTTAGCTCTCCATCTTACCTTGGGATGATCTGAATCAGGATGATTATTTGCACAGCGATAGTAGATATGTTCGTTGTAACCGCCGCCTTTGAGTTTTTTACGAATTAACTCACCTGTCATTGCCTGCCCGCAAAAGGCACATCTAAACAGACCGCCCGATAAGGGAAGATCAGGTTTGCCGGTTCGCCGGTTCTTGCCTTTAAGCAAATCCTGGCATATTTCAAAGGTTCGCCTGTCAACAAGAGGACGGTGTTTACCAGGATAAAGTTTTCCTCGCCGACGAATTTCACCAATATAAAACCGGTTGTTCAGGATATATGACAAAGAGGTTCTGTTGAATTTCGGCTGACTTGGCCGATACATATAGCCCTCATTAGAAAGTTTCTGGATTATATTCTGAAAAGTCAGACGGCCTGTGGCATATAATTCAAAAATCCGAATCACTGCACGTGATTTTTCGGGATGAGGCTGAATAGGCTCAAGTTTGTCAGAGGAATTGATGTACCCATAAGGTGCCGGCCCTGTCGGCCAACCCTGTTTTACCTTTTCATCCATACCCTTGAGCACTTCGGCACGAAGGTTATCACTGTAATACTGTGCTACCGCCGCCATCACATTGAACGATAATGCTCCCGCTGCACCGGGGCCAAACTCATTGTCTATAAACAACAGCTTTACCCCAAGGGTATCTTCAAGTTCCTGAAGCCGGACGGCATCACGCATATTGCGGCAGACGCGGTCAAGTTTGTGGCTTAAAATGGCTTTAATGTTCTTCTTTTTTGCATTACGCTGCACCCATCGAAACATCTGGTTAAAGGCAACACGTTCTGCACCCTTCTTGGCGGATTCGGCAACAACAAATTCCTCTATGATATTCCAGTTTTCCCGCTGGGCCCTGTCCCGCATAGCCCGAAGCTGGGCATCAATGGAATAACCCTCACGTTGTTCACGTGAAGATACACGAGCCCAAACAGCTACGTTCATAACGATTTTTTCTCCTTTTGCATCTTGATCAATACTTCTGCCACTCGTTTTACATTCATTAGAATTTCGATGGCTTCCTCATTAGATATAACACGTTTGTAGGTTTTTGACCAGAGTTTTCTTGTTTCGATCAGGAGTTCTTCGGATATCCACTGTGTTGATAGAGGTGTTTGCTTGTCCAGTATTTGCAGTTCACCAGGTTCATTGAGGTGGCAAGAATCATCCGGACTGATTGGCACAGGGTTCGCTTCCGGATGCGGCCTGAAATCACCGGCTGTTTCCTCATTATTATGAATAAAATGGTGTTCTCTAACATTGGCAGATGGACTGCAAGTTGATGAATTTAAAGAACTTGCGGCAAATTCTTTTTGAATAAAAACTTCATTTTGACCCTTTTGCCCATGTTTTGTTCGGGTTTTATCCGCCATTTAATCCGCCTCCGAACTAAATGGGTTTATTACTTCAGGTCGATCCGCCTGATGGCTACCGGTACTTGCAATACTTGTACTGTGATTATCCCTTTTTTTCCTAGCAGATTTGAGATGGTGGTAAAAACAATTTTCTTTATTGCAGTATTTTTTTAACACATCGTTGTCGCAGCCGGCAAAGCCGGGATGGTCCATCGCCCATGTTACGATTCGCTGGATACTATCAGGGTCGTGGATCGGGTTTTTCTGGTCAAGCTCAAAAAGCTGCTCGCAGACTTCGTTGGGATGCATGTTAATCCAGCTGTAAAAACGAGCTAAAGAAAGATATGCGTTATGCCTAATACCATCCGGCAAGGTAGTTTGACGAATATTCTTTATGCACCGTGGAACCTGCCAGCCATGCTTGAAATTTGGTGCAAAAGTCGTTTTTCTGCGAACTGGTTTACCTTTAAAGTTTGCCATGCAGGACAATGTGGTTTTGTACCACAATGCAGCCTGTGGATTCACAGCAGTAATGCAAAAATCATCTTCGATGCGAGGCTTTTGGGCAAGCTTCAGAATGTTTCCAATGCTCAGGTGCAACAGCTCTTTATGGGTAAGCGGTATTTTGTGTAAACCGCTTTTTGAGTTGATTGAATTTATAAGTCGCCAAAGTCTTCTGCTGGTATAGACGGATGTGTCCACTAACGGGACTCCCTGGGTTTGTGCCTCAAGTGCAATTCTCTTGTTTAGTTCAATTGCGAACTTCGATGGAATCGAATTGAATATTTCGCACGGAACGGTTACATGAAATCCTTTATAGCCGCTAAAGCAGATTTGGATAAGATTGCTATCGATTTGAAGTCGCGCCATGATCAATTCACAGAGTATCAAGGCGTTTTCTCTGGCGGCGTTTAGATTATCGAGGCTGTCAATGTCAAAAAATAGAGGCACAATATATTGAGATTGCGCCTCCGGTTTGGCATATCTGCAAATGGAAGTGAATACATCGATATTGCCGAATTTATCTCTCCACTTGCTAATCGCTTCGGTGTCATCAAATCGCACAAACTTGTCGCGCAGCATCCTCCCATCCGGCAGAAAACCTGCCAGCTCGATAAAGCTGAAATTGTCAAGTTGTGACTGTTTAATAGACATTTTCAATTTTCGATAATTAAAGTTGCTTTTTCACAATGCGATCACTTATGCTTACTTTTTTCTTTCTAAATTATCTTGTGATGCTGATGACTAAAAATCGTAGAACCAGCATGCAAATTACTAATAGAGCCAATAGTGTTTTTTCAGGATATGCTTTGCCAGTCACTTTCATGACAACGGATGCAAACCAATTCAATACAACACTCATCAACGGCCTGACGGCAGTCAGGATTGGCTCCAGACAGGAAACCCGCCGGCGGTCATGCACGATTTTCAGAAGCATCATCAGTAACAGCATATCTGCGGCAACAAATGCCAGGTTGACAACAACAATCAAAAGGTTTTCTATCAATCCCATTTTCATTTCTCCTGTTTTGAGTTATTCTTTTTTTGTTTGCCTTTTACTTTACGGGTTGACTTTAATGCTTTGAAAGCACTGCTATCCTTAAGATCAGCCAGTTCTTCCATTGCGATTTCATTCTCATCACCATTACCGATGTAGCCCTTACGTCCGCAGACGGGGCAATCATCGTCCTGAAGCGAAGAGGCGGCAATCAGTGTCGATTTCTGGCGGTTGTATTGGATGTAATCTTTACCATCAATGTTATCTGCAAAGACCATCTTCAAAAACTGCGAGATTGCCAGATGGCTGACGACCCCATTGAGATGAAGTACCGAAGGCGTTGGTGTTTCGGTGGTTCCTCTGACGTAGCCGGCACGTTCATATTCAGCGTTGTCTTCTTCGGTCATTGAATCCAGTGCCGCCTCTGACGGATCAATTGCCCCCGTGCAGATCAAGCAGCCGGTTTTGCCGGGAATGAATACATTCACTTGCCCGACGGCATCATAAGAAGATTCTTCCGGAATAATTTCCGTACCGAGGTCGATATAGGGGATTGCATATCTTGCGGCTTGCCCGTTGAGGATCATTCTGGCCCCATCATTGTCGATGGCGCCAAAGATGATATTTGCTTCTTTGATGATGTTTTGGATTCTTTCGTCCTCAACGCCTTTTTTGTAGCAGAAGACATTAAGCTCTGGGGTTTTGTTTTCTGCATGCAGCCTGGCGGCCCTGGCTTTGGACATTCCGATCTCGGCAGGATAGGCATAGGGGATTCGCGGCAAATTGGAAGATTCAAGAATATCAGGGTCACAGGCCTTAATCCATCCGTTACGTTTACCGACACCCAGCGAAAGAAGACTGTCAAAAATCAATGCTCCGTTTCCGCCGAGTCCTGCGACAAAGACTTTCATATCTTCAAGTAACCCCTGTTTCCAGCCGGGAATGATCTTGTGTCTGGCATATATGTCACTGATAGCACCGGCCATATCGTCTTTGGGATTGATTAAAATTGTTGTCGGACTGCCAAGGATTTCTATACGGTCGACCGGCTCAAAGGCGGCTTTTTTTCTATCCCAGATACGGGCCTGGAAATTATCAAAGCCTCTGCCGAGCACGACCATCCCCATCGTCGAGGCATCGGGAAAGTTTTTGGCAATGTACTTTGCATTTTCAATTCCATAATGGTCGTCTATGGAACTAAAACGTGCGTTGCGTGTAAACGGATGGGTATGAATATCAATGATAGTTCTTCCCAGTTCATAAGCCAGACCATAGGTAATGGCCTGGTACTGGCGGCTTGGCTCAACGGATATCCGCGATTGTCCCTGAAGCTGTTTTTTATCGGGGACGATTATCTGGTTGCAGATATAGATTGTGCCTGCCTTACATTTGGTGGCTGAGAACAATCCGAAGATAAAACTTTCATCTTCTCCCGCATGTGAAAGGGTTTTTGTTATCACATTGAAGTCTTGTGTACTGAATCTGATAATGTTTGTTGTTTTTTTCATTTTTTAACTCCTTGTTTTTGGGTTTGTCATATGTGCACGCAGCATTTCAAAAAAAGTTATCAGGTTATCTTTACAGGGATTCCAGTTAATCCACTCATAACACCACCATGCCCAGCCGTCAGGTCCGCTGGTATCATGAAAATCCTCCGGTTTTTTCCCTCTGTAGCGCAGGTCGTCGGGGACATAGACCCTTGCCTGACCTATGCCCGGAGCATCCTCTGGATATCTGGAAGGTATCTTCAGCATGACGGGGATTTGCCCCCGGTTGTATCCCGGGGGCAAATTGAAATCTTTGACAATGATCGATTTGTAGTCGTCATCCACCGCAACGGCATAAGCATAAGATAGACGCCGCAGATCAGTTTTTAGTCGTTCCCAGTTCATCTGTTACCCCTTCTTGCCCTAGGCGATTCAACGAAATGATCGTAAGGATTGCAGCGAATCGCCCCGTTTTTAGGCATAATGTAATTTTCGCCCGTTGGTTTCTGCATGATGATCGACCGATCCTGCGGGATATTCGCAATCCGCCGAACATCCACAACTTCGACATTGCCCTGGTTATTTTCAGGCACGTCATACTCTCTACCGTTAACAAGCATCTTCATAATTGTTCTCCTAAAAAATAGTTAAAAGTGTTTATCAATCGTCTTGAAGACGATTACGATTACTAAAATAATGGTCAGGTATGCTATTGCCGCTCGTGCACCATCGGGAAAATGCCTCATAAACTCCAAGCTTTCGGCAAACCATTCATAGACAGTGCCGATAAACTCAAGTATTTCCCGCAGGTGAAGTAGGAGGATGATACCTATTATTGCTGCAAAGATTTTTACAAGACTTAGCTTTGGCATAATTTATTCCTTTCCTTTTCCAATTTGTGAAACCCATTTGCTAAAATGAACAATTTGGAATTTAGAAGTCAGTTCCAATGGCAGTGATGTGCATTTATTGAAATATCCCCTTACGGCTTTTACGGTGTCAGCATCACGGCAAAGCCATGTGATTTTTTGGTAGGCGGTGTCTTGCAACTTGGAAGCATTACTGGCCAGATTTGATGTCGAGAGTGTAACTTCTATTGCCGTCATATTGCCGGATTTATCTGTGGCGGTTACATCAATCGTCGCACCTTTGGTGCCGACGGGCGTTTCGACTTTAACAGCAAGACCCGGAACTTTCTTTAAGATATAAGCCGTGAGTTGGACATAAAACGCATGTTCAATGCTGGTTGCTCTGTGGTAAGGATTTATAATACTGAATTTATCATAAGCATTTTGGGTGGGTATCAAATAGAGGCTCTTGCCGCATTGTGATGCAATCAGCAGACCGGTCTGGACTGCTTCTGTTTTTGCGGTGTCATATTCCCGGAAAGAATCCATTTTTTCAGCGTGATTTTTGGCCTTGTCAAATGGATAATGAATGCAGTCCAAAACGAGTTTGTCGACAGCGTGTATGATTTTAGAGCTGTCTGAGACTTCCGGTATATCTATTTCAACAGCCACCGCCTCGGAATCTTGCTGATGCTGCGGCTCTTGCGAACGAGGGATTTCGGTAAGGTTGTGCCATGGGATTATATCCATATCCGGTTTTGAAGGATTAGGAGTAATACGGCTTGTTATATTCACATTGGGCGTCCAGCCATGAATCGGACGTGCCCAGTTGTGGCCGGAAATAAAGGCAAGCGTTTGGCGAACTTTGAATCGGGGGATAGCTGTTTTTTGCTCATCGTTCAGGCAGGCTATGCCCTGAATTACCTTTAGGTTATCTTCGCTGTTAATATTGCCGATGACCAAAACATTTCGTGTCAATGAAAGCACAGCCGGATCAATCTGTGCCGGTAACTGTGTTGCGTATGCCAAACAGACTCCGCTTTCACGAAGGACCGCCAGGATATGGCCAAGCGGGCTTGTTCTGCGGTTGCCGTCAAACTGGCCTTCGGTGGTTCCGATAAAACGTGTGGCATCATCAATGATGATGAGATGCTTTAATTGATTGGTGCTGCGGGCAAACCTTGCTCTCTGATACAGCCAGAACAAAAGATAAACGGCAAAAAACTGACACTGCATAGTATGGGTCAGACACTGGGCATTTAAGACGACATTACGGCTAAACAGCCACTCCAGAGAGATACCTTTCCGGCACGAAAATAAATTCTGGCGGCCTAATATCAAAGATAAGGCGGTGGTTACGGCATCATAATACCCGATTTTACGAAAGGTGCTGACTTTGATTGTCTTTAACGCTTCGAGGATATCCCGCAGGCTCAAGCCAGGGTCAATGCCGGTCTGATTGATATAATATTGCCGTTGTGCAAGAGTGATATCGACCGCCTGATTAAGAAGATCAAGGGAATAGATAAGTCCGGTCGTGTCGGCAAAAATTGGCATCAAATCATATACCAGGACTTCAAGGCTGGTATTTTCCGATGATATCAAATCGAAAGAGGCCTCTCGTAAATCAATATGCAAAAATGATGCAAGATTTGAAAAACCGCCCTTGGGGTCGATAATCGTGATTTTAATCGTTGAATCAATCCGTCTAATCTTTGAGCAGAGGTCAATTATCTCATATGACTTTCCGGAACCCTGCGGCCCGATAATGCCAAGGCCGGTGACAAGCTTATTGTGGTCGATAAAAATCGGCACGCCGTCCATCTGGTCGACTATATGCAATTGGCCGCTTCTGCTGAGTGCTTCGGGGCAATATGGCCTAAACTCGTCAGGGGTACGCATTTCATGAGTGTTTCCGATCTTGATAATCAGCTTAAGCCGTTCAACAATAAGAGCAAAAGCCCTTTCATTGAAAGCGCCATATGCCATTTTAAGCAGCTTCCGGACAGCCGTTTTATGGATAAGCCCCTTGTCACGCAGCTGACTTTCGAGAGCGTTCAGTTCAGCTTGATGCGGCTGGTGTTGTGAGCAGGGAATAACCATTTAGAGATTCTCCGATTTGTCTGAACTGCTAAAGGGAGACAGCAGCAATCCGATGATTTTCTTGCGTTTTTCCTGGCGTTTGATTTCTTCGCGGCAGGCGACACAGACATCGATAAGTCCTGCGGGAGTCTGCATGGGCCTGCAGTGAACAGCACAGTTGCACGTACCGCAGATGTCGCATTGATACCCTGAATGAATGTCAAAAAGCGACTGAAGCTGAGCCTGCTCAAGTGTGAGTTTTCCTTCCTGAAACGCCTGTGCGGCCTGTGCCTGGCAAAACCGGCAGATTCCGCCGATATCTTCGATTTTTGAAACCCGCCGGCCTGTACCGAGGATATAGCTTGGTTTACGCGTCAATTCTTTCGTATGACCGAAATCATCAACCCTAATGGACCGCTGTGAGCCGAATGCGATTGATGTTCCGTGCAGATGCTGAATGTCGGTTTCGGTATCCGAGATGTCACCGTCAAAATCAAACGCAGGGTTGTTGACAGGCTGACCCGGCTGGGGGATATAGGGCTGGTCGGGCGCATGGGTTTGACGCGAAAAAAGCCTCTCCAGTGCCGCCATTATGCGGGCGGCAAAGCCGGAGTTTTGAGTTTGGTTGTTATTTGGGTTCATTCCATATCCTTTCTTAATAAAACGTTGTCACAATTTTTATTACCTTGGCTTTCCATTATGCCTCTTAAAGCGATAGCTGTGCCAATTGCTGAATTCTGAGTGCGGCTTTTGGGCGTACTGCGGGTTGCAATATGAATTATTCGATGATTTTATGATTTTTAGACCGCTTTGAAAACGAGCGGACGCGGATATATAATAACTTGTAAAATAGAGAGTTATGTTCAATCCGTAATTTGACAATAAAATCAAAAGTATCTTTTTGCTTGATGGGCTATAAAATTTTATGAATTGATGAAATTTTCGCAGACAATAAAAAGGAGCGACTTTAAGAGACAAAAAATAAATAATAAATATTGCAATAAAGTAATAAATATTGCATAATATAATCCATGAAAAAAATACTATTGGCATGGCTCGGTGTAACGGATATAAAGTCCTCCCGTCAGGAAACAGGACGGCTGGGTCCTATTGCAGGATCGATAGCAGAAAGAGGATACAGGCAGGTATACATTCTTTCCTGTCACCCTAAAGAAGAAGACGGCCGTTATATTAAATGGCTCAAAAGCGTTGCATCCGTAAATGTTGCGGTTAAAAACGTAAAAATAAAGCACCCGATGGACTTTGACAGTATTTATGAGGCCACCAAGGAATTTATTTCTGAGACAGAAAAAAAACACAACTCTGACGAACTTGTTTTTGCTCTGAGTCCCGGAACGCCAGCTATGTCGGCGGTATGGATAATTTTATCAAAAACGCTTTTCCCGCAGGCTGAACTGATCGAGTCCTCGATTGAAGATGATGAGGGCAATTACAAAGTAAGGACGGCATCTGTTCCATTTGAGATTTCTGTCAATCGCATCATGGACATGCTTTTGGAACCGGATGAAAAGCTCAAGCTGTTGATGCACAGTCTTCCCCAAAAAACGGACAATTTCCCGCAGCTGATACATCAGTGCAAAGAAATGAAAAGAGCAATCGCCATGGCCCGGCACGCTGCCATCCGAAATGTCCCTGTTTTATTGATGGGAGAGTCGGGAACCGGCAAGGAATTGTTTGCAGAAGTTATACATAATGAAAGTCTAAGAGCCCATGAAAGGCATATTCCGGTAAACTGCGGAGCTTTGTCACCGGAGCTGATTGAGTCTCAGCTTTTTGGGCATATTAAAGGAGCGTTTACCGGGGCAATCGATGACAGCGACGGTTACTTTAAGCATGCGGATAAAGGAACTATTTTTCTTGATGAAATAGGTGATTTTGATTTTAATCTTCAGGTGAAGTTATTAAGGGCAATTCAGGAAAAAGAAATTACTCCCTTAGGCAGCAATCAATCGCAAAAGGTTGATGTAAGAATCATCGCAGCGACACACAAAAATCTGATGGAAGAAGTCGCCAGGGGTAATTTCCGGGCGGATTTATTTTATCGATTGGGTGTTGCGATAATTCAAATACCGCCATTACGTCAAAGGGGAAAAGATATTGAACTCCTGGTTGACTATTTTATGCAGAGAATCAATGAGGAGTTTGAAAAGCAGCCCAATTACAAAGGCCCCAAGAAAATCTCGCCAGCAGCCCGCATTATCCTTCGTAATTATCAGTGGCCGGGCAATGTAAGGGAACTGCAAAACACCCTGCAGCGGGCGGCGTTGTGGACGGTGTCAGCCGTTATTGAACGACAGGATATTATTGACTCCATTATTCCGATTACTGCTCCCGGCAATGACTTTGATTTACTAAACAGGCCGCTGGGGCCGAATCTGAAAATCACTGAAATCATTGATGAAGCGGCAAGACATTATTTAAGGCGGGCATTAAAAGAGGCCGGCGGCAACAAAAGCCGTGCCGCAAAGCTGATCGGTCTTGACAATCATCAAAATTTTACTAACTGGATGAAAAGGCATAATATTGAACCGGATGAAGTATAGCTAATCCATATTGAGGGTAATAGTCGATTTCGGCAAAAGCTGTTTAAAATGCAGGTTTGCCGCATTTGCGTCTTCTCTGATTTGCTGGACATCCAATTGATTCCTGCCGTTATTGACAAAATCGACCACGATATGATTGGTAAATAATCGATATTTTTTTCTGCCGTTTTTATCATAGTCTGATAGTTTGACAAGCTGACTTTTAATTTCAGCAATCAATTTGTGCATCAGGTTATGGTTCTTCGAATGATGGTTGAAGTTGATGATGATGTCATCTCCGCTGACAATCGGTTCATGTATCGTCGAAAAATTCATGGCCGCCTGCCCCTGGCTTGGATTGGCGATAAACTCAAGGACACATCCGGCTTTTAACCGGTCGAGGAAGGATGATACGGAGTTTATAAACTGTGAGTCTTTAGAGATAAAGCCGACCTCAACGGAAGAATCCAGACCGTGCTGAGCATCCAGATTTGCCGTCAGTATCATCGCCTGTGCGTTATCGATGACCACCGCTTTTGAATGGTTATAAAAGTCGCCGTAAATGCGTATTTTGTCTTTAAGCGTTTTCTTTAAATAACAGCAGCTTTCAAGATGATCTTTTCGTGCCAGGCCCCGGACAAGAACTTCAATTTCAACATTGCGATGGGCTGCTTGCTCTAACTTCCTGCTAAGCACGTGCTCTTTCATACCCTTAAGGATATATGAAGAAATACGTATTTTCCGGTCTGCAGAATCAATCATGTCCAGCAGCGATGTAAGGATGCGATAGTCATCCGGGGCGGTCCATATAACCTGCCCTTTGTCCGGGGACAAAGCGGGTTCATTACAGGAAATCGGCAATATCTCTTTGTTGAATTCGCCTACATCGCTAAAATGCTGGTCAGGGGAGATATAATAGTTATACGCGGATCGCCAGATGGCTCGAAAGAAATTGGCCAGTCGACAAACTTCGGAGGGAATTTCCAAAAACACGCCGTTTTCAGGGTTGGCCTGCCGGGTCTGGCCGTTATCCTGAAGAATGTCAGCAAAACAGGTCGGAACTGAATTGGCGCTTGTGACAACGGCGTACCTGTCATCAAAGACCGCAAATTTCGCGTGGCAGTCTTTTCTCGCCCTAACCGAAATGCCATTGACGGCAAGATGTTTTACGCATTCCATATGCGCATTAAAATCCCATTCACGGGAACCGTCCTGACCCTCCTGCAAAGAAGCTTCTTCAAAATCGTTCTTTTTGAGAGTCGTAAGAACATAGACATGACCCTTTAACCGCCTTACGGCTTTTATCAGGCTCTCCCGGATTTGGTCATCCTGTATCAAAAAGCTGGTGAAAAACACCTGTTTTCGGGCATTTTCCAAAAGCTCAAGCAGGTTTTCCCTGATTGTGGATTTGCCGGAAAACGTCGAAAGGTGTGTGAAAAAATTGCCGGCGTTGTCGACATAATTAAAAGACGCAGATTGAGCGGGTCGGGTTCTTAAAAATAAACCTCCGTCGATGACTGAATCACCATAAGCTATTTTATAGACCGGCATCTGTCATATCCTCAAGTTCTGCCAAACTGTAGGCCATGTTGTAGTCTTCAAATTCCCATGCCAGCGAAGACAGTTTGTAAATCGATTCTTCAGGCAAACTGTTTTCCTGCAGCCATGACTTATATGCAGCAATATCGTTTAGGGTATTGCCTGTACGGTAAAACGTGTTTATTTTGAACAGAACATTCATCGATTCCAGGTCGTCGCTGTTTTTGTTTTCTATGATTACTTTCTGCATGCAGGTTGCATTTCCTGAAACTGCACAGGAAAAGACCTTTTTCTGTAAATTCTGCCAGTAGAATTTTTTCCAGTCTATACCAATACTCTTATCCGGGCGAAGCGTTAAATGAGTTGCTTTCGCAGTGACATTTTTAGGATTGATATCGCGTAATGTAAATCCATCAGAGATGATTGACAGTGATTGTATATCCCGTTTTTTGCCCAGCAGGCTTGTGATTTCAGGGAATATGGTTATTATGGCTTTGTGATTGTTTAAGGAAAACAAAGGAGCCTGGGAAAGCAGATGCCCTTTGGCTGACAGCGGATAACCCTGCAGTTCAACCGGTTTTTCCTCGTCATATTTGACAAGGAACGCCAAATTTGCCCATTGAGCCTTATCGATGATAAGCGTACTTTCTAAATCAAACTCCTGAGATTTTTTCTTGCCCTGCGGTTTGACCAGTTTCTGTATGTCAGGAGGAAACTGCCGTTGTTCTTTCCATTCCTGGGTTTGTGCGATACAGTTTTCAAGACAGGAAACATCAAAGCTCCAGTTTATATCGGTTTCGTGGAACTTAAGGTCGGTCAAAAACCTGTTCTCAGGGTCTTTGAGCCTGATATATTCATTGCTGCCGTCGATAAAATGAAACAGCTGCCGTTCTTCTTTTAATTTCATTACCTTTCCGGTTTTCATGGCATTTTTGCCGGCAGTGGTTATCTTAAATATACCGCCTTTGGTTTTTGATAAAAGCGGCCCCTTGCAAAGCCTGTCGGTAATCTGGCTGATAGGCTGTCTTCCGATGTGCAGAAGACTGTTGATATTGTCAATATTCGGTTCCGGCAAAAGCTGGATTGCCTGCAGTACAAATAATTCAAGTTCATTAATTGCCTGGGGCCTGTTTACCAAAACACAGGCCTCAACCGCATGAAAACGATACCGCGATAGAAATATCATAAAATCACAGTCGCCGGCGGAAAGCCCGGACCATATTTTTCTTAAGGCATTATTATCTAACTCTATCATAGTCATTTTCAATTATCCAGAAGCTGGAACACTTTCTTAATCTCGCCGCGTCCCTCGATATATTCCACAAGTTTTTCAAAAAACAACCGTTCGGCCCTTATCGCACCGGAGTCGCTGCCTTTAATTTTACTGTCTTCGGTTTTGGCACGATTTGTGAAGGTTGCCGTATCGCCGATGAGAATAAGTTTTTTTCTGGCTCTGCTCATTGCGACATTCAGGCGATTGGCATCATCAACGAATCCGATGTTTTTGTAGGGATTGCTTCGCGTAAAACTGAGAATGATTACAGGACATTCCTTGCCCTGGAACGAATCAACACTGTTGACGGCAACAGTGACTTTGCCTTTGCATAAAAATTGACCGCCTCCGGATTCAACAGCCTCTAAAAAACTGTCACTTTTGATAAGTCTGCGTATCAGTTCAACCTGCCCGCCATAGAAAGCCATAATGCCAATTGCCGCGGTCGAATCATTTTCTTTTTTGAGTTTTTCCTGTTCTGAAAAAATCGATTCATCCATCAGGATACCGGTTAGAACTTCGATAACTTTTTTAGCTTCCTTGAGATTGGCATAGCCGGTTTTTTGAGGCAATTTCAAGGATTTGTCGCGGCTTAAATTGACTTCAAAAGGTTTTTGCTTTGGGCCGGGACAAACCTCAATCAATGTCACCGCATAATTAAATCGTGGCAGTTTTAGTGTCTTGTCTTTGATAAAAGCGGGTTCTTCGGGCGATTGGTACCGGCTGTCATAAAACATATCAGAAATAAAACAGGCCAAATCAGGGTGCATGCGCCTTTGAACATCAAGCTGCACAAAGCGGCTATCGGCCTTATTCCGTTTGGATTTGTCGCGGCAGAGTTTTTTCCATAGATTTTCAAAATAGCTGATTTGCAAAAGTTCCGGATTTAAAGACGGCATATCCTTATCTTTACGCAGTCGATTGACCGCCTTAAAGACTTTATCGAGCTTGCGGTCATAATACGGCGGCAGCTGCTTGTGGTCTCCGACGATCACCCATCGTTTGGCCCTGGCGGCAGCGACCAGAAACTCCGGTTCGGTCACTTTTCCGGCTTCGTCCACGATTAAAAGATCGAATTTCTTTTGTCCAAGAGTACCGTCATCGCCGAAGTATTCATCGCTTGCGATTCCGATAGTTGTCGCACATACCAGGTTGATGTAGTCTGCAAGGTGTCCGGTCAGGAATCCTGAATCTCTGGAGAGATAATCAAGCCAGCGTTTGGAAAAATCGGCCAGCGTTTGATTTGTTTCAATATCACCGCCAATCTGAGAAATGATTTTTTTGATCGCATTTATTTTGTCTGGAAGTTTTTTATCAAGAAAACCTTGTACCTGCTTTTCAAGATCGTTGATATGCTGACCATTGCTTTGTATCCCGGCACTAAGGGTGTCGATTTGCAGCTTTAGCCGTCCGGACTCATCCATGATGGCCTGAATGATATCATGCTCCAGCTTAACGGCCTCAAGATGTGCTTCAAGGGACATTTTATAGGAAGCTTTAAGCTGGTTTTGACATTCAATTATTTTGCGGCGGGTGTTTTTTATTTTGGAAGCAAACTCTTTCCGGATTTCTTTTTTGACGGACTTTTCTTCTGTTGACAGTATCTGGTCAAGTTCGTATCGTGCGGTTTTAATCGCATCGCTTAGCGATAAAAGCCGGTCATTTTCATTTTGCAGTTGTTGATTGAGCGAAGCAAGCTCTTTGGTCTGACTTTCATAAAAATGCCGGTATAGATTGCATTGTCTTATGAATTCAGATTTTTTAGTTGATTGAAGGACAGTATTCTTATCCGCTTTCGTTTTCTCAAGAGCCGCAGCCGCATCACTGATTGCCAATTTCAGAGAGGGTATCAATTTTAGAGAATCTTCAAGCTGGTCCGCATGATTCGACAGTGTAAGGTCATAATCAACAAATAAAGATTTCCACCAAATAAGATCCAACGGTCTGGACCACCGGCTTTTAAGCTGGTTTTGTTCACGCTCGGCCAGTCTTAAATTGATTTTTTCGATTATTTCTTTCAGTTCGATAGTGTGCTGCTGATTTTCCTGCAGTTTTTGATGAGCATTTTTAAGGGTTTGTGCCTTATCTGCAATATCACGGTCACAATCAGCGGCGGCGGATTTTACCGCATTGATAATTTCTTCTTTCACAATGTCGGGGATACTGCCGGCATTTATCTGTGAAAGAATTGTTTTTGTGTTTTGTAATTTTGTTTTTTCACACTGAATTTTCTGGTTGAGAACTTCAATGTTTTTTTGTGTTTGGTCATTTTCATCCCGCAGCCGACGAAAGGTATTTCCGTGCAAGTTATCTGCTTCCGCTACCGCCTGTTTGATTCTTTCGAGTTCTTCATCCTTATAATGTTCAGCTTTGAAACGGTTGGCGTTCTCTTTAATCTTCTTGAGTGACTGTACGGAGCTGTCAAGGTCCTTTTGAGATTCCGATAAAAGATTGTCCGTGCAGGTTATCCTGCTATTTCTGCTTGTTAAATCCTTTTTGTATTGTTCTCGAATAGTTTCCGGGGTTGAAGATAGAAGTTCCCGGTGTTTTTTCAGTTCATCTGATAAGCCGGCAGCCTCCTTGTGCCTGAGACATAACTCATGGAGCAGATTACATGTATTTTCCAGTTGTTTTCTTTCATCGCTCAAACGCTCAATGTCGTTTTTAACCCTCATCTGTGCATGTGTTATCAGTGTTTTTTTACGCTGGTCATAAGTAAATTCTCTGATGTGTTCGTCAAGATTGTCCAGCTTATCTTTACTTGCGCAGCGAACGGCACCGATATTGTCCTCAAAACCGATTCTTTCAAGAACATTATCAACAGCGACATGCGTCGGGGCAACCAATAACGTCTTCCAATCGTTCCTGGCAGCCTGTCGGATGATTTCGGATATCACACGTGTTTTGCCGGTTCCGGGAGGCCCTTGAATCAAACAGATATCCGGCGTTGAAATCGCCTTGACGACAGCCTCTTTCTGGCTGCCGCTTAACAGCTTGTCAACCAGTTCAATTTGATTGTCCTGACAGATGAACGGTTCAAGCTCCTCTGTTTTGATTTCACCCAGAAGCATCCCCAGCCGGGTAAGATGCACCGAATTGCTTTGATTCGCGAGGCTGCTGATGGCATCATTTTCTTTTTTTATTACCGATTCCAGTCCCACATCCGCAAGGAAGCCCGCCGTCGGTATTGTCTGACCTTTTGAGTTGCTGAAAACGCAGCACCCATGAGCATATCCTTCATTTACGAGAAATACCGGTTTTTTCATCCTGCATCTTAAGAGACGCTCAATACGGCGGTAATCGTTTCCATCATCAGGGTCGTCTGCCGTTTCTTCATCCTCGTAGGCGCTGGCTCTTTTTATATTTATGATTTCTTCATTCGGATCTTCGATTATCAACTTACAGTCAGAATATATTTTATCCGTTTCATACCGATATTGCATGGCCAGCTGACACAGATTGACGACATCAGCCAAATCTTTTAAGTGCTTTCTTTTCCAGTAATAGATACCGGAGAGTTTTCGATTGATGGATATTTCGCAGATTAACTTTTCCAATGCCTCCAAATCAAAATACCGGATATCCGCAGCGCTCGATTTGGTGTAAATATGCCAGCTGGTTATGACATGCGGATAAAATGTTTCTGGTTTGGCAGCAACGCTTTTTTGTGAGATACTGTCCATATCAAAAGTTGTCAAATCCTGATTTCCAGAAAAGCTGTCTGAATCGGTATCTTCATCTTCGGTTGAATCGCTTTTGGGTGCATCCGCTGCAGATGCGGAACCGATATACGTTGCCTTGAGCAGCGATCTGCCGTCTTTTTCTATCTGGGGATAGCAGGACATGACAAACAATCGAGACTTGACACGAATGTTAAGGTCTTCTTTGTTGTTTTTATCATCGGAACGGCTAATCAGATTTCCCGACAGCTTTACACCGTTTTCAAGGTCGGTCTTCAGTATGTCTATACAGGTTTGTTCATTACGGAGTGGTTGGCGAGCCCTGGAATTGCCGGGTTTACCGTTTAAAATATCAAATAAATGATGACAGGCTGCCTGTGTAAGAGAAACTGAAAGAGGATGCTTAAAACGCGGCGATTTGTTGGCGTAGATTATGCCTCTGGACGCTGAAATGTTCAGAAAAAACTCCTTTTGCTCAGGGGTCATCAAAAACAGCATGCTCTTGAGCAGCGAGTTTTCCGAAGCGTGATTGGAATTTTTGTCTTTTACACAATCTGCCATGTTAAATCTTAAGTATCTATAAAATAGAGAGTTGTGAAACACACTGAAATCTGAGTCAACCGGCAGTTGTGGCTTTTTTACACCCAGTTTGTGCCGCTATGTCAATTCAAATTCTCCTACCTTAACTTTCACAGCAAAATTATATTATCCAAACCGCCTCAGGAAAACACAAAAATGGGGTTACATGTCCAAATTATTGGATTGTTTAAAGCCAAGAGACTCTAACGACATATCTTCGAGTCTGTAAATAAAAGAATTTAATGATGCACCTTGAATCAAATATCGCCGATTGGGCGACTTGACACCTACAAATACAGGATTTTAATTCCCATTTGATAAAAAAAGTATTATATTATTCCACAATAATGAGAATCGGGCTACTGTTGTCCAATGTTTTTTTGTCATAAATATAACTTCTTTTTAAATAAGAGGTTAAAGGTTGACTGTGCTTCAGCTGGCCCTGTCTTAAAAACTGTCGGTAACAAAAGGGTTCCGCACATATGAACAGGTCATGCAAACTGATTATGCAGCCTTACGGTGCAGCTTTTATTGATAAAACAGGTAAGGTCTGTTTTTTCAATGAAACCGCCGCAGAAATATGCAAATGTTTGGCTGAAAAGATGAAATATGAGGATGTCATTTTTCGGATTGCCAATGCTTATGATATTACTATGTCTGAAGCCCAAACAGATATCGATGAATTCTTGAGTTCACCAATAACAAACAACTGTCTAATTGCCACCCAAGGTGAAGATGTTCAAATATCTGGATCAGAAGATTATGTTTCAATCATCGAAGCTGATATCTGTCTGACCAATCGCTGCAATCTGCAATGTACCTATTGTTATGCTAATGCGGGGTCTCCGAACGGCGATGAATTGCCCCCCGATAAATGGTTAGAAACCGCTCGTTCACTAATAAGATTAGGAATGCAAAAGGTAACGATAGCCGGAGGTGAGCCACTTCTCTCTCAGTCGTTGATCCCTATTTTAGATGTATTTAGCGATAATGATATTTCAGTCCAGATATTCAGCAACGGAGCACTTATTGATAAAAAAATTCTGAAAGAACTCTGTAATTATAATATTAATTTTATCCAAATAAGTATGGATGCGATAACCCCAGAAAAGCACAATCGGCATCGCGGGCAATCACACAACGAGGCTGTTAAAGCAATACATCTCATTGCAGAATCAGACATTCCCGTTGTGATAGGTGCTAATATATTCCCGGACACTCTTGACGAAATAATTCCGCTATCCAGATACGCCGCTTCTTTGGGTGCTTTGCTGCGATGTAATCCTATCGAAGCCAGGGGAAGAGGTTCTTCGTTTTCTACAGAATTGACAGTTACAAATGAATCTTTCACAAATAAGTTGCATGATAGCATTGAAGATGCATCAGCCTTATACCCGCAGGTGTTTGCCGAGCAAGAGATTACTCGAAATAAAGATGCTATGGAAAATTCATGTCCATTTTCCAAAGGCTGTATTGCCGTAACCTCAAATGGTGAAATAAGAGCGTGCTCTCAAAGCGACCTATTTTTCGAAACAATAGCGCCCTGGTCAATAGATCATAAGAAAGTTTGGGATTATGCTTTAACAATCGAAGAACATGCTGCTTTCTCCGCCATTGCAAATATAAATCCGAAACTATGTCCAACTCGGGAACTATGCGGGAACTGTTTGGATTACCCGAGTTGCAGTGGCTGCCTATTAGCCGGATATACATGTCATGAAAGGAGGTGATTCTATGAAGAATAAGAAGAAGGAATATAAAAAACCAAAATGCAGCACTTTGGGCTGTCACAAACAAGGTAAATGTTGGTAACAAGCAGCTAATCCAGAAAAAAAACCTTTCCCCGTACGCTAATAGGCAGCATTAATTTTAAAATCTACTTGGGTGATTGGGAGCATAAACAGCTGTACAGACAAAATAATGGGACGCATTAATATTTCGGCAAATTATTTTTTGCCTTTGGCTGCTTCAGCCATGGCGTTGCCCACAATCTCAGCAACAAGGGATTTTTGCTTATAAGTTAGCAATTCAACGCTAACAGGATAGTTCCCTTTAGGGTTATGCCGCTTACTGTAGCCGTTAAACATGGCAAGTGGACCTTTTTTCCACTCATCAGAGTTATACATATACCGTCGTATGGCACTGTCAGTATCCACGATTGAGTCTGCAACTCTTTCCGCCATTTCAACAACTTCGTCATTTGTATAAACTGAATCTTGGTCCATTTGTGATAAATCTCCAATTTATAAATTTTCCATAATATACCATACCACACTTGACAAAAAAAGAAATAGAAAAACAGAATCTATTTACGCAATTTTACATCTTGAATTTTAAGGGCATCAAAAGCGAACGTTTTGTTCGCCGTCGGCTTCGCTAAAAAAGCGTAAAAGGCAGTGCCGTAGGCACGTGAACCTTTTAGGCTTTTTGGTTTTCTTTCATACCTTTGGAAAACCGCTTCAGTCAACATGTGAGGCTTTGCCTCACTTTGGGCTTGTCGCCCTGTTTGGAGTAAGGCCCAAGGTAAGACTTGGACGCGAAAGGTTGACAAGCCCTTAAGGTTCAAGGCAACTTAACAAAAAATGAAAGGAGGTTTAAATAAAATGCAGCAACAAATACAACAAAACAGTGACAATCCAGCAGCGGTTAAAATAACCCGTGCAGCTATGGAGGAAGAACTTGGCGATTCTTACAAGCGATGCTGGGCGTATGCGTTTAAATATGCTTCTGACGAACTGGATTTTGATGTTCAGGTTGAGAACCTATGCAGAGAATTTGAACTGTTGAAACCTCAGGCGATTTGGTTTGTAAACGGTGCTAATGCCATCCTGTTTAAAAAGGAGGCAAAGGAAGACCGGCACGAAACCACAAACGGCGATGTTTCAAAAAAACAGCGGGAGCTTTCCGAATTTTCCTCGTATAAAAGCACCAAACAGCAGGAAGAATATGTTTCTCAGCTTGAGATGATGAGTTTTATTGAGGATATAGAAGAAATGTGCAGCGATGTGGACTATGCTCAGTTTTGGGACGACTTAGGCAACATCAAGCAGAGAGTTCTTGAACAGAGCTGTGCAACTGAAAAAGAAGTTCTGGCGGTTTTCAAAATTCGTTCTATTGCAGATAGAGCGAAAGAAGAAAACGAACGGTTCTTTGACGCTTACCCCGTCAGTACCGACGCATGGGAAAACGGTTATTTCAATACAGTCGGGGAAGTTGTTTTTAATTAAGGGGCTTTTAGCCCTTTCTTTCTTTTTTATAGCTGGGACTATGCCGTTTTTTTGAAAAAAGGCACTCACTATCGTTCGTGCCAACTGGCGTATTAATGCCGCGCCTTTGCTTAGCACTAATTCACCGCGCAATGAACTTGTTCTACTAATTCTAAATGAACAATTTTTATGAATCCGATAACAAAAACGCCTGTAGATTTTTTTCATTACTCGCGTGAAAAAAATCTTATAAAGACAAAATATGGATATTGCATTTAATGATGTTGAGTTTATGACAGCAAACGAAAAGCAGCTGATTGTAAAGAATTGGAAAACCTTTCTAAAGCATGGTTTGAAACAAGAACATTTTACCAGGCGGCTGTATCAGCACCTGCACTTACATTGTAGTTTCATCGCACATTATAACATTCAGGGATTTTACTCGACATACTTCGAGACCGGCACCGACACAGAACGATTTTTTGAGCAATTTTGTGGCAATGTTACAAAATGGGGAGCAGGCGACTACCATGATCTTAACACAGCAATGATGCAAGTATACAGAGAATATGAAGCGGGAATTATGACAAAAGCACAAGATGATATAAAGAACCGTCTGGATGTACTTGATGCGTGTGTACAGCGGGCCCAAAAAGATTGTAATTTCGCGAGAGATTTTTTAACCAGGTTGTAAGCATGATAGAAATTGATTTTTTTCAAGACATTGTGAAAAAAATCTCAACTAAAGGCAGAACATAAAATAACATGCAAAAGAATACGAAAATAATAGCCGTGCTGACAGAGAAAGGCGATTTAAATATTCACGCCTTTGACATCAATCACATAGAGCTAACTATCGAGGAAGAAGCAGCCGATGAAAGCGAAGCTTTAGAGGCTATTCTGTCAAAATCCTATAGTTTATGCTCGATTCAGTGGCAGGAAATTGAGCGAATAAATTTCAGATTTTAACTTCAAATGACTGAAAGGAGGCAAACATTAAAATGAATACTGAAGAATACACTAAAAAAGACGGCAAGTCCGGAACACGATACATCCTTGAAAAAGGCGATGTCATCCGGGCTATGGCTTCAACGCCAAGAGAAACCGTGCTTGGCAAATCGAAGTATCCATCCTACTCGATCAAGGCGGCCTGGGGCGGCAAAGAGATTTATATCACCCTGACCCATGGTCAATACAAGCGATTGATGGGGCTTGGAGATGTCAAGGGTAAGGAACTTACTGCCGTTGGATATTCCGGGCCATCAGGTAAAGAACTGATTGGACTCGATATCACGGATGAGTAGAGCCGTGCACTGAATTGTTTATTGTTTTTTGAAAATGATTTTTTCTTCATCACTAACGTGAAGAAAAAATCTTCATACTAAAATATAAAAATGGCAAACTATTGCTACAACACACTTGAGATAACAGGAAATCCCGACGACATCAAAAAACTGCAGGATTGTATCAGGACAAATAAGCCTGACGAATGTGATGAGTATGATCTGGGCAAAATAATTCCGCTGAAATCAGACAGTGCCGGCGAAGCATATGAAAAATGGGGAACCAAATGGTTTGCTGATATTGATTTTGACAATCAGGGCGGCAGTGCAATGCTAAGTTTTGATACAGCATGGTCACCATCACTTCCGGTCACATTGGAGATAAGCAGAAGATTTAATCTGCGAGCAGCTCATTATTATGAAGAGCCAGGCTTCGATTTCGAGGGTGATTTTGTTGCGGAAAACGGAATTGTAATCCGGGATGAACAGAGAGATTACCGACCAGTCTGTGCCGGCTGTGAAACAAAGCATGACAGAAACGAAATGGTTTTCGACGAAGAAGAAAGTGAGCATTACTGCCGGAAATGTTCCAAGAAGAAATTAAACTGATTGAGATCACAGTATATTAAAAAATGAAATTTAAAGTTTTAGCAAAAGACTGCTTAGCAGTCCCAGAACAAGCGTTTGATTTATTTGATATTGAAGCCGAAGACCAAGAGCATGCGTGGGATATTATAGCAGAAGAAATAACGACAAATTACAGCCGTGAGTGGCTGTTAAATGAAAAAGAATTTACTGCACTCCAAAAATGTATAGCCTTGCAGAGTGAGTTTAAAACGGCCTGAATCAATCAAAATGGGAACAAGAAGTACAACCAAGATATACGAGGACGGCAGACTGCTGTTGGCACTCTATAAGCAGTACGACGGCTATCCTGAAGGATGGGGCAAGGAGCTTAAAGACTTTTTTCACAAAGGGGTCTTTGTCAATGGAATCAGAAGAACTGAAGACAAGCTCCAATTCAACGGCGTCGGTGAATTTGTCCTTTTACTGGTCAAGGAATTCAAAGAAGGAACAGGTGAGCTTTATGCCACCACAGAAGAGAACGAGCAGGAGTATAACTACATTATAGAATTCAATCATGTTGAAAATTACGGAAAGATGCAATATTCCATCAGGTGCAAAGAGGATGAAAGCTACCTTGAAGAGGGCCAGATTGAAATTCAGTAAAATGGTGAGATGCAAAGACTGCGGCAGACCAATAAGCGAAGAGGAATATGCTTCCAACGGCGGCAAGTGCGACAGATGTGCTATCGGCGACCATTATGCATGATTATTTGATGATTTGAAAGGAGGGATGAAGGTATGTCAGAAATTGTAACAATTCACGGTAAACCGGTTATCGATATCTATGAAAGTTTTGACGGAAGCTACTGGTATATTACCGAAAAGCTCTATAAGCAGGATAGTGTCATTAACGGCAAAGTTTACAAAGATGACCAGATTTTATATGGGTATGCCCGATTATCGGCTTGTCCGGAATATGCCGAATTTGGTAACATTTCGGAGACCGAACTGAAGTTGCTGGGCGGCAGAATCTGGAAAGTGGCGAAAGCAAACTGGGCAGTTTGCCCTGAGGTTGAAGTTCTCAGGGATTAGATTGGGGGTAAAGTCTTGTTTTTATTTTTCACATCTCGGATTTTATCCGGCAGTGTAAAAACGACTTGTGCCCGCCGCAAAATCATAAAAGGCATTTAAGCCCACATTTTTGTGGTGCTTAAAGTTAACCATTTAAGCTTTTGGGCTTTAAGACATAGCGTGCTTGCGGCAGCAAGGCCCGCCTGTCTAACCAAGTTTCTTGTTTGTGATATTTTTTCACATCCGTTCAATTTTCCGTTAGCCTTTTAGGTTTTTCCCCTTCGGGTCGCATTCGCTAAAAACGTAAAAGGCAGAAAAATTTTCCGTATTATGAAAAAAATAAATTACAACAAACAAGAAATGGATTTAGTCGACAGGCTCTTGCGGTTGCTGGAAGCGGAACGTTTCGCTCGGCTGCCGGAAAAGCAGCATGGGCAGGTAACAGAGCCGGCGACACGAGAGCAGTTAGGGCTTCTTGCCAAACTGGGTATCTACCCGAAGTGGCAAGCTACCCGATGCGAAGCCGAGGAGATGATTTGCCATTACAGGCAGATTCTCGGCTCGGTATATCGAATACCTTAATTAGCCGCTGCCCTTTGGCAACAGCTAAAGGGCAGAGTTAGGGTATACTGATATTTCTGCCGGTTACAGTTATGCTTTGAAGCAATAACCGTCAGATTTTAGAATTGTCTGGGTGAGGCGGCTATGAAAGCCGGACAATTGATTAGAGGACTGTTGGTTTGTTTGGGCGGCTGTAAGCACGGCCAAACGCATAAAAGGCACTTCGCCAAAGGCTCAGCTAACCTTTAAGCCTTTGGCATATGACACAGTGGGCGTGAAGCGGGTTGGGGGTTTACTGTTAAAATGGGATATTTTTAAGAAGAGTGATTGTTGATAAATATTCGATGTCGTACGTCTCAATTTATGGGGTTTTGAGGAATGTTATTTGATGGTTATAATAACCGGACTGTCGTCCAGAATTTGCCTTCGGCAAATAGATAGGGACTCCTTCGGAGTCCAATTTAGAGCCTCGCTCCCTTCGGTCGCGAGGATATTGAGTTTCAAAGTTTCTACAGATGAATATGTTGGATGGTTTTGAATATGATTAAAGATAATTAACTAAGAATTTAAACTAAAAAGCTAACGCATATATGGAACAGAAGATAAAGGCCCTGGAACGGGAACACAAGAAATACACTTAAGTTATTGTATTAAAAGATGTTATTGTTTTATCCACATAATTTTTGAAATCCTGTAGCGGAACACAAGAATTCGATGCCGGAACACAAAAAAACGCCCATTGGTACCGAAAAATATATAAGCAATGCCTGCATTGTGTATTACAAGTTTGAAAAAATGTACCGTCAAAATTACAACCAACGACCCTCATACAAAAGCCGAGGCGAAGAGCGCATTGCAGAATTTTTAGAGGGGCAAAATATTGTATATCAATACGAATACCCGCTGGCTATTAAGGACCGGGGGCAGGTGAGATTGTGGTATCCGGACTTTCGTCTACCGGAATATGGAATGATTATCGAGTACTTCGGCATGAACGGCAACGCCTCGTATAATGAGCAGATTCTCCATAAAATCCAGACCTATCAGGAGGCAGGGGTCGACGGAATATACCTGTTGGAATCATCGCTGCGGGGTGACTGGCAAGGAGGTATTTTAAGCCGGATCGAGCAGTCTTTGGAAGGCAAATTGCGTAAGATTTCATCGAAATATCATAACATTAATGCGGAGGATTGAACTGGTCCCTGAGAACAAGTTCGATCTTTTCCGGGATAAGCAATCCTTCTTTGGCGAGGGTTTTCTCGATTTTTTCAAAGGCATTTCGGTTGGTTGCTATGACGACAATTTTGTCATATTTTGCGGCCAAATCCTGGCGAATATTATGGACAAAATCGGACTTGCCTGTTTCGACTTCGACGGCGATTTTCCTGCTGTCTTTGACGCAAACCACATCGGTTCGGCCCGACTTTCGGAAGACTTCCATAGTTACGCTGTATCCGAGTTCCATGAATCGCTGAGCGTAATACCGCTTCCAGTATTCATGTACCAGTGATCCGTAGTCAGGTGCTGCATTATCAAACCCCAGGGCTTCTTTGGCCTGCCGGGTTAATCCCAAAAGCAGCTTTCTGGTACAACCCATCTCCAGAGTCTGCTCCTGAAGCCATCCCTGATCCGTCAATAGCTTCTTGATATTGTTGCCCGCCCAAATACTCAGACCAAGACGCTTGTATCTTGCCTTAACACCGTCATCGGGATATTCCGAAATATCCGCTAAAAACATCAGAGCTGATGGTTTTAACGGTATATCATAAAGCCGAACCCGCCGAACCTGCCCGAAATATGTTTCTACAGGGATATTTCGGTCCGAACCCGTTATTTTTGCCTGACTGATGGCGGAATACCTTGCAAGCATGGCATCCGTTACGGACCCTTTGTTGATATGAACATGGGGTACTTTGAGCAGAAAGGCGTTGGGAAAATTACCCTGAAGCTTACAAATGCATTCTCCTATGGCAAGCATGCTGAAATATCGTTTATCTTCGGTATCCAGCAGGCAAACCGATGCGGCCAGCGACTGATCGGCAGCGCTTGCCAGGTTGAGAAATATATTTGTATAGCAGTTTGCCAGGACCACCTTGGAAATCAAACCCGGTGTCTGGTCCAGGATTATATTACAGACGCCCAATTCTCGCGTCATCCTCAGAAGTCTTTCCATCAGTGTTTCACTCGAACGGCCATTCTGTCTGCCAAAGACATGGTGAGCCTCATCCGTTATGACGGCGATAGTCAGTTTTTCTCGTTCGGGTGAACCTAATTTTACCTGAAATATCCACTGATACAACACCGGAATCAAAAACGCCCTCGCCGAGGACCCCAAACCATCCAGTTCAATTATACTGTTTTCGTGAATCAGTTTTTGTATCATTTCTTCCTGAGAGATTCTATCCGAGGTGATGTTCGAAAAATTTAAACTCTCCAACGCCCTTAGGGCGGATATCTTCCAGCCTTTGATACGTTCTGCGGACTGGATTTTTTCAACTTGTTCAATAATATCCTTGACCATAGGACAATTATTACCCTGCTGATAACAGGCAAAGACCGCTTTCTGAATAATGCTCTTTGCCCCTTCGCCCAGGGTAAAGGCCGTTGCCAGAACATCGACAAGCTGATCGATAAATACACTTGATTCCAGACCGGGCGGTGTGATAAAGGGATTGAAATTGAATTTCGATAGTGAACGGCCGGGCGTGTAAATATTGATCCTGTTTTTGAGCTGCCCTAACAGATCTCTTAGATTTCTTTTGTGGTCAAAAAACAAAAATGGTATACCCAGGTTATCAAGCTGCATAATGATATGATAGACGAAATTGGACTTGCCGCTTCCGCTACGGCCGTATACGCCCATATTCTGGAGCAATTCAGCTTTTGAAATCCCAAACGGCCATTTTTCTTTATCGTAGATAACGCTTCCAAGATTTACCTGGCCTTTGGATTTATTCTCGGGAGGAAGTGAAAGTAAGATTTTATTATGAAAGTGGCCGAATGTTTTATAGGCAACTGAAATAATCTGTTTTTCGATCAAATCTTTAAAATCCGGGTCTGCCAGTTCCCTTGCCTTCATCCACTGAGAAATCTTTTCCGGCATGAGAGGTGACAGCTTGGCTGCTGTCTTTTCAATGTTCATCGTCAAATGTCAAGCTGTTCGTGCTTATTGATCAGCGACAATAGCCGGTCTTCCAGTCCTTGAGTTTTCTCTTCAAGCCGGATACTCAGGTTTCGACGCTCTTTCTCGATATCGAACAGACGCTGTTTTAGTTTTTCTTTTTCGGGAAAATGGTACGGAATGTACCGCGGCTGACGGGCTTCCAGCTGCAGCAGGTCTGTATCCACATACGTTTCCAGCCGCAAAAGCCTGTGGAATTGTTCGTCATGTCGGTCTCTTAATCTTTTTATCTGATCGACCGTCAATGAAATTTCTCGCCGCAGCATAGACGGAACAGAATTGTCCCAAAGTGAAATATGACCTTCCGCAATAAGCTCGTCTGCTTTGTCTTCAAGATTCTTTCCAAAACTTCCCCTCATTTTCATCTTTTTCAAGGAAAACCAATTTAATAACATTTTCACTGTTTTGCCGAAGCAGGTATCTCGGCCTGCATCAGCAGTTTTCTGAATTTAGTTCCAAGATCTGTCAGTTCATACCGCAAAAATGCCTTGTCTCTTATTTTGACAGGCCTAACAATTCCATGTGCCAGGAAAAACTTGATTATGTCCCTGATGTTATTTGCATTGATCCTGATTTTATGCCTTTGCATTCTGAAAACACGTTTAATCTCCGATGGCTGCATCGGCTCGGTAAGGATCTTGATGATGGCGGTTCTATGATTAAAGCACAAACAGCCGTAAAGATCCCAGTCTATGTCCGGCTGATTATATTCCTTAAAAGGCAGCGATATACCCTGGAATACTTTGGTTCTGACCTGTATACCGCGATTGGTGAGCCGGTATACTCTGCTGTTCCTTTGTCTTGGATTTACGCAAAGCACAAGGCCTGACATCGACAATTTAAGGACAGCTTGCTGTACGGTATCCACAAGTATACCCGTTTTTTTGCTAAGTTGTTTTGAGGTTAGAGGTTGCGCAAATGCAATTAGGACTTTTCTAATGTTCTCTTCATTTAGTATTGGATTGTAATTTTCCATTTTAGCATAAAGAGCAATTACCACTCTAAAGTGATAGTGGTATTACTCAATAATGACATCAACACTGTCTTTATAAACTTATCGGTTCGTCTTTTTGAAAATCAAAAACAGTGGAAAGCATTTAAGGTCTGGTTTCCATATCCTGTAATGGAAATTAAAAAGACGTGCGCCAACTGCATTCGAGAACTCCATATCGGGATCGATACGGTCAGGGTGGAAGAAGGGGTAATGGGTACAAAGGGATTTATTCCTTTGGAAGATGCCTTATTTTTCTGCTGTGACAGGTGCCTTAGAGATTACTTCGATATTGATGACCTGCCGAGTGTACCGCGAAGAATGCCATAGCATAATTATATTCTAAAACATGGCACAAAATTTTTTTTTCATTATTTTATTTTTCTTTATATCCCAATAAGTTTGTACTCAGACAAATAATTTTGTTATGTTTTCAGCTTCAAAATGTGTGAGCGACTTGCTGATCTGGGGATTCTGCTTCAAGATATCAACCAGCTGCATCAATTTTTGTGCATAATAATGATCCTGGCCGACTAACATCTGCATTTGTTCATTTTGTTTTTCTAATTTGGTCGTCAAAAGTTTTGCCTTTAGCTTGCTTTCCTCGAGTTGAGTTTTTAAATCCTCCAGATTATTGTTATGATAAATTTTTTTTACTCTCTTACGATTTACAGCCAGGTAATTAATATATGAATCAAGCCATTTACTTTGCGGAGAATGGCCCAACCGTAAATTGATATCCTCTACATGCCATCCCTGCTCAAACAAATGACAGGCCATTCCGCTTCTTAGATCCTTCCACGAAGGCTTGTCACTGTGAGGTTCACATTTTATTCCTGAACGCCTGACAACGCTGTCGAATATCTGCATTGCCTGCCTGTATTTAAATGTAAAAAGAAAATCATCGTCTTTGTACGGAACTACTTTTCTTCTTATTTTGCCTTTTTCATCACGATACTCTGTTTCCCGCCCATACTCCAGCAACGCATCGATATATTCGACGGTTTCTAAATATATCGTCGGTTCACTACGAGTCTGTCTGCTTCTTTTAAGATTTTCCTGGGGCAGGTATATAAGATACTCTGTTTCCTGGGTCTCTCTATTATGTTGTCGTTTCAAATGGCATACCTTTAATTCCAGAAGCGATGATATGTTTTCCCCTACATCCCATGCCAGCCAGAATAGAACATAATGCTGTGGTTTCTGTAGAAATTTGACCATTTTCTTAAAAGAAGCATCATTTACGAATCTAACAGGCTTTTTCCCACGGTGTGTAAAAAAATCCAATGATTTTACCTTTTCCTGTAAGTCGGCAAGTTCAAATGGTTTGGACTTGAATATCTTATTATAATAGCTTCTTCTGTCCTCGAACCGCTTACCACGATTGTTCTTTATTACACCATCTTCGAGATCATTATATACCTGTCTGATTTCATCTTCGGCCAATTTGTTCCACGGCTTGTTCTTGAACCAATTATTTACGTTCCTTAATCTATTGATGTAACCGTAAAGAGTTTTGTAGCTGGACTCGTCAAGTTCCGACAATGCATTTATCCTTTTGAGTTTTTGTTCTTCTATGCCAAAAAATTCGGCAAACAATTCCCGATTATATGCAGCGATGGAAATATCACTCAAAAGTACATTCTTTCCCTTTATGTAGTTTTGTTTGAAGGTCATATTTTTCCGATGTAATTAAGCTTTATAAAGACTCAACTGTTTTGCCAAGGTTTACGCCCCAAAAAGTGCACAAGAATACGCTACGCCCCAACCGGGAGATGAGTAATTTCCTGCACTTACCAGGGAGTTTATGGTATTAAATCAGTTGATATTTATTTGAGTTGAATATTTAAACTCATTAGTCTTTATATACTTTTCCCTGTTTTGCAGGAGTTATCCGGCAGTACAGTGGAGCTTTTATAAATGCGAGATACTGTGTTTTCTCGTGTAAATGGATGCTTTGATAATTACCAATATGGCGGCAGCGAAAGGAGTGGATTGGTGAAAAATTTTTGAAATATAAACCGAAACAAGACTTGCACTTGATTACTCTGCAGATCAGTGAAAAGTTTATAAAGCCATTGTTTCAAATAAAAAAGCGGTAAACGCCACACAGGCATAGCTGATTTTATTTGTCGAGGTCTGTGAACAATTTGGGTTCTTCCCAGTAATCGGGTATCATCGAATAGTGATATCGCATAAACTGGTCCGCTTTTTCTAAATCACCATGGAACACCATAGCATATAAAGCCGTGTAAACAGCGTTTCTTATGATAGGATTAAGTTCCTTCATTTGCCCATCGGTCAAATGTTCGCAATGAAAATCCTCCATCGAATTTCGAATAACCATGGCGATGAATTTGGATTGGCTTTTGAGTTCCTTGATTATTGCTTGAGAGTTTTGCATTTTTGTATCTCCTGACTGAACCTGCTCTGACTTGCTATGTTATCAGATTTTAAAATATTGCAAAGAAAATTTTCCAGAAAGTCTTAAATTAACGGTTTGAAAGCAAGCATGAAAAAGCTGTCGCCCAAAAACTGCAATACAGTTCAAAGTTTATAAACTCAGCATAAAAAATAAAAAAACATGCGGTCTATTTTGATAAGGCCGCATGTTTGTCTTTAGGATCGGGACTTCTCAGGCAGCTTTGCCTTTTCCTGCTCAAAGAGTGTCAGATGAAACCGATCCTCTTCAAGAATTTCCGCTCCGAACACCGTCCAGTCGCCGTAATAGACACCGTCGTAAAAAAGCATATCTTCAAAACAGAAAATCTCGTCACAACCGCCATCTTTTTTTCCACATTTAACATGATAAGAATAAGTAGTGTGTGCAAATTCATACGGACCAAAAACCGGACCATCGCTTCCCCAGTCATCCATTTGCTGCTCAGGATCGGTTCTGCCGTGAAAAAGTCTTATATACACCATTCTAAAATTCTCCGTTACTTTTGGGTTATCGATGTGAAGGGAAGAGGATAATCCGTTTTTCCTGCGGTTCTATTGCCAGGCACAGCCGCGGATTATCGAATACAGGCAAGAATACGTTACCTTCTTCGTCTGATGACAGCCAGACCTGAAAGTCATCGGCAATTTCATTTCTGAATTCGTCCAATAGATTCTTTAATGATGCAACTGTCATAATATTCTGTTTACTCATATATTATCACCTCCAATCAACCAACAGGTTCTAAAATCTTTATTGTTTTGGGAACAAGAATTTCTTCTTCGACAATCCGGTAGCTTCGACAGGTCTCAATGAATTCTTCGACAATACTGCCGCAGAGCATATCAAATTCCTGAACCAGCTTGACTCTGTCCCTAAGCTGAAAAAGCTCCCAGCCATGAAAGTCCTCATCCATATCAGTATCTTTGCCAGGTAATGCAAAAACCTGCATGTGAGTCTGTTTGAAATTAACTCTTTCTTTTGCATTACACCTGCCGCAGATGCCTTTTTGACCTTCCGGAACAGACTGGTAGTTTTTCTGGCCGCAGTGTGTGCAATAACTTTTGTATCCGCTGGGCTGAATGCCGCCTTGGTAGAGTACAACATAGCCGCCGCTCCTGCCGTTGATTCCAGCCTGCCATAGCCAGTTGTGACTTCTGCCGAAATCTTCCAAAAGATCGCTTAACTTTTCCTGCCAATCGGTAATACCCAACATTTCCCAACACCTATCTGAGTCGATATCCGCAGGTATGTCAATATTGTAAAGCTTGATATTGTTGGCATAGCTGGTCGAGCGGTTCCAACTGTTCATCGTGCAGTATCGAAAGTGTTTTTTCAGAAACGCGATCATCTCGCCGCGTTTTTTCAAGTTTACTTCTTTGTAGAACATAAGGTTTACCTCCAAATAAAAAAAGGGCTTGAGCGACAAATGACAACATCGCCAAGCCCCTCGTTTGATTAACATTGTCCGACATTCATTTCACAAGCCAGAAGATTGACCTGAACATCCGCATCGACCGGCAGCATTCGCAGGTATTTTGTAAACTGTGCCAGCATAAAACCTGCCGCGATATTGGCACAATAAATCGTGCTTTTAGCGGTGCAGGGACCGGCCTGAGCTTGTTCCTGGGCAAACAGGGTCTGCGGATAATTTGTCCTGCTTTCGGTATCACAGGCGGTAATAATCCGCAATACCTCGGCACTCATCCTGCCGTCACAGAAGAAGCTGACCTTGTCTTTGACGGCATCCCAGATGTGCTTTCGGGCGGTAATCGAATCCACACAGCAGAAGACACAATTGCCGACAGGAGTTGTACGCTTGAATCGGTCTAAAATTACTTCAACCGTCAAATCATAGTTCATCTGCCTGCAGAGTTCGCTGGTTGCATCGACTTTGGGCCTATTCATATCCTTTACAAAGTACCCCTGTGTTGCCAGATTGTGAATTTCCACATGGTCAAAATCCACCAATTGAAGGTGCGGAACTCCAATGGCGGTAAGCTGCAATGCAACCTGTCTGCCGATGGCACCGACACCGATAACCGTAGCCCTGCATTCATTGATTCTGTCACGCGGAACAATATCGGCCTGTCGTATAAATTGTTCGCTCATTAAAACACCTCGCTTTCATATTCATTCCAGAAATCACTTCGTATTGCCAGTTCATCCATGAACATCTGCCGTTCCATCGGCTCCATCATATCGATCTCTTCAAGCAGTTCTTCTGAACTGACACCGGACATTTCATAGGTTTCTGTGCCGCCGAAGATGTCGGTTGGTTCTTTTTCTTTTGCCTTCGCTTCTTTCAGCGGTGAGACGATAATCTCCTTGGTGACATTGGCCTTGTACTGTTTTGTCCATTCCTTGAAATCCGATGCATCGAATTCACAGCTGTAGTCAATATAGACCGGAATCTTAATATCGCCGCCGGGACCTGCCTTAAAATGCAGCCGGGCATAACTGCTGCCGTCTTGGGCAAGAATGAACATGACCGACCAGTCGCATTTTCCGAAAACTCTGTCGAAAGTGTCCTCGTCAGTCATGCTGGGATTAGGTGAGTCGCCCGGATGGGTATGCAGCCATAGTCGAGCGAATTGTTCAGGCTTTCGCTCAAGTTCAACCTGATGCTCAAAAAAGTCCGCAACGGAACTGTCATCGAAAGATACGCTCACAATCGTTACCTTCTGTTTGACAAGAACAAAATCCGTCACGAACAATAAATCATCCGGTCGGGTAATTCCAAATCCGCCGACTTCATTATCGGTCATGTCCCTCATAAATACCAGCTTAGCCCATGCTGTTGGACTGAATCGAAGGGACGGGCTCTGATTCGTATTCTTCTTCATATTCATCTTCCTTTCTCATTTCTTCGCAGGTTTGGCATAAACCATCGCTTAAACAGTCTTTACAAAACGTTTCTTCGCAGTCTTTGCATTTTGCCGTACAACAACTGCATACAGGCACTCCGCAATCGGGACATTGAAACGCACAGCCGAGACAAATCGTGGTGTCGCATTTTTGGCAGTAAGTGCTGCACTCATCGCAAAAATCATTATCACAGTGGTCGCAGAAATAGCTGTCATCAGAACCCATAGTACGTCCGCAGTCATAGCAGGAATAACCTTCCCAGTCACTGAGAGCCACATAGGGACTGTCTGGGTTATAGGTTTCAAGAACTCCTGTAACCATCGTAAAAAAGTCGCACAGCCGTCCCTGTTCCAGTGACTTGCCGATAGCGGTACAGCCGTCTCCTTCGCAGAGTCGGTCATGTGAGACATGCGGGTGAGTGACATCTTCATCGTTGCCGGCAGGATTGGGCTCTAATGCGATAACCCTGTAAGGCCTGTCCTTATAGAGTTGATTGAACTCTTTGAGCAAAAGCTTGATTTCAAAGGGGCCAAAAGAGACATCGTCAAGAACGATTGGCCGGGTTATCACCGAAATTGTTTTTTCGGCCAGGTCAAATTTATACTGCTCAAACTCCTGCTCCATCTGAAGCAGTTCCGATACAATATCAGATACCGTGGGCACGGGGACATCGTCGCGTTTAATATGCTCTTTTAAACGTCCCAGATGGTAACTGAAATCATTCATGTCTCTGCCGACCTGGTCGATTACATGCTCTGCCGCACAAAACCAGTTCTTTTCAAGGCAGGTATAGAAACGATGCGATTCTTTGATTGCCTGAGTGCTTCGAGAGGCAATATCTTCCAGTTTAGATTGGATTTCTCTGAGTCTGGCCGTTTTAAGCTCCAAAAGAGCCGACAAAATGTAGTTGGCCAGTTTGACAAGATTTTTGTGTTTTTTCATAAGTCACCTCATATGCAAAAAAGAAGGCCTCCGTCTATAATCACATACAGAACAGAGGCCTATGGTTGATGGGTTGCCGATGGTTTACTGACAGGGAAAACTTGCGCCTTCGATTTTTGTGGGTGTGATCGTAACACGGTCGTTGGCCTGCAGAACATAATCCTTGGGCACCGGCTGACGATTGACTCGGATCAGATAATCGCTCGGTTCGGCTCCGGACATTTTGATTTTGAAAAACTGTTCTACCGTTGTGTTTTCCGCGATTTCCAGATAGTCTGCAAAACCCGCACCGTCGTTGTTAATATAAAGTATTCTCATTGTTATTTTCCTTTCGAAATTGTTGTGTTTTAATTTGTGTTTGTTCCATGTGATTGATATTTGATACAGCCTGTTTTCAGGGAGGACTGCGCGCACAATCACCACAATTTTTGTTCATAGCCATTCCTTTCAGAGTGAATTTAATATAAGACTTGAGTAAAGCACTGACACAGTACTTCGGTATAGAAATTAGAGAGGTTGGATACTATGGTGTTTTGGAATTCAGCATGGCGGCTGCATTCTTTTTAATCTTCAGCCAGACCTTCTTTTGTTCTGCTGCAAGACTTTGGGCATACTGATCGCCGAAATTGACCAGAAACTCATAGGCCGCTTTATTGTTTTGCTTGTTTGACAAAATACAGGCATCCAGATATCGGGCGTTCCACAAGCCGCCATTCATGTGTCCGGTAAATATCTTGCGACCCTCAGCGGCAATGTATTCTGCGGCGGCACAATAAGACGGAGAGTTCTCTTCACAGAGATTCTCAACCTGGCAGGATTGCCTTGACTCATTGCGGCAGACAATCTCTTGATTGCTTTTAAAATCAGTATCTGCGGCTTGTAAAGCATGTAATACCGCTTCGATATCCTGCCTGGCACGCTCCATGACCCGTATTGCTCCGCTTAACGTGCTTTCACCGCCCTCAACAATTTCAACAACCATAAATCGAAACAAGCTGTCGCCAATATCGTGGGTGGTTACTCTTTCCAGCAAAACCTCAAGATCACAGCAGTCCCAGCCCGGATCAATGGGCAGCAGGTCCGAATGAGGATACGCCTCGTAGATTATGCGGGCGATATTGATGGTAGTTTTATTCATAGTTCTGCCTTTCATGATTAACGGAGTTCTTATTGTGCCGCTCTGCACGCATCCAGACAGGATTCACCGCAGAACAAAAGCCCTTTCCATTGGATAGAGCCGGCATGAATCTCTTTTTTGCACCAGTTGCATCGCCGGCGGACGGTTTCCTTTGCATTTTCAAGATCAATAATCCGCGGGTCCTCAGAGTTTATGTTGTCAAATACAACAAGCCGAAGCCGGTCCTCCCAAATTTCCATCCCAACCGGAGAACCCTCGCCGTCTTCGGCGCATTTTTCACCATATCCCTGCGGCTGAATCCAGAGCTGGCCGTTCTCTGCCAATAGATGCAGCATAATAGTCTTTGGCTCAAAACAGGGTGATTGTTCCTGAAGGGTTATTTGAAATTGACCTGCCGCTGTTTTTGCGGGGCGGTATTTGGCAATAGCCTCTTTGGCCTGCCGGATTTCTTCGATGTCAGACAAATCAACCTGATTGTCCAACTGCTGCAGCAATTCGGAGGTATAGGATGTCAACACCTTACAGGCCTCAAGTAAATCCGCTGCCGAACCGGACAGGCGTGTCGTCATCAATTCGTTTTCCACGAATTTGCGAGCTTGTGCCTCTGTCTTAAAACGGCCCGCTTCGTAAGGCATGTCCGATGGAGTGTGCCCCTGATCTTCGTCAATCTCTTCAATGTAAATGCAGACTTCATAGTGTTTCATTGTAATGGTCCTTTCGATTAATAAGTTCCGGAAGTATTTTGCTTTTTGGGGGCCGATTGTCATTTTTCAAAGCAGTTTACGGCAGCGATGGCACGGCTTTTTTGCCTTCAGAAAAATTTCAGCCGGAAGAGCATAAGCGTTTTTGACACGGCCACATACGACCTTGAGTCGGTTTTTCGGCGTGGTGCAATGTGCGGTTATGATTTTACCTTTGACCGGGGTGTTGACCCGTTCGAGAAGGACTTGCCCGATTTTATTCCTAACAGCCGTAACTCCCTTTTCCTCAAGTATACTCAATGCCGTCTCTTTAGCCTTCTTCTGCGTTGACAGTCCTTTACCGATGACTGAACAGCCGGTCGCAAGCTCGATTATGTCCCAGTTTTTGCCGGACCCGTCCGAATCCTGCGTCAAGGCGAAGGATAAATTTTTCCACGTGAATAAATAACCGCGGCAATGAGTTCCAACGGCTGTAATAAACTCAATTTTGTCCTTTTGCCGACCCTTGTTTTGTTTGTTAGTAGGTTTCATGGGAATGACCCTTTCGATTAAAATGTGTTTGGGCTTAAAATACAATTTAACTGCCAATGACTGCGGCGAATTTCATTTGCTGTCCTCGATCTCATAGTCGATGATCTCGGTATCCAGAATATCCGCCGCGGTCGTTGTGTCGCTGATATGATAATCCAATTCGTTGACCACCTCGGAAATTTCAATGCCCTCATCTACCGACATCACAACACGCATTTGCAGCTTGAGTGTGACTTTTCTCATTTTTTTCTCCTGAACAAAAGGTTGATTGTTTTCTTCTGGCAGCGGCTCAATCAGCAGCCCGGTCCCTTCAAAATCCCTTCTATCCATCTCGAAGGTCATAAAATCCAATGTCAGGTTGCTGTCGCCAACCCAACTACAGGCATCCTGGATATCGTCACCGTCAAAATTCCAGTTCTTTTGAAGATGCCGTATAATCGCCTGAACCGCTCTCTGATTGCTCTTAAAGACTTTACTGAGTTCAACAGTACCTTTGTGAATCACGAGTGCCATCCATATCTTTTTCTGTTTCTGCTTCATAATAGACTCCCATGAAATTAAACATCCGGGTTGACACCCACTTCTACAATAAACTTCAGCAGCCCGGCCAAATCCACTTCTTCAAACTCCATATCAATATTGGTATCCTGATAGGTGCCATCGAACCATTGGGCGACGGGGTTTTTGGGTAAGGGAATCAAGATTCCTTCTGCCTCAACCGCTAAACGCCTCAGTTTTCTGCCAAGAATTTCACGGCGTTCTAATTCATCCCAATCATCCTTAACCGGCTCAGGGTAACCGAGCACTTCCTTAAGCAAGTCAATCTCTCCGGCAAACGCTTTAGACTGTTCGCCTCCAGGATCGAGTTCATTTAACACGGCTTCAATTTTTTCATAGATTTCGTTCAGCATGTTTTTACCTTTCACTTTGCATATTCATAAACTGAATTCTTTTTGGTCTTCATCTGCCCATTGAAGACTGTCTAATTCACAGTCAGGGCATAACTCATGTCCCAATTGAACCAATCCGACAAACGTGCATTCAGGATTGGTGCATTCGACAAAATCAAAATCAATGGCATCTGGCCATAGTGAACGGGCTTTTGCTGTCATCTCATCTGTGATTGAGTTATTTTCCATAGCTTCGCCCCTTTTTCTTAGAGTCGCTCAAATCGATTCGTATCTTGCTGCCTCTGTTATCAATCACATCCAGAACAGGCGGCAATGAATCAGAATCATTCATAATCTCGTGAACTGTCTTGGCAGCTTCGACTGCACTGGATGCACCGACATCGATCTCGTAGATGACACGGTACAATCCTTTTTCTTTTAACGGCAGGTCATTGCGAAATACGGCCAGCCGATTCCATACTTCCCTGAAATCTTCCGGCTGCATGGGAAACACCATCAAATCCAGCCGAAGGTCTTTTTCGCCGATCCAGAAACAGACGTCATCGAACTTCCTGCCGTCGAAATCTTCATTTTGCCGAAGATATTCAACAACTGCTTTTTGCGCCCGGCACTCGCTTGAACAGGCACTGCAAAAGACCACTTCATCGGTGTGATTGACGACGGCCATCCAAATGGGTTTTCGTTTCATCATAAATTTCCTTAAAAAAGGCGGGGAACTGCACCCATTGCTGCGACACAGAACCCCGCGTTAACAGTGTGTGATTGTTCAGTTAAGTTTTTTTAGCAGCGTTTTCAGAGTCTGAATCCCTAAGTCAAATTTACCTCTCATCTGGAGCCAATCAGGGCATTGCGGATGGATTCGACAGTCTGAGGGCTGCTTAAAAGCACCATATTAAAGGGCTGATAGTCATGTTCAGGCGGACTGATTGTATCGCCTTCAGGATTTTCATATTGAACGTCGTCGCCTGCGATAAATTCCTGATGGATACAAACAAATTTGCCCGATGCATTTTCCCGATAGTGCTGACAAACGAAACCGACTGTAATTTTGGTGAACTCAGGCCCCTTAGAGGAAGAATTCTTTCCCATAAATCACTCCTCTCTGAATATTTCCGGAGCAATTTCCTGCAGGGTTTTGGGGTGCCAGTAGAGGTCACGCTCGATTGGAAGCCCCATTCTGCCCCGAACCTGTTCCAGTTCGCTGAGCATGAAATAACCCAGTTCCTTTTCGAGACCGTCAACCAGACCAAAAAACTGGAAATCAATTTCCGCTCCGGAATCATCTTTGACCGGCTCGCCCTCGGTTGCGTACCAAGTCCATTGGGCGTCGGGGGTGAAGAATTTCGCATACACAACCGCTTTGGGGCCTTTGCCGTCCTGAGCATATAACGCGGGCAATGTTGACCGGATTTCTTTGGGCAAAAGTTTCATACCGCGGATTTTATCGTTGGCCAAAACTGTTTTTGCCTTGTTAACGGCGGTTGTGTTTGCAACAGCAATCGCATTGTTTTGCGGGATTTTAAGATCACTGGCAAGTCCGCACAGGAAGTTGGCCATATTTTCTGCCTGCTCTTTTCGACTGACCGGATCAGACTCACAGGCAGGAATGGGCTGCGTTAAAAGCTCAACCTGTTCCGGCTCCAATTCGATGACACAGCGGCCATTATCCTCGCTGTACCATTCAAAGTAGCCATAATTTACATAATCGACTGGTTCTCTTCCCGCCGTCATGTCACCGACATTGCCTTTTTGAATCAGCGAGAATCCATCCATGTATTTGGCGGATTCTTCATAGTTTGCCGATTCACCCTCGCCCCGAAGCCGTACTCTTGCACCTCGGATATCACGATGGAAATTTCCCTGAAGGTCAAACATGACCTTGTCTTTGAGGCCGGCAAATCGCATCCAGCCGGTCACTTTCCCTGAAACCGTATTGTCCAAAATTCCTTCGATGAATTGGTCATTGGGTCTCCAAGCCATATTACACCTTACCTTTCTTTGTAAAAATAAATGTGAATTGATAAGCACACACAGTCTGTGCTTAAACAAAAGTGAAGTTGCTGACAGAATTGAGTTGTAACGCAGTGCTACTAATTGTCGGCTGGACGGATATACTCGCGTTTGCCGTTTTTGAAGAAAATCTCAAGCGAGCCTTCTTTGGTCAGAACGAGCTTTGTCCACTTGTCGCCAAGTCCCCAAGTCTCACTGACAAGTTTTTGACGAAGGCTTTCGTGCGGACCTATAAGCTCGTTCCAGAATTCATTGAGATCTTTTTCAAAGTAATATTCCTGAGTCTCGAAACTGTCGCCGTCCTCGCTGTAGCCGCCCAGATGATACCAGATATTGACATTATCAAGCTGGTCTTTGGCCTCACGTGTGACATAGACAATATCGTTTGTCCAGCAATGTTTTCCTTTCGGCTTTTCAAAAATGACCGCCATCGTTACATCCGAACAAAATGTCTTTCCATCCGAGGTTTGCACGGTGATCGTCAAGGATTCGACACAGACAAGGTCACCTGATTGAATGCTGTGACGCAGGATTTCTTTTCCGGGCTTTACATCGACTTTGGTTACCTTAGGCAGATTGGCCCAACTGTAGCCGATATAGCCTGACTCGATGATCACAGGCACAAATGGATTTTCCTTGAACGTCCCCAGAGCACCCAGCAAATGAGCATTCGTCATGGCGTATTCATCATCGAAATCTTTTTCAAAACACAGATATCCTTGAGGCAATCTGAAATCTTTCGGCGGGATAACCTGTGAGGCCATGTCATATCCATCGTGAATTAACCCGGCCATATATTTTTGGCATGCTTCGGGGAGAGCAATACCAAGTTCTCTTGCCCGACGATATTCGGAATAACAGAGGTCATGTTCTTTCTGCCGCTGGAAATAACGGTAATACTCAACCTCGATAGCTTCTTTGAGCTTTTTAAGGGCCTTGTTTTCGACAAGGCGGGTTCGGGCAGGAAGCATCAGCCGTATTTGAGTCGATTGTGTCAGTTCCACAAGGATATAAATCCCGTGCCGATTATTTCCCGGCCAGTAATCCAGTTCGACAATCTGTCCATGGAAATCAACCAGGGGTTTATTGGAATAGTAACCGCTGCTCCAATGTTTGTGATATTTGGACAGCTCCGAAACCACTTCGACTCGACAGCCGATATCCTCGTACAAAGCCGCATCTTTACTGCAAAATGGCATTGAGTGGCAATATTTACCGTCAACGATGACCTTAATTCCGGCGAAGACAGCATGTCTTTCAACTGTCTCAAAATCCCAGGGCTTTTCATCTGTAAATTCAATCATTGTTCCGCTTACATGATTGTCCGAGTCGGTGACATTAATGGGTATTCCTGTCCAGCCGTCTTTGGTAATCACAACCTTAGATTTACCGGAGGAAATTACAACCTGTCTTGGGGCCAGACTAAACAGTCCCACACCCGCCGGGTCTTCTCCGGATTCGATTCGTTCGTTCCAGCCGCTCGATCCCAAATCCAGAAGCTTTTGGAAGTCCTGAATTCCAGAACCGTTATCCTGGACGGTTATAAGATTGTTTTTGTTCGTGATTCTGACTTCTGTTGCACCGGCTCTTCTTGCATTTTGCAGAAGTTCAATAATTCTGCCTTCGATTGTGCCGGTAAACAATCGATCTGCCTTGGTAAGCAGTCTGGGGCTGACCTTGGCACAAATTGTCTGTTGGTTCATAATTGGGTTTCCTTTCTTTTTGATTGTTTGTGAATGGGTATGTTTACTTGAAAACGTATTTCAAAGGTATTTCGGCGGGTTTTACAGGTATTTCATGATGAAATATCTGCAGACAGTGCTGCCCTGGAAGATAGTTGCAACTAAGAATTGAATTGCTGCCGCAGGCGGTTATTTCCTAATCGTGCTGCGGTGTGTTTGAATCGCTGTTGCTGGGGTGTCACTTCTTAACCATGTTTTTGTGAAAAAACACAGAGTCGTTGTCAATGGGATAAAAGCACAAAAGTGCCGTGCGATTTTGGCTCAAAGGCCGATGTGAAATTTTTAATGATAGTGAGACCAATCCAAATGCCTTTATAAATAATCAACTGATTTGCCCGACAGGCAAAACAGGCAAAGGTTTATAAAGGGTGCGTGAGAATAAATTCTATGATTGGAAACAATCATACAGGTTGGAGAACCTGGTGGTATGTAATGTGTGAGTAATTATGTAAGGACGGCATAAGAACTATGCCGTAAAAAAAAGCTGCCCAGCCGGATAGGGTTGGGCAGCTTTATATTTTTCGATGCTGTCTGATTTTCAAAAATCACATCTCTCCTAACAGCCGTATATCATCTATGTTCCAGCCGGATTCCGGATAAGCACCCGATGAACCGTATACTGTATAACCCCAGCGAATATATACCGTGGATTGATTATCGGCATACTGGCTTATATCGTACTCTATAGGAACCCACGTCGAATCTGTAATCTTGTCTGTCGGAATGCTCGCATTGTACTGCCAGACTGGATACCAATCCTGCCCGTTGATAGATATCTCAACTGAAGCGGGAGTATACATGGGCTCATCAAGATTCAGCCATCGATAAAAACTCAGTGTGATTCCGCTGTATCCGCTGCAATCAAACGGTCCTGCCGTTAGATAATAAGGTCCAACCTGCGATGCCGATGTGCTGTAATTACCCGCCAGATTTACGCCATATACATTGCTGCCGGTATAACCGCTGGTTGGATCAGGATTGCCGTATGTGCCGCCCAAGCCGAGCGGTACGCCGAATTCCCATTGTCCCTCCGTTGTCCAGCCGGGACTGCTGTCCAAATCCTCAGAATAGATGACTGTAAGTTCAGCTGGGGTGCACAATGCCGCTACTTCTGACGAGGACAACGCTTTATTGTAAATGCGTACATCATCGATTATTCCGTCAAAGTAATTGCTCCAGCTTCCGCCTTGGTGCTTACCCAGCATCATACCCGTTCCTCCGTTTGAAAGGGAAACTCCGCTTAACGATGCTGAAGATTTCAGCGTTCCGTCTATATACAATTTAACTTCGGAAGAATCGAATACGGCCGTCATCAGATACCATTTGTTATTGGCGGGAACCGAAGCCTGAACCGTGTAACCGTCCGAAGTTGGACTCCATCCTCCGACATTGAACATTCCAGAGCTGACTTTCATGCTCACGGCCACAACATCGTTACCAACGGCTCTGTCGGAATAAATCGCCCCCGACTCTGAGGAATCCTTGCTGCGGGGATATACCCATGCGGATAGAGTCAATTCATCCTGTCCGATTGTATAGGCAAAATCTGAATCATAGGAAATGGCGACATAATCATTGGTTCCGTCAAAAGATAACGCACTTGCAGAAATTCCAGAAGTCCAGGCTGCTCCATATACCGTGCCGGTATGCTCGTTGCCGGAACTGTCCAATGCAATCGAACCGCTGCCTTCATCCATTTGCCAGTATGCAATCATATTATCGATTGGCGGTACTACGGGTGCTTCAATTCCTGAAAGCCAGTTCTCGCAGAAAATGGCCAAATCAGCCGCATTGATTATGGAATCATTTGGATTACTTATATCACAACGGCTGTTCCAGTTGGTATCGCCGGACTCGCTTAACCAGGCAGAAGCCAGTACCGCATAATCACTAAGATTTACTCCATCAGGACAAGTAAAATCGCCGGGTATTACATCCCAGAGAAAATTAGGATAATCAGTTCCATCAGTACATAAACGCCAGATATCTTCGGTGCCGTTTGCAGATTCATCTATAAAATCCCAGCCGGCACTTGTAAAAGTGCTTTTCGTTTTCATCTGGCCTGTTGTTTTTCCCACGACATTTGATATCGCACCTGGATCAGAGGTACTGATATTGTACCCTATACTCAAACCGGATGTCTCTGTATCCCAGAAACTGTCTCCTATAATGGCGGCACTGCCCCTGTGATAACCGCATAGGCCGCCTAAATAATTGCCTGTCTGAATTTTGCCTGTTGAATAACAATTGATAATCCCCGCATCCCAGTTGTAACCGCAAATCCCGCCAAGTCCGTTAGAGCTTGACCGACCTGTGACATTGCCTTGAGCATAGCAGTTAAATATCAATGAATCTTTGTTATACCCGCAAAGTCCCCCCGTACTATCTGAGTAATTTCCAGAAGCTACATTCCCACTGGCATAAGAGTTTGTAATACTGGCCCCAGTACCTTGGTTGCTTCCTGCCAATCCTCCAATTGTGTTAGAATTGTTCCCGCCGGTTACATCCCCTAAAGCACGGGTATTTTCAAGGATGCCTTCCAGGTTTACACCGACCAGTCCGCCGATATAACCAGAGTAATCCCCAGCGGTAACATTAACAGTTGCTTGGCAATAAGACACTTGGCCTTGTTCGTTTTGTCCAATTAACCCGCCTACGTAACCTGAGTAATGAACGGTAACACTGCCGGCAGCGTCACAACGAGAAATTGTGCCCAAACTGCGTCCGCACAAGCTGCCCATAAAATAAGTGGCATTTGCACCAATATCGGCACTTGTCATACTCAAAGACTCAATCGTGAGATTTTCAATCGACGCGGCGGAGCCTATTTGGCCGAATAAACCAAGAAAATCATTCTTTGCAGTGCCTGGATTGATGGTCAGATTTAATATTTTATAGCCATTCCCATCAAAGATGCCATTATACGGAGTTCCATCGAAAACAGCCTCATTTGAGTTATCGGGGTCAGAAGCTATTACGGCAGTTGAGTATGTTCTGCCTGCCAGATCAATATCGCACATCAATTTCGCATGGAAATTTTCAACCCAGTATAACGGATTACTTGAAAATTCATCAAAATCACTGAGAGAGGTGATTAGGTAGGGATTGTTTTCTGACCCCAATGGCTCCGTATAAATTACATTAATTTCTGTTCCTTGATTTTCATTGATAATTGCCTGTATCGCTTCAGGAGTTGACCATCCTAAGGCATCTTTGAATTCGATACTATAATTATTGGGGATGCAATACTCCGTATAGCCGCTGTTGTGCCAGGTTATCGAGTTTGCTCGTCTCCACATGGCACCTGCAGCGACAGCTTCGGTTGGTTCTATTGCTATCATCAATGAACCTTGCGAAATAGACTGCCAAGCCAATCTTGGATAATCTCCACCCAGCATTTTCCATATATTCACAAAATCCCATCCTGTACCTGTGTAAGTTTCAAAGGCTTGCATTTGCAGCATTGAGAGCCCCTGGCCGTAACCATTGTCCAATGCACATATATCGCTGTTCCAGTAACAATCTGCTATCGAAGGCGGATTCCAGGAACTGCCGGGACTCCCGGAAAAACCTCCGCTGCCGTCATTACCGGCTACTTCACCGATGGCATAACAGCAGGAAATAGCCGTAATATTTGCCATACCTACAAAACCGCCGGTATAGGGACCGCTGCGATACCCATTGCCAATTACATCACCAGTTGAATAACAATTTGCAAGAATACCGTCATAGCTTCTGCCGGCAAATCCGCCGACATATTCGTATCCAGAAACAGAAGCAGAGGTATACGACGTTGAAATTAAACCCAAATAGTTTTCTCCAACCAATCCTCCGGTGTAACGATACCCTTGTACGGATCCTGTGACATAACAATTAGTAATTTGTCCGTCATAATTTTGTCCAGCCAAGCCTCCGACTCGATTGCAGGAAGTAGTTTGTATGTTGATATCGGTAATCCCAAGATTTTTAACACGTCCGCCCTGAATCTTGCCGAACAGTCCAATATCATTGGCATAACTTGCAGTTATACTTGCATTTGAAACAGCATGCCCATCACCATCAAAAACGCCTTCGAAAATTCCTATGACACGCAGCTCATAGTTTCGTGCTGAAAGGTCAATATCACAGTCTAATCGGGTATGTATATTTTCAGCCCAATAAAAAGAGTTGGCGGTAAATTCGTCAAAATCCGACAATGACGCAATCAAATATGGGCTGCTTTCTGTTCCGGAACCACTAAGTGATCCGAAGCATGGAAGAGCTATTCCAATAACAACCGCAACCAAAACCAGTATTTTCATAACCTTATCCTCGAAAAGTGTGTTTTATATATACAGCCGGTCTAACGCTTTTTTGACATCGGGCATCATGACATCCGCGTAAACCTGCGTCGTTGTGATCCTCGAATGACCCAGTTGTTTTTGAACCAACCTAAGATTCCAGCCGCTTGCCTTTAACAACAGGCAGGCATGGGTATGACGAGTGCTATGGAACGAATAGAACAAAGGAAGTTTTGCGGCTTTCGCACATCGCTTGAAAGCTTTCTGAAGTGCCCGTGTTGTCATGTGCTTTCCGGAATGGCTTGATAAAAATAGAGGCTGATTCGCATCTGTTGATTCACCAACAGACTTCTTCCATCTCAAGTAATCCTTAAAATGCTCTTTTAATTTTCCATTGAAAAACACCATTCTTCTTTTGTTCCCTTTACCTTTTCTGACCAATAAAGATGGGGTCTGCTGATCCAGAAAAATGTCGCCGCAATTCAACGCCGCGATTTCCATCACACGTAGGCCTGTTGCCAGAGCAAGATGGATAATAAAATAGTCCCGGACAGCAACCTTATTGTTTTTTGCTCTGGCTAATTTTGCTCTGCTTTTGGCAGTCTCCAAAAGTTTTCCCACATCCTCTTTTTTGAGGTATTTTTCCGGCTCCAGAACCCAATTGCTAAATCTCATTCTTTTTTAGTCATTTACCCGTTCCTTTCATATTTGGTCTTGATTTCTGAACTATTTTAGACCAGGAAACAAGGACTTAAATACTTTATGCTTAAAGATTTACGACGGCATAAGAGGATGCGACTTGATGATGGATTGACAGATGGAAAATATAAGGGCAGAAATGCGGCAAATGACGAAAATGACGAAAAATAGGAGAATATCGACGGAATTTTCAGGAAATTTTTGTTGAGACAAAATGTAAAAAGTTCAGAAATCAAGACCTTTCCTGAACTTTTACTTTTGGATTATACCAGTTTTACAGGCTAAACTCAAGCTTTTTAGCAAAGTTTTGCGGTTTTATACCGCCATGTACCACTTGATACCAACAAACTGTTTGACTATCTTAAGCGTTTCTGGTTTAATTTAGCCCACGTCGATTTCTCATAATTTTCAATTTTTAAAGGAAACTAAAATGTCTGAAAGATGGCTCTCAGTCGATGAGATCGCGGAACATCTGGGCATCAAAAGGGATACCGTTTACAAATGGGTGGCCCATAAGAATATGCCGGCACATAAAGTCGGCAGATTACTTAAATTTCGTACTCACGAGGTAGATCAATGGGTAATTGCCGGCAGTGCAGCTGAGATTAATTCAAGCAATCAGACACTGAAGAAAAAAAGAAATAAGGATTAAGTTCATGGATCATATAACTCATAATTCGATTGTTAATTTTATATGGGGCATTGCTGACGATGTTTTGCGAGATGTGTATGTACGCGGTAAATATCGCGATGTCATTTTACCGATGACAGTCATTCGTCGGCTTGATGCTGTTCTGGAGCCAACTAAAGAAGCTGTTCTTAAAATGAAAAAGCAGCTTGATAGTGCGAAGATATCTAATCAGCATGTAGCATTGTGCCAGGCATCAGGCCAAGCTTTTTACAATACCTCTCCGTTTACACTGAGAGATTTGAAGGCCCGTGCGAAGCAGCAACAATTAAAGGCTGATTTCGAAGCATATCTTGATGGTTTCTCGCCAAATGTTCAGGAAATCCTTGAGAAATTCAAGTTTCGTAACCAGATCCCCACTCTCGTTGACGCAGATTCTCTTGGCTTTATGATTGAAAAGTTCCTCGACCCTAAAATCAATCTCAGCCCTAATCCCATTTATGATTCTGAAGGCAAAGTTAAATTACCCGCCCTGGATAACCATTCAATGGGCACAATTTTTGAAGAACTAATCCGGCGTTTTAATGAAGAAAACAACGAAGAGGCCGGTGAACACTTTACCCCACGCGATGTTGTTAAACTTATGGCAGACTTGATATTTGTACCTATCTCAGAGCAAATTGAGTCTGGTACCTATCTTGTTTATGACGGGGCCTGCGGGACCGGGGGAATGCTGACAGTAGCTGAAGAAAGACTTGCTGAACTTGCCAAAGAACACAAAAAAGATGTCGCAATTCATTTATATGGCCAGGAAATCAATGGTGAAACCTATGCCATTACAAAAGCTGATTTGCTTCTAAAAGGTGAGGGCGAAGAAGCCGAAAATATGAAATTTGGCTCAACCCTGTCTAATGATGCTTTTCCTTCACACGAGTTTGATTTCATGCTTTCCAATCCCCCATACGGTAAAAGCTGGAAAACCGATCTTGAACGCATGGGTGGCAAAGGTAATTTGACTGATCCAAGGTTTATCCTCGAACACAATGGCAATCCGGAATATAAGATGATTACACGTTCCAGCGATGGCCAATTAATGTTTCTGGTAAACAAGCTCAGTAAGATGAAACACAGCACTAAACTGGGTAGTCGAATAGCGGAAGTGCACAATGGCTCATCTTTATTTACCGGTGATGCCGGACAAGGAGAAAGCAATATTCGTCGCTGGATAATTGAGAATGACTGGCTGGAGGCTATTATCGCTTTGCCGGAAAATATGTTCTATAACACCGGTATCGCGACCTATATCTGGATACTGACCAATCATAAGCCGAAAAATCGAAAGGGTAAAGTCCAGCTTATCGATGCTACACAATGGTTTGTCCCGCTTAGAAAAAACCTCGGCAAGAAAAATTGCGAACTTGCCGAAGAACACATTCGCCAAATTAGTGATTTATTCCTGAAATTTAAGGAAACAGAACAATCAAAGATTTTTCCCAATGAAGCGTTTGGTTACTGGAAAATAATTGTAGAACGCCCGCTTAAGCTGAAAGGGATTGATCCTGAAAAGGTCTATTCCGCTAAAGAGATTAAAGAAATGGTCTCCAATGGGCTTGTCGATGAAAATGGCGCACCTGTAATCAAGAAGGTTCATAAAGGTCCAAAAGTACAGGCCAATCCTTTGTACGGCCTCTACGAAGTGACAATCGGTGGCAAAAAATCTATCGTTGAATATGAATCTGATACTGGCCTGCGGGATACAGAGCAGGTTCCGCTTCTTGAAGATGGCGGGATTGATGCTTTTTTCAAACGAGAGGTTTTGCCTTATGTTCCGGATGCATGGATAGATGAATCGAAGACGCAAATCGGCTATGAGATTTCTTTTACCAAGCACTTTTATAAACCTGCCCCTTTGCGAACACTTGAAGAAATAAGTTCTGATATTTTCGCCTTGGAAAAGGAAACTGAAGGATTACTGAGTGAAATCGTTGGAGGCGGTAAATGAAGGCGACTGAAGCTAAACTGCTTGACTTTCTAAAAAAGTCACCACAATTTGTTATTCCCATTTATCAGAGAACTTACAGTTGGACAGAGCGTGAGTGTCGTCAATTATGGGATGACATTCTGAGAACAGGCCGAAACAATCATGTTTCCGCTCATTTTGTCGGTTCAATTGTCTATATTGAAAAAGGACTCTATCAGGTATCAAGCCAGTCGCCTATGCTGGTTATTGACGGGCAGCAGCGATTAACCACGGTAACCCTTTTACTTGCTGCTTTGGCGAATGCCCTCGATAAATATGACGAGAGCAGCCGGGAGCCTGTGGATGGTTTTCTGCCTCGTAAACTCCGCAACTACTATCTTCTCAACCCGGAAGAAGAAGGTGAACGGCATTACAAGTTGATTCTGTCACAAACCGACAGAAACTCGCTCATTGCAATTGTAGGTAGCCAGGAACAACCGAAAGAACATTCTCTGCTGGTCTCACAAAATTTCAAGCTGTTTGAGAAGTGGATCTCCGAAGACAAGGATGAAATTGAAGCCGTTTGCAAAGGATTAGCAAAACTGGTTATTGTTGACATTTCTCTTAGCCGTGATCAGGACAACCCTCAATTGATATTTGAGAGTCTCAACTCAACCGGAAAAGAACTGAGCCAGGCAGACCTTATCCGAAATTATATCCTCATGGGTCTTGAGCCGCAGCTTCAGACTAAACTATACGAGCAATATTGGCGTCCGATGGAGGTCGATTTTGGCCAGGAAGCTTATGCATCCTACTTTGATAGCTTTATGCGGCACTATTTAACTGTAAAAACCAGCGATATTCCCAATATTCGTCAGGTATATGAAGCCTTTAAACTGTATTCCAGAACACCGGAAATCGCAGAAAAAGGCGTGGAGGCTCTGGTTGCCGACATCCGGTCATTTGCTCGATATTTCTGCGCTATGGCACTTGGAACGGAAACAGATTCTGAACTTAAAATCGCTTTTCATGATCTTCGCGAACTAAAGGTGGATGTTGCCTATCCGTTCCTTCTCGAACTTTACCATGATTATGTACAGCAGACGCTTTTAAAAGAAGATTTTGTTAAGGCCGTTCGGTTCGTAGAAAGTTATGTGTTCCGCAGATCAGTTTGTGCCATTCCCACAAACTCTATGAATAAAACATTCGCCACTTTCACGCGAGCCCTTAAGAAGGATAGATACCTGGAAAGTATTGAAGCGCATTTTCTCCTTCTGCCGTCTTATCGCAGGTTCCCGAATGATGAAGAGTTCAAGCGGGACCTTCATACAAAAGACCTTTATAATTTCAGAAATCGTTCTTACTGGTTACGGCGATTAGAAAATTATGGCCGGAAAGAGCGTGTTCCTGTGGATGAATATACTATCGAACATATTATGCCGCAAAATGAGAATCTTTCCGCTGCGTGGAAAACCGCACTTGGTCCGGAATGGGAAAGGATTCAGCAGACCTGGCTTCACACTCTTGGGAATTTAACTCTGACCGGCTACAATTCGGAATACAGCGACCGTCCTTTCTCGGAAAAGCGGGATATGGCTGGCGGCTTTAAGGAAAGCCCTTTGCGATTAAATCAGGGATTAGGAGTTCTTGATACTTGGAATGAGGATGCTATCAAACAGCGGGCAGCAAAGCTCAGCGGCATGGCTGTTAATGTGTGGGCACCGCCAGCTTTACCTCAGGATATTCTGGATGTTTACAAGCCCAAGGCCGTTATTTCAGGGTACAGTATCGAAGACCATCCGTTCCTTCTTCAGGAACCTATTTGCAGCCTATTTAACGCATTTAGAAAAGAAGTCCTTGCTCTTGATCCTTGTGTAACGGAAGAGTTCCTGAAGCTCTATGTTGCCTATAAGGCCGAGACGAATTTTGTCGATGTTATCCCGCAAGCTAAACGTCTGAGCTTGTCTTTAAATATGAATTTTCCTGAAATAGACGACCCGAAGGGAATTTGCAGGGATGTTACCGGCCTTGGCCGCTGGGGCAATGGCAATGTAGAGGTCAATCTGACCAGTATTGACGAGTTGCCTTATGTAGTGGGACTTATTCGCCAATCCTTCGAAAAACAAATGGGTAATGGGGAGAACGAAGGATGATGGGTAAACTTCAACCATACACTGAATATAAAGGCTCAAAAGTTTCCTGGCTTAATAAGATGCCGAATCACTGGGAAATAGACCCTGGTCTTGCAGCTTTTTCCACGAAAAAAGAGAAAAATATCGGTCTCAAGGAAACGACCGTGTTATCTCTGAGCTACGGAAGAATAGTTGTTAAGCCACCGGAAAAGTTGCATGGCCTTGTACCTGAGTCCTTTGAGACATATCAAATAGTTAACCCCGGCGATATTATTATTCGCTCAACTGATTTACAGAATGACTGGAATAGTTTGCGCGTCGGATTGGTCGAGGACAGAGGCATTATCACCTCGGCCTACATTTGCTTAAAGACCAAAGAAAGAATGATACCTGCTTATTGTCATTTGCTGCTACATTCTTATGATCTCATGAAGATATTTTATGGTATGGGTTCCGGATTAAGACAAAATCTCGATTGGCCTGATTTCAAAAGACTTCCAGTGCTTATCCCGCCCATTGATGAACAAAAGACGATTGTGTCTTTTATCAAAATGATGAGTAAAAAGATTGCCCGATTCATCAAAACCAAGAAACGATTGATCGAAGTCCTTAAAGAGCAAAAGCAGGTAATCATCAATCATGCTGTAACCAAAGGCATTGACCCCAATGTCAAACTCAAACCCTCCAGTGTTGATTACCTCGGCGATATACCGGAACATTGGGAAGTTAAACCTCTTAAGCATTGGGTCAAAATAAACAATCAAACATTGACTGATACTACCGATCCAGACTATGGATTTGACTATCTTGATATCGGTTCGGTGTCTACAGGTTTTTTGTCGAAGACGCCGGAACATATATTTTTTAGGAATGCTCCATCGAGAGCCCGTCGAGTGCTGCAAAAAGGTGATACGATAATCTCTACGGTAAGAACATATTTGAAGGCTATATATTTTATTGAGAACGAAAATAACAATCTTATAGCGTCAACTGGTTTTGCAGTTCTTACACCTCGAAAGAATGTTTATCCAAAACTATTGTCATATATCATGCAGAGTAAGCCATTCATTGACAAGGTTACAGCAAATTCCATTGGGATTGCTTACCCCGCAATAGCAGAAACACGTTTAGCTGCATTTCATATTGCCGTGCCAACTGCGGTTGAAGAACAAGTTAATATTGTGAACAAAATTGAAACGGAATCTGCTTCAATCGATGTGGCAATTAAAAGAGCGTTAAATGAAATTGAACTGCTACACGAATACCGTACTCGTCTAATTGCTGATGTTGTAACCGGTAAAGTTGATGTTCAAGATATTCCCGTTGAGCCGGTTGAGGATATAGAAGAAATCGAGGAACTTGAGGAAATACAAGAAGGTGAAGAATTAACAGAATTGCAAGAGGTAACTGATGCCGACGACTGATACAAGTGAAAAAAGGCTGGAGACCCTGATTGTCGAATCGCTGGTCAATGAGGCCAGCTATCAACAGGGAACCAATGAAGACTATGACCGTGAACATGCGGTTGATTTGACACGGCTGCTTGCGTTTATACAGCAAACCCAGCCGAAAACCTTTGATTCGCTCGGACTTGGTGAGGACGGGCCAAAGCGGACACAGTTTCTGCACCGCTTACAGGGTGAAGTGGCAAAACGCGGGGTAATAGATGTCCTCAGAAATGGAGTTAAGCACGGTCCGGCTTCTGTAGAGCTTTTTTATGGAACACCGACACCCGGAAATAAAAAAGCCGAACAACTCAATGCTGCCAATATATTCAGTGTTACTCGTCAGTTGAAATACAGTAAGGACCAGACCCAGCTTGCTCTTGACCTGGCGGTTTTTATTAACGGCCTGCCCATTGCCACATTTGAACTGAAAAACAAGCTGACCAAGCAGACTGTTGACGATGCGATTTGGCAATATAAACGGGATCGTGATCCCAGAGAACTGCTTTTCCAGTTTGGCAGGTGTATGGTACACTTTGCAGTAGACGACCATCAGGTACAGATGTGTACGCATTTGAAAGGAAAATATTCATGGTTTTTGCCATTTAATAAAGGCTACAACGATGGTGCCGGCAACCCACCAAACCCTAAAGGACTTGAAACGGATTATCTCTGGAAAAATATACTTACCAAGCAGGATTTGACAGATATTCTTGAAAACTATGCCCAAGTTGTTGAAGAAAAGGACGACAAGGGAAGAAAGAAGCACAAGCAGATTTTCCCGCGGTATCATCAGCTTAATGTTGTACACAAGCTGCTTTCCTATACTAAAGTAAGTGATGTCGGGAAAAGATATTTGATTCAGCATTCCGCAGGCAGCGGCAAGAGCAATTCTATCGCTTGGCTGGCACATCAGCTTGTTGGACTTGAAAGAAACGGCTCTGCGATTTTTGATTCTGTAATTGTTGTTACTGACCGGCGTGTTCTGGATAAGCAGATTAAGGATACCATCAAACAATTTGCGCAAGTGTCGTCAACCGTAGGCCATGCTGAGCGATCCGGTGATTTGAGAAAATTCTTAAAATCCAGCAAGAAAATAATCATTTCAACCGTGCAGAAATTTCCTTTCATACTTGACGAAATTGGCGATGAGCATCGAGGCAGAAAATTCGCCATTATCATTGATGAGGCCCACTCCAGTCAGGGTGGAAGGACATCAGCCAAGATGAACATTGCCCTCTCTACTCAGGGCGGTGAAGATGAGGATGAAACGTTTGAAGACACGATCAACCGGATTATGGAATCCCGAAAGATGCTTGCTAATGCAAGCTATTTTGCCTTTACCGCTACACCAAAGAATAAAACCCTCCAGATATTCGGAGAAGCTTATAACGAAGGCGACAAGGTTAAACACCGGCCATTCCATAGCTACACTATGAAACAGGCCATACAGGAAGGTTTCATTATCGATGTCCTGAAAAATTATACACCGGTTGAGAGCTATTACCGTTTAATTAAGACGGTACCAGACGATCCAACTTATGATGCGAATAAGGCAAAGAAAAAACTTCGTCGATATGTTGAATCTCATGATCATGCAATCCGCCAAAAAGCTGAGATTATGATAGACCATTTCCATAATCAGGTAATCGCTCGTCAAAAAATTGGCGGCCAGGCCAGAGCAATGGTAATAACCAGCGGGATTCAACGGGCAATTCAATATTACCATGCCTTTATTGAGTATCTCAGAGAACGAAAAAGCCAATATAAAGCAATTGTTGCCTTTTCCGGTGAGCCGGAGTATGGCGGAAAGAAAGTTACAGAGGCTTTGTTGAATGGATTTCCAAGCAGTCAAATCGAAAAGAAATTCCAGAAAGACCCTTATCGGTTTTTAATTGTCGCTGATAAATTTCAAACAGGTTACGATGAACCACTGTTGCATACAATGTATGTCGATAAGCAGCTTTCTGATATAAAAGCGGTACAGACATTATCGAGGTTAAATCGAGCGCATCCGCAAAAGCATGATACTTTTATACTTGATTTTATGAATGATGTTGATGTTATCGAATATGCGTTTTCGGATTATTACCGTACAACGATATTGAGTGAAGAAACCGATCCCAACAAGCTGCACGACCTGAAAGGTACTCTGGATGGCTATCAGGTTTATACGAACAGCCAGATTGAGGATTTGGTAACGCTTTACTTGAACGGTGGCGACAGAGACAAATTAGACCCAATCCTGGATGCCTGTGTCGCTGTTTATAATTCTGAGCTTGATGAGGATGGACAGGTCGATTTTAAGGGCAAAGCTAAGGCATTTACTCGAACTTATGCGTTTCTTGCGTCTATTTTGCCATATACAAACGCAGATTGGGAAAAACTCTCAATATTCTTAAATTTCTTGGTTCCCAAGCTGCCAGCACCGGTCGAACCTGATTTATCAAAAGGCATTCTTGAAGCGATTGATATGGACAGTTATCGTGTCGAGGTTCAATCAACACTTGAGATTAAACTTCCTGATGCAGATTCAGAAGTAGAACCAGTACCAACCTCTGGTGGAGGACGTAAACCTGAGCCTGAATTGGATCACCTCAGCAATATAGTAAAAACATTTAACGACCAGTTTGGCAATATTGATTGGAAAGATACAGATAAGATTCGGAAAGTCATTACAGAAGAGATACCGGCAATGGTGGCCGCAGATAAAGCTTATCAGAATGCTATTAAGAATTCAGATAAACAAAATGCACGAATTGAACATGACAACGCGTTAAGGCGAGTGATGGCTGATTTATTGTCAGATCATACTGAATTATTCAAGCAGTTCAGCGACAATCAGTCTTTTAAAAAATGGTTGTCTGATACGATATTTGGCCTAACTTATCGATAGCTTTGTTAACGGTAGAATGGCAGCGGGAATAAATATTATATTTTGGTTTTTTTTATAAAGGAAGTAATGCCATGGCTAATGGTGATAATTTAAGACGAATATTTAGAGCATGGTCCCAAAGGGATGATGTAGGTTTTCGTGAAGCCGCCGAGGAAATTATAAAAGAAGAACATGGAAAAAACCATCGTTTATTGGCGGAAGATCTTCAAAAACTATTATTCAATGGCTCGGCGTCTGCTAATGAATTAAGGCGGACAATTAATCAGGAAATCCCAAAGGATAAGGAGAAGGGGCTACCCCTGCTAGACATTACCAGTTCTTCAAAAACATGGGAAAATCTGATTCTTTCAGCGAAACACCAGAAGGTACTGAAACAGATTACGAGAGAGCATCAAAAATCAGATTTATTGAAAACCTTTGGCCTTCTCCCTAAACGACGGATATTATTTTATGGTCCTCCGGGTTGCGGCAAAACATTGGGCGCACAGGTTATAGCCGGCGAATTAGGCTATCCCTTGGTAACAGTAAGGTTTGATGCGGTTGTATCTTCTTATTTGGGTGAAACGGCTGCAAACCTCAGAAGGGTATTTGATTTCGTACAAAGGGGTCGATGGGTAGTTCTCTTTGACGACTTTGACGCCATAGGCAAAGACAGGGATAATCATTTTGAGCACGGCGAGCTTAAAAGAGTTGTTAATACTCTTTTGCAGCTTATGGATTTGTTTTCCGGAGACAGTTTGCTTATTGCGGCAACAAACCACGAATCTCTTTTGGACTCTGCTGTCTGGAGACGTTTTGAAGTGATATCCGAATTTCCTTTACCTCTGCAGCAGGACCGACTCTTAATGTTAAAGCTTTTTCTTAAGGCATTTACTGTCAGTAGCGAGCTATTTACTAGTATTGCCAGACGAACTAATGGAGCATCTGGTTCTGATATCGAACTTATTGCAATAGAGGCTGCCAGGCAGGCTTCACTTGAAAATAGGCGAGAAATAACAAAGACCGATGTGGAAGCGGCTTTTGAATTATATGACTCACGATTAAAAGCCACTCAACTTACCCGTAATCAGAAAAATGTTACTAAAAAAAGAAGGGCAAGTAATAAATGAATGAGCAATTTGAACATTTTGAATTACAAAAGTGGCAGGAACCTCTTTCCCGCAGAAAAAAGAGTGGCCCGCTTACATACACAAGGCCCAACAAAAGAGAACACGGGGAGGCACTTTTAAATCAAACACAGGACATTTCAAACAAATTACAGGAAAGACTGCAAAGAGCTCCTGCAGGTATTAATCCAAAACTCATATTTAAAATCAAGATTAACACCCATGGCAATGTCGATGAAGACCAACTTCGGAGAATGGGGTTGCATGTTTTAGCCTTAGAATCGAAAAAAGCATTGGTTGTTTTTCCGGATACAGCCACCCTTAATGAAATGCAAACACGTATCAGGTCGTACGCAGGTATCGACCATGGACCTAGATACGATTTTATGGCTTCCATAGACGAAATTGTCGAGTTGGAGCCTGAAGATAGAATTGGCAAAAGGTTACAGATAAATCCTCTAAAAGAGGGTGAAACAGCGTTCCTCGATATTGAGTTATGGCATACTGGCAACCAGGATGAGTGTAGTGTAAAGAAAGATGAAATTCAGCAGTTCTTGTCCTCTACTGGTTTTAGCGTGACTGACTGGTACATAGGGCAGAGCTTATGTCTTTTGCGGGCCAAAATCAATAAACAGTTATGTGATACTCTATTGGGTTTAGATTATATAAAAGAAATTGATAGAAGGCCGGAGCCATCCTTTGAAATGTTGGATTTGGTTAAACTTGATGTATCGCAACTCAATATTCCAGATATTAGTACCGACGAACTCAGTCAACTTGTGGGTGTCTTGGTAATTGACAGCGGAATAATGACAGGACACCCATTAATAAAAGCAGTTGTTGGTGATGCCCAGGTATTTCCAGATCGCCTTAGAGAGAAAGTTAAAGGCGGTCCGGAAGATGGGGATGCAAAGACCGATGGACATGGAACAGCTGTGGCAGGCATTGCGATCTACAATGATATAGGTGAAGCGATAAACAGCAGAACTTTTATCCCTTCTGCAAGCATTTTTTCAGCAAGAGTCACTGACAACAACAATGAATATGATCCAGAAGAACTTTTGGAACATCAATTGCAGGAAGCCATTGATTATTTCTTAAACAATTACCCTTCGGTTAAAGTGATAAATATTTCTCTGGGGGATGATCGGCTCGTATATTCAGATGGCAGCTATCAATTTAGACTGGCCGCCGCAATTGACGAAATGGCCTACAAATACCGAGACAATGAAATTGTATTTGTTATCTCATCGGGAAATTTTTGGCCCAAAAACCTATCAGATGAAGATGTTGTACAACAATATCCCTCGTATCTGCTGGCTGACAATAATTCCAGGTTGATTGATCCGGCAACGGCGGCTATACCTTTGACAGTTGGCGGTGTATGTTACGGAGAAGGCAGAGGAATCGGAGAACAGAATGGTTCCACTGATAGAGCAGTTGCAGGTGCAAGAGGCTGGCCATTTCCTTTCACGCGTACAGGGTGGGGAGCAGATGGAGCAATAAAACCGGATGTTGTTGATTTTGCCGGTGATGGTAAATTTATTCGGGGAAGGATCCTTGACGAAACACCACAGAACGCGGGGATTCCAACTACAGCGAAAGATTTTGCACCGCCAAATGGCAGATTATTTCGGACTGTTATGGGTACGAGCTTCGCCGCCCCCAGAGTAGCAAATTTAGCCGCAAGATTATATAAAGAGTTCCCATCGGCCTCTTCAAATATGATCAGGGCATTAGTTGCCAATTCCGCCAGAGTCCCAGCAGATAAGCCTGAATTATTGTCTGAGAAAAAAACATGGGATGATGATATTTTGAGAATTTATGGTTACGGGCAACCGAACTATGAATATGCTCGGTGGTCATCAGAGAACCGAGTGCTTCTGATAGCAGAAGATTTTATTGAACTTGACTCGTTCCAGATTTACACTATACCTTCCTTACCAAGAGAATTTTTAACACAATCCGGCAAAGGTTATCTGTCTGTGGTATTGGCATATGACCCTCCAACAAGACATACGAGAGCCGACAATTATTTGGGCGTATCAATGGAATACGCTTTATTTCGAAATACGACTCCAGAGCAAGTTCGGGAAGCAATTCGCGACTGGAACAAAGAAGAAAAGAATGCTTTGGAGGATAATGCAAAAATCCCCTCAAAAACCACTTTTACGGGCAGCGAAACTGTTAAATTATATCCCGGTGTAAACAGAAGAAAAAAAGGAACACTTCAAAAAGCAATAGCAGAAATATCAAGTGCCAAATGGACATATAATGACGGCCCCTTAACGCTTGCTGTTATTTGCCAAAGAAATTGGGCACCTGTGGATGTTGTCAATCAAAGGTATGCTTTGATTGTTTGTTTGCAGCACCAAAATGACGATGTTAGGCTTTATACGCATATTCGGCAACAGGCAAGAATCTATCAGCGAATCAGGTCAAGGGTTTGAATATAAAAATATGTGCTTTAGATGTTTAGGGCCAATGCAATAGGAGAAAGACATGGCTGAACAGCTTTATCTACTAAAAATAAGGTTACTTGAAATCGAACCAGAGATATGGAGAAGGTTTACGGTACCTGCCAGTATTACTCTGGATCGCCTCCATGATGTGATCCAAATCGTAATGGGATGGACGGATAGCCATTTGCATGAATTTGTAATCGGAAAGAAACGATATACTGAGTATCCTGAGTCGAAAGAGGATGGCGCTGCATGTGGAAATACCTTCTTGGCGATCTTATCAAGCAGAAAGGTCGTACATTTTCCTATCGATATGATTTTGGTGATTGCTGGGATCATGAGGTTGTCATTGAAGAAAATAACTATTTTAATCCCAAACTATCGTCTTCAATCGAGTGTTTGGAAGGAGCCAGAGCTTGTCCTCCTGAGGATGTTGGCGGTGTTCCCGGATATTATGAGTTTTGCGAAGCGATAAAAGACGTGGGACATGATGAACATGACAGCTATTTGGAATGGTGTGGTGGCGAATATGATTGTGATAAATTTGATACTGATGAAATAAATGTCGAATTATTGAAATACCAACGCTGGTCCAGAAATCGTTATTCGACCTCTTAGGCGACACTGTGGCTAATTTTAAGAATATAAGACGACTTATAACAATTTCAACTAAGATATAATATGAAAATATTTACAATCGGTTATGGTGGTAGAAGTTCCAGCGAGTTTCTTGATCTTCTCGAAAAGGCTGATGTGAAGATCGTTATCGATGTAAGAATCGATACGGCACATGCCTATAGCGGAATATATATCAAAAGCAAAGATCCCAGTAAGGGCATCCAAGGCCTTCTTGGACGTGCCGGTATCCAATATGTCTGGGTTCCTGAATTAGGAAACCCATTCAAGGACGATATAGACTGGAAGCTGAAATATCAATTACACTTGGAAGAGAAAGGCGATCTGCTCTGTTCAAAATTGTATGAGTTTAATACGCCGTTTTGTCTGTTGTGCTGTGAAAAACATGCTTCAACGTGCCATCGCAAAGTAATTTCTGATTATCTGGCAGGTAAGGGTTATGAAGTTGAGCATTTGGAATGAAAAGTGTCAAAGCAACATCTCTGTAGGGATTATTATCGTTAGAGAAATACTGACATGACTGAAAAATACAGCGAAAACAAAGTTGTCTTAGGCTATCACTCACCAACTGAGTGGGTTTTCTTTCCCGAAGTAACTGCCTTATATGATCACATTATCATAAATCAATCGGTGTTTGACAAAACAGTTCGCGAGGGAGAACGCACAACTTCAATCTACAGAGCTACGAAAGCAGAACTCCTGAAGGTTTTGGAGCAGCAAGGAGTTTTAATACCAACACAGTACCCAATAGGAGAAACAGAGAAAGAACAGCTAAGCCAATTAGTGGACTACTTTTTTACAAGGCATGAGGTAGCAATGCGGCAATTACTTATATATGCCTTCGATGCTTTCATACAACATGAAAAAGCGACCCTTGAAAAGCTTATCACCGCAGACGATCCTCATTGGCAAGATGTAGCAGTTCAGTTGCCTCGCTTGGAAAATATGAAAGATGCTTTAAATTCAGGAAGTCCTCTGGCTGAATTTCCGCATCACCTTGATATAGCCAAACGATACTTTGAAGATTCGATTCTAACACCGGTAGCTTTCCAATCTGGTTATAACCCTGTCTTTCAGTGGGAGGGATATGCCAGATTCGAGCAGTTTTTGCTCAAGTTTCGTAGAGGAGAAGTGGCTCAAAGGGAATCAATCAAAAAAGGAACTGAACTTTATGTGATTAAATCGCTTTCTGATATTCTTCTACCTTTTCGTGTAGTCAGGTCGCCGGATGAAATTTCCACGGTAGTTACCAAATGGAAAGCGTTTGCGGATATCCGTTGCTATGTATCCGAACTTAATGGGCAGTTGTGGAATACGATTACATCGGCATCTGAAGTAGCCAAGTCGGAGCAAAGAAGTTTTATCGAGGATTTCAACTCGATGTTGAATGCCAGGATGAACAGTCTCAATCATCAAATAAGAGAGATTGATCAGGAGACAGAAAAAGAACAGATATCCGTATTCTCGCGGATAACACGGTTTATCATGGCGACACTTGGTTCTATCATTCCAGGTACCGGGGGTGTCGGACAGATACTTGATGAGGTGCATTCCGCCCTGATAAAACGACATGTGCGACAAAATTACCCTACATTAACTGCGGTCTTCGAGTACGAGCGGCTTCTGAATGCCCAAAAGCCCAAACAATCTAAGCCCTTGTCTATTTCATTGATTGGCAAAGAATATGAAACCGTCGAGTATTGGGATCAAATCTGACAATGATGGATGAATGCGATATGCTCTGCTCGAAAATACATGAGTTAAAAACGTCGTTTTGCCTGTTATACAAAGAGTAAGATGCCCTGCTTTACCATCGTAAAATTATTTCCGACTACTTGGCGAGTAAAGGGTATGAAGTTAAGCATCTGAAATAAATGATTTTTTCAAAATGTAACCTTGCTTTTCTGTGTTTCTCAATAAAATAAGCAACCTTTCACATTAGAATCTCAAAGCCCCTCCATCTCGCACAAGCACACATTCCGTCCCCCCCCCAAAAAATGTTACTTCTTTGTTACTGTCTGCAGCCTTTTTTGGCGGCTACCATCGTTTAAAACCAATTTGACGCCTGCATAGTCTGCCTGGCCGGATGCCGGCAGGAGAGCGGGCGTTGCAGAAAATTT